>Ga0194113_10012331_pt1 | contig 10043 bp, 10 predicted proteins | sample TA2MahC200mmetaG_FD_146193 | JGI IMG/M metagenome (GOLD analysis project Ga0194113, IMG submission 146193) | Freshwater microbial communities from Lake Tanganyika, Tanzania - TA2015017 Mahale Deep Cast 200m | ecosystem: Environmental > Aquatic > Freshwater > Lake | place: Tanzania: Lake... | reverse complement strand
GACCACGATGGCGCGCGCGCGCGACCCGCTGACGCTGCCCGCCGGAGAGCCGATGCACGCGTCGATCGGCAAGCCCATGCAGGCCCACGAGGTCGAGGGCTTCCGCTGTGCGTCGCAGCCGCTCACTCCGGGGAACGCCCGATTTGAACAGCCACATAGGGGAAGTCCTAAAGTTGCTGGGAAAAGGGTTGGGGTGCACCCTCGCCTGATCAGGCGAATCAACGAGGTTCGGTTTGGCGACCGGCCTCAAACGAAGGGGCACCCCGATGGAGAGAATACCGGCAAGCGAGCGCACACGCGAGAAGTTGAAGGCGCTGATGGGGGGCGAGACGCAAGCGACGGACGGCGGCTCGGCGCGCTGCTAATTGGTGCGACGCCTGTGCCCGCCGGTCCGATTCTCGACCGGTGTGTGACTGCCGTCGGACTTCATGGGGCCTGGCTGGCACAATCCGAATGTTGCAAGGTCCGCACGACGGGGAAGGCGTGCGGGAACTCATGCATTAACAAGAGTAAGACCTGCACGAAGGGAAAGGGCTGCGCCTGTGACGCTGGGACGTCCGGGTAGCATGATGGCGGCGCTGGTGCTCGCGCTGTGCATGGTCGCCGCACCCGTGGTCGTCGCCGACTCAACCGCCGGCCGCGCCTCGGTGATCGACGGCGACACCATCGAGGTCCACGGCCAGCGCATCCGGCTGCACGGGATTGACGCGCCTGAGAGTAGCCAGCCGTGCCAAGCAGCCGATGGGGCGAGCTACCGTTGCGGGCAGCAAGCAGCCCGCGCCCTGGACGCTTTGATCGCGGACCGCCCCGTGTCGTGCCGGCAAACCGACGTGGACCGCTACGGGCGCATCGTCGCGGTCTGCGCGGTCGCCGGCGTGGACGTTGGCGAGGCAATGGTGCGCGATGGGTGGGCGCTCGCGTATCGGGATTACTCGACGGACTATGTGGACGACGAAGCTCAGGCCGAGGCCGAGGGCACGGGCATGTGGGCGGGGACCTTCGTGGCGCCGTGGGAGTACCGGCGCGGAGGCGCCGGGGCCGTTCAGCCGGCCGCGGCTGGCGAGTGCACCATCAAGGGTAACATCGCGTCGTCGGGTGAACGCATCTACCACGTCCCCGGCGGGCAGTACTACGACCGCACAGAGATCAACGAGGCCAAAGGCGAGCGGCGGTTCTGTTCAGAGGCCGAGGCGGTTGCGGCGGGGTGGCGAAAGGCGAAGCGGTTGACACGACAAGCAATCCAGCCTCGTCATTTCGTGTCATTCTTCGCTGGGTATCATCTCCTCGGAGCGAAGCGATGCGAGCATGGATCATCGCGCTGGTCTTGCTGCTGACGCCCGTGGCGGCGTCGGGAGAGGATGCGTGGCAGGAAGGCTGGGACGCCTACGACCGAGGGGACTTCGCGACGGCGTTATCGAAGTGGCGACCGCTAGCAGAGCAGGGCCATGCGGCGGCGCAGTACAACCTCGGCGTTATGTACGACGGAGGTAAGGGATTGCCGCAGGACTATGTCGAGGCCGTGAAGTGGTACCGGCTTGCGGCCGAGCAGGGCCATGCGCCGGCGCAGCACAACCTCGGCGTTATGTACGACAACGGCCAGGGGGTTCCCCAGGACTTTGTCGAGGCCGTGAAGTGGTACCGGCTTGCGGCCGAGCGGGGCCATGCGGATGCGCAGGTCGGCATCGGCTACATGTACAGTAACGGCCAGGGGGTTCCCCAGGACGATGCCGAGGCCGTGAAGTGGTACCGGCTTGCGGCCGAGCAGGGTGAAGCGCTGGCGCAGTACAACCTCGGCGTTATGTACGCCAACGGCGAGGGGGTTCCCCAGGATTATGTCCTGGCATACATGTGGTCGAACCTTGCAGCCGCGAGCTTGACCGGGGTGGATCGCGAGTCGGCGGTCAAGAATCGAGAAATTGTCGCGTCCTTGCTTACACCTGATCAGCTCCTCAAGGCGCAGGAGTTGTCGCGGACCTGGAAACCGACGCCGCGCGATTGAGGCAACCCCAAGGCGTCACGGTTCTGGTCATGGCCATGGCCGTTTCCGACATCGACATCTTCCGCGCCGCGAACCTGATGATCAAACGCAACGGGAAGGACGGCGCGCTCGACGCAGCGGCTGCACGGGCCGAGGAGGGAGGGGGTGCCGGCAGCTCGCCCCGTCCTTTCTGCTCAATAGCCCAGCGCGCAGCCGTCGAGTCGGGGATCGGATGCGCCGGTCAGGACGCCTGCCTTCCAGTCGATGACGACGCACTGGCCGCCGCCGTGGGGTACGAGCGGGCGGCCGATCCTGTGTCCACACGCCTCGAGCTCCTTGATGGACTCCCAGGGGACGCCGCGTTCGACCTCCGTCACGCCGCGATTGTAGAAGACGCGCGGCTGGTCGATCGCTTCCTGGGGATCGAGCCCGAAGTCGATCACGCCTGTCAGGAAATGGGTGTGACCGTAGGGCTGGTAGTCGCCGCCGACGACGCCGTAGCTCGCATGGACCCTGCCGTCGCGCAGCGACATGCCGGGCATGATCGTGTGGAGCGGCCGCTTTCCGGGTGCGATGGCGTTCGGATGCGCCGGGTCCAGCCGGAAACCGATGCCGCGATTGTGCAGGACGATGCCGAAACGCGGCGAGACGCGCGCCGACCCAAACCAATGATAGACCGAGTTGATGAGGCTCACGGCATTGCGGTCTCGGTCGACGACGCTGACATAGACGGTGTTGGCATTCGTCTGCAGCGGATCCGGCAGACCGGCCAGCATCCTGTCGGGTGAGATGAGCGCAGCCAGTCGGCGCGTATAGGCCTTGTCGAGAATGGCTGTGACCGGCACATCGGCATGGCGCATGTCGGCGATGAGGGCATCGCGATCGCGATAGGCGAGTCGCGCCGCCTCAATCTGCAGGTGCAGCCGCAAGGCATCCATCGGGCGCATGGCGGCATGCTCGAAGCACTCGAGGAGTGCGAGCATCGCGAGCGCGGTGATGCCTTGGTTGCTCGGCGGGATCTGCAGGAGCTCGGTGCCGCGGTAGCTCGAGCGGACGGGCGTGACGTACTCGCCCTCGTGCCTCTCGAAGTCCTCGAGCGTGTGCACGCCGCCGAGCTCGTTCAGCCGGTCCACCATGTCGCGAGCGACATCGCCGGTGTAGAAGCACTTCGCGCCTTGCCGCCCGATGATCCTCAAGGCCTCGGCAAGGCCCGGATTACGCTGCAACTCGCCGACGCGGAACGGGGCGCCGTTGTTCAGCAGCACGCGCGCCGCATGCGGGTCGCGCGACAGTCGCTCGGTCTGCAGCGACCAGTCAAGCGCGGTGCGCGCATGAATGGGATGGCCGCGCTCGGCGAGCACTGCGGCCGGCTCCAGGAGTTCGGCCAGCTCCTTGTGGCCGTGATCGGCGACGATCCGCGCCCAGGCCTCGATGGCGCCAGGAACCGTCACCGTGTGCGGGCTCGTGTCCTCGAGCTCGGAGATGCCGCGAGCCGCGTACCATTCAACAGTCGCCGCCATCGGCGCCCGGCCCGAGCCGTTATAGGCGATGATGTCGTCCTGTCCGCCGCGAGCGAGGATGACGAAGCAGTCCCCGCCGATGCCGGTATCCTGCGGTGCCACGACGGCGAGCGCAGCCGCGGCCGCGACCGCGGCATCGACGGCATTGCCGCCCGACCTCAGGACATCGACGGCGATGCGCGTTGCGTGCGGATGGGGCGTCGCCGCCATGCCATCTAGCGCCAGGACCGCCGATCGGCCGGGCAGCTCGAAATCCCGTCTCACGCCTCGCTCCCTTGGCCCGCCCCAGGAGATCCATGCCGCCTTTTAGCTTAGTCGATTGCCGGGGGCTGCTGAAGGCCCCGCGAATGCCGGTCTGCTCTGCAAACCGAGCTGCTTGTCCGATCCTGTCCTGCAGCATAGCCTCGCACCCCATTGATTGACGAGGAGCCGGCACATGTCCGACGACCGGCGTGTCTACTTCCGTCAGATGGCGCGCATGCGGGCCTTCGACGAGGCCTGCCTCGAGGGCGTGCCCACGTTCGAGATCCATGGCGAGCTGCACACGGGCATCGGCCAGGAAGCGATCGAGGCCGGCATCGCGAGCACGCTGCGCCCGGGCGATGCGCTGGTGAGCACCCACCGCAACCACTATCATGCGCATGCGGTGGCCGTGCTGATGGCTGTCGACGAACGTGTAGTGCACGCAGACGTCGGTCAGCTCGCCCGTCAGGATCAGCGTCTCGGCCTTCAGGCCCTTCAGGAGGATCTCCAGATCGGTGCCGAAGAAGCAGGATTAGCGCCGGTTGACGATCAGGTGCTCCCTCTCGCCTTTGGGTCTCAGCGACTCGACGAACTCGGCATCGGGCGCGCCTTCCACGCAATGCACACCCTCGTCGCCATCGAGCTCCCGGCCGAAGTCGGCATGGCTCACGCGGTGTCGCGCGGCGAAGAAGACGATAGGCATTCCCGCCTCGCGCGCCACCCTGACCACCCGCCCGATGCGCTCCACCCGACCCTCGAAGCCCGCCATGGTCGGGATGCCCGACTGCTCGAGCGGCAGGCCCCCGCTCCTCTGCATGTTGAACACGATCAGCACGGGATTGCCGATAATCTTGGAGGTCATGGCGTCGGGCCTCCCTTGATGGCGGCGTCGCGGAACCGCGAGGCGGGGCCGTCCTGCTGTCGCAGCCAGACGGGCAGACGTTGCGTCCGGAACATGTGCTCGTAGGTCTCGCCGGCGCGCACGAGGCCGGCCTCACTCCCCCGCACCATCACGGTCGCCGGCTTCGGCATCCAGTTGAGGTTGTGGGCGTCGGACTCGGTGTACATGCCGGCGTCGAGGATCGCGATCAGATCTCCCGCGCGAAGCTCGGGCATGCGGCAACCCGCGCCCATGACGCTCGGGATGCAGATGGGGCCGACGACGTCGGCGGTCATGGCGAGCGGCTCGTGCATGCGCGAGGCCGCGATCACATGGTTGAGGGTGCCCTCCATCCCGTTGCCGAGCAGCGGCATGAGGTTGGTGCTGGCATCGACGTTCAGCCAAGTGTGCCCGCCGTCGCGTTTGACGGAGTTGACGGTCGTCAGCAGCACGCCCGCATTGCCGGCGATGTAGCGGCCGGGCTCGAGCCAGAGATCAGGCAACGCAATGCCGGCTTCCTCGAGCGGCGCACGGAGCGCACGGCAGGAGGCCCGGGCGTAGTCCTCGATGTCGCTGCGGTTCCGCTCAAGGCTCTTCGATTCGGCGTCCCGCTCCCGCGGCCAACCTCCGCCCAGGTCGATGATGCGCGGGGCAAAGCCCGTCTCGCGGAAGAGCTGCGCGGCCACGCGCCCGATCTCGCCGTCATAGGCGGCGCGGTGCTCCTTCCTCTGCGAGAGGCGCCCGAGATGGGAGTGGTAGCCCGCGAGGTCGATATGCGGCATGCCACGGATCGCCTCGATCATGCGCCCGGCTGTCCCGGGCGTCACGCCCCATTTGAGCCGCTCGAGCTCAGGTCTGAAGTCGCCCTTGAAGTTGACGAGATCGCTCTCGTAATCGGCGTACTCGGGCGGCACGATCTTCAGGCGGATGAGGACGCGGACGCGCTTGCCCGCCGCTGCGGCTATCGCCTCGATGCGTGCCGGCTCCTCCTCGTCGTCCATGTTGATGGCGACGCCGAGCTCGATCGCGCGGGCGATGAGGGCATCGCTCTTGGCGGAGCCGTTGAGCGCAATTCTCTCCGGGTCCGCGCCGCCCGCGAACGTCGCCTCGAGCTCGCCAATCCCGAAGCAGTCCCCGCCCGCGCCCTCGTGGTGGAGCACGGCGCGCACCGCAAAGCTCGGATTGCACTTGATGGCGTACATGACGTTGACGGGCTGCGGCCATTGGGCCTCGAACGCCGACCGGATGCGCCTGTAGTTCGCGCGGAGTGTCGCGTCCGACAGGACGAAGAGCGGCGAGCCGAAGCGGGCGACGAGGTCGCGTGCCGAGCCACCCTCGATAAGTAGCTCGCCCTGCCCCGCGACATCCAGGTGATCGGAGGCGACCCGGATTGCCCTGAGTTGATCCGCCGCCGTCTCCCCACCCTTCCTCCGGCGCGGCTCAGCCTTTCGCCCAGCTTTGGTCATGGAGCTCCTCCAGTTCGAAGAAAGATCCGCCGGGCTCGCGGCAGTAGGTGGCGCGACCCTCGGGGAAGCTCGTGACCGCACCGATCGGGCGAGCGCCGAGCCTCATCACCTCGCCGAGCGCCTTGTCGAGGTCGGCGCCCTCGAAGGCGATGTGCCCCGCGCCCGCCGCGAGCGGCAGCGCGAGGTCCTTGCCCCCGCCCCTGAAGGCGATCAACTCGAGCATCTGGCCCGCATGCGGTGAGGAGAGCATGGCGAGGTCGCAGGCGAGCCGCTCGCGTCCGGTCATGCTGCGGATCTCCCGCGTCATGCCGCGCTCATCGAAGGCGAGGCGGAAGCCGAAGGCCGCACAGTAGAACGTGACCGTCCAGTCGAGGTCCGCGACCGCGAGCGATGTGTGATGCCATGCCTTGACCGCGACCATGGATTGCGTGCGTTTCGGTGGACTGCGGACTGTTGACAGCTGCCGGAGACGATGCTTCGCTGCTGGCCAACTGTCAACAGGCCGCACTCTTTCCCGATGCAGGACACCTTCAAGGCGCTCGCAACCGTGAGCCTCGTCACCCAGGCGAGGGACTGCATCCTGCGTGCGATCACAATCGGCGAGTTCCTCCCCGGCCAGCGGCTGGTGGAGGGCGAGATCGCCGGCCGGCTCGGCATCAGCCGCGGCCCCGTGCGCGAGGCGGCGCGCCTCCTCGAGCAGCGCGGCCTTCTCGTCTCGCTGCCGCGCCGCGGCTTTTTCGTGCGCGCGTTCGAGGAGAAGGAGATCGAGGACCTCTACGAGCTGCGCGAGTGCATCGAGGTGGCCGCCGTCAGGGCCGCGGTCTCCCGCGCGAGCAAGGCAGGGCTCCGCTCGCTCGGCGAGCGCCACCGGAAGATCATCTCGCTCACCCAGCGCGGTCGCGAGCCCGAGCTGATCGAGGCGATCGTCGCCTTCCATCGCAGCATCTGCGTGCTCTCGGGCAATGGGCGTCTCATCAGGCTGTTCGACGAGATCGCGATCGAGGTCAGCCAGATCCTCTCGGTGCTCGGCGTCGCCGTCGGCGATCCCGGACGGCCGATCGAGGTGCAGGGCTCGCTGCTCGAGGCGCTCGAAGCCCGCGACAGCCGCCGCGCCGCTCGCGAGATGGCGCACTTCATCCGCCACGCGAAGGCCGAGGTGATGGAGCACTATCGCAGGCGCCATCCGCTCGAGGATGGACGCCCGACGCAATCCCCGCCGCCACGGCCAGCGCGCGGGCAGGTTCGCAATCCGGCCAACATGAAAATGGGAGGTCAGCAGTGAGAACAGCTCTGAAGCTCGGCGCCGCGGTCTTTGTCGCTGCAACGCTCGTGGTGAGCGCCGCCAATGCGATGGTTGCCGCCCCCGACCGCTACAAGGAGAAGGGCAAGATCGTCTTCTGCACGGAGCTCGCCTTCGCGCCCTGGGAGTACATCAACCCGGAGACGCTGCAGCCCGAGGGCTTCGACATCGACATCGCGGCAGCGCTCACGAAGCAGATGGGCCTTGCCGCCGAGCACAACAACATCGCCTTCGACGGCCTCATCCCCGCGCTGCAGGCCGGCCAGTGCGATGCGATCATCTCGGGCCTCTACGACAAGCCCGAGCGGCGCAAGGTGGTCGACTTCGTCAACTACGTCTTTTCCGGCAACTCGCTGATCGTGAGGGGCGATTCGAGCCTCTCCTTCGAGAATCTAGAAGGCCTCTCCGGCCACAAGGTGTCGGTCGCCTCGGGCTCGACGCTGGAGGAGAACCTCGTCAAGGCGAACGAGGCGCTGAAGGCCGCTGGCAAGACGCCGATCGACATTGTGACGCTGCAGAGCGGCACCGACGCCTTCCAGCAGCTGACAGCCGGGTTGGCCGAGGTCTACTACGGCTCGACCGACCAAGCCGGCTACTTCAACACGCAGAAGCCGGGCCTCGTGAAGCTCGCGAGCCCGCAGATCGGCGCGCTGCCGAACGGGATCGCGACGCTCCACAAGGACAAGGATCTGCACGAGGCGATCAACGCCGCCTTCGATGCCATCAAGGCGAGCGGGGAGTACGAGGCGATCTTGAAGAAGTGGAGCTTCGACGCCATGCACATCAAGAACGCGCCGGCTCAGTAAAGCGAAACGCGACACGTAGGCTGGGCTGAGGCTTAGCCGAAGCCCAGCCTACGGGATTTGATGCCCATGCTCGGCAACATCGACTTCGACGGCGCCTTCTTCCTGCGCTACCTGATCGATCCCCCCTCGATCGTCTGGAAGGGGCTTGGGCTCACGATCGTGATCGCGATCGTGGCGCAGACGTTTGGCGTGCTCATCGGCCTCCTCGTCGCGCTAGCGCGGCTCTCGCGCTTCTGGATCCTGCGCCAGTGGGCGATGTTCTACGTCTGGATCTGGCGGGGCACGCCTATCCTCGTGCAGCTCCTCATCATCTACACGGGCGTGGCTGCGGCGGGCTTCTACAAGTACCCCGACATCGTGATCGGCCCGCTCACCATCACGGGGCCCATGCAGGCCGCTCTCATCACGCTGTCGCTCAACGAGGCCGCCTACATGGCCGAGATCTTCCGCGCCGCCATCTCCTCGATCGACAAGGGGCAGAGCGATGCGGCGCGTGCAATCGGCATGCGCTCCTTGACCGCCATGCGCTGCATTATCCTGCCGCAGGCCGCCCGCATCGTGATGCCGCCGCTCGGCAACGAGTTCACCCTCATGATCAAGGGGACCTCACTCCTCTCGGTCATCGGCATCCGCGAACTCTTCGGCACCATGCAGAACATCAACGCGGCGACGTTCCGCACCTTCGAGCTCTTTCTCGTCGCCGCCATCTGGTACCTGATCCTGACGACGCTTATGAGCCTCGTGCAGCGCCGGCTCGAGCGGCACTTCAGCAAACACGAGTTGCCGGCCGAGAAGACCTTCAAGGCCGAATACAAGGAGCGCTCGCTTCTCTCGGGGCAGCGCTGATGATGGACGCAGCGCCCGCCAAGTCCAATGGCTCGCTCGTCCGCATCCTCGACGTCCACAAGTCGTTTGGGGACCTGAAGGTCCTGCGCGGCGTCACGATACAGGTGCCGCGCGGTGAGGTCGTCTGCGTGATCGGCCCCTCAGGCTCGGGCAAGACGACGCTCGTGCGCTGCATCAACCATCTCGAGAAGATCGACTCTGGCCGCATCTACGTGAATGGCCGGCTCGTGGGCTACCGAGAGGTGGGCGGGCGCATCGTCGAGGAGCGCGAATCCGTCGTCGCCGAGCAGCGCCAGAACATCGGCATGGTCTTCCAGCGCTTCAACCTGTTCCCACACCTCTCAGCACTCGACAACGTGATGGTCGGCCCACGCCGCGTGCTGAAGCGCCCGCGCGCCGAGATTGAGCCCGAGGCGAAGGCGCTGCTCGAGCGCGTGGGCCTTGGCGACAAGCTCGCGAGCTATCCTTCGCAACTCTCGGGCGGCCAGCAACAGCGCGTCGCGATCGCCCGCGCGTTCGCCATGCAACCAACTCTCATGCTGTTCGATGAGCCGACATCGGCGCTCGACCCCGAGACCGTCGGCGAGGTGCTCGACGTCATGAAGACGCTCGCCAAGGGCGGCATGACCATGATCGTCGTTACCCACGAGATGGGCTTTGCGCGCGAGGTGGCCGACCGCGTCGTCATGATGGACGAGGGCGTGATCGTGGAGGAGGGGCGCGCCGAGGACCTCTTCCTGCGGCCACGCGAGGAGCGCACTAAGGCGTTCCTGAAGGCAATTCGATAAGTTGCCCATGACCGGAGAGCCGGGATTCGCAACGTGGTCCTTGCCGTCGGATTGCAGAAGGATGCTGGGCTTCCGCAGGACATCGGCGGCATCCCGCACATGGATGGCTTCGAGGAGCGGACAGGCAACGCAGCCGGCGTGATTGCTGCCGCGCGGAGGACGAGGATGCCGATCGTCTTCTGCCAGGGGGTGCATCGGCGGAACGGGATCGACTTC
>Ga0194113_10012330_pt1 | contig 10043 bp, 10 predicted proteins | sample TA2MahC200mmetaG_FD_146193 | JGI IMG/M metagenome (GOLD analysis project Ga0194113, IMG submission 146193) | Freshwater microbial communities from Lake Tanganyika, Tanzania - TA2015017 Mahale Deep Cast 200m | ecosystem: Environmental > Aquatic > Freshwater > Lake | place: Tanzania: Lake... | reverse complement strand
CGTATTATATCGACCCGGAAAAGTGTCAAGCCTGTATGACCTGCGCCAAACGATGCCCCGTGGATGCGATTTTAAGCGGGAAGAACCTGATCCATATCATTGATCAGGAGAAGTGCATCAAATGCGGAACTTGCTTTGAAGTTTGTCCCACTAAATTTGGTGCAGTGACAAAGATTTCTGGCGAACCTGTTCCGCCTCCCATTCCTGAAGAAAAAAGAACGATCGTCAGAAAGAAGAAGGAGTAAAGAAAATAAAGAAAGGGTATCAGGTGATCAGAAGAACAGGGTGCAGGGGACCAGGGAATCAGGAGACCAGACAAAGAATTCTTTTTCAGCCTGATGCTCTGATATCCTGATATCCACTTCCTGATAACCAGGTCCTCTGATATCCGTTTCAAAAAGCTAAACTATTACAAAAATTAAATTGATCCAGGGTCGATTGTCCCAAAGATATATCCATAGGAGGTTATCGTGTCGCCGGTTAGCGCAACCTATTGGTCCATACCGGGCTATGTCATTTTCTGGGTCTTGTTCGCCGTTGCCTTCGGTCTATTTTTACAGAGGTTTTATCTCCTCTACCGCCTCATGCGTCTGGGGAAGCAGGAGAATCGTTTCGACCAGATAGGTCAAAGAATCAAGAACATGCTGGTCGAGGTCGTCCCTCAATGGTGCACCCTGAAAACCGTCACCCGAAAGGACCTGGCCGGACTCGCACATGCTCTCTTATTCTGGTCCTTCAGCCTCTTCTTCATCAGTTACATCATCTTTATCGGTCTGGCCGGAGGGTTTGGACTTTCTTCACTGATTGAGCGCACCCCCTTTGAGACCGTCTATTTTTCCATTCTGGATATTGCTGCAGTGCTGGTCACCCTGACGTTAATCTTGGCGGCTGTCAGGCGTTATATCATCAGACCGCCGAGACTGGAGCCAACGGCTGAAGCCGGCATCATTTTGATAATGGTTTTTTCGCTGATGGCGCTTCATGTTTTAGGCGTAGGTTTTGATCATGCCGCACGTGGGGTTCACGCCTCCTGGCCACCCCTTGGAGCAGCTCTCGCAGGTTTCCTTAGCGGGACCGGAATTTCACAGGGCACACTGGAGGCGGGCTACCGATGGGTATGGTGGCTGCATTATCTCGTGATCCTCAGCTTTATGGTCTATATCCCACGCTCCAAGCATCTGCATATTCTTGCCTCCCTCGTCAATGCCTTCTTTAAACCACTTGGACCCAAAGTGGCGCTTGAGCCTATTCCTCTTGAAGCTCTTGAAGCTCCTGAGGGGTCGGCAACCTTTGGAGCATCGAAGATTCAGGATTTTACATGGAAGGACTTACTTGATTTTTATGCCTGCGCTGAGTGTGGTCGGTGCCATGTTAATTGTCCGGCCCAACTGACCGGCAAGTCCCTCTCGCCCAGAGAGGTTATTCATCATTTGAAAGAGCATCTGCTCGAGGCGGGCCCTGGATTGCTTGCCAATAAGACGGATGCCTCTCCGGAAAGCCAGGCCGAGGCACCAGGCAAGACGATGATCGGGGATGTGGTCACCGAGGAGGAGATCTGGGCCTGCACCACCTGCGGCGCCTGCCAGGAGGTATGCCCTGTCAATATCGAACATATCCGCAAGATCATCGACCTCAGGCGAAATCTGGTGATGGCGCAAAGTAAGATGCCGGAAAGCGCCCAGTTGATGCTTAGAAATATGCAACAGAGAGGACACCCATGGGCCGGAGTCCAGTCGATGAGGTTGAGGGGCGACTGGACCAGTGATCTGGAACTGAAAATATTGGCTGAGGGTGATAACGCTGATACCTTATTCTGGGTAGGTTGCACCGGCGCCCTTGTTGAGCGTAATGTCAAGGCCACTTTATCCATGACGAGGGTGCTGAAAGCGGGGGGCGTCGATTTCGCGGTATTGGGCGATGCCGAGACCTGCTGCGGTGACCCGGCACGAAGGGCAGGGTATGAGTTTCAGTTCCAGATGATGGCAGAGCAAAATATTGAACTTTTTAAAAGCTACAACATTAAAGAGATCATCACCACCTGTCCCCACTGCTATAATACCATTAAGCATGAATACCCCCGGTACGGCGGCGATTTCAAGGTGGTTCACTATACCGAGCTGATTGCCGATTTGATCAGCCAGGGGAAATTGAAGCTGATCAACGAATTGAATTCCAAACTCACCTACCATGACCCCTGCTATTTAGGCCGTTATAACAGCGTCTATTCGGAGCCTCGCCGGATACTGCAGGCTATCCCCAAGGCAAAGCTTGAAGAAATGGAGCGCTCGCGAGACACGGGGTTTTGTTGCGGCGGCGGCGGGGGACTGATGTGGATAGAAGAACAGCCCAGCACAACAAAGATTAATCAAATGCGTATCGAAGACGTTATCAAGACCGGGGTTGACACGGTCGTGGCCGCCTGCCCCTATTGTTTACAGATGTTTGAGGATGCCATCGATCATAAAGAGATGAAAGACTCGTTGAAAGCAAGAGACCTTGTTGAATTGGTCGAAGAAGCAATGAAGCAAAATTGATGGTTTCTTAAAAATCGTCACACCGGTGAAAACCGGTGTCCAGAGAATTGATAACTATTTGAAAGAACTGGATTCCGGCTTTCGCCGGAATGACGAAAAAACGAGAATCACGACTTTTTACGAATTCATCAAAATTGATTACACCGATTAAAAACCCCGATTACACAGATTAGAACACACTGAAACTAAAGAAATCTGTGTAATCTCTTTTTGAAATCTGCGTAATCAGAGTAGGAGGGAAGTTCTATGAATACGATCGTCTGTGTTAAACAAGTGCTTGACCCTGAGATACCACCGGCCAAATTCAAGATTGACCCCGAGGCGAAACAGGTGATTCCTCCGGCCGGAGTGCCGCCTGTGATCAGCGTGTATGATGAACGGGCCGTTGAGGCAGCATGCCGGCTCAAAGACAAGCACAAAGGAAAAATAACAGTGATCAGCATGGGGTCAGCCAAAGCTGCTGACGTGATAAAGCATGCCATATCGATGGGGGCAGACGATGGATTTGTTCTCCAGGATCCGGCCTTCGAAAACCTGGATAGCTTTGGTACGGCTTATGTCTTGTCGAAAGCGATCCAGAAAATTGGCGGGTATGACCTGATTCTCTGTGGCCGACAGGCCGCTGACTGGGGCGCTGGTCAGGTTGGCTCCATTCTGGCCGAAATACTCGGCCTCCCTGTCGTGACCCTCGCCTGTGCTATCGAGGCAGTGGACAAGAAGCTTAAGGTGAAGAGGATGGTGAGCGATGGCTATGAAGTGTTGGAAGCTCCTATGCCAAGCCTGGTGACCGTCAGCAGTGAGATTGGGCTTCCCCGTCTTCCCGGTGGAATGGGCCTCATGATGGCTCGAAAAAAGCAGATTCCGATCTGGAAGGCGCAGGATATCGGGGCAGAGCCCTCGCAGTTGGACAAGGCCAAAGCCCATACCGAGGTGACCGGTCTCTCTGTGCCTACCCGAAAGACCGAGTGCGAGATCATTGCCGGAAATACTCCAGCTGAAGCCGGGTCCAATTTAGCCGAAAAGATTGCTAAATTGATTTGATGAGACCCATAGCATCATAAAAAAGAAAGTCATTCCTGCGAAAGCAGGAATCCAGAAAAATACTGGATTCCGGGTCAAGCCCGGAATGACAAATCGTGGAAAACCGATATTATCGAGCAGTAAAAGAACGGAGGAAACGATGGATACTCATAAGGGTGTTTTAGTTGTTGGAGAGATCACCGAGGGGAAGTTGGCGCCAATTACGATAGAACTCCTTGGATCCGGAAGAAAGCTCGCCAATGAATTAGGCGAGGAGCTAAGTATCCTATTGATGGGCGGCAAAGCAGGTGGCCTGGGTCAGGAGGGAATCGCCTATGGGGCTGACAATGTCTATGTTGCCGAAGACACTCTCCTGGATCAGTATAACTCCGAGGCCTACACTCAGGTAGCCGCGGAATTATGCCGGAAAGCGCTTCCTTCCATTATGCTTCTTGGCTATACGGATGTCGGCTGTGATTTGGCTCCACGCCTCAATGGGCGCTTGGGGGGGGGACTCGCTATGGATTGCCTGGCGTTATCCGTTGACCCGGCTACCAAGCTCCTGGCCTCGACGAGGCCTGTCTTTAGTGGTAACGCCCAAGCCACAATCGTATCAAAGGTTGCCCGGCCTCAGATGGCTACTGTAAGACTGAAAACAATGCCACCAGCAGAGCGCAATGACTCGCGGCAAGGCAAGGTTATTCCTGTGGAGGGCAAGATTGACCCTTCGGCGCTTAAAGTCAAAGTTGTCGAGCGGGTAAAAGAGGAGACAGAAGGGGTCAAGTTGGAAGATGCTGAGGTTGTTGTGAGCGGTGGCCGTGGCATAGGCAGCGCTCAAAATTGGGGGATGGTCAAGGAACTCGCTCTCGCTCTGGGTGGCGCCGTGGGTGCTACGAGGCCTGCCTGTGACGAGGGATGGGCGTCAGTGTCGCTTCAGATCGGCCAGAGCGGAAAAGTGGTCAGCCCTAAACTATACATTGCCGTAGCTCTCTCAGGCGCCATGTCGCATATCTCCGGCTGTTTGGGATCAAAGACGATTGTGGCGATCAATAAGGACAAAGAAGCGAATATCTTCAGCGTAGCCCACTTCGGCATCGTTGGAGATTATAAGGAAATCGTACCTGCCCTGACTGCGAAACTGAAGGAGCTAAAATCAAAATAAGCACAACTTCAATAACCAAACAAAAAAGGGGGCCGCTGGGTTCCCTTTTTTGTTTGATGTCTTAGTGTTGACTTCGCCACAATCAAGTCGGTAGAATAGATCCCAATCCGACCAAAGAAAGGAAAGTGATGCAAGACGCGGACCTCCTATTCCTGAAGAGATTGATGATACGAGAGGTTGTTCCGGCAACAGGCTGTACCGAGGTCGGAGCCGTTGCCCTGGCCACGGGCTGCGCCATGCAGGCCTTGGCCGACCCCGTGGAGAAGATTGAAGAAGTCCTCCTTGAAGTTGACGAACGGACTTACAAGAATGGACTCGGAGTCGGCATCCCTGGAACGGGTGAGGTTGGCTTGGAATTCGCTGCAGCGATGGGAGTTGCTTCTTCAAAATATGTCAATCGAGGGCTCCAAATTCTTGAGAATCCTTCAAAAGACACCATCAATAAAGCCAAAGCCCTCGTCCAGGAAAAGAAGATTCACCTCGCCAGAACCCCTTACGTTAAAGAAATTCTAGTCCTGGCAAAGATCCGCAGTCATGCGAATGAAGCGTGCGCTGTCATACGAGGAAGCCACGATCATGTCGTCTCGGTGGAGAGAAATGGCAAGCCCTGTCACGCGATTTCGTTTCAGGAAGAGGAAGTGGGAGAGATCTATAATCGTGTCAAGGGGATGGACTACCGGACCCTGATCGAATTCATCAAAACGATGAGTTTGACCGAATACCCCATCCTTCGACAGGCAATGGACATGAACATGCATTTTGCTGAAAAAGCCATGGAAGACCTTTCAAACCTTGAAATGGGCAAGGTGATGGAGAAACACGGGGAGCCCAATGCGAACGAGAGAAGGCTACCCTCTCGGATTCAGCACCTCACGGCTGTTGTCGTGGAGGCCCGTATGAGAGGCCTCGATTTCCCGGTCATGGCCTGCGCCGGGTCCGGAAACCAGGGGCTGGTTGCAACAATCCCTGTCGTTGAGACGGCGAAAGCAATGAAGGCCTCCCATGAGCATCTCCTTCGGGCCCTCGCGCTCTCCTATCTGACCACGATCTACATCAAGTCATTCACAGGCTTGTTGTCTCCCGTCTGCGGATGTGGTCTTGCTGCGGCCGTGGGTGCTGGATGTGGAATCGTTTATCTCCTGGGAGGAGACGCCGGACAGATCGAGGCCCAGATCAATAACATGGTGGGGACCATGGCGGGAATGATCTGTGACGGTGCCAAATCAGGCTGTAGCCTGAAAGCATTGATGGCTGTGGGATTGGCTGTCGACAGTGCCTATCTCAGTTTAGAGAATGTGCGTATTCCTGAAAGCGAAGGCATCATGGGTAAAGGGATTCTGGAAACCTTAAAAAACCTCCAGAGAATCATCGAGGTGGGTATGCCTACCATGGATTCGGTCATCGTTGAACTGATGGAAACCAAAAGCCCAAAAGATTGAGGGGTGTTAAAAAATCGCGTCCATGAGAATTGATCTGGCCCCCTTTTTCAAACCGAACCACATTGCCATTGTCGGCGTTACGCGATCGGAGTCAAGTTTCGGAGGCTTTAGCTTTTTACAGAAGCTCCAGGAGGCCAGATTCCCTGGGACACTCTATTGCATCAACCCCAATGCAACCGAGATCAGGGGACTTCCGGCCTATCCAAATCTCTCTTCCTTGCCTCTGGTGCCCGATCTTGCTATGGTCTGCGTCCCCGCAGCACATGTACCACCTGTTCTGGAGGAATGTGGCCGGATCGGCCAACGATACATTCATATCCTGACCTCTGGGTTCAGTGAAATTGGAACAGAGCAAGGAAGGCAACTTGAAGAACGGATTGCTTTTATAGCAAAGGAAAAAGGACTTCTCATCATTGGGCCGAACTGTATGGGCCCTTACTGCCCGGCTTCAGGCCTTACTCCGTGGGGAGCGATACCTGGTGCACCTGGCCCTTTGGGTGTCATTTCACAGAGCGGCTCCATTACGCAGCGTCTGACTGAATGTGCCTATTCCCTCCGCATTGGAACAGACAAAGCTGTAAGCGTTGGCAATGGAACTGTTCTCGATACTCTGGACTTCCTCGAGTTCATGGGCCAGGATGAAGGCATACGGGTGATTGCTCTGTACGTTGAGAACATGAGGGACGGAAGAAGGTTCTTTGACCTGGCACGGGAGATAAACAAAAGAAAACCTATTGTCGTCTGGAAAGGCGGAAAGACCGATGTGGGGGCGCGCACAGCGGCCTCTCATACCGGTGGAATGGCGGGTGAGCAGGTAATATGGGAGGCCGTTTTTCGACAGACCGGGGTGATCCAGGTGAATTCGTTCGACGAGTGGATGGATGCAGTCCTTGCATTTGCACTTTTGCCCCCACCGAGAAGCCGTGGGGTCTTTTTGATCGGCGGCGGCGGGGGTTCCAGTGTAGTGAGCAGCGACACGTGCATACACGAGGGTCTCAATGTCCCCTCACCCTCATCTGCCACCATGGAAAAGCTGCGTGAGACCGTACCGGTTGCAGGTTCTATTGCTGGGAATCCCCTGGATGACTGGCAGACTTTTGTGAGCCCCGATTACCTCGGAACCATATTGGATCTTGTTTGCGCCGAGCCAGCTATGGGCATGGTCATCGTGACTCGACTGATTGCAAGAAAAGCCTTCCACATGTCCGGCCAGACCCACTCCATCCCGGCGACGATCGAACAGGTAAAGCAGAGAAACCATCAGAAGCCAGTGGTTTTTGTCGTCGACTCAGAGGGCGGCGATCCTGACCTGGCTGCGCAAGGCGCGAGCTTGCGGCAGGAATTTGGCAGAGGGGGCATTCCCGCATATCCTTCAGTAAACCGCGCTGCACGTGCCCTCATTCACCTTTATCGATACTATAATCGGTTGGACCGGATTAAGACGCAGGATTGATAAAGAGGAAGAACCGATGACGATTACTAAAAGGCAGCTTACGCTTGCCGGTTGGCTTTCTATGACGAGTGCCATTTTTGCAATTCCGTCGATTGCTATGTCCTGGTATTTGGAGGAGATGGGCGGGGCAGGGGCGAAGCTCTCTCAAGCCATCTTGACCTTGGTCAGTCTGGGATTATTTTTATCTGTTATCATCTCCCTGAGAAAATTGTTGAACTACCGATTTCAATTCCACCATGCCGACCTCTCGATTTCATTGCTGATATGGGGGAACGTGATCCTGGCAGCTTTCGGTCTTTTAGCTCTGGAGAGTCAAGGCTTCGAATCGCTCATGAATATTTTATCGATGGTTTCATTGATCATTATCGGTATCCTCGCAATTATGTTTGGAACAAGGCTTCTGCAGTTCTCCGGCAGTTTCTATGGGCTTCTAAAACCATTTTGCTACACGACGATCGCAAGTGGCATTTGCTTGATCACCGTCTTTTTAACGCCAGTGGGGATTATTGTCGGAGCAGTGTCAGATGTGATCCTTGCGACCATCTTTTTTAGAGCGGCCGAGCAACCTCCATCGACCATGGAGGTTCTCGGAACACCCATCGAATAAATGAGTCACATTTCAAGGCTTGATACCATGGCTTTCAACTCTTTTTCTCTTTGCGCTTTTGAAGGGAAAAAGATAGGAGATCGGTTTTGAACTTCCTTACCCACCTTTTTCTCTCCGGTGGTGCTACAGAACTCCTTGTCGGAAACCTCATGGGTGATTTTGTCAAAGGGAGGCTGGACGGGCGCTTCCCGCCTGGTATTGCACAAGGGATCTTACTTCACCGGGAGATCGACTCCTTTTCAGTACAGAATCAATATTTCCTTCGCAGCAAGCGCAGGCTCGATCAATCCTTCGGTCATTACCGGGGAGTGCTGGTCGATCTTTTCTACGACCACTTTCTTGCCGCAAACTGGAAGGATTATTCGGACGTGCCCTACTCTGTTTTATTATCAGACGCCTGGCGTGTCCTTCGCGAGCACAAAGAATTTCTTCCGGATAAACTGCAGCACATCATGCCTTTCATGTTCAGGGACTGGCTGCCGTCGTATGGTACTGTTGATGGAATTTCTGCAACCCTGCGCAGGATGTCTCGCTTCAGGCTCAAAAGGCCAAACCGTCTCGGGGAGGGGGCCAAAGTATTGAACAGACATTATGGCGGACTTTACGAAGACTTCAGGAAATTTTTCCCTGAATTGGTCGCCTTCACAGAGATTCGGGTTGCACATCGGCAATAATGTGAGACATATCCCATTCGCAACCTCTTCAATAATGACCAACCGATACCGAATTGTTTTAGAAACAATGTGTTTTTGCGAGACCTGATCCCAAGCTGAGTAGCCTTTTAATCCGATTTGTCGGGGAGGTATGAAATATCAGAACTTCTTGACAATATACAAAGATTGTATGTATACTTTATTCAAAAGGAGGAAGGAAGATGAAGTCCAGCGCAGTGAATATCTCTTTCAGCGATGACCTCTTAAGGAAGATCGATCAAGTGGCACGAGAAGAGTCCCGATCACGGTCCGAGCTCATCCGGGAGGCGGCGCGGGGGTACATTGATCGAAAGCGTCGGTGGAAGCAGATATTTGATTTCGGCAAAATGAACGCCGCCAGGAAAGGGATTACCGAGTCCAATATCGAGGCTGAAATTAGAGCCTACCGCAGAGAGAAGAAGGCATAAGTGCTCCGAGTCGTTTTGGATACGAACGTTCTGATCTCAGCCGTTCTTTTTGGAGGGAAACCCAGACAGATTCTGGAGAAAGCCATCCGCGGGGAGATACGGTTGTGTTTGTCGGAACCCATTCTGGATGAACTCAAGGGAGTCTTGCAGAGATCGAAATTCGGCTATTCCCCTGAGATGATCCAGTTCATACTTATGGAGCTTACGGGTATTGCAGATTTTGTGAATCCAACAGAGTCTCTTCACGTTATACTGGAAGATCCAGACGACAACAAAATCTTAGAATGTGCGGTAGAAGCCAAAGCGCATTACGTCATTACCGGAGATTTGCACCTACTGAAGATAAGCAGGTATCTCAATATAGAAGTTCTGAATGCGGGTGCGTTTTTAGAAAGACTTTAATAAACAGAACGGGCCTTTGATTTTCTGATATTTAACACCTTACGCCTCACACTTTACGCTTCACGGTAGGGTGTTGTGAGTCGCCGCTTCTTCCAAAAATGACCAACCACTGCCAAGTTGTATTTGAACCTACGTTCATCTTCTACTTTGAAGTGCCAATAAAGCTCGGGCTTGAAGATCCCAACGAAACCGTGCGCGACTTCACGCGCGGCATCTGCTCGAAGCTGGGAATATCGTTTTAAAGCGTGTACCGTAAACATAATGCTCAGGCCGAACCTGCCAACGATAAACGATCAAGAAGGCTCC
>Ga0194113_10012328_pt1 | contig 10044 bp, 7 predicted proteins | sample TA2MahC200mmetaG_FD_146193 | JGI IMG/M metagenome (GOLD analysis project Ga0194113, IMG submission 146193) | Freshwater microbial communities from Lake Tanganyika, Tanzania - TA2015017 Mahale Deep Cast 200m | ecosystem: Environmental > Aquatic > Freshwater > Lake | place: Tanzania: Lake... | reverse complement strand
TGCCCTTGCAGCAGATTGTCCTGCGGTACGGCTCGACGGCGGACGCCCTGTTCGAGACCAAGACCGAGTACTACGACGTGGTCGACTCGCTCGAAATCACGCCGCACGTCTTCGCCGACGGCTACATCGGCCTGCAGACCACGGCGCAGATCGCCGCCTACCTGACGCCGGAAGGCATCAAGCAGACGCCCATCGTGACCGAACGGGTCATCACGAACAAGCAGAACCGCATCCGGCTCGGCGAAAGCCTGATCATCGGCGGCATCCGCAAGAGCGAGAAGCGCGACGTGGTCCGTGGGGTACCCATTCTGAAAGATATCCCCGTGCTGAACCTGTTGTTCTCCGGCCGGGATTTCGAGGAGCGGGCCACCGAGGTCATCTTCATCCTGACCCCGAGCATCTCGACGCGGGGCAAGCCCAACCAGGAGATGATCGATCTCCTGAAGGACCGGCATTCCTCCCCGATGACTCAGGGACTGCACGAGCGAGTCCTGGACCCGCTGGGCACCAAAGCCCGCCGGGAGGAGGAAGAGCGCCGGCTCCCGTTCTTCCGCTCGGCGCCACAGGAACCGGAAGCAGAAACGACCGGGCCCCGTCCGCCGGCCCCTCCGAGCGACCGGCGCGGGGAGAATGGGGAAACCGGGCTCGGACCGAACAAGACAGGAGCCCTGGAGCCGACGGAGACCCCCAATACCACCTCCGAAGTCCGGCAGGACAGGACGGAGCTTCCGCGTCCCCGGGATCGGTCTCCCAAACCGCCGGAACCGAGCGAGGCGGGAAATCCCAGAGAATCGATAGCCAAGCAAAACGGCAACAAGGCGGAGGGGTCGAAGCCGCCCGAGCGGACCCCACCGCCCCGAGGAGGTGCCGCAGACGAGCAAATGCTCGGACAGAAATAGAGCGTCGGCACGCCCCCAAAGGCAAACATCCGGGCCGTTGACAGGGCGCCGAGCGCCCGGGCGCGGTCCCGGGGCCGATCCGTGGAGCACGCAACCTGTAGATCGACTTATCTGGAGGGTCGCACATGGACAATGTGAGCAGCAATCCCCCACGCAGCGATGACCGCAATGGCCCGGCTTCTTCAGAGGGCAGGACCGGTGAGCCGGCCCCAATGACGGACACCGGGGCGGGCACCCCTCCCAACGTGTCCCGGGCCCCGTTGAATCTGGGCGGAGCCACGGGGGCTCCGACGGCAGCCGCCGCTCCCAAGGCCGCCGTTCCCCCCCGACCGGTGCCCCCCAAGCCGGCGCCCCCCAGGCCGGCCGCCGCCGCGGGGGATCGAATCACCGCCTGCAAGACCTTTTTCACCAAGCTCCATCCCGGCGCCATCCATTTCCTCGATGAACAGATCGCAAAATGGCTCCGGGAGAATCCTCAGATCGTGATCAAACACACGAACGTGATCCAGGGCGAAATCACGGAAAAGAAAACCGAGCCGAACATCCTGATCATCGTCTGGTATTGAGCGCATCTTCGCGCCGCCCGCGGGTCCCCGCGCGGGCCCGGACACTCATCCGAATGGAGTCTCGACCTCCTGCTCGTGGTACGTTTCGCTAGTCCTGCGAGTCTGCTGCCGATCTTGGCGCTCGCGCCGAAACGGGCGGGCCAGACGTTTCGCTTCCCTTCCGGCCGCCGCCCTGGCGATGCCCGCAGGCTCGTGAAAGGCCCGGTTCAGACCCGGGTAACAGTCTGGGTGGGTGGCAGCGGCAAGGCCGGAGGCTCTGCGCAGGCCTTGCCGATGGCGGACAAGCAAGACCATCGGCAAGCTCCGAAGACTGCGCTTGCCGCTGCCACCCGTTCTCCGTTACCCGAAAAGACTGTTTCTTGAACCAGGCCCCGTGAAAGCCTCTGGAATCAGCATTACTCCCGGTTCTACAAGCACTTAGGACGAGTGTGATACCTCTCGATCCGGCGCGGATTATCGGGCGGTCCGCGAGCGCCGGCGGCAACCCGCGCGAGGTCGCTCGAGGCTCGCGCGCGACACGGCGGCCCGCAGATTCGCTTTCCACCCGAAAAACCGGGCCGGCGGCCCACTTTTCTGGGTGGACATGCCAGAGATTTGTCCGTAAATTATTGGGGTCAGAATATTGACAGGTCGTGCGAATCTCGCTAACTTGTTGTAATTTCGCGGTTTGTTTCTGCACGTAGAATGGATCAGAGGTATTCTGGAGGTATTTGTGGCTAAACAGTTGGCGCGGGAACTCATCAACGCGGGGGTACATTTCGGACACGGCGTGAGCCGGTGGAATCCGAAGATGGCTCCTTTTATCTTTGCCAAGCGGGGCAATATCCATGTGATCGACGTCAAGGAAACCCTCAAGGGCATCCTGATCGCCAAGAAGCTGTTGGCCGAGATCGTCTCGTCCGGCAGCGACGTGGTGTTCGTCGGGACCAAGCGGCAGGCGCAGAAGGCCGTGGAGGCCGCCGCCAACCGGTGCGGGATGCATTTCGTCTCGGAACGCTGGCTGGGCGGCATGCTGACGAACTTCCGGACGATCCGCTCCCGGCTCCAGCGGCTGGAACAACTGGAGGCCATGGAGCAGGATGGGACGATGGATGCCGAGAGCAAGAAGCAGGCGTCCCGCTTCAAGCGTGAGATGCGCAAGATCCGCACCAACCTGGACGGCGTGCGCAAGATGACCCGGCTGCCGGGCGTCGTCGTGGTGGTGGATGCCCGCAAGGAATACCTGGCGCTGCGCGAGGCCCAGAAGCTGGGCATTCCGACGGTCGGCATCCTGGATACGGATTCCGATCCGGATACGGTGGACGTCGCGATTCCGGCCAATGACGATTCCATCCGGGCGGTGGAGATCATCCTCAACGAGTTGGCCGACGCGGTGGCTATCGGCAAGACGATGGTTTCCGTCCGGCAGCAGGAAGTTGCCCCGCGGCCGCGCCGCCTCCGCTCCCGGCGACCGGCGATGGCCCGCGCCGACGGCACCGAAGCGGCCGCCGTGGCGACGGTCAGCGAGGAGGCCGCCGAGGACGAGGAGTTGCCCGGTGCTCAGGAAAACGCGGCCCCGCCGGAGCCCGAACAGCCCCCGGCCGGCGTTTCGTAGTGATAGCAGAAGCCTCCGCATCCCCGCGAAAACAAACGTGAAGACCCGACAGAGCGTGGAGCTCTGAGGAATCCATACAACACGACAACGGACCTCCAGAGGAATCCGAGCCGACGGGCGGCGCGGACGGGTCCGGGGCCGCTGACAACCTGCGAAAGGCAGGATGGGAGTTGATACGATGGCGGAAATCGCAGCAGCAACCGTGGTAAAACTGCGGAAGATGTCCGGACAGGGCATGATGGATTGCAAGAAAGCCTTGGCAGAGGCCCATGGCGATATGGATAAGGCGATGGAGATTCTCCGCAAGAAGGGCCTGGCCACGCTGGCCAAACGCGCCGAGCGGGAGACCTCCGAAGGGGCCGTCGTCTCCTGGCAGAACGCCGGCGGCAACGAGGCGGCCCTGGCCACCCTGTGCTGCGAGACGGATTTCGTCGCCAAGAGCGACGACTTCCTGCACTTGGCGCGCGATATTCGGGATTACATCGGCTCGGCCGCGGGCGATCAGGGAGCCGACAGCGTTCTGCAAACCATCCTCGCCGGCAAAACCTTCCAGGAGGTGCTCACGGAAGTCGTGAGCCGCACGGGCGAGAAGATGCAGGTGGGCGATTACGTCAAGTTCCGGATCGAGGGAACCGGGCTGATCGGCACCTACGTCCACTTCAACCACAAGGTCGGCAGCATGGTCCTGATCGGGACCAGCGACGCCAAGGTCGCGCAGGCGCCCTCCCTCAAGCAGGCCGCCTCGGACATCGCCATGCACATCACCGCCAGCAAGCCGCTCGCTTTGGACGTGGCCAGCCTCGATCCCGAGGTGATCGCGCGGGAGCGCGAGATCTACGCCGCCCAAGTGCAGAACAAGCCGCCCGAGGTCGTCAACCGCATCGTCGAAGGCAAGATGAAGAAGTTCTACAGCGACTACTGCCTGCTGGAGCAGCCGTTCGTGAAGGACGACAGCAAGACGGTGCAGCAGGTCCTCGCCGAGGCGGCCAAGCAGGCCGGCGGCCAGGCCAGCGTTCGGCAGTTTGTCCGATTTGAGGTGGGATGATCCTTGGCCGCCAGCAGGTATAATCGCGTGCTGCTCAAGCTTTCCGGGGAGAGTTTCTGCCTGCCCGGCGAATTCGGGATCAACGGCGCCGCGCTGGAATCCCTCGCGGAGCGGATCAACGATATCTGCAAGCTGGGACCGCAGATCGGGATTGTCGTCGGCGCCGGCAACTTCATTCGCGGGGAGACGTTTTCCCAGAAAAGCCACATTCCGCGCAACACGGCCGACTACATGGGCATGCTGGCGACGATCATCAACGCCTGTGCCCTGCAGGAGACGCTCGAGAAACTCGGGCGCGAGACACGGGTCATGAGCGCCATCGAAGTGTCGGCCCTGTGCGAGCCCTTTATCCGACGGCGGGCCCTGCGTCATTTCGAGCAGGGGCGCGTGGTGATCCTGGCCGGCGGCACGGGAAACCCCTTCTTCACGACGGACACCTGCGCGGCCCTGCGGGCGGCGGAGTTGGACGCGAACCTGCTGGTGAAGGCCACCAAGGTTGAGGGGGTCTACAGCGACGATCCCAAAAAGAACCCGCAGGCGACGCTCCTCTCCCGTCTCTCTTACGATGACGTCCTGCGGCAGGGGCTGCGGGTCATGGACCATGCCGCCATCAGCCTGTGCCGCGACAACAAGATTCCGATCGTCGTCCTGAACATCTTCAAGAAGGGTAACATCACCAAGGCCATTTGCGGCGAGTCAGTGGGCACGTTGATTGATGATTGATGGTTTATCATTTATGATTTGTGATTGACGATTCATGATCTACGAACAGGATGTCGCGCGGAGCGAAGCCAAATCGTAAATCATAAATCATCAATCATAAATTTCGAGGGGTTGACGATGGCAACACAGGCGGTCGTCTCAGAGAGCAGAGCGAAAATGCAGAAGGCGGTGGACGTGCTTCAGGACGATCTGAAGGGGTTCCGCGGCGGCCGGGCCACGCCGGCTTTGGTGGACCATCTGCGGGTGGACTATTACGGCAGCCCGACGCCGTTGAAATCCCTGGCCACCATTTCGGCCCCGGAGGCCGACCTGCTGGTCATCAAGCCTTTCGACCCCGCCTCCGTGAAGGACATCGAGAAGGCGATCAAGAGCAGCGATCTGAGCATCGCCCCCCTCATCGAAGGCAAATTCATCCGGCTGAATATCCCGCCCTTGAGCGGGGAAAGACGAAAGCAGCTCGTGCAGCAGGCCAGGCAGGCCGGCGAGCAGGCCAAGGTGAGCATCCGCAACATCCGGCGCGACGCCAACAAGACCCTCGACAAGCAGGAAAAGGACGGGGAGATCACCGAGGACGACCGGGATACGGCCAAGAAGCAGATCGACGACATCACCAAGGAATTCACCGACAAGATCGATCACGCCGTGGCACACAAGTCCGACGAGATCATCAAGGACTGAGCGACCGGTTGTTTTCTCTTGACGATCCGGCTTCACCCGGCCCGGCGGGTCCGGGAGTCGCGGAATCATCGATCTTCGGTGCCCAGAGTCCTATTTCGCCCGGTTGAACCCCCAAGCCGCCGGGGCGTACCTCTGTTGGGGAACTCCGACCCTGCAGGGCGGGTCATACCTGCCGTCGCTCTGATGCGCGTCGGAATCTGCGGCTGAGTCTCCAGTCGTGAATCGTAAACGGGAAATCGCCTATTGGGGGGTAACGAGATGGAAGCACAGAAACAGGCCCACGCGGAAGCGACGCCGGCGAAACGACCGAGGAAAGCGCGGAAATGGCCTTGGGTGCTCGTGGGCATCCTGATTCTCCTGCTCGTGATCGTGTTGCTGGCGCCGGTCGTCCTGTCTTCGCGAAGTTTCACCCGTTGGGTCCAGGCCCGGATCAGCGCCGGCACGGGAGGCGAAGCGAGCATTCAGGACCTGTCGGTCGGCTGGTTCCGGGGGATTCAGGTGGCCGGCTTCCGTTTTCGCGGGGAGAACGGCTGGACCGAGGTCGATATCGACCGCATCACCGCGACGCCGCACTACGCCGGTCTGCTCACCGGCACGCTGGCTCTCGATCGAGCCGTGCTCGATCAGCCGCGTGTCGCCATCGATCTGCGCGAGCGGCCGCCCCGCGAGGAACCGCCGGTGGACATGAACAACCTGGAGCGCTTGCGCGACGTGATCGTCCGCGACGGCAGCGTCCAGTTGACGGACACGACCGGCAACACGGTGCAGATCGCGGACCTGAACTCCAACCTGAGTATCCGTCCGCCCGGCCGGACCTCCCGCTTCGACGCGGCGATGGTCGTCCTGGCGGCGGCGCAACCGCCGGGCCGGGTGGGAATCGTCGCCGAGGCCACCCCCAGGCGGGAAACCGGATGGAGCCTCCGGGGCACGACGGGCGACGTGACCGTCGAGGTCAACGACCTGAATCTGGCTTCAGTCGCCCCCTTCCTCGACCTGGTGGGAATTCAGGTGCAGGCGCAGGGAGCAGTCTCGGGAAGCATTACCAGCGCCATCGACAACGGCCGGATCCGCAACCTCAACGCCACGATCTCCGGTCAGGGAATCGAGATCGGCGGGGAAGCCCTCCAGGGAGACGAGCTGCAGACCGCGCAACTGGAGGTCCGGGCCAGCCTGACGCAAACAGGCAATGTGATCGATGTCGATCAACTGGAGGTGCGCACGGACTGGGCCAACCTCTCGGCGACCGGCCGCCTCCCGCGGACACCGGCGTCGTTGTCACAACTGCTGGAAAGCGGCGCCGCTTATGACGCCCGCGGCGATTTCGACCTCGATCTGGCGGCGCTCCTGTCGCAGATGCCGAACACCCTCGGCGTCCGCCCGGGTATGGAAATCACCGGCGGCCGCGCGACGGGGACCATCAATACGGTCACCGAGGCCGGCCGCGCCACGCTCGTGGCCAAGGCCCAGGTGGCGGGCCTGGCCGGGGTCGTGAACAACGAGCCGGTGAGTCTCAGCGAGCCGGTCCAGGCGACCATGCGCCTCACCAGCGACCCGGAGGGTGCGCAGCTCGAAAACCTGACCGTCACCGCCCCATTCGCCACGATCAACGCCAGCGGTAACTTCCAGCAGATCCGCTACCAGGGCCGGGCCGATCTGGCCGCGCTGCAAGCGCAGTTGGGGCCCTTCATCAACATCGGAGCGTATGAGCTTGCCGGCCAAGTGACGACGCAGGGGCAGGTCTCCATTGGGGAGCAGGCCACGGATATCGCCGGCACGCTCTCCGCCCGGCAGCTCGTCCTGACCTCGGCCGACGGCAACAGCGTCTCGGAGCCGCAGGCGAATGTCGACTATGCCCTGAGCATGGTCGAAATCCGGCAGGTTCTGGCCGTGGACAGCCTCGCAGTTAAAGCCGGTTTCGGCACCCTCACCGTGGAGGATGCCACGATCCCGCTGGGCGCGGATTCGCCCGCGGCACTGAACGCGGTGGTCGTTGCCCGCAACGTGGATCTCAGCCGGCTGCAGCCCTACGCCGAGTTCTTCGATGCTCTTCCCGAAGGGCTCACGATAGGCGGCATCGCACAGTCCCAGGTGACGGTGGCCAAGGAGAGGAACCTGTACCGCTTCTCCTCGGATGCCACGCGCATCCGGGATTTCCGGCTGGTTTCGCGCGGAGAGCCCTTCCAGCAGCCAGAGGTGACGGCCTTCTTCGATGTGGCTGTCGACCCCAAACAGAAGATCCTCCACGACGCGATCTGGCAGGTGAAGAGCCCGCAGATCACGTTCAAGGGCCGGTTCACGCAGACAAGCCAAGCCAGTGCGGTCAAGGCACAAGGCGCACTCCAAGGCGAAATGGACTGGGCTGCGGTCGCGCCGCTGGTCTCCGGCCTGGTGCCAGGCTCGTTGAGCATCACGGGCCAGCGGCAGGTCGCGCTCAATTTCACGAGCACATATCCCGCGAACGAGCCGAACGGTCTGCTCGCGAATCTCAACGGCCAGGCGTCGCTCGGCTTCGACCGGGCCGCCTATCTGGGTCTTGACTTCGGCCCGACGGAATTCGACATTCGCGTGGAGGACGGCCGGATGACCATCGGGCCGATCGCCGCGACCGTCAACAACGGCAAGCTCCATTTCACCGGCCGCGCCGACCTCGACCGGACGCCCGCCCTGCTGACCGTACCGGAAACCCTGCAACTCGTGCAGGCGGTCCAGATCAATGAGCAGACGGCGCAGACCCTGCTGAAGTACGTCAATCCCATTTTCGCCGATGCGGTCCGCGTCAGCGGGATCGCCAATCTCGAGGTCCAGAAGATGGCGATTCCGCTGGGCGAAAATATCCGCCAACGCGCCGAGCTGACCGGCACGATCTGGATCGATCAGCTCCAGTTGGGCACCTCCAGCATCCTCAACCAGATTCTCGCCGTGGTCGGCCGGTCGATCAGCGGACAGATCCTGACGGTCCGCCCCACGGTGCTCACGCTGCAGAACGGGGTGCTCCGCTACGACGACATGCAGATCGAGATCGGCGACAATCCCGTCAACTTCCGCGGGTCCATCGGGTTGGACGGGGCGCTGAATCTGACGGTCGTCCTGCCTTATACGCTGCAAGGCCGGCTCGTACGGGTCGGCGAGGCGCAGCCCGGCGAGCGGATCACCGTCCCGCTGACGGGCACGATCACCCAGCCGCAACTGAACCTGCAAAAACTGGTGGAGACCCAGCTCAAGCAGAGGCTTGAGGAACAGATCCTCAAGGGACTGGAGGGGCTGTTCAAGAGACGTTGACCGATGAGGACCCTCAAGAACCTCCTGAGCACCCCCACCGCGGAGTTGAGCCGTCTCGGTCGGCTTCTCGTGTTCCAGTACCGGCTCTGGTCCCACTGCCTGCGCCTGTTGAAGAAGAACAATGCCCCGCAACTGGCGGCGGCACTGTCCTACTACACGGTCTTCGGCCTGGTCCCGCTGGCCATCGTGATCGTGTTGCTGTTCTACTCGATCCCCGGTTATCGCGCCACCGGCGAGCAATTGAAGGAGATTCTCTATGAAGAGCTGCGTCTGACGCGGATCGAGTACCCCGATCCGGCCGATCCCGAGCAGACCATCGCCCTGACCGATTACCTGGACCAGGTCATCGAGCGGTTCTTCACGGGCCTGGACCGCGGCTCGCTCGGACTGGTCAGCGCCGTCGTGGTGATCTGGGTGGCGTTGAACCTGCTGTCGATCATCGAGAGCGCCTTCAACAGTATCTGGCACGTCCCGCGCGGCCGGGGATTCCTGCATCGGATGATCAACTACTGGGCCCTGCTGACGCTGGTGCCGCTGCTGCTCGCGGCGGCGCTCTACGCCACGACGCAATATGTGATCTGGGAGAATCTGGGGACCGGCGTGCTGCGAGCGCTGCGGCCGCTGACCTCGTTCGTCTTGTCGCTGCTGGCGCTGTTCCTGGTGTATCTGGTGATGCCCAACGCCAAGGTGCAGGCCCGGGCCGCCCTCTGGGGGGCGACCGTGGCGGCCCTGATCTGGGGCGTCGCCCGCTGGGGTTTCGGCATCTACGTGACCCGCTTCATTCCGTACAACACGATGTATGGCCTGCTGGGATTGATCCCCCTGGGGATCTTCTGGATCTACATCACCTGGGTCATCGTCCTGTTCGGGCTGCAACTGACGTATACGACGCAGCATCTCGAGAGCCTCCAGGCTCCGGAAGCCGCCGAGGCCCAGAAGCCCGCAGGCCGGTTCATCGCCAACGACCTGACGGTCCTGGCCGTCGCGCGCGAGATCGCCGCGGCGTTCGAGAACGACCAGGCCCCGGTCGCCCTGGAAGACCTGTGCAGCCGGCTCGACATCCCCGGTGAATTCGGGCAACAACTCGTGGAGGAGTTCGTCGACCGCGGTCTGTTGGCGAAGACCACGGACCCGCGGGAAGGTTTTACCCTCCTGCGGGACCCCGCGCACATCCGCCTCTCGGATATCGCCGACGCGGTCGCGGCGGTCTCCTTCGCCCAGCCGCCCGCGAACACGCAGGACAGTCTGTATCGCCTCGCG
>Ga0194113_10012327_pt1 | contig 10045 bp, 7 predicted proteins | sample TA2MahC200mmetaG_FD_146193 | JGI IMG/M metagenome (GOLD analysis project Ga0194113, IMG submission 146193) | Freshwater microbial communities from Lake Tanganyika, Tanzania - TA2015017 Mahale Deep Cast 200m | ecosystem: Environmental > Aquatic > Freshwater > Lake | place: Tanzania: Lake... | reverse complement strand
GTCCTCGGTCCAGACGGCGGCGTCTCGGCCCGTCTGCTCCGCCCTCACCAGGTGGAGCATGTTCAGCCTGGGGTCGAGGAGGCCTTCCAGGGCCTCGATCCCCACATAGAGAGCGGCCTCGTCCCAACACACGCGCGCTTGCGTCTGATCGCCGACCAGGCCGGCCCCCGCGTTCGAGAGGAACGGCGACGCCACGCTAGCGGCCTGCCAGCAGGCGTCCTCCAGGCTCCCATCGATGGTGGGAGGGGTGTTCGCCCGGTAGGCCGTGAGAAGCGGCTGGGAGGCGGCACCGGAAATCAGCGCCAACACCAGGGGCAGCGTCATGCGGGATGCTCCTCCAGCTCCGGCAACGGCGAATCGGGATCGATGATGTGCCGCAGCAGCGCGGTGATGTCTTCCTCGCCGGCCTCCCGCGGGTTGTGCTTCGTCGAGCCGGAGGCGGCAGCGGCCGGGACGAGCTTCGGGAAGTCCATCTCACGGAGGCCCCGGTCCGTCAGGGTAGTCTCGACCCCGAGCTGTGGGAGCAGCTGCCGGACCCATCCCAGCAGGTCCTCGCCCGTCTCGCCGACCCCCAGCGCCCGGGCGCAGACGGCGTACTTCTCGCCGCAGGCGGGCAGGTTGAACTCCATCACGTGCGGCAGCAGCAGAGCGCACGCCAGGCCATGGGGCAGGCGGTACTCCACGCCGATCGGGTGAGCGAGGCCGTGAACGAGGCCCAAACGCGCGGAGGCCAGTGCGATCCCGGCGAACAGGCTGCCCAGGGCCATGCTCTCGCGGCCGGGCCAGGACTTCGGGTCCACGTACACGGTCCGGATCGCCACGCCGATCCGCACGACGGCCGGGAAGGCGAGAGCGTCGCTGAACGGACTGGCGCCCAGAGAGGTGTAGGCTTCCAGGGCCTGGGTCAGCGCGTCCAGGCCGCTGTGGGCGGTGACCTCGGGCGGGGCGCCCATCGTCAGCTGCGGGTCGACGATCGCCGCCGCCGGCAACAGGCTCGGCCCTCGGAGGCTCGCCTTGGCGCCGGTGTTGGGGTCGCGGAGGACCGCGTTCGGGGTCACCTCGGCCCCGGTTCCCGAGGTGGTCGGCGCCGCGATGACGGGCAAGCCGTCCTCGGGCAGCTCGGCCCCCGCCAGATGCTCGGCCGTCGGTAGCTCGGAGTCCACCAGGGCCGCCGCCGCCTTGCCCACGTCAAGCACACTGCCCCCGCCAACCGCGATCACGACGTCGCAGTCCTCGTCCAGCAGCGTCTCGCGCACCACGTCCACCGTCCCCACCAGCGGCTCGGCCTCCACCTTGTCGAAGATGACCGGGTCCAGGCCCGCCTCCCGAGCCGCCTCCAGCAGTTCGTTCAGCGCCCCCGAGGCCTGTAGGGACCGCTTCCCGACGACGAAGCAGACCTTCGGGCCATACTCGGCGGCGAGGGCCGGGATCTCCCCCCGACAGCCATACCCGAACGAGACGATCCTCGGCAGCCGGGCCTCGAACGTCCCGGCGGGTCCGGTCCTCAGCGAGACGAGCAGCGGAACGCGCATCGGGGGCCTCCTCGACGGAGCAAAGGAACGTGGCTGGCGTATTGAGCGCCCGAGGCTTCTTCCCCTTGTGCGCACGCGCCTGGTCACGGAACAACGGACCTGCGGGTTGCGTCCAAGCCCCAGTCTCCTGAAGGAGGGCGCCCAATGAAGGGTGCTGTCTGGATGTTGGCGTGCATCGCGGTCGCCGCAATCGCTGCGGGTTGCTCGTCCACGGGCGGGAACGGCGAGCCGGAGACCGTGTACTTCCTGGTGTCGTGCCCGGAGGGGGCGCCGGAGCCGGTTCCCAATTCGTATGTCCTCCCGCTCACCGAGCCCGATGACATCGCCCATGCCCGAGCACTGATCGACGACCCCGTCCAGGCGGGGAGGCCCATCGCGCTGGCCCGGATCGCTCGGGGCCCAAGTGACGGAATCCACGTGAACCGGAACCTGTCGGAGGGCCGGAGCGCCTGGCCGTGGCACTGCACGGGCGATGTGGAGTTCGTCGATACCACTGCGGAGATCTACGACGTGCCCATCGAGTACGTAGCCGAGAACCTCGATCAGTGGTTCAGGGAGGTCGGCCCCTTCATCGCGCCATGGGCCCTGACCGTGACGCGCGAGCTCACCCATGATGAGGTGCGCCCGTAGCCGGCCGAGCCGGAGACCGTGTCTGGGCCCCATCCTCCGCCTGCCACTCCCGCAGCCGACACAGCGGACAGGGGTTGTAGTAGGTGGGGTCGCCGCACACCGGGCAGGGCTGCTCCACGCGGTCGGGGCCGGGCGGCCGCTTCAGGTTGCGGCTGAGGGAGCGGATGAGCTGCTTCTTGGCGAGCGGCGCGAGGCCCTCCAGCACCTCGAACACGTCCTTGAACCGGTGCGTGTCGGGGATGAACAGCGGACACGCGCCCGGCACCGTGGGGAGGCCCGCCAGCCGCGCGTAGATCGCCATCGCCCGATCCGGCAGGTGGAACAGCGGCTTGGCCTTCTGGGGGAAGACGGGGCCCTTGGGCGTCACGGGCTTGGGCGGGTGCGACTTGCCTGAGAGCAGGTCCTTCAGCGCATAGACCAACTGGTCGTCCAGCGTGTGCCCCGTGACCAGCACGTCGGCCGCCATCCGCCGGGCCACCAGCGCCATCACCGGCCGCCGGATTCCGCCGCACACCGCGCACGTCGGGAAGCGCCGCGTCTGCTGCACCTTCAGCCCCCACTCGGCGATCGATACCGTGGTCAGGTCGACCCCCAGGCTGTCCGCCAACCCCTCGCACACGCGCCGCGACTGCGCCGAGTACTCCCCCAGCTCCATGTTCACATGCAGCGCCGAGACGCGGAAGTTCATCCGCCCCCGGCTCAGCGTCTGCAGGATGTGCAACAGCGACCCGCTGTCCTTCCCGCCGCTCAGCGCGACCGCGACCTTCCAGCCCTTGGGGATCATCCGGTAGACGCGGATGTCGCGCGCGACCCGCCGCTGCATCGACTCGGGGAAGCATGCCTCGCACAGCGGCCCCCCGATCTCCGAAAGATGATGCAGCCGCCCCCGCCGCCCACAGCGGCACTCACCCTCCAGCTCAACCTGTCGATCCGGGAAGTGCATGGCCCGGGGTTCCCTGCCGGGAGGGTCACGGCCTCTCGCGGCGAAGGTAGGAACGGTGGGGCACCCCTGGGCCCCATCCAGCGTAGTACAACGTGCCCGAGTCCCTACCCCACGGGCGGAGCGCACCATGGCGACCCAACCCGAAACGACCGCGGCCCCCACCCAACCAACGCGCCCTCGCATCCGCGTCTCGAAGGTCACCCTCGAAGGGTTCAAAGCCTTCAAGGAGCCCTTCACCTTCGAGATTCCCCCGCCCCTCGCGGCCGATGACCCCGACGTCATCGTCATCGGCAGCAGCAACGGCGTGGGCAAGACATCGCTGCTAGAGGGGATATGTCTGGGGATGTTGGCGCAAGGGAGGCGCCACTCGGTCGGCACGCAGGACGCCCGGCGCCTCATACACACGGGAGCCGAGAGAGCGCTTCTGCAGCTCGACGTCGTCCTCGGAGACGAGTCGGGTGCGCTGTCCGCCGGTGCCTTCCCAGAGGGCATACGGACAGGGCCGCCGTGGGAAGCATACACCGACCTCATCGCTGCTCGCGCCCGCGAGGACTCGTCAGGGGCGCTCGGCGAGACGCTGGCAGGCCGGAGCGACAACCCCCTCGTCGCGCCGCCGGTGCTCTACTTCCACAGCTACCGCAAGGTCATCCCGCTGCCTCTGGAACTCGCGGACATAATGGGGCCTCGCCGACCGGGGCGGACCGAGCGCATGAGCGTCTTCAAGTTCCGTGTGCTGCGGACGTTGCTGGCACAGTCGGACCTGCTGGAGGGCGCGGAAACGCCGGACGTTGCCGCCGACGTCCTGGAGCAGCTCGACGAGTCCCTGATGGAGTTCGCGGGCGCCTACCGGCGTAAGCTCCAGAGCGGCCCGGACGACGCCAACACTCTCGATCTGCTGGTGGCTCAGGGCGCCGAGGCTCCGTCCATGCTGTTCGACGCTCTCTCCTCCGGGCAGAAGGAGATCATCTCGACGCCGTTTCTGGTCTGGCAGGCCACGCGGGACTTCCCGTCGGTGGTGCTCATCGACGAGCCGGAGCTGCATCTGCACCAGGAGTGGCACGACGACTTCATGCGCACGCTGTTCCAGTTGGCGCCGCAGAATCAGTACATCATCGCGACGCACTCGCAGCGCATCGCGCGGTCGGTGGAGCGGGACCGTCTGCGGGTCCTGAAGCCCCAGGGGAGCGACAGATGATCGAGCCCGAGCCCATGCGCCCGGAGGCCTTCAGCCTCGGCACGGAGCGACGGCTGTTCGTCGAGGGCAAAGATGAGTTTGCCTTTGATCCCCACGTTCTTGGTCACCTGCTCGGGCGCTACGGTGTGGACGTGCGGCCGGTGGGCGGGTGTGAGAACGTCATGGCGGCCGTCCACGCTCTCACCTGGGAGGAGGACGCGTCGAGCGACGAGTCCGCCTGTACACAGTGCTATTCGGTCATCGACCGAGACTACCGCCCGGACGATGAGGTCGAGGCGACGTGGGAAGGTGGACCGTTCTCTGCGGGCTGCCATCTCATCTGGCGTCGGCACGACTTCGAGAACTACTTCCTTGAGCCGGAGTTCGTTTCCCAGGCCCTGTGTTTCCAGGGAGATGGGGACGGGCTGGCGAGCGGCCTGTTGAGGGAGGCACAACGACGGGTCTTCTATGACGCGGCGAACCTTGTCGTGAAGGAGTTGCGCTTCCGTTTCCGCTCCTGGCACGTGCCGAAGCTCCCGTGGGTCGGTGACTCGTTCGCCGACGCCGCCAAGGCAGAAGCCTCGCTCCTCGGGGCGAACGACTGGCAGGCGGTTGCGCAGGCAAAGGAGGAGGTGCTCTCTGCGGAATGGCTGCGCGGCAGGTTCCGGGGGAACCTGGACACGCTCGTCGGGGAGATCGGGCACGCGGCTCTGCAGTTCGGGCGCGGCGAGTGGCTTACCCGCATGGACGGGCATGGCCTGATCGGCTCCGTCCTCTCTGAACGCTTCTTCGAGGTGCCGGGCTCTGACGGCAAGCCGCTCACGGGGAAGCAACTCTGGAGGGAGGTCGCCCGCGACCTCATGCGCCGCTTCGACGACCTGCCCTACAAGCCCCAGGACCTTGTGGAGGTCCGCGACTTCTTCCGCAACACGCAGCCTCGGTGGTTTGGTGTTACGGATACGGCGGGGTCCCCTCGGTCGCGGTGATCGGCCCTCCCCCGCGCGGGCCGTCGACGTTCCCCAGGATGATCCACGCCGGACAGTCGGTCAGGGTCAGCGTCACCGTGAGGGTTCCGCCCGTAGCCGTGACCTCGGCGGGAACGTCCGCGTCGCTCAGTGGATCGTAGACCCTCACGTGGCTCGCGTCGGTCTTCAGGCCGGGGAGGGCGATTGCATAGCGGCCGGCGTCGGCCACGTCCTCCAGGATGTTGCGCGTCTGGATGTAGGCGCCCAGGGCGAGGGTCGAGTCGTCGATCTGGAACGGGAGGAGGCAGAACACGTCGCGGTAGGTTAGCGGCCGCGGCTTCACCCTGGCCGGGTCCCAGGGGCCGACGTTCTCGCGCTCCGGAACGTCGGTCAGGATCCGCGCGCCCTCGGTCCCGAAGACGAGCTTGTCCTGCCCGGTGAGCTGTCGCACGCGGGGGCGCAGCTGGATCAGGCGGTCGGGGGGCACGTCCCGCGCCCCCTCGAAGAGGGCCGCCATGCGCTGCAGGGGCAGCATCGACTGCAAGTGCGCCTCGTCTCCCGTCTCGGCGAACTTCGCCTCCCAACACTCCTTCCAGTCCCCCGGGTTGCGCAGCGAGCCGTCGCAGACGCCGTCGAAGCCCTTGTTCAGGTAGAAGGGGTATAGCCGCAGCCAGTACTTGGCGACCCAGCGCTCCGGCTGCTCGCGGATGGCGGTGGCATACGGCTCGGGAGCGTTGGCCTCCTCCAGGAAGAGCGCGTTCTCGGTCATGTACCGCCGCCAACCCGCGGGCGCGTGGCGCTCGATCACGAGCTGTTCGCGCATCTCCGGCTGCATCAGCGTGATGAGGTCGTGGGAGTCGATGTAGTTGCCCTTGTACTCGGGGAAGAGTGTCCCGTAGCGCGGCACGAAGCCGTCCACGTTGCGGTACGCCTCCCGCAGGTGGCGCTTGTCCTGCAGCGCGAAGTCAGGGAAGCCGCGCCAGTGGTTGCCGTAGGGGTGATAGCTCTCGGCGTCGACGCCCGCCGGGCGCGCGCTGCCCCAGAACCCGCCGAAGAAGAAGGTCGTGTTCGGGAAGCCGTTGATGACGGCGCTCTTCGCCGGGAAGTAACGGCGGACGGCCGTCGCCGCCCGATCGAGCATCCGGTTCGCGTCGAACTCGCCCTTCAGGCTGCCATCGTAGTTCTCAATGGAGAGGAACGAGGTGCCGAACGTCAGCTCGTTCCAGACCTCGAAGTCGATCTGCCCGTCCTGCAGGCCCTCTTCGCTCGCGATGCGCGCCAGCAGGTCGGCGTACTGGCTCCAGCCCTCGTAGGTCTCCGCCTCCGTCGCCTGGTCGCCGAAGGGCCGGTACTGCAGCGTCGCGACCTGCACTTCCTTGCCGATCGGAAGCGCCTCGGGCAGAGGCTTGCCCAGCGTCACGCGGTATGCCTTCGGGCCCGCGTTGGGCTCCGGGCGGATGGCCTTGAACAGCCCCTCCGCCGCGCAGTAGTGCGTCAGCTCGCTGATCCCCGAGTAGCCGAGGCGGAGAATCGAGGGGTCCTGGATCTCCAGCAGCGCCTGCGTGTCGCCCTGTCGCGCGGCGGCGAGGACCCTGGCCGGCACCCGACGCACGCCGCAGGGCGCGCCCTGGTGCGCGTTCAGCAGCATCAGCAAGCGGAAGCCGTGGCGCTGCGAGGCCTGCAAGGCGGCGCGGTACATGGCCTCCGTGTGCGAGTTCAACCGCATGGGTTGGGAGAGGTCGTCGCGGTACTCCGTGTTCCCCCAGCCAATCTCATACCGGAACAGCGAGATGCCGTACCGGTGCAGCGTGCCCAGGATCCGCTCCGCATCCTCGGGCTCGCGCAGCTGCTGGCACGCCGTCCAGCTCCCGATGCCCTCCTTCAGCCGCAGCGCCGGAACCGTCTCCAAATACCGCGCCCAGCCGGTCTGCACGTGGCTGCTGATGATGTACGAGCCAAAGCCCCCGCCGGTGTTCATCCCCAACAGCGGCTCGGGGCGGGGGACGGGAACCTCAACAGGTTGCTGCGTACATCCGGCGGTCAGGCAGCACAGCGCGAGGGTTGCGATGGTCACAAGTCTACGCATTGGCCTCTCCCGGCGAAGGGTGGCACGCGCGCCTCACACCCAGTTCTGGTAGGAACCGCCCGAAGCCGCCGAAGCCGTCGGGCGGCGACGACCGCCTCCACGAGGTCCATTAGCCGTCGCGCGCTTCGTGGGCGCGTTCGCGTCGTGCGCGTAGGCGATCACGTTGGTGTCCACGAAGCAACGTGCGTCCGGACCTAGTGGCGTGTCAGCCGTGATTCCGGCAGTGGCCGTTTGTCGTCGTGGGTCGGCTCACCAGAGCCGACGCCGTCCGGCATTGACCTGAAGGCTCTGTCGGCTCTGGTGAGCCGACCCACGACGACCCAAGGCTTCACGGCTGACAGGGCACTAGCGCGCCGTCACTCGTGGTTGTCTGGATTGGTAGACGGCCCGTTCCGCACGCCCATCCGTCGCCGTCGTTGTCGTAGGACGGAGCGCTGCTCCGTCACCGTCGCCGTCGTAGGACGGAGCGCTGCTCCGTCACCGTCGCCGTCGTAGGACGGAGCGCTGCTCCGTCACCGTCGTTGTCGAAGCGGGCGCTTCGACCTACGACCACACATCCCCGCAATCATGGGTGACGGCGCACTAGCGCGCCGTCACTCGTGGTTGTTTGGATTGGTAGACGGCCCGTTCCGCACGCCCATCCGTCGCCGTCGTTGTCGTAGGACGGAGCGCTGCTCCGTCACCGGCGCCGTCGTTGTCGTAGGACGGAGCGCTGCTCCGTCACCGTCGTTGTCGAAGCAGGCGCTTCGACCTACGGTGACAGACCCCGGCAATCAGGAGTGACAGGGCACTAAGCGGCCCTTCGGGCCGACGCGCTACGCGCGGACGGCAACGGCGACGGCGCGATGGAGGCCTCACCCCCGGCCCCTCTCCTGAAGGGAGAGGGGAGAACGGCGACGGCCGCCACACCGGGGCCACCACGAGCCAGGCCGGCAGGCGGGACGCCCTGCGCTCCCAGGTACGGGCAACAACCACGGCGCGTATGTTCTCCTATAGACGCACTAGCGCCGGCAATGTTGTTCCCTCTTGTGGAGTTGGTCGCGAGGTGGTCCACGGCCTGCCGAATCAGCTCGGCCTCGGTCGTGCCACCGTAGTCGGCGGCTTGTCGCAAGCGCGAAGCCCCTCCGGCGCTCGTAGGCCGCCCAGGACGAACGGAGGCGGGCCCCCAAGACCGATTCGCGCGCCGCGCGGAAACGACGGCGGTACGGCTGCGGCGCCTCCACCCCCACAGTCCCGCCTCGGCGGGATGAAAGCCACGAAAGAGCAAGGTGAACCTCAGCGAGTCTGGGCGGGGCGGAACCCGTCGATGAGGCTGCGGCACTCCGGGAGGTACCTGTTGCGGAGCGTCGCCCGGCAGCTGAAGGCCCTGTCGTTCCAGCAGCCCCCGCGTTGAACGCGAGTACTCGAATCTTTGTTCGTGCATTCCGGGTTCCTGGCCGTTGCCCCCCCCGTACCGTAGAACCCCTCCTCATACCAGTCCCGACACCACTCCCACGCGCTGCCGGCCATGTCCAACGCCCCGGACCAACTCACCCCCGACGGGAACGACCCAACCGCACGCCGATTTGCCAACAGCGCCGATTCCGTCGTCCCCAGGCCAACAACCCAAGCCAGGCACGCCGCATCCGTGTTCAGCGCCTTCCCAGCGTGGTACTCCGCGCTGTTGCACTTCGTCCGGTCCCAGTCATTCCCCCACGCATACAGCCGCGCCTCCGGGCCTCGCGCCGCGTACTCCCACTGGGCCTCCGTCGGCAGCGACCCTCCCGCCCACGTACAGTACGCTGCCGCACCATCCCAACTCACCCCCACCACCGGCAGATCGGCCTTCCCCTTCTGCTCATCCCAAAACCCCGGCGCTTCGTGTCCCGTCGCCTCCACGAACTTCGCGTACTGGCCCACCGTCACCTCATGCTTGTACAGCCAGAACCCGTCCAGCTCCACCTCATGCGCCGGCTGCTCGTCCTTCGTGTGCTCCTTCCATGTCGCATCCCAGCCGTTCGCCGCCCACAGCTTGTCGATCTCCTCCGGCGTGCTCCCCATCGGGAACTTCCCGTTCGCGCACGCCTCCGCCGTCCCCGGCACCCACACCATCACCGCCCCGTCGATCGGGTTCACCTTCTCGTCCCCGGCCTTCTGAGCGAACCCGCCGACCGGCAACACAACCAGCAGGAGCATCACGATCGCGCGCGCGTTCGGCATGTCTCCGTCACTCCCTTCCTCTAGAGCTACCCATTACCCACATGTCCGCGGGCCTGGACGGCGGAGCGCGGCGTCCGCCGACCCGCGCGTGCGTAGACGGTGTTGTTCAGCCCCCGAAGGGGGCGACTGGTGGATGGCCAGGGGCGGCAGCCCCTGGAACCGACGCCCAAATCCCCGGAGCCCCAACGGGGCGACAGACGACCCGCCCGCCACCTACGGGGCGGGAAGGGTTGGGGCCACCGGGTCCCGTGGGTTTCACCCACGGTTAGCCATCGGTCGCCCCTACGGGGCTGACGGCTTGGCCCAACGGCACATGGCCCCCCAGATGTCGGTAATGGCCAGTGCCCTGTCAGCCGTGATTCGCGCAGTTGCCGTTTGTCGTCGTGGGTCGGCTCACCAGAGCAGTATTGATTCGTGAACTTTCGCCACAGATTAGACGAAACCAAGGGCGTGCAGATGGTCGCGTCTCGGTCGCTGGTACAGCAGAGCCCGCAGGAGGCCGAATACGGCCTTGAT
>Ga0194113_10012325_pt1 | contig 10046 bp, 15 predicted proteins | sample TA2MahC200mmetaG_FD_146193 | JGI IMG/M metagenome (GOLD analysis project Ga0194113, IMG submission 146193) | Freshwater microbial communities from Lake Tanganyika, Tanzania - TA2015017 Mahale Deep Cast 200m | ecosystem: Environmental > Aquatic > Freshwater > Lake | place: Tanzania: Lake... | reverse complement strand
AGACCTGTCGGGAGTCGGCTCAGGTCCTGGAGATTGGCGGGGTGCAAGCCCTGTTGATCCGAGGGTCGGACACGCGGGGGGTCCAGAAGTTCAGAGACCTGTACCATCCCCTGGCGGGGATCTCCCTGTCCTGGGACGACAGGGGATCGGGATGGTCCCTGTACAGGTTCGACGATCATCCCCGAGTGGATTTCTCCCGGGTGGGGAAGGACAGCCGGGTGCTGTTCGCCCATGCGGGAGGTTTCATCGCCAAGACCAAGGAGAGGATCTCCGAGGAGGAGGTCATCGCCCTGGTCATGCTGGCGATCAAGGAGGACGAGTAGATGACCGAACGCAACTGGTTCGAGGCCAGGATGGGAGAAATCCTGGCCTCCTCGTTGGCGGCGACCGCGCAGGTCGTCGAGGGAAGCCCGGAGTGGATGCTCCGGGTGGAGCTCCGGGTCAACCGGGCCCTCCGGGAGGTCGATCTGATCCTAGCCAAGCTGGCCGGGGAGCTGGCCGACCTGTCCAGGTTGGCCCTGGGGGAATACTTGGGACCGGACGAGGAGCTCCGTCGGAGGACCCTGTCACAGGGCCGGACGGCCTGGGAGGCGGACTCCGCGCGGGTCCACTTCCTGGCCAAGTGGGATCGGGACATGGAGGAGGTGTCGGAGGAGCCGGACCCGGGACTGGAGTACCTCCCGGGCTGGTTCCTCTCGAGGGGAAAGCCTCTCGAGGACCACTCCATCGAGGACAGGAACGAGGAGGACGACCAGTGACCCCCGACGTGGGAGGCATGCTCCTCGTCGGGGGAGCCCTGGGACTGGGGGGACTCTGGGGCCTGGTCTGCTGGTCCCACGGCTGGATGGCCGGACGGCAGATCCTGTCACGGCTGGGCCTAGCCGTGCGCCTGGGCAGGTTGGGGCAGACCGTCGTGGTCGAGGGGGGCCTGCCCTCCTGCCAGACGAAGGGAGCGAGCCGGTTGCCCTGGGAGGTCCGGGAGCGCCTGGACTGGCTCCGGGAGCGGAGGGCCAGCAGGAAGGCTATCCGCCGGGAGGTGGAGCTGGTCCGGGCTCTTCGGGAGATAGACCAGTGATCCGGTCCATCCTCGGGGCTGTCCTCGGAGGAATCGGGCTGCTCTGGGTGATCGGACTGGCAGGGAAGCCCGAGGCGGACTGGAGCCTGGCCCTGACCGGGCCGGGGTTGGTCCTGGGTGTGTGGGGGGCGGTCTCTTCCCTTCCGAGTCGGAGGACACACTGATGTTGCTCACGACCTCCATCAAGAGGGAGTACCGCCCGAACTGGGCGGAGTGGGAAGGCATCCGGGAGCTGGCCCAGAATGCGCGGGATGCCCAAGTCGAGCATGGGGCACCCATGCTCGTCCGATGGGAGGAGGACCAGCGGGAGCCGGAGGGGGGCATCCTCCGGATCGAGAACCGGGGGGAGGCTTGCCGGTTGAGCCGGCAAGCCCTGCTCCTGGGGGAGACCTCCAAGGCGGGACGGACGGACCTCCTGGGTCAGTGGGGAGACGGTCTCAAGATCGGAGTCCTGGCCCTGCTCCGTCGAGGATGTAGGATCGGGGTCAAGACCGGCCGGGATCGGTGGGAGGCCCTTGTCCAGGAGAGCAAGCAGTACGGGGGCGCCCGAGTGCTCGCCTTCAAGATCACCGAGGGTCGAGCAGACTTCCCTGGGGTGCAGGTCACGGTCCGAGGGGTTGCCCGAGGGACCTGGGAGGAAGCCCGGAGAAAGCTCCGCTGGGTGTCCCCCGAGGGGACCCTGCTGGAGCCGGACGTGGCTGCCGGTCGGACGGGCCGGGCCCCTGGATCCAGGGAGTACCCGAACCCGTCGGGCACCTTGATCTTTGAAGGAGAGGGAAACCTGTTCGCCCGGGGAATCTGGGTAGAGCGGCAGCCGACGTATGCCCACGGCTACGACTTCACGAATGTCCTTCTGGACGTGGACCGGGGAACCCTGAAGTCCTGGGACCGGGACGGCCAGATGCGCAACATCTGGATGGAGGCCGCAGACTTCTGGCCGGAGGAGCTCGGGGAAGCCTTCTTCGATGGTCTGCTCGAGGAGGGCCCCGAGTTCCGGGACTTCCGGTACAACGGGCTCGCCGGCTATAAGGAAGCCGGGAGGAAGCTCCGTCAGATCTGGGTGGACAGGTATGGCGAGGATGCCATCCCCTGCACGGACGAGGGGGATATCTCGCAGCTCGCCTACCTGGGAGCCAGGGGGATCAAGGTCTCCCGAGAGATGTGCGGCGCCCTGAGTGGCGTCGAGGGCATGGTCACGGCTCAGGACAAGATCCTGGCCCTGTCCGAAGCCGTGGTCCGGGAGTTCAAGCCGGAGGACCTGGAACCGGCGGAACAGGACGTCCTGCTCTGGGCCCTGGCCCTCCTCGACGAGGCCAAGGTTGCGGGAGGGGATGTCCTGGATCGGCTCCGGGTGTGTGAGTTCAACGACCCCAAGCTCATGGGGTTGTGGAAGAACGGAGCCATCAAGATCGCCCGCAAGGCTATCTCTCAGGGCCGGATCGACTTCCTCCGGATCCTGGTCCACGAGCTGGCCCACGATACCGGATCCGGCCACGACAAGGAGCACCTGGATCGGGTGGAGCATTCCTGGGCAGCCGTCGTGGCTGTCCTCTCGGAAAGGAAAGCAACATGATCAAGCTCTGGCAACAGGATATCTCTGCCCTCCGCGAGGAGGGATGGGAGGTCGGAGCCTACTGGTCCGACTTCTCGTCGGGCCAGTCGGGCTGGTTCATTCGACACGAGGAGGAGCACCCGGACTGGGTCCAGGTCCGGACAACTCCTTGCAGTGAGGACTCGATCCAGCAGGACGAGCTGTCCGTGACAGCCGCTCTGCTGGCAGCCCTCGAGGAGAACGATCGATGAACGTGACCCAGGACATCCTGCTCCCCCTCGGGGCGGAGCTGGCCAAGCTCATGAACCAGCACCTCCCTGGGTGCCACGTCCTCAACTGCCAGTGCCTCGGGCACGGGGACTGGCGAGCTGTCTGCCCACCAGGGCTGGGTGGGGAGCCAACGTACTTCGTGTCCGTGATCCGGGCCGTGGACATCGAGTGTCCTCGGTCGGCGCCCGCTGGGATCAACCTCTTCCAGGATACCTACCGGAAGAAGATCCACATCTCCGGGTGCTGGCCCCGGTACACAAGCGGGGAATCCACGGGAGCCCCCAGGCTGTACGAGAACAACCAAGTGTCCAGGACCTCGATCCTCCTCCGGGAGGGAATCCACGTCGGGTTGGAGCCAGCGCAGAAGAACCCGGAGAGAGTGGCCAAGGACATCTACCGGCGGTACATCGTGGATTACTGCCAGCACTGGCCGGCCCGAGCCGAGCTGGCAGCGAGGGATCGACGGGACAGGGAAGCCCAGGAGACCGTCATCGGGAAGTTCCTGGCTCTGGGCTGCACCACGAACGAGCCGAACCGGAAGGAAGGCAAGCTCTGGTTCCCCTCGGTGGGCTACCGAGGGGAAGCCTCCGTGTCCGGGGACGTGGAGGTCCGGCACGGTGGGGAGGTGGTGGAGCTGGAACTCAAGCTCCCCACGGCCCGAGCCCTGGAGCTGGTCCGGGGATTGCTGGCGAAGGAGCCTGCCTGATGGGATTCACTCTCCTGAGTGGGATTGCCGCAGCCCGTGGCTGCGAGTACACGCACGCCCTGCGGGCGGATGGCAAGGGCACCGTCCCGCTGTGGCCCTGGGAGGAGGCCGGGCTCCCCCTGTTCCTGAAGGAGGTAGGGCTGCAGCAGTGGCTGGATCATCCCTCGGCCTTGAACAGTGAATGCCTGCTGCTGGCAAATGGCGGGCTTCGCCTGCCGACCGGGCCTCCGGTCCTCACGTTCCTCCGGGACAGGTCCCGGACGGAGCGGGACTCCCATCGGTTCTCCTCGGAGCAGCCGGAGGGGCTCTCCCAGATTGAGCCGGTCGCGCCGGACACGCCGGCCCAGCAAGCCGTCCTTCGTCGCTGGCACGGGACGAGGCTGGCACGGGTGCATTGCCCTCTCTTCTGGGACGATCCGTTCCAGGGCCTCGGGAAGAAGGCGCACAAGATGCTCCTCGCTCTGTTCTACGGGGGGAGCCTGGGCCTGTTCGAGGTGCCTGGGAACCTGCTGGGTGCATACCAGGAGAGCAGGATCGGCGCCCGAGCCGGGGTGCACTGGCTCCTGTCGAGGACGTGTTACTGATGGACCGAGCCGAGAGAAATAGGGAGCGGGAGAAGGCCTGGAAGTTCTTCTCTGACCTCGACACGGGAGCCAAGTGGACGATCGGGGACCATCTCGTCTTGGGGACGTTCAACTGGAAGGACTGGGGCTTGCCAGGGAAACCCTCTCTGGCCTTCCTGAGCGAGCTGGACAGGCTCCGGATGTTATGGGAGGACGGGCAGGAATAATGATGACAACCAACCTGTCCTGGGACGATCTCCCGGGCTATCTCCAGAGACCGGCAGGCCTTGCCCGAGCGGCCGTGAGGCAAGGGGTGGGCGTGCTCCTCGTGGGACCGCCGGGGTCCGAGAAGATTGCGATTGCCCGCCGTCTGGTCCTGGACATCGGGCCGAGCGAAGCCATGCTCACCGTGGCCACGAACATCCATCGGCGAGCCGGGCTGCTCCGGGAGGACGAGGTCCTGGAACGCCCGCCGTTCCGAGCTCCGCATCACACGGCGGGGCTCGATGGGATGTTCGGATCGGGGATCGTCTCCTCGACGAACGTGGCTAGGGTCCAGCTCCAGGCCTGTGAGTTCCGTCCGGGCGAGGTCTCCCTCGCGCACGGAGGGATCCTGTACCTGGACGACGTGGGAGACTACAGCCAGGAAGTCCTCTGGACTCTGGATGTGATCCTGCGAGCCGGGGAGATCCAGATCAAGCAGTGGTACAACAGGGCTCCCGCCGGGTCCTATGCTGCCGAGCCTATCCTCGTGGGCGGGACTCAGCCCTGTCCGTGCGGCCTGTATGACAAGTGCATGTGCCTCGATTCCGATATCGTGCGGCACTGGCGTAGGTTGTTCGCCGTGCTGGGGCACATGCCCATGATCGTGCGAGTCCCGCTCGCACCGGAGGAGAATCCCTGATGCCCGTCGAGCGGAAAGAGAAGCGAGGGGGGAAGGTGACCTCCTGCGTCCTGGTCTGCGACAAGTGTGGAGCCAGGTCCAAGGCGTACAAGCCGGACTCTCCGGCGGCGCCGGACCTGTCCGCCTGCGAGCAAGCCGAGAAGGACGGGTGGGCCTACAGCATTGGATTCTTCGCCATGTTCGCCGGGCACACCGTGTACTGCCCAGCATGTGTAAAGGGAGAGGGGGGAGAACAAAGGGAAAAGGAGGAGGAATCCCCATGAGTCAGAGACTCTGGAAGTGCAGGGTGCTCTACACCACGCCGGGGGGCGAGCGCTTGGCTCTCACGGGAGTCCAGGTGTACTGGGCAGAGACTGCAGAGGATGCCAAGGAGTGCATCCTCGGTGCGTGCTGGGATCCTCGACTGGAAGCCGGGGGATGCACATCCGACGTGGAGGTGAGTCCGTTGGAGAGAAGGGTGCGTTGCTCGTCCCATGGGTAGCGAGAAGGGGAAGAACTTGAAGCCTGATCGTCGAGGGGTTCTCACCGGGAAGGTCTCGGGCAAGGGAGCCATCGACTTCGGGGATAGCCCTGGCTTGGATCCGAGGACGAGGTGTTCTCGGACGAGCATGGGCACTGACATCCGGTCCAGGGGACCGGAGAGAGGTATGGCGCGACCATGACCATGAAACTGTGCGTCTGGATCGATGCCGGGGCGGCCGTGAAGGCCGGTCTGGCGGAGTGCGGTCGCAAGACCGTGGAGATCACCACGGAGTGGCTCTCCGGGTTGAGCCAGGAGGAGAGGGATCTCTTCGGCGGAGCCGAGGTTCCCCTGGGCGAGGCGATCCCCTTGGAGATGGCCCACAGGTGCTTCGGGCACCCGGACAGCATCTCCTGGCACAGCCGGGCGAGGCTGGCAGCCGGGACCCTGGAGGAGATCCTCTCCGTGATCAGGGCGGAGGTCGCTCGGGAGAAGGCAGCCAAGGTGGAAGTCGAGGAGCGCAAGTCGAAGCTCCTCACCTGTCCGATCGAGGAGCTCATCTCTCGCTGGGCTTGGCACCAGCAGGTCAAGGACAGGGAGGCTGACCTCCAGGGCATCCAGGCCACGGTCAACTACCGTCCCTGGGTGGTGCGTGACTGCTGCCCCACGAGCCGACGGGAGGAGGCCGATGCCGAATGCGCCAGGCGGAACGAGATCCTGCAAGGGGAAGCGGAAGTCTCTGCCAGGGAATCCCGAGAGCGATCCCGAAAGGCCTACGAGGAGGTCATCCAGAGGGAGGAAGCCCGAGAGAAGGAGATGTCCTCCTGGATCTCCGAGCACGGGTCGTCCCGTCTGCGGAGGATGAACAAGGAGGGCATCGAGTGCGAGAACGTCTACCGGGACGAGCGGCTGTCCCTGGAGCGCCCCGGGTGGACGTGGTTCGACTTCGGCCTGAGCGACCTGAAGCCCCGCAACGTGCCGGAGGAGGCCCTGGACCTGCTCGACGAGGCCCGAGCCAGCCTGCCCGAGGATGTCAGGGGTTCGGCTCGCCTGTCCTACACGAGAGGAGGCTACCGTGTGGTGTCCGAGTACCAGATGGATCTGTCCAGCAAGGTCGAGAAGATCCAGTTCATCTCGACCACCAAGGATCGGGACGAGGACGAGGACCCGGACTCGAGCGAGGACTAGAGAGATAGGATCAGGGTAGGGATAGGAACACGCAGGGAGTGGAGAGGTGTACCTATCCGCTCCCTGGTCCCTATCCTTCTCTTCCAGAAAGGAGAGGCAGAGATACCATGATGGAGATCAAGGTCAGTCACCAGAAGCTATTGGCGGCCGTGGAGGCCGTGAGCCGGGTCATCGGCAAGGGAGGGGTGTATGGCTCGGCAGCGAGCCACGTCATGCTCCAGGTGGATCCCACGTGGCACCGGATCCTGGTGAAGGGAACGGACCTGAACACGTACCTTCAGGTATCGGTTCCCATCCTGGCGATCCTCGACGATGAGGTCAGGCGAGTCCTGCTCCCCAAGAAGGCTCTGCTCGATCAGCTCAAGCAGAGCATGAAGGGAGCCAAGGGAAAGAAGGGGAAGGAGAGCAAGATCTGCACCCTCTTCATCCCTCCCGATTCCACCCCCACCTCCGGTGAGGGAGATACCCCGAGGGTCACGGTTCACTGCGAGGGCGCAACCCTGACCGTCCTGCCCGGGGACGACAAGAACTACCCGGCATGGCCCGACGAGTGCAAGGACCAGACTGTGTGGAGTTCGCTGGGGATCCTGGACGAGAAAGCCAGGGAGACCCTGGCGTGGCTCATCCTCTCGGCAGGCTGGGATGCGACGAGGAGGTACACCCACGGGGTCCACATGGAGAGGGACTGGTGGGTCACCACCGACGGGAGCCGCATGCACATCGCCCCGAGCCCAGTGAAGCTGGACATCCTGAGCGAGCAGGATCCCGGAGGCACGTGCCTCCTGCTCGACCGGTGTGTAGTGGATATCCTGCTCAAGCTCCCCTGGGTCGGCAACGGACCCGTCACCCTCTTCGGGGTTCTCCATCCGGAGAAGGAACGGGGAGCAACGGGGATCCTGGGCTTCTCCCAGGTCCGGATCTACGGCCCGAACTGGGTCCTCTGGAGCCGGTGCTTCGACGGACGGTTCCCTCCCTGGAGACAGGTGGTGCCCGCACCGGAGAAGGCGGACGTGATCTGGTCCTTCCGGAGCCAGGACATGACCCAGGTCCTGGAGAGCAAGGGGAAGAACGGAGGGAAGCACGTCGAGCTCCAGGACACGGAGGGGAAAGAGGGGGAGGGCCTGGCACTGAAGCTCACCTCCCGGGATGCGGACGGTTCCTCCTGGGAGGGGAAGGTTCTCCTCTCGAGCCGGACGGGGCCCCTGGTGCCGAACGGACCCGAGGTCAAGCCGGTGGGCATCAACCAGGGGGAGATAGCGAAGGCAGGCTGGAGGGATACCCCCTGGTACAACCCCCTGTACATCCTGGATGCCCTGGAGGGATCGGAGTCGGAGGGCAAGATCGAGATGCTCCTCCCGGAGCCGGAGCTCTCGGCGCGTGACATGGACCGGGGACTGTACAAGCAAGAGTACAGGGCTCCCATGCAGATCACGGGGCTGACTCACGGCCGCAAGGCAGTGGTTATGCCCATGGGCAAGAAGTAACCAAGGGAAAGGAGACATGACCATGACAGATCGAGTGAAGGGAAAGGGATTCTTTCTCTTCGTCGTGCCGGGGGCGAAGCCCATGGCACGGGAAGAGATCGAGAGGCTGGCCGTGCAGGCCGGCGTGGACGTCGGGTACATCCCGAAGTACCCTGGAGATCGGGAGATGTTCTCCCGAGCCGTGGACAGGGGGCATTCTCACGGGAACAAAGGCGGGTGGATCATCCGGCAGATCACCAGCAACGCAAACGAGTGCGTGTGCGGGGTTGCCAATGCTGGCCGGGATCCGGCGGCCCTGATCCTGCGGCCGACGTACATCGACCGGTTCTCCTGGAAACTGGGAGACCCCTCCGTGGTCGATCCGGGAGGGCACCCCATCGGCGGGTATGTGAAAGGGGTGTACGACAGCCTGGTCGGGAAGGTCGTCGGGGAGGACTGGACCGAATGCAACCGGCGGTTCTTCCTCGACGTGTGCCTGGGTGTGTCCCTGCACCGGGGATTCTTCTGGGTCCCCGAGTCGTCCCGAGGGGTGCTGGACAAGTACCTGGGCCTGATCAAGCTGGGAGGGCTCACGCCCCTCCTGTTCGAGGTGCAGCCCGAGCAAGCCCAGGCGGCAGCAGCGGCAGCCCAGTCGTCCTTGACTGAGGAGATCGAGAAGCTGAAGGTGGAAGTGGCCGGGTTCGACGGGGAGCAGCGCACGGGAACCTACGAGCGGAGGCTCGAGAGGTTCCAGGTTCTCCGCCAGCGGGCGGAGCTGTACTCCGCCGCCCTGGGCGTGGCCGCCGACGAGGTCAGCGGGGTGATCGTGGACCTGGAGCGCCAGGTCCGAGGCTTCCTCGACGTGAAGGAGCAGGCGAAGGCGACCAAGGCAGCGCAGCCCAAGCCCCCGGCGCAGAAGCAGGCAGGGCCCATCCAGTTGAACGGGGATGGTGGCGCGACCGTGTCCGGGACCGGAACGGCGACCCCCGAGGTGCCCGTGGTGCCTGTGCCTCCCGTCCCCGTCCCCGTCCCCGTCCCCGTGTCCGTGTCCGGAGGGCCGGCAGCGTGGGCGCCTCCGCCTCCGCCCGTGCCGAGCGCCTGGGCCCCGCCTCCCCTGCCCCCTCCCGTGGTTCTCGTGGTTCCCGTCGTGGAACCCCCGGCGAGGGAGATCGTACCGGCGCAGATCAAGTTCCACAACCTCTCCCTCACGGGAGGGCAGGATGCGACCGGGACCTCCGGGACGTGGGAGACTTCCGTGGGAGACCCGAGCCGGGTGAAGTCCCTGCTCGAGCCGACGGGGATCCTGAACGGGTGGCGGTACTTCGGCGCCGTGCAGGCGAAGGTCGAGGTACTGGTCGAGGAGAAGAAGGTCCAGATCCTGATGAAGAACCTGGACAAGGTGACCGACAAGGCGGGGCTGACCCGGCTCCTGAAGACCGTGTACATCGACATCACCGGGATCACCGGATAGGGACGTGAGTCTCGTGCCTCGCTACATGGCCCTCGCGCAGGAGAGGCTGCAAGAGCATCTCCGAGCGCTCGTCACGTCGCAGACCCTGCACGAGGAGATCCTCCAGGCTGCCAAGGATATCTACACCGAGCCGGGGGAGGTAGAGCTGGACCCGGGAGAGCCCCTCGTGGTCGTCGGGATCAGCTTGTCGCCGGACCCGGGAGGAGAAGACGAGAAAAGCTACTGGGTCCGGGCCTGGGTCCGCGTGACCGAGGAGATGCTCGAGGACGGCAGGCGGCAGAAGATGATCAAAGAACTGCGAGGAGGCCTAGATCTCCGTGAGGAAGGTGCTCCGGGAGAAGACGACCTCGAAGAAAGGAGAAGAGGATGAGCCAGCTACAAGGGAGATTTCTGG
>Ga0194113_10012320_pt1 | contig 10048 bp, 8 predicted proteins | sample TA2MahC200mmetaG_FD_146193 | JGI IMG/M metagenome (GOLD analysis project Ga0194113, IMG submission 146193) | Freshwater microbial communities from Lake Tanganyika, Tanzania - TA2015017 Mahale Deep Cast 200m | ecosystem: Environmental > Aquatic > Freshwater > Lake | place: Tanzania: Lake... | reverse complement strand
ACCGACCCAGCCGGTGACTGTGCGAGCGGAGGGGGCGACGTAGACCGGTTGGGCTTCAATTTCGAGGTCGCCGTCGGCCTTGGGCGCGCGCGCCGCAGCGGGAAAATAGACCGCCCGAGTGGCGAACGCGGTGACCAGCGAGGGCACGCGGCGTGTGTCGGTGACGGTAACCGCAAAGGGAGCCAACCGGTATTCGCGTTCGAGTTCGGGGACGAGTCGCCAGCGGAATTCGCGGCGAATGCCATCCGACGTGGAGACCGGATCACGCGCTAAATCTTCGGCGGTGGAGAATCCGGAGAAACGGCCGCGCAGATCGGGAAGGGTGACGGTGAGGTGAGCCGGCGCGGTGAGGACGAGGGTCAGCATAAAATCGCGTGATGGATCAACGGCATCGGACTCGGCGGCGAGCGTGAGCGAGACCTCGCCCCACGAGAGATCGGCGGTGAAAGCGGCTCGGACGCCGGGCGCAGCAAGCGCGCAGGAAAGGGCGCCGACACAGAACAGGCGTCTGATCGACGGGGTCATGACGACCTCCTGGCCCGAGCCCGTCGGCGCTGGAAGAGGGCGCGAACGTGGTCAATGTAGGGGCTTCCGGTGGACACATCGAGCGTGTCGATGCCCCAGCGCCTCAGGTTGCGATGCAACTCGACATCAGCGGCCGACGCCTGCATTGCGAAGGCATCCCGAAGGGCACGCGAGGCGGTGTCCACGATGACCAACTCTCCTGTCTCGGGATCCTGCATCTGGACGAGCCCGACATTGGGCAGCGCCGACTCCCGCGGATCGGAGACGGGGCAGGCGATCACGTCATGATGACGGGCGAGGGCGCGCAGGGCGCGGTCGTAACCGGTGTCCTGAAAGTCCGAGACGATGAAGACCACGGCGCGGCGCTTCTGGACATTGTTGAGGAAGCGGATGGCGCCGGTGATGTCGGTCCCGTGGCGGGTCTCGCCCGCCGCGAGCACTTCGCGCACCAGTCGCATCACGGCGGTGCGTCCCTTGCGCGGGGGTATGGATTTGACGATCCGGTCGCTGAAGAGGATGCAGCCGATCTTGTCCTGATTCCGGATGGCGGTCATGGCGAGCAGGCTGGTAATCTCGGCGGTCAGCTCCGACTTGGTGCGGGTGGTGGACCCGAACACCTGCGAGCCGGAGACATCCACGAGAAACATAATCGTCAATTCGCGCTCTTCCGAAAACCGTTTGACGTGCGGGTGGCCGGTGCGGGCGGTGACGTTCCAGTCGATCGCGCGCACATCATCGCCGGGAATGTATGGGCGCACCTCGTCAAACTCGATCCCCCGGCCCTTGAAGACCGAGTGGTAATCGCCCGAAAGCCTGTCATCGAGCAGCCGCGTCGTGAGGATGCGGATGCCGGCGACCTGAGCCATGAGTTGGGCTGTATCCAGCATGGTTATCCAAGCGTGTTGCGCGGAATCAGGGCACGGGGAGGGTTGAGAGGATTTTGGCGATGAGGGTGTCGGAGGTCTGTTCCTCGGCCTCGGCCTCATAGGTGAGGAGAATGCGATGGCGGAGAATGTCGGGAGCGATTTCCTTGACATCGAGCGGCGTGGCATAGGCGCGACCGTGCAACATGGCGTGGGCGCGGGCGGCCAGATTGAGGCAGAGCGTGGCTCGCGGCGAGGACCCCATCTGAATCTGGTTGACCAGAGCGTCGAGCTTAAACGCCTTGGGGTCGCGGGTGGCGAAGACGATATCGAGAATATAGTCGCCGACCTTTTCGTCACAGTACACCTGATCGAAGACGGCGCGCAGCGTAGCGAGATCCTGGGCGGTGACAACCTGCTTGGCCGCGACGGACTGTGCGGAGGTGAAGCGGTTCATGATTCGGCGCTCGTCGTCGCGTGAGGGATGGGTGAGCAGCACCTTGAGCATGAAACGATCGACCTGAGCCTCGGGGAGCGGATAGGTGCCTTCATGTTCAATCGGATTCTGCGTGGCCATCACGAGGAACGGGGCGGGCAGGGGATAGGTTGTGTCGCCAATCGTCACCTGATGCTCCTGCATGGCTTCGAGGAGGGCGGACTGCACCTTGGCGGGCGCACGGTTGATCTCGTCTGCCAGCAGCAGATTGGTAAAAACCGGGCCTTTCCGGGGTAGAAACGAACCGTCTTTCGGATTGTAAATGAGTGTGCCGATCACGTCGGCGGGAAGGAGGTCGGGCGTGAATGAGATGCGTTGGAATTGGAGTCCCAGCGTATCCGCGAGGGTGCGGATGGTGAGGGTCTTGGCAAGACCGGGCACCCCTTCGAGCAGAATGTGGCCTCCGGTGACCAGGGCAATGAGCAGGCGGTCAACGAGACGTTCCTGACCGACAATGACGGTGGCGACCTCTTGACGGATGCGCGCGACTGCGGCGGATTGTTCAGCGATCAGTTTGGTGGTGGCTTGGATGTCCATGGCGGGCCTTGGGGTTGGGATGGGTGGAAGAAATCGGTGGCGGGCACGCAGCCTGCCCGAACATCAGGATTCGGCGGCAGACGCCTCTGGAGCGGGTTCGGACGGAGTATCCGTTGATACGGGGGGCGTGGGCACCTGAATGAATGAAGAGCGGGAACGGGTCATGGTGTCGGCGTTCCAGGACGAGATCAGGAAGAGCCAGGGGCTGACCAACCGGTTGAGTTCGTCCGCCTGCTGCGTCACCGACACGCGCTCGGCGGCGTTGGTGGAGACCGGTTGCGCGCTCACGGCAAGCCGAAGATAACGGTCGCTGCGATCCGGCGCGGCGGCGCCGATGCGGGCGGCATAGATCGTGCCGTCTGTGGTGGTGACAGTGAAGGTGTGGCCCGTGGCCATGCCGGTCTGAGCATCAGAGAGTGCAGGGTCGGCGAGGTCAACAAACCGGAGATGGGTCAACGCGGATTCGACGCCAGACACTCTTGAGGGGTCGATGGATTCTCCTTCGGCAAGCCCATTGAGCGTGAGCGCGCCCGACGAACGATCCAGCGTTGCAGCGCCGTCTGGTCCAGACAGGACAACCGTGGCGATGTCCGATGCCTGCACGCTCAGCACCTCGGTATTGACCCATGTCTTGGCCTCAGACTCCAAGGCGGTCAATGAATCCTTGACGAGAAAGACCGTGTCGCTGGCATTGGCCGCAACCGAGCGACCATCGGGCATGTCCCATCCGTAATTCGGGTTGGTTGTGTTGCGAACCTCACCCAGGCGGATGGAGGCGAGCGATTTGCCGGATGCATCCTGAAGATCGACCAGTATGGCATTGGTGCTGTCAATCCGGGCGCCCCGTTGAATGGCGCCGACCGTGAGATTGCGAAGCGCGAGCAGGTTCTCGCGAATCTTGGCGACATCGGCCGGGTAGTTGTAAAGTGACGACACGACCCAACCATCATCGGTATTTGCCAACGTGACGGTCGTGCTCGGCTGAGCGATCTCGATCCGCCCGATGGCGTTGATTGACAGACCGGGCAGGACGGGTTTTCCGAGTTGATCCAGTTTCTGCGGTTGACGAGAGCGTCCCGTCCAGGATGCCAAAAGTCCGAGAACGACGGCAGCGAGGACAAGACCGAACAGTTTTGCTTTTTTCATGGCTGGTGTGTGTCTCCTGAATTTTCAAAATGGCTGTCTAGCCGCGACGGCGACGGATCCATAACCGTGTGAAGGATACCACAATAATCAGCGCGGGCATGAGCGCGATGTTGATCGACTTGACGCGAACCCCGAGGTTTTCAATGTCGGCGTTCAGCGACCGGCGAAGGTCCTTGAGCTGGCGGTTGGTGATGCGTTCCTCCTCTTGAAAGGTGGCAATGGCCTTTTCTTGCTCGGCCGTGAGGATTGCGCGTTGATTACCCTGCTTCTGCTTTTGCATCTCGGCCAGGCGCGCGCGCGTTTCGTCGAGCTTGAACTGCAAGGTCTTCTCGGTCTCGCTCCACTTCTTGAGCGCCTGATATTCCAGCTCATCAACCACCGTGAAGGGACGCGTCGAATTGCCGCGCGAGCGGATGGCGATGAGCTCGCTGCGTCCGGCGAGTTGCTCAACCGCATTGGCCAGCAAGGCGAGATTGTCGTTGATGGCCTCCATGGTTTGGTACCCCAAGAACGTGGACGTGCGAACACTCCAGTTGTCGGCCAGAAAGTCCGAATCGCCGATCAGCACCACGGCGCCCGCTCCTGAAGTCAGCGGGGCCTTCGGTGACGGATCTGCCGGCTTCTTGGCGCCAGTGGGATCGGGCGTATCATCGACAGGCGCCCCTTCGGGAAAAGCCGTTTTGAACGTGCCTGTCAGCCGGACGGCCAATGCGTGCCTCACCCCGTCTGAGGTAAGCTGGTTGCGCAACATCGCCGTGCCATATTGAGCGGACATCGTGTCGACCAGACAGGCGTTGTCCGATGACGTGATCAGCGGCGTGAAGGTAATGTCCTGAGCCTGCTTGTCGGTAAACACGCCGGCAAACGGGAGAATCAGTTGCTTGATCTGGGCGGTCAGAACATCGGACGCAGCGGCGTTTTTGGCGGACAGGGACAGCACGACGGGATTTTCATCGATGCTTCCGTTGCCGCCATCCAGTTTGGTGATGGCGCGCCTGTCCGCCAGCACCCTGGTGGGATCGAATCCGACGCCCCAGGCATCCAGCAGTCTGCCCAGCGTGGAGGGGCCGGGGCCTCCGGGTCCCCGCATGCCCATCATCATACCCTGTGCCTGGCTGGACCGAAAGTCCTGAATGCTGAAGGGATCGAGACAGGCCAGCAGGCGTCCACCGCGAAGGACAAACTGGTCGATGGCGAAGAGGGTCGTGTCCGACAGGTTTTTCGGGTGGACCAACACCAGAGTCGTGATATCGTCATCAATCCGGTCTGCATCGGGGGCGACTGTGCGGAGGGTGTTATCACGTTGCAGTTCGCCAAAGGCGGCCCAAGCGGGTTCGGCCTGACGGTTGCGCCCCATCATGCGTTGCATCGGGTCGTTGTCGGCACCCAGAACGTTGAGCGGGCTCATGATGCCGATCACGGGTTTATCCGGCCAGGCGACCCGGGCGATCAGGCGGGATACCTCGTATTCCAGCGTGCGCTCCGTGGCGGGTGAGAAAGCCGGGATTGCATGCTCGCGTCCGCCGCAGACGGCAACCAGTCCAAAGTAGAACGGCGGCGCAAAAGGCGAAAGCGTCTGTGGCGCCACGCCGAATTTCTGGGCCCATTCCTCCTCGTCCGAATCGGATTTAGGATCATAGGTTTCAATGATGACCCGACCCTGTCCAGCCAACTCATATTCCCGCAGGAAGTCCTGCACGTGATCCGCATACCCCTTGAGTATGTGGGGAACGTAGGGGGAGGATGCGCTGAAGTAGAACTTCAGCGTGACGTCTTGGTTGAGCGTGGAGACCAGATCGCGCGAGCCGCGGGAGAGGGTGAAGAGCCGCTCCTCGGTCAGATCCGCGCGGAGGCGCAGATTGGCGATGATCATGCACGCGGCACCCAGACTGACCAGCAGCAGGGCGAGGCCCGCGACGCCGGAAGAGATTCGTTTAAAGGTGTTCATGGCAGTTCTCCAATGAAGGTGTGGACCCAGGGGTTACGATGCCTTGCGGTTCTCAATGACCAGATGCGCGGCGGCGAGCATGAAGACGATCACGCTCAGGTAGTAAGCGATGTCGGCGACGTCGAGGACGCCGCGGCACAAGGCGTTGAAGTGATAGAGGAGGCTGCACGCGGCGATCGCATCGGCCAGCCACGGCGCCCATGAAACAAACAGTCCGGTTACCGGCTCGAACCCGGCGAGCGTCAACAGGAGACAGGCGCTGAGCGCCGTGACAAAGCTGATGACCTGGCTGCGGGTAAGGGCCGAGGCGAATGCGCCGATGGCGACGCTGGCGCCAGCGAGCAAGAACGAGCCCACATAGCCGCTTGCGATCGCTCCGTAATCGGGTGACCCCAGCCAGCCGACCGTGAGGACGATCGGGAAGGTGCAGGCCAATCCGATTGCCAGGAACGCCCAGGCGGCGAGAAACTTGCCGATCAGCGTCTCGGTGAGCGTAATCGGGAATGTCAGCAGCAGCTCCAACGTGCCGGTGCGTCGCTCCTCGGCCCAGAGTCCCATGGTTGAGGCGGGCACCAACAAAAGGTAGACCCAGGGATGCCATCTGAAGAAGCGCTCCAGCGATGCCTGGCGAACCTCGTAGAACTCCGAGACGCGGAAGGTCAAGAAGCCAACCAGGATCAGGAAGGCCACGAGAAACACCGCAGCCACGGGCGAATTGAAATAGGCCCGGAACTCGCGCCGGAAGAGCGTCTGAATATTACGAACGGACATGGCTGGGCTTCTCCTCTTCGGTCAGGGTCAATTTGCGGAACACCTCATCCAGTCGGCCGGACGGATCCTGGGCCTTCAGCTCGGCCGGAGTGCCGTTGGCGACGATCGAGCCGTTGGCGATAATCACCGCGCGGGTGCAGACGGCGTCCACCTCTTCCAGAATGTGCGTCGAAATGATGATCGCCTTCTCGGCCGACATGGTGCGGATCATCTCCCTGACCACATACTTCTGGTTCGGGTCGAGTCCATCGGTGGGTTCGTCCATGATCAGCACAGGCGGATCATGAAGGATGGCCTGGGCGAAGCAGGTACGCTGGCGATACCCCTTGGAGAGAGTTTCAATCGTCTGCTGGCGAACCCCTTCCAAACGCGCCTGAACAATCGCCCGGTCGATTCGGTCACGGCGTTCGGATCCGGTGTAGCCCCGGATGCGAGCGGCGAAATCCAGGAAATCGACAACGGTCATCGCGTGGTAACTCGGGGCGTTCTCGGGCAGATAGCCCATACACCGCTTGGCGCCGACCGGATCCTCTCGGATATCGCAGCCGCAGACCTCGGCTGTGCCATCGCCGGGCGCCAAGAAGCCGGTGATCATCCGCATCGTGGTGGTTTTGCCTGCGCCGTTGGGGCCGAGGAAGCCGAGCACCTCACCTTTGTTAACGGTGAAGCTCACCCCCTTGACAGCCTGAAACGGGCCGAAGCTCTTCTTCAGGTTCTTGACGGTTAGCATGAGTCTCCTTGTCGCATGGATCATACAATCAGGGTTTTGAAAAAAGCAAAAAGTATGCCATAGATTGAGTTAGAAAGGAAGGTTGTGTTCTTTAATTTTTCTCTGGATGGTGCGGGTGGAGATGCCGAGTTTCTCCGCCGTGAACGTGCGGTTGCCATTGCAGCGAGTGAGGGTTTGTTCGAGAACGAGCCGCTCGATGGCCGCGAGCGTGAGGTTCATGGGGAATTCGCCGGGGGGGTCTCGGGGGACATCTGCGGGGAGGTTGAGGGACTCAGCGCGCAAGATGGGGCCGGAGGTGAGCAGGACGGCCGACTCGATAACGTTGCGAAGCTGGCGGATGTTTCCGGGCCAATCGTAGGATTCGAGCCGGGCGTAAAAGGCGGGATCGATCCCGGTGATGTCATGGCCATGGTCCGTGGTGGCGCGGGCAATGAAGCGGTCGGCCAGCGGGCGGATGTCTTCCCGGCGACGGCGGAGAGGCGGCAGGGTCAGGGTGACGACGTTCAATCGGTAAAGTAGGTCTTCGCGGAACGCCCCATCGGTGACGCGCCCGGCCAGGTCTTTGTTGGAGGCAGAGACGATGCGGACGTTGACCGCAAAGGGTTCGCGCCCGCCGACGCGGTGGATCTCGCGCTCCTCGATGGCGCGGAGCAGCTTGACTTGAACAGAGGGAGGCGCATCACCGATCTCGTCGAGAAAAAGCGTGCCCCCCTCGGCACGCTCGAAGGCGCCCGCATGGCGCGCGAAAGCGCCCGTGAAGGCGCCTTTTTCATGTCCGAACAGCTCGGATTCCAGCATCGATTCGGCCAATGCACCGCAGTTGACCGCGACAAACGGGGCGTCGGCTCGCCGACTGTCGGCGTGCAGCGCCCGCGCGACCAACTCCTTGCCTGTTCCAGATTCACCCTGTATCAGCACGGTCGCGGTGGTGTCGGCAAGGGCCTCGATCTGGCTGATCACCGCCCGCATGGCTGGCGATTCGGCAACCATCGTCGTGGCGGTGTGACGGGCGCGGGCCGAGGCGGTGAGCGTGGTGACTGCACGGCGCAGGCGGCTGGTTTCCGCGGCCCGGCGGAGCTTGATCTGGATGTCGTCGAGGTCGAGCGGCTTGATCACGAAGTCATAGGCGCCAGCGCGCATCGCCTTGACGGATGATTCGACCGTGCCGTACGCCGTCATGACGATCACCGGGATTGCGGCGTTGATCCGCTTGATTCGGGCCAGCAGTTCAATGCCGTCGTAATCGGGCAGAACGAGGTCGGTGAGCACCAGGTCCGGGGTTTGCTCGCGAAAGCATTCGAGACCCGTGGCCGCAGTTCCGGCGAGCACGGTCGCAAACCCCGCGTCTTCGGCGGCGTCGATCATGGAACGTGCCCCGTCGGGGTCATCTTCAATAATCAGGATAATAGACTTCATGGCGCAGTCTCCGTGCCGGAGGGGAGGGTGATTCTGAAGATTGAACCGCCGCCATCCCGTGGCAGCGCGATGATATCTCCGCCGCATTTGCGCAGCGCGGTGCGGGCGAGGAAGAGCCCGAGACCCGTCCCTTCTGGGCGGGACGAGACAAACATCTCGAAGATGCGCTCGCGTTCGCGCGGCGGCACGCCTGGGCCGCGGTCGGCGATGTCGATGCGGACCGTTGAACTCTGGGCCGCGCAGGCGACCTCAACCGTGCCGCCGCGGGGCGAAAATTGAACCGCATTGGTGAGCACGTTGAGCAGGGCGCGCCGCAGGGCAAACGGAGCGGCTCGGACGCTCAAAGATTGAGGCTGGAACGCTATCACCACGCCCGCCGCCTCGAGGCGCGGGGCCAGGGTCTCGACACACTCGCGAATGCACGCCTCCAGCGCGACGGTCTCGAAGGCCTCGCGATCAGGTCGTGCCAGGTAGAGAAACTCCTTGAACACCTGATCCATCCGCTCCACCGTTCGTCCGATGCGGCCCGCCAGCTCAGCCAGGCGTTCGGGGCGGGGTCCGCCTTCGCGCTCGGCTTCCCGGCCCAGCATCTGGGCATCGAGTTTTACCGAGGACATCGGATTGCGGAAATCATGCACGATACCATTGGCCAGAACGCCTGAAAAGGCGAGGTGCTCCTCGCGCCGGCTCTTCGCTTGGCGCGCCAAGTCGTGACGGACAACGGCGATGACCAGCAGCAGGCAGAATCCAAACGCAACCGCAACGGCAACAGCCGAGAAACGGAGGAGCGTGCCGATCGAACGCGAGGCGCTCGCTTCGGTCGCGTCAATGACGGCTGCGTTAAGACCGACCTCCACAATCGCTTCGCTGCCGTCGGGAAGCGTGACCGATCGCGTGAAGACCATCATCGGCGTCGCCGCGCCCGGACCGATGGGGAAGTCGAGGGTCGAAACGGATGTGCGGGAGGGTTCTGCGACAGGCCGGGGCGCTGGCCGGTCAGGAATCTCCCGGTGAAAGACGGTCGATCCGCCATGCCTGATCGAGACGAATGTCAATTCGTTCTGAGCCGCACGGAGACCCTCCACGTGCGCGCCGAACACGCGCCATTCGGGGGCAGTCAGATTGGTGCTATTCGCCAAGGTCCTGGCATCGGCCAGCAGATCCATCAGCCGATCCCCCTGCGCGATTACCGAACGGGTCGCCTCGCCATGGGCCACACGCGCCTGCAAACGATGGAGCCAGACCAACCACAAGCCTGCCGCCACAGCGGCAAACGCAAGAATGGCTGAAGCCTGCAACACCAGCGAGGGGTGGCGCGGTTTGGGCTTAACGATGTGACGGATCAGGTCCATGCGTGTCATGTATCCAGCAGGGGGTGTGCCGTGTCAATAATCCGCTGGTAATTCGTAAGAATAACATAACGCGGCACAGAATTGCGACATTTTGTCTTGTTACAGTCGGACATATTGTCCGCTCTAATTATGGCAGCCGCTATCGGGATACAAATCGGGATCGGGACCGAAATCGACGAGAAAGCAAGGAATTCGACCCCGATTTCGATTTCGACTGTACGAATGTGCTCAAAATTAGAATTGCTGGGTGTGGGTGTGGATGCA
>Ga0194113_10012318_pt1 | contig 10049 bp, 8 predicted proteins | sample TA2MahC200mmetaG_FD_146193 | JGI IMG/M metagenome (GOLD analysis project Ga0194113, IMG submission 146193) | Freshwater microbial communities from Lake Tanganyika, Tanzania - TA2015017 Mahale Deep Cast 200m | ecosystem: Environmental > Aquatic > Freshwater > Lake | place: Tanzania: Lake... | reverse complement strand
GCGCCGCAGCCCGTACATGCGAATCATCCATACCACAAGCCCAATGTTCGCACCCGCGCCAAGCACTAACAGTGCGAACGCCGCGCCCACCGAATTCCCATGCTGGAACATCGAAGCGAGTTGCACCATCGCGGCCATCGGTGTGGCATACGCGGGAACCGCCACTGCGGTCATGAACAAGGGTGCCCACGGGTCGTCGTGTTCGGCGGCGGTTTGCAAGTAACCGGCAGGGAGAATCAGACTGAGAATCGCCACGCCCAGCAATCCGGCGGCGATGTACAGGCTGCTCGGCCCGGCCAGTTCCCGCGCGCTGAAAACGGCAACCGCCAGCATGCGTTTCGCGCCGAATCCGACCGTAGGCGGTTCTAGTTCGGCAGCGGCAGTGTGAGGAAACAGCTTGTCCCACGCAATGCCAACCACTGTCACAATCATCAGCGAACAGAAGGAAAACGTGATGATCACAATCGGGTCGGCAAGTGTCAGCCCGTACAGGACGGAGATTGGGTTGAACAGCGGTGCCGTCAATCCGAAAGCCAGAATCGCTCCTCCGGACACACCCGCACGGCGCATCTCTCGCACGACGGGTATCACACCCAGCGAACAGACCGGCAGTAACATGCCAACCGCCCACGCTTGCGGCAGAGTCCGCCAAGTGTTTTCGCCGAACAACCGCCGCGTGCCCGCGTGTCCCAACAAGCGGCGGAACACTCCAGCCACAATCAAACCCACCAGAATTGTCGGTGTTGCTTGAATAAGCGCCTGGACAAAGCGGAGCACAGCTCCCCAGAAGAGGCTTTCCATTCTTGATGCCTTATAAAGATTGATCGGATGACAACGGGCTGGCGGCCGGGAATTTCTGTTTGATCTCAATCAGTGCGCGTTGGTGCTGGCCGAGTTCCGTTTCGTAGTTCAGGTACGCATTCGACCGATCGTCAACGTGCGGAGATCGCACCTCGGTCAAGATTGCTTCAAGCCGTTGGGCCGTGGCGTATACGATGTTCCAGGGCTCTTCACCCAAATCGCTATCCGCGGCCAGTTCGGGCAGCCAACGAACAACGTCGTGGGCTTCGGTGAAAACGTCGAGCGAATCGTTCGCGCGGGGACGGCCGTTGAGGATCTCCACGTGCAGCGCCAGCAGCCGGTCCACCGCAGCGGGAAAATCAGCCGGCTTGTGGGCGGGCGTGTGGTGTTCGGATTCCTCGACGCGGGTGCCGTGGCAGCCGGCGGCAAGTAAAAGACTTGCCAGCAGGGGGAGCCTTCTTCGAAAGGCCGCATGGAGTTTGGTTGGTATCATTCTTGAAACCTTGTTCGTTGTTGGTGCCTTGTGGGTCAAGCATGCTGCTCGCCTTGCGAATGGCCGACAAGCTCGAAGTGATAATCGCTTGGTCCACTCAGCGAAACACAGGAACCTCGACGGCAGCCAGGATCTCTTGGACAAGCCGCGGCGCGGCATCAAAGTCGCCTGCCAGGCGGACTTCAAGCACGGGGCCGGCGACGTCTTGGATGTCATCCGGGGTCACGAAGTCTCGTCCGCGCAGGTGAGCGCGAGCTTGTGCAATCCGCTGCCAGCTGATCAATCCGCGCGGACTGAGCCCCAGCGAGATCTCTTTGTGTTCGCGGGTCGCTCGCCCCAGATCGACCAGGTACTCCTGAACTTTTGCCGACAATGCGACCTTGGCGACGTGCTCCTGTAATTGGCACAGTTGCACGGGCGTGATGACTGGCTCGGGCTCGTGCCGCACACCGTCCACGACCCCGATATTCGCGGCCAGCATTTCCAGTTCGCTGCGCCGATCGGGGTAGCCAATCCGGAGTTTCATTGCGAAACGATCGAGCTGCGCTTCGGGCAACGGATAGGCACCATGGCTTTCGACCGGATTCTGTGTCGCGATGACGAAAAACGTCTGGCTCAAGGGATGCGTTTGTCCGTCAAGCGTCACCTGCCGTTCGGCCATCGCTTCGAACAACGCGCTCTGCGTCCGCGGGGTGGCGCGATTGATCTCGTCGGCCAGCAGCACATCCGAGAAGACAGGACCGCGGCGAAATTCGAACGCGCGCGACTTCTGATCGAACATATTGAAGCCAGTGATGTCGGTCGGCAGCAAGTCGGGCGTGCATTGCACGCGGGCGAATTCGCCACCGACCGCCCGGGCCACCGCCTTCGCCAGGGTCGTCTTTCCCAAACCGGGCAGATCGTCGAACAGCAAGTGGCCCCGGGCCAAGAGGCAAGCGAGGACCATTTCGACGATGTCGTTCTTGCCGCTCAGAGCGGCTTGCAGTGATCGGCGCAGGCCATCGATCGCGGCCTGGTGTTCACAGGGCGAGGCAAGCGTCTTTTCAGCGAGGTGGGAAGATTCCTTTACCATTTCAATTGCCATGTCTTCTTATGCTTACTTGGATTGGCAGAAACTTGTCGCGAGTAGTTTACGTGTGCAGGTAGACGCAGCGGAGCGGCAAACCGAATCGACGACCGAGTGCTCAGTGGCATCGATTCCAGCCGGGGAGTAAAGCAGACGGTCGGTGCAGCGCAGGAAGTGGGCTAGAGGCGGTTGAACGTCGGGTGGTGCGTTTTCCACAAGCGGCGCATACCAGCTCGCAATGGTAGACCGCCTGGGGCGTGAACTGCCCGCGAGCCATCCCCGCCATTCCAGCAGCCGAATCGTCCACAGCAGCCGGGCGCGATTGGATCGCAGTCCCATCACGCAGCAAACACAACCGGCTAACATATCCAGCCACACGCAGCGAGCAACGAATAGCAGAGCGACCAGCACGCTGCCGGCCAAAACGATGGCAATATGTTCGGCGCACCAGTCAACACACTTGGTAAGTACGAACATTGCCCACTGTCGCCACGTGAGCGATTCTCGCGGCGCGTCGTAACCAGGCGTGGGTTCGATCGCCACCCAGCTGTTTCCGTTCACAAAAACTTCCACCCACACATGCACGTCGTCGGCCAGTACGCTTGTCTGTCCAGCGCGATGGTCAAACCGATCGTGACGCGCGTAGAAGCCCGCAACCAATCGCGTCACGTAACCCAACTCGCGCAACATCACAGCCGCCGTTGTCGCGAACAAGTAGTCGGGTCCGCGTTTGGTGCTAAGAAAATGGGCGACAACGTCCGTGCATTCTTCCGGCGCCGGAGCATTGGGATCTAGAACAAATTCCGACCGCAGGCGTTCGACGACCGCTTCCACCTTTCGCCAGTTGTTGGTCGGGCTACTACGCAGTGGCTGCAAGTTGACGCCTTGCGATTGCAGGTGGGCGACGGTCAGTTGCGGGATCTGTTTGCGGACGGGCATGCAAGCGACGCCGTCATCGGTCCAGCCGAAGAAATCGGGCTGATCCACCTTGTCGACGTGGATCGCCGTCAACTGCGGAGGCGACGGAAAACGATTCGTATTCAGGTTGATGATCTTGACTGCGTGCGACTCGACACCGCGATGAATTGACGATGAACCGGCCCGCATGAGATAAGCCCACGGTCTTTCATACCAGATTTCGAGCCGGATTGGCGGTCGGATTTCCGTTTCGCCCGAGTGTGTCCATTGACGGCCATCGAATGTGTCGAACCGCTCCAGCGCTAGATGCAGCGGCACTCGGCCGACCACGTACAGCATCGCTGGTGCCAGGCGATCCTCCAGTGTCGTCGTTGAGTTGCGTTTGCCTCTTCGCCGCACCGCTGAAAATTCCCGACCGCTTCGCTCGGTCTTGGACATCGGTTCATGCGTAGCTGTGAAGTTCTCGGATGCCAGAGCGATGTTCCGTTCCAGTTCTCTCTTTGGCTTGGGCGGGTCGCCGTAGAGATCGTTGGACATGTCGTACAGACTCGGCATGTCCGACTCGAGAAACAGATCGCTCTCGACCGGCCCGAAGCTCTTCGCCTCGTATTTGGCGGCGACCATCGCGTCGCCGTCGCCAACGCCGGAGCGGGCTTGAGGATCATGCCACCGCGTACCACCGGAAGTCGGCATGAATCCGTGCAAGGCCACCGCCGATACGCGCGTCGCGCCAATCAGCGTCGCCAGAAGCAACGCGAAAATTCCTGTGCCGCCAAGCACTGCAACCCGCACCGGAATCCGCCGCTCGACTTGGGTGGCCACAAGCGCTCCGGCCAATCGGTCCCAGTACGCGCCCATCAGCCACCACAAAACCATCATGCCGTAGATGCCAACCAGGACCAGTGCGATGCGGCTGCTGGTCATTGTCGTGACGAACAGCAACAGAAAGCTGCTCAGCAGTACGGCAGAACTTGCCACCCGCGGCAATTGCGAAAACACAGCCAGCACCACCGCCATCAACTGCAGGCTGCTCAACATCAATATCTCCAGCGGCTCGCTGCCGCCGGCGAATTGCCGCAGCGCAAGCTCGGCGACAAACGGATAGATGATCGCCGCAAAAATCGCGATCGCCAGGAGTCCCTTTGCGTGCGCGAGCGAACCGGCTCGGCGACAAAGCGCGATCGACAACGCGATCGTCACCAGCAATTCGCAGACGGCTCGAACCGCCAGCGAAGTTGGATTCCACGCGTTATTGGCCCGGACCACGGTCATTGCCAGACTCGCGATCAGCACCAACAGCAGCGCATCAACACGCGGAGTCGGACTATTTCGCCACGCTGTCATTACAGAGCCGCTCCCATTGGTGTCGTAGTTGCCGTGACGGGTCGGCGCCTGTGTCAATCGAGATCCAGACATTTTGCCGGCGGGATTGCGAAGAATTGGTTCTGTTGCTCGATTCGCCCTGATCGTCGATCAGTACCAGCCGAAGTGAGCTTTTCGATACGGCCTCGTGTTCCCATTCCGACCGGCGCTGGCTGTTCGTCAGCAGCACCGTTAAAGCCTGACGGCCAAAACTCAGCGGCGGACGAAAGAACTCCGGCTCGGCCTGGAATCGGGCCAGCGCATCGAAGAGGCGGTGCAAGCCGTCCGCACCGGGGGCCAACAGCAAATCGACGTCGCCAATGACGAACCGCACCTGGGCATGATGCGCGTGAAACTCCTGCGCGATGCTGGCGGCAACTCGAATCGCTGCCTCCAGGGAATTGTTAGTCGGTTGCTCGATCCTCGAATCGGAATTCGCAAAGGCTGCCACGTCGACGGTCACCACGACCAACCGCCGAGCCGCCGCTTGCCGCTCGGTCACGATCAGCGCATCGCGCCGCGCGGTTTGTGCCCAGTGGATGCTGCGCAGCCGGTCGCCGTGACGGTACGGACGGACTCCGATCACATCGCCTTCGTAACCCGGCCGGTCGAACAGCATTCCGATCACGTCGGCAATGTCGCCGCCGAGCGACGGAATCGCGGTGAGCGTCGTCGTTCGCGGCCAGACCAGCAGCGCGCCCTCGACAGAAATCGTCTTCGCGGCTCGCCAAATGCCGAAGGGAAACCCGGTTGCCAGTTCGGGCATCTGATGTGGATAGACGCCTCGAGCATCGGGACAGAATTCGAATACAAACTTCGATCGGCTCCAGCCTGGAACGCGAGCCAGTGCTGCCACGGGTCGATTTTCCTCATCGATTGGTCGCAAGAAGAAACCGTTCTCAACCGCCAGCCCCCACAGCGGCCACGGCCAGCGATTGTGGACGGCCAGACGCACTTGCCTGCGATCCCCTTCACGGCACCGACGGCAGTCGAAAGTGATTTTCGCTGTCGTCCCGCGCATCGCCACCCACGGCCAGACAACCCCCAACACCATCACTGCCGCTAACGAACCGAAGACGATCCATACTTGAGGCTCAAGAAACATCGCCGTTAATGCCGCAGCCGCCGCTGCCACAACGAACCAGCCCATCGGCTGCTTAAGCCAATAGACATAGCGATTCGCCCACGGACAGAAGTCGTAGTTACCGAACGCGACCAAGTTGCCGGCCCATTGAGACGGCCGGATCTTTGCAAGCCGAATACTTGCATCACGAGGCTTCAAGAGCCACCTCCCGGCCGCCGAATGTAGATGCCGTCAGCCGTGACTTGGAGCATGTCCAACTCGGTAGGCACTTCGCCCTGTCCGCGAATCACGACGGTGTCGCCGACTCGAATACCGAACAATTCGCGCGCATCGACGGCCAGCAGTTCGCCGGACGAGTCGACGAAATGCACCGCCGCACGCGGAGCGTTGGCGGCCCTTTGTTTGCAGAATGGGCAGTTCTCCGCGTGATCCTTGCCGCCATGACCGACTTCATCGGCCAGAATCTCCGTGACGACGAATGATGCCTGCCGCGGCACGAAGACTTCGTGCTCGTTGCCAGTGATGCGCCCCACAAACGTGACGCGCGGATTCTCGATCGCTTCAGCCCTCGCCGCGTCGATCGTTGTCACGGACTCCGGTTCGACGGCCAGTACCAACTGTTGCCGCAACTTCACCAGACGCGGATTTTCTGCGGAACAACCGGTGATCAACAACACGACCGCCAGCGACACCAACAATCGGGAATGGCAGGCTGGAATTGGGCCGCGCAAGGCGATGTTCATGGTGACTATTCCTTTCCGATCGACTTCAACTCGGTCAGCGCGGAATCGATCTGCGCAGCCACTTCGTCAAACGACTTGCCCGCGCTGCCGCCGGAGTGGATCCGTTCGTCCAGAGCGGCAAAGCTGTTCATCAACGCATCGACCGATCGCTTGACCTGCTGCTGGTCGGCTTCTGAAAGCGACTTTGTGGCTGCCGACTTCGGTAAGCCTTCGAGCAGATGGCCGATCGCGTGAACCGGCCCATCGGCCTTGTCCAGATCGCCGGCGGCAAACGCCGCTTCGATCTTGTCGCGAAGACGTTCGATCTCTGAAACCGCGCCGGCCAGGGATGCCGATGGACCATCTGGGTGATCTCCGTGCGCGTCGTGATCATGGTCGTGATCATGGTCGTGATCATGGTCGTGATCATGGTCGTGATCATGGTCGTGATCATGGTCGTGATCCGCGGCCGATTTCGCCGGAGTTGCCGTTCCGGGCGAGCCGCAACCGGCGAGGCAAGGGAAGCAGGCAAGAATGCCAGCAAGAATTGTCAGTCGAATTAATGATGTCATTTGATATCTCCTTGGGTTAACTTTCGCTGTCATCGTCCGCGTCGCTCTCGTGTTCGGCCGGAGCCACCGGAAACGGATCTTCGAAATCGGACCAGCCTGCCGGGCCGAGCAGCATTTCTTCGTTCGTCAACAGACAATCGATCAAGGCCGATTCGATCACCGGCTGGTCCATTTCGATGCCGATGAAGACAAGCTCCTGCCGCCGATCTCCGTAGGGACTCATCAAATCGCGGAGTACTGCTTCCCGTTCGGCCTCATCGTCGGGCCAATCGTCTTGGGGAACCGCCGCCCACCAGTTGCCTTCCGGCGAGAGGCTGATCGAGCAACCGGCTTGCGACCATAACATCGCTTCGTCGTGTCGGCTGGCCAGCCAGGAAAATCCTTTGCTGCGCAGCACACCTGCAAGCAGATCGCTCGACAGCAAGCCCCATAACCGCTGTGGATGGAAGGGACGTCGAGCGCGAAAGATGAAGCTGCCGATGCCGTACTCGTCGGTTTCGCTCGTCTCTTGCCCGCGCGGCTGCTCCATCCAGCCGAGAATCGCCGATGCCCGATCGATGTCGAATCGGCCGGTGTTGAGAACCTGATCCAGCGGCACGCGGCCGAAGCGGGCGCGGATGATCTTGGCCTGCGGGTTGATCAAATGCAGAATGTGTTCGAGTGCTTGAGACTGCTCGTCGGAGATCAGGTCGATCTTGTTCAATACCAGCACGTCGGCAAACTCAACTTGATCAGTTAGCAGATTAACGATGTTTCGCTCGTCGGATTCATTCAATTCCAACCCGCGATCTAGCAGGGCGTCGTCGGAGCCGAATTCGTCGAGAAAATTGGCCGCGTCAACCACCGTGACCATCGTGTCCAGCCGAGCGACATCGGACAGGCGGCGTCCCTCTTCGTCTTCAAAGGTAAACGTCTCGGCCACCGGCATCGGCTCGCTGATGCCGGTCGATTCGATCAGCAGGTAGTCGAAGCGTCCTTGTTTCGCGAGTTTGGCCACTTCGATCAGCAGGTCCTCGCGCAGCGTGCAGCAGATGCAGCCGTTGGTCATTTCGACAAGCTGCTCCTCGGCCCGCAGCAGCGACGCCTCGCCGCCGCGCACCAGCGCCGCGTCGATGTTCACTTCGCTCATGTCGTTGACGATTACCGCGACCCGCAAGCCTTGGCGATTCGCCAGCAGATGGTTCAACAGGGTCGTCTTCCCCGCGCCGAGAAAGCCGGAGAGGACGGTGACAGGGATGGGAAAACCGGCTTGTGCCATGAATGGATTCCGTTTGGCTAGGAGTGTGAAGGAGGGCCAAGTTCGCGTCCAAGGACGCTCGGTGTTCTGGCAGCATGGATGCGAACGCGCCATGCCAAGCCGACACGCTGAATCGCTTGCCGAACGAGGCACGACGCAGGTCGTGCGCGCCTACCGCCCAACAGATTGACAAAGAGGCCGCTTACACCTGAAACGCGGGTGGAGCGCGAGATCGGAAGCCAGACCGGCTCGGGAAAGGGTAGAATTCGGGCAAGACAGAAACCGTTGCCGGCGAAACCGCCAAACTAACGGTAGTTTCGAGATCGACAGGTGTGTCTTGCGCCTGCCCTAGAACCTGGCAAACCGAGCATGTGGATGAATCGTGGGGTCGGTTCTTGCCCGGCGAATGACCGCCATCCTGCTGCTCGTCCTCGGCATCCTCGCTTTGGTGATGACAACGGCCTTCGTGATGATGGTGCTGCCGCGAATGATTCGAGGCAGCCGGGCAATGGCCCTCACCGCAGCAGGTACCCGACAAATGCTGCCATAGATGAACAGGCAGTCCACCCACCACTTGGCCGGCATAAAGTGCCAGAAAGGCAACGGCGATTAAACGTCGGGTAAAACGCATTTCTCAGGCTTACACTGAAAAACAGGCGAGATGTTCAGGTATCCGGACCAGTTCTGATTGAATGATTATGGTTTTTACGAGCGCAACAAGCAATGGGTTCGGACCGAAATGTTCCGCGCCTGTCTTACCCTTTCAGAGCGTCGAACGTCGGGGGCCGCGAGCGTACATGCCGTTCGACGGACCGTTGCCGCCGGGAGCATCGACCGGGCCGATGAGCTCGACGGGCATCTTGTCGTCCCGAGGGTTCACGTGCGGCGCGAACGAAAAACGCCGCAGCACCGGCAACTGGTCCCAGTCGCGTGACCAGCGGATCGGGATCGTTACCTTGCTCGGAGTTTCACGGACGCTTGGTTCGCGATAGCCGCTATCATCCATGTAGCTCAGGTGGTAACTGCCGTTGTCAAATCTATAGATGTAAAACGGCAGCGCGAACTCGCACGGATCGCATTGGGTTGCGCCGGACGCGACGAGACGGTCGGCCAGTGCCTGGTCCTCGCCGTTGTTGTGGGGACCGTAGCCCCGGCCCCGATAGAATTGCGCCGCAGCGGAAGGCCCAGCCGCCGTGGTAGAGGCCGCCAGTGTCGCACTCCCGCAATCCGTCGCCATGTTCCACCAGCATCAGACCAGGATGCGACCAGTCCGCACGCTTGAGTGCTTCGGCCTGCGTGCGGAACCAGTGCCGGAAATAGATGTCGTCATCGTCCGCGCTACTCGGAAGAAGACCACTTTCAACGTCGAAGGATTGTCGGGTGCATTGAATTGGTGCGGAGGACGAAGACCTGGTGTTTTGGAAATTGGTAGCGGTTGTGCCGGATATGACGCCTTTCCCAAATATCCTGGGATAAACCGTTGTATTTGGAATGATCGAACAAACCAGTACGGTCGAAACGACAACAGCAGGGAAGTTCTAAGATCCAAGGCCGGCAAAGATGCTAGCAAATGTGGCAGATCGAAAAAACAACTTGGACGCAAATCGCAGTTCTCGTCTTGGTTGCGACTACACCGGGCCTGCTTCGGGGACAAGGGTGGGGGGACACGGGGGGGGGCACGGGGGCGAGAGATCGCTTGAATCCTTCCCGCCGGCAATCGAATCATTCACTGTCGCGCGTCCCGATTCGTCGGAAGAAAGCAAAGAGGAAGAGAAACCCTACCGGATCGGATCA
>Ga0194113_10012310_pt1 | contig 10056 bp, 10 predicted proteins | sample TA2MahC200mmetaG_FD_146193 | JGI IMG/M metagenome (GOLD analysis project Ga0194113, IMG submission 146193) | Freshwater microbial communities from Lake Tanganyika, Tanzania - TA2015017 Mahale Deep Cast 200m | ecosystem: Environmental > Aquatic > Freshwater > Lake | place: Tanzania: Lake... | reverse complement strand
CCTCCCAAAGAGAACGAACAATCTGTGAGGCGAGTTCGACCCAGAACTTTGGATCGAGAAGCATCTTGAGAAGCGCCGGAAGTGCTTTGACGATTGATGTGATTATCTTTGGACCGAGTGTTGCGAAGGCTGTGAATATCTTAGCAAGGCGAGCTGGATCTCCAAGCGTATTAAGAACGCCCTGAATAATGCCATCAACCAATCCAAGCAATCCTTCTGCAATCATCAACGGAAGTTCGACAACAATCTTGATGAGTTCTTTTGCAAAGTTTGCTACGAACTCGTGGCCTTTTTTGAAGAAATTAACCAGACCGCCAATCAACTCTCCAACCTGCGGAGGTAGTCCTGCTGCAACAGCGACCATCTTGCCAACTTCATTAACACCCTTAGAGACAACCGCCTCGGCACCGCTGGTTGCTGTATTAACCCAATCAGTCGCTTGTTTGATGTTTTCTGTACGCACTCTTATTTCAAGAGCCTGACCAGCGACTTTTTTGAGTTCCTCTATTCTCTTTTTGTCTGCGTCTGATAAGAGTTTTACCTTATCAAGTTGTGCAGCAAGCGCATCAACACGTTCCATTTCAAGACGCATAGATTGTTTTAGCGAGTCAGTTCCATAAACTTTTGAAAGAGTTATTTCATTTTCATATTCACGGGTCTTATCGAGCAATGAATTAAGTTGTTCTTGCGCCTTGTTTGCAGATTCTCTTGCCGCACTAATATCAACAGGTTTTGTTTGCGCTATTTCTGGTAATTTTGGAGCGCCGGGTGGTTTCGATGGTTTTTGAATGTCAGGAGCGCCAGCAAACGCACCGCTAAGTGAACTAAAGGCTTCCTTGATGCCTTTAATCGCACCCATATCCCATTCTTTTGTGATTTTTTCTTTGGCTTTTTTTGCCCTTTCAGCGACTTTTTCTAATTCATCTCCAAGCCTCTTTGCCTGTTCCTTCGGAGCATCAGAATAGATTTTAAGTCCAATTGCTTTTGCTAAGTCTGGGAATTTTTCAGTAAAACCTTTTGCAAAATTAAGAATTGATTCTAACAATGTATTTAATTTTGCAGACATTGATATGTTGAATTGTTCAATACTAGCAAGAACATATTCAAAGACAGTCGGTATAAGATTAAAATTTCTAAAAATCTGATCAAACAGAACCGTAATAGTGGTGATTGCTGCCGCAATGCCAATGAATTTTGCTGCTAAAAGAGTGGCCGGAACAACAACGGCTTTAAGTACGGGAGCGAGAGCGGTAAAGAACGTAAGAATCGCAGGAGACTTGAACACAACAATTGTCGTAGCAAATGCTGCGAGTGTTGGCATGAGGCTGTTCATACCATCAATCATTGATGATATCGCATTGCTTGTCGCAACGATTGGTTTCATCAATTTATCAAGAATGTTTGCGCCTAATTCTGCAATTGGAATGATTAGCTTCATTGCTGCATTGCTAATTTCCGTGAATGAAGAAAGGATTTTTCCTTTTGCAATTTCCATTCTGTTTGCAGAAGTCTGTTCAAGTAATTTGAACGCTTTTTCTGTCGTATCACCCATCTTTTTATTGCTGTCAGTGATGGATGCGACCATCTCCTGATAAGCCTTTTTCTGCTTACCAGAGGTCAGTGCAACAACCGCTGAGATTGCTTCAACGCGACCGACGAGTTTAGAAAGAGCATCTGCGTTGTTATTCACATTTTCGTAAATATCTTTGTAAACAGCGGCCAATCCGCGCTGTCTAATTTCCGCTGTAATGCTAGAAATCCCAAGCTGTTTATAGACAAACTGAAGGTCTTCTGTCGGAGTGAGTAGCGCGTTGATTGCACTTCTCACGGACGTTGTGGCCTCGGCTGTTCGCTTACCACCAAGGGTCACTGCGGAGATTGACGAAACAAGTTCTTCAAAACTCACACCAGCCTGTTGCGCGATTGAGGCAACATTACCGATTTCCATTGTGAGTTCTTCGACGTTTGTCTTGCCCTTTGCTGCGGCAATGAAGAACCCATCTGAAATATACTTGGTTTCATCGGCTGTGTAGCCGTATGAGGCCATGACTGAGGTTAGACCACTCAAGGCTTTATCAAGCGGTAGGAGGCCGCCAATAGCGAGCTTTTGAGCGGTGTTCATAAGCTCCACTGATCCGGCTGCATTGGTCGCACCAGAAGCGATAGCTTCATAGAATCCTTTGGCCGCTTCTGTCGGATTCGCTCCGAAAGTGCGCTGCATATCAAGGATGCGTTTTGCGAAATCAATCTGACCAACCTCTGATTGATCAAGAACGGTCGTGATGCGCGCGACCTGTAGCTCAAGCTCCATCGCAGAGCCGACCGTGAGAGAGAATGCACGTTGAATGATATAAAGCGATTGCTGGAGGACACCGAAGGCTTGGTTCAGAGCCGTGACCGGCTTGAACATTCCCTCAAGTGTACCTTTGAAAGTGGATGTTTCCCGTGAAACAGATTTGAGACCATCGGCTTGTTTTTTCGCCGCAGTAACCACAGAGCCAATGGATTCGGCAAACTTTTCATTGCCCTTCTCAACCTGCGTCATTCCGTCTTTGAGTTTCAAAAACTGACCTTGCAGGTTTCTGACTTGTCCGTTGATATCCTTGAAGCCAACCGCAACGCCGGAAGCATCAAGGACGATGGAAACAACGGTGTCCACTTTCGTCGCCATTATTTCTTCCTTGAAGTTGATTTTGGCGCTGTAGAAGACTCTTTCTTCCCGTCGCCTAAGACCATCCTTGCCTTAGTTTGAAACTTAGCAAAATCATGCTTTGTCAGGAACCATGATAACACATCCACGAACCAATCCGGTTGTTCGGATAATGGCCCATCGTCCCACATTGCTCCGGTTTCTGACGCCACATGAAGGATACGGAATAGGTTCATGGTCTGTCCATCCCAAGTTGCCTTGGCGGGACAAAAACCGTATAGCTCTCCGCCTTTGTGAACATACATAGGCCAGATCGACCCATCCTTCTCGTCAAAATCCCATCTGTCTTCACGGCAGCGTCTTAATTTTTGGACTTTGCATGTGGTGCAATCAAAAGAGCGGCCTTCTTTTTGAAGCGCCGCCCAATCTGCGTAGTTAAGTTCAATGATTGCGCTTAGCTTTTTTTTACCAAGCCAGAATCAACTGAAAACTTCTGTTTGTTCTGTAGGGCCGTGAACAATTCGGGCAAGATATCTGAAGCTGCAAGAGAGACCATAATCTCGTCAGAGATAAGTCCATCAGGACCGCGCTTCATTTCGCTCACGTCACCCGTGACAATATCTTGGATGGCCACGCGAACCTGAGCAAACATGAGACTATAGATGGGCATTTCGCCCGTATTCTGAGCCTTCATTGCAATCCCGGCCAAAGAATCCTTGGCTGAGAGAACATCTTTTATCTTCGTGCTTAAAGATAAAATAAAGCGCGTGGGTTGAACCTCGGGATTGAGGTTTAAGAGCGACTCATCAAGGCTCTCCATGTACTTTGCATAATCCTCTGTCGAGCAGCGTACAGCGTCGTCCTTAGAAGAAATGAACTTGAAAACCATATCCTGTGGGCTGGCGAACTTGATTGCCATTGCATCTCCTTTCCTGGCGATGAATCAATTTATGCCAAAAAAAGAACCCCCGCAATCGCGGAGGCTCTCAACCGTTCATTGGAGTCACTTATGGAGCATATCACATTAGGCGTATTTCACTACGCACTCGTCGGCTTGGTCGAGAGCTGTCTGATATGCCTTGCCCTCAAACGAAATGGGAATGCTCCCCGTGTCCGGGATCGAGATGGAAGGAACTTGGAAGATGCACTTGGGCAGGTCAATCTCAAGATGACGACCTGCTGCATCACCCAATTTGAAGTTCAAGTCCTGAGCCTCAAACTGCTGAACGGCGTTATAGAACGCCACCGTGTCTTTATTGAGGTTCAACTCAATCGACACGTCCACTTCCAAACGGCTTGCAGGAACAAAAATCGAACCAGAAGCCGAGTCATGACCCCAACAATAGTTCACAATCTCATGGCCGTTCGCGATTGTGATGGTCGCCGAACGGACACAGGGTGTTCCGGGGATCGAAGCCGATGTGAATGTACCAACCAAGCCTGTCTGTGGGTTGTCGATTCCCTCTGTTCCAGCCATGACTGGCTCGTAATAGCAAAGATAGACTGGAGTGCCGGAGCCATCAGCGTCAGCGAGAGCAGCGCCGTCAAGTGTCACAACATCGCCAGCAACGCTTGTAATCTTACGAGCCGAACCTGCGGCTGTATCAGCCGAACGGGTTGAGCCGTCTGCTTCAATGATCATTACGAGGCCGCCAACAGGGAATTGTTTTCCTTCGCCAACTTGCACTGTGACAGTATTGCCACCGCTATTGTTCACGGTCGATTTGCCGATTCCGACAAGGTAGCTCTCAACGCCCATGCCCGACCAATTCAACTGTGATTGGCCGTCACCGGGAAGCGAGATTTCAACGGAGTCACAGAACAATCCGCGCGCTTGCTTGCAGAACTTGTCGCCAACTTCAAACATCGTAAAAGTAATGCTTGGATCTTCGCTTGAATCATAAACAACTGCGCCCGGAACGCTTTCTTTTCCGAGGACAGACTTCCAAAGGACGCGCAAAGCGCCTTCAAGTTCAGCCGTTCCTTGAGCCGCAGCCGTGTCGATGTTGACGTAGGTAGGCAAAGACCACTCAAGAGCCTTCTTCTGCTTAATGGTGTTGTTGTTGTGGCGGCCTGAGCGGTGTGCGCTTGATTCAATCGGTTGGCTGAAGTTCAAAGAACCACCAGCAAGAGCGAAGAAGTAGTCAGCAGCCGCAGGAACGGCCATGACTCCACGAGCGCCTTCTTGCTTCACAAAGAAACGCTGATTGAGCGAGGAGCTATCACCTGTATTGGCATAAATTGATGCGTAATTCTTAGCCATTTCAAAATCCTTCCTTAGCGATATTTCATCCGCTCAGTCCTTGAGGCGGTTTACAAACAAAAATGTATCACACTTAACACTCGCTAACGTACTTCTTCCGGTACTGAACGCTAAAGAGCAAAGTGGTCGTATAGAATGGCCGAACCAAGTTCAGATCGGGCGTATTCTGAACATAGAGTACATGAATAACGCCGGGGATGCCGAGATTGGGGTTCGACCCGATGACTTGCTCAATTTCCTGACGCTTATCAAGCAGGGTTCTCATGTTCACGGCGCTGAGAGAACTTGATTTGAGCGCAAGTTCGACCGCTATTTGCCAGTTTACGAGCACCTCACCGCGTTGATGGGTGAAAGTCTGCCCATTGTCATAGATCTGAACGTAGGGAACCTCATGGTCATGTATCTCAGAGAACTCAAGGCGGATATTTTCGCTCTCGACCTTCTTAACCCACGCCAATGTTTTGATCTGGTTCTCAATCGCGTCGAGGATTTGTGAATCATTAGCGACCGGCATTGTTCATCTCCTCGCGCAATATCTGAAGGATCGTGTCAATATTATCGTTCACGGCAGGTCTAATAAAGGGTCGCTCTTTCAACCGGCCTGTCTTGATATCAAAGACACCCTTGCCGCCACCCGGACCCTTCAAAAGACCCAATGTTTTGTAGTTCTCAAGGATACGATACAGAATCCGTGAAGGATTGGTGCGTTTGAGGTTTTGAGTACCGTATTCATGGAAGCGGGCATAAAAAAGGCCATAGACACCAGCCTCGACAATCGTCTTACCGCGCAATGATCGAACTTGATGATTGATTGCATTGACCGTATTCCCGTATCCGCCGCCTTCATTACCGATTCTCTGTCTAATTGCATTGGTCTTCATTTGTCCGGTGACATACATACCAATTCGCTCGCCAGCCGTGTTGATTGTTTCCCGTGAAACAAGTGCATCGAGGCGGCGTTCGAGAAGCTCTATGCGCTTAAACTCAACCTTTGCCATCAGACATTACCAACAGAGGCGGGTGTTAGCGGCGCATCGATCCGACGATGCGGATCAAGAAGCTCCACAACCTCCGCAGGCATACCCTGCGTAAAGCTGATATTCTCCTGATTCTTAGCCTTGCCTTTGACGCCAAGCCTACGGTCGGCTCGCATTTGATACATCCATTCGACAAGCAATATGCAGGCGTGTTGCAAGTCTGCTGGCAAGTCCGGCCCCGAGCCAGGAGCCACGATACTCTTATATCCTGCATTGTAGACGACCTTGACGTTGAGATTGGAACGCTGAAAGCGCGCCCTTCTCAAAACGACAACGCCCGCGTCTTCAATATCGTAGTCAGCTATGGCAATCGGGGTCAAAAAATCCCACGATGGATCGTCAAAGACTTGATTCGGCTTCTGAGCAGGATAATGCTTGAGCATAACTCTGTCAGAACCACGTCCGTCCTGACGCTCTGTATGTTGTTGATAAATCAGCTTACGGTCGAGATGGCGTTCAATACGCTCGCTCGCGGTATTGATGTAAAGCTCAATCTTGGCGTCTTGGCTCACGTCGGCGCTAGGAATGTCCAGATGCACCTTTACATTTGCGACCGTGACAAGAGCATTAGAGTTCAGAGCCATCCTTCACCTCTGCTTTCGGCAATTGACGATTCCTCGCCCTCACGGGAAGAACTTTTGCCTCGGCTTGAATTTGTTTTGGTTCTTCAAAGATCTCGAACTTGTGACCTTGAATAGCAAGAACCTTCGGAGCGAATACATCCGAGATTTCTTTGACTTCATTTTTTTTGAATTTCACTGCACCATGTTCAAGGAAGACAACGATATGATCTTCTGGACCGCAGTATTTCAGCTTCTTCATTTGCCACCTCAATAAGCGATAACGATACAAATGCCTCTAGCGCCATTTCCGCCTGCTCCGGAAGCAGTTCCTTTGGAAGCACCTCCGCCTCCTCCACCGCCACCGTTCACTGAGCCAGCGATGCCAGAATCACCGGCACCTGTGGCGCGAGAATATCCACCAGAGCCACCTGAACCACCGGGACCGATATCAGCAGTGCCACCAGAACCACCTGCTTGAGACGTTGTGATGATTCCTCCACCAGCGCCTCCGGATGAAGGAGCGTTCACGGTATTGGCAGCGGATTGTCCAGCAAGCAGAGAACCTCCGCCACCACGGACACCACCAGATTGTGCAGCGCCGCCTTCAGAGAAAAAGAAGTTCATGCGGCCTGAGACAAACTCACAGCCTCCAGCGCCACCTTTGCCACCGAAAGCCTTTGCGTATGAGCCAAAAGTTGTAGCGTTTCCATCAGCGCCATCTTTGCCATTGTAGCCGTTGGTTGAGACAGCAGCGCCACCAGCGCCTCCAGTGCCGACCGTGACAGCGACAGTCGATGTCAATTCAGAAGCGAGAAAGTCTTTGACGATGTAAGCGCCACCGGAACCACCTGCGCCACCGCATTGTGAGCCGGTGGTTGCATACATTCCAGAGCCACCACCACCGCCTCCGCCAATGAGGATGACTCGCACTTGTTTGCAGTCGGCTGGCTTTGTCCACGTTCCATTTTCCGTGAATGATTGAACGTCTGGATCAATGCCTCCACCGGCAGGCACGTCGATAAGACTGCGTTTGCCGGTGATGTCATCGACCGCAATGAGTCGTTGAGTCATTGTTTGATTCCTTGAAAAAAGGTGAGCAGATTTCTCTGCTCCCCAGTTTATCAGTATTCAAACTCGTAAACAGGCTGGAAGGCAATCTCTGTGGCAGAGATAGCACGACCTACGCAATAGACCGAGTTTCCGTTGCTGAATCCAGACAAGCTTTGCACGACTGCACCAGCAGCGCCAACAAAGCATTTCTTGCCTGGAACCAATCCAGAGAATCCACCAACGACAGTTCCTTCTTTGATGACCACTTTGCCAGCAACGCCAGAAGCGATTGACTGACCAGCGATAACCAATGCGCTGTCCGACAGGTCTGTGCCTTTGTCAGCGAGGTCAACTTGACCGTTCGACTTGATGTAAAGCACTTTGCCAGCAGCAACAGCAGAAGCGTTTGCGTTTGTCTTGCTGATGAAGTTCAGGCCATCGACCACAACTTCAAGAGCGTCAACTTCAGCTTGAACAGCCGAGACAGCCGCAGCGCGGTCAACGAGTTCTTGAGCGAGGCCAGACGACACTGTGCTGATTGAGCTTTGAACGCCAGAGATTGCAGACTCACGAGCCGAGGTTTCAGCAGCGAGGTCAGATGCAACATCAGCGATGTCGCTTGCGAGGCCAGCTTCAGCAGCCTGAGCGCGTGACTGTTCTGTGGAGAACTTGCCGTCGGCGTAGGTTTGAGCATCAGCTTGAGCTTTTGCGACAGAACCAGCGCCAGAGCCTTCCAGAACGTCCAAGCGTCCGTCGAGAGCACCTTCGGCAGCCAATGCGCGAGCTTCTTCAGAAGCAAGGTCAGCAGCAACGTCGTCAATTCCGTCTTGCAAGTTAGCTTCAGCGGCTTCTGCGCGATTCTTTTCAGTCGTGATTTTGCCGTCGAGAGTTGAATCAGCAGACTGACGAGCGGAAGACTCAGCAGACAAATCGCTTTGCAGGCCAGTAATGCTAGTAGCCAAAGCACTTTCAGCGCCTTGAGCGCGGCTGATTTCGCTATTAAGCGAAGATTCAACTGCGTCGATGTCGCTTTGAAGAGCCGAGACAGCCGTCTGACGAGCAGATTGCTCAGCAGAAATTGCAGCAGCGCGAGCCGATTCTTCTGCATCGACTTCTGCCTGAACAGCAGCAATCGAAGTTGTCAGAGTCGAAGCAATGTTTGCATCGTTGTTAAGCGCGTCAGCGATTTCTTTAAGAGTGTCCAGAGCACCAGGAGCGGCTCCAATCAATTCAGAAATCTTTTGGTCTGTGTACGCTTCAGCAGATGACAATGTGCTCGAATCACCAGAAGCGCGATCCAAAAGCTCTTGGGCAAAAGCAGCTTCGAGAGCGTCGAGGTCAGCTTGTACGCCTGCAACAGCAGCAGAGCCAGCAGATGCAGCAGCCGCGTCAACGTATGCTTTGGTTGTTAAGTCACCAGCAGCACTAGGAGCGCCTACGTTCGTGATGACCGCACCACCGAAGTCGAGCTTTCCGCCAACTTCGCTGATTGCAGGCAATGCACCAACGGACAGTTTGCCAAACTTGAACTCAGCAGATTCAGAATCAATCCTTTTCTGCTTGAGTCCGTCCCAGGTAATTAACTGAAAATTTTGTGTAGCCATCTTCTCACTCCTCCTCAAAACGAATTAAAATCGTCATGGTAGCCTTCGTCTCATGCTTCTTGCACATCGCATTGAACTTTTTCTCAGCGACTCTAAAGATGGTATCATCAAATTGCTCAAAAAAGGATGCCAATTTTTGGTCATCTTTTATAGATTCCACCGGCTTTCCTTCAATGAATATTTTGCGACTTTCTGAACTCATTTTACGCCTCAGAGATAACTTGTGGATCGATAAACAGCGATGTTGCCTCTCCACTATGTGCTCCACTTGGCGGCTCTGCAAAACCTATGCGGAAAATAGAGCCTTCAGTGGGTGCCGTGAGAGTAATCTGGCCCGGGATAGCACCAAGATAAACAGGCTGACCGGCAATTGCTCCGAATCCGACGAGAGCGCCGGGAACCTCACCGAGTTTATGAATTTTCCCATAACCAAGATGCGCGATTCCGTCTTGAGTGATCCCTGCAAAGTCGGCAACACCGATACCGTCTGCGTCTGCAAGTGTAACAGAGTTGTCATCCACCCAAGCAACGGCCTTGAATGGCATGATAAGCGCACCTGACCTGTTGAATACAATCTTTGTAAGGCTCGACATATCTTCCAAGACCTCTTTGATAAATTCATATCCACTCAATGATACATCACAGATCGGAAATCCGGTTCCTGTGAGGCGTTCTGCGTCGATTGTAACAAGAGAACCCTTTGAAGCTATCTTGAACGGAGTCAAAGTTAAGCTACCGTTGGGACACTTCTCAGAAGTTCTCAATACGGAAGTCAGTCTGCCGTTGACGCGCACATCGAACTTGAAGTCACCCAACGCACTGACAAAGATTTGCGATATTTTAAGTGCCTTAGAGAAACACTCATGCGCGATAATAGTCTTTTTCTCTC
>Ga0194113_10012309_pt1 | contig 10056 bp, 9 predicted proteins | sample TA2MahC200mmetaG_FD_146193 | JGI IMG/M metagenome (GOLD analysis project Ga0194113, IMG submission 146193) | Freshwater microbial communities from Lake Tanganyika, Tanzania - TA2015017 Mahale Deep Cast 200m | ecosystem: Environmental > Aquatic > Freshwater > Lake | place: Tanzania: Lake... | reverse complement strand
TGATCCTCGTCACGGTCGGTGTTGACGACGATCACCGACGGCCCCGGCGTCGCCAGCGCCTCGCGCAGGTCCCCGACGAGTTTTGGTGTCGCGACCCTCAGTCCAAAGCCGTGCGCCACGGCAGCGACATCGCTGCCATGGGGAGTGCCATAGAGCTTCTCGAAGGTGTCATGTGCAACGGTCGTCGCCTGCGGCAGGTAGGAGAAAATCGCTCCCCCATCGTTGTTCGTCACGACGATCCGCACGTCCAGTGCCCTCGCTGCGAGCATGGCCAGCGACGACACGTCGTGGACGAAGGCCACGTCACCAATGAACGCGGTCACGGCCCCCAGTTCGCACGCGACACCAATCGCAGTGGCGATGACACCGTCGATTCCGTTGGCACCCCTATTCGCGTACACGAGCAACCCGTCACCGGTCGGTGCGTACCACTCGATGTCACGGATGGGCATGGAGGAACTTGCAACGACGATTCGTGCCGAAGCGGCCACCTCACGAGCAACGTGCGGGTCGAGCAGAACCTCGCCCGAGAGGGTGGCCAGGATCGCTGCCTCGGCCGCCGATTCTGCGACACGCCACTTGTCAGCCCACGACGTCGGGTCCCCGTCGTGGCGTTTGTCGGCCATTGCCCGCGACACGGCGATCGTGAGACGATCGACGGTGTTTGCGACGTCGGCTTCGATGTGAACCTCGACTGTGTGGTCCGGGTCGTGGTACGTCCCGGGCGAATGCACGACGATTTGCTCTGCCGCCACCGCCCGCAACCACTGACCGAGCACCTTCGATGCCGGTGGGGCACCCAATCGCAGGACCACTTCGGGGGCGAGTTCAGTGGCCGCCAACGGCGACCTGACGATGCCGTCGAAATGGCTGATGATGTTGCCACCCATGGCCCGTGTTCCACTGCGGGGACAGGCGAGCAAGGGCCAGTTGAGAACCGAAGCCAGAACGGTTGCCGCTCCGGCGTAGGCCGTGATCGCATAGCCACATCCCGGATCACCCGCGACGATCACACCGCGACGCCCGGCAAGCCGCTGTGCCAGGTCGTCGATCTCCCAGTCCGTGAGCAACGATTTTGCGTGCAGGTGACCCGACCACGGTCCGTCGTGCGAGCGCGACGCGGGCAGGCTGGCGACTTTGCCGAGTAGGGGTTCACGGAACGGCAGGTTGAGGTGCACGGGCCCCGGCACCGGCCCGGTGGTTCGCGCCACGACATGGTTGGCAAGAGCCCGCCAGGTGTGCACAGCATCGAATGACGCCACACCGGGGTCGTGGAACCAGCGCACCGACGCCCCGTAGAGCGCCGTCTGGTTGATTGTCTGGGCGGCACCGACGTCGCGGAGTTCGGGCGGCCTGTCGGCGGTGCAGACGATCATCGGCACGGCCGAGAGATGGGCCTCGATGACGGCCGCGTGGAAGTGCGCCGCCGCGGTACCCGACGTGCACAACGCCACCGCAGGTGTGCCGCTCACGAGCGCCGACCCGAGTGCCGCAAAGGCTGCACCCCGTTCGTCGAGGAAAACCTCGGTGCGGATGCGACCATCGTTGACCAGCGCGAGGGCCATCGGTGTCGACCGGGAACCCGGTGCGACGAAGGCGAACTTCACCCCGATACGAGCCCACTCATCGACCAACGTCGCACAGAAGGTCGCCTGTGCGTCGGCTGTGGGGTGGAGGTCTATCGTGTGTGTCATGAAGGTTGAGATCTGGTCGGATGTGGTGTGCCCGTGGTGCTACATCGGCAAGAAACGCTTCGAGGATGCAGTTCAAAGCCTCACAGATGAGGGTACAGAACTCGACCTCGAAGTGACGTTCCGTCCCTTCCAACTCGACCCGAGCGCCCCCGTGGGCGGGTCCAGCCCCGTCGCCGAGGCCTACGCCAAGAAGTTCGGTGGACCAGACAAGGCGGAAAAAATCCTCCACCATGTGACACGCGTCGCTGCTGATGCGGGCATCACCTTTCGTATGGACAGGGCGGTTCGGGCCAACACCTTGCGTGCACACCGCATGCTGCATCTCGCCCTCACTCACCGTGGGCCTGCGGCACAATGCGCCATGAAACAACACCTTCTGGAGTCGTATTTCACGAACGGCGAAAACGTCGCCGACGACGAGGTCCTCCTCGGGGCTGCGCAGTCCGCAGGCATACCTCGCGGGATGGCCGAAGCATGGCTCGATTCCGACGAGGGCGATGTCGAAGTGCGTCGCGACATCATCGGGGCGGGCGAACTCGGCATCACCGCGGTTCCCACCTTCGTCATCGACGGACGATGGACAATTCCCGGTGCACAGGACGTGGAGGTGTTCGTGCGTGCGCTGCGACGGATGCACGAGAAGTCCCTCCCCCCTGGATGAACCACCACTGGTAATGATTCCGCGCCGCATCGTTCTTCTCCACGGTTTCACACAAGGTGGGGCGATCTGGGTTCCGATCATGGAGGCGATCACGACGCGCACGCCGATCGACGCGCCCGATCTCCCCGGACACGGCAGTGAGGCAAACGTCGTGTCCGGCCTCGCAAGGACCGCCCAAGACCTGGCTCTTCGATACGGCAAGGGCGCCTATGTCGGCTACTCGATGGGTGGACGCATTGCGCTTCACGTCGCCCTCGCCCACCCCGAAGTGGTGTCGCATCTCGTTGTCTGCAGCACCACCGCGGGCATCGACGACCCGCACGAGCGCGCCACCCGCCGCGCCGCCGATTCAGCCCTTGCTGCACGCCTTCTGAACGTCGGCGTCGACACGTTTCTCACCGAATGGCTCGCGCAACCGATGTTCGCCTCCCTCGCCGTGACCAAACACGATGCCGAAGTGCGCGCCACGAACACCGCCGAGGGCCTTGCCGCCAGCCTCGAATCCGCCGGCACGGGCACCCAAGAGCCGCTCTGGGACCGCCTGCACACCCTCTCGATGCCGGTGCTTGTCGTCACGGGCGAAAACGATGAAAAGTTCACGGCGCTCGGCCGACGACTCGTCGAGTGCATCGGTGACAACGCGCGTCACGTCGAGGTGCCCGGCGCCGGACACGCGGTCCCCTTCGAGAGATCGGCGGATTTCGCCGCACTCTTGAGCGCCTTCCTGCGCTGAATCAAGCGCCGATGAGAAGCCCAACGGCGAACGTGAGTCCAAACATCATCTGCGCGCGACCGGTCGCGCCGAGTACGGGAATCAGGTCGCGTCCCTGTGCGCCGCCACGCACCGCCGCGAGCCCGGGGCCCACAGCGACGAGACCGAGCAAGCCGAGCACCGCCGACGGTCGTTGAACTCCTGTGAGGACGACGAACACGCCGGCCACCACGCAAAGCGCCGAATAGAGGACTCGCGTTCGTCGATCACCGAGGCGCACCGCGAGCGTCTTCTTGCCTGCAAGCGTGTCGGTCGGAATGTCGCGCAGATTGTTGACGACGAGTAGAGCGCATGCGAGACAACCAACGGGCACGCTCGCCAGCCACGACAGGCTCGGAAGTCTTTCGGTGACTGCGAACGTCGAGCCCACCGTGGCCACCAAACCGAAAAAGACGAACACGAACACTTCGCCCAGGCCCATGTAGCCGTAGGGGTTCTTTCCCCCGGTGTAGAACCACGCCGCGGTGATCGCGGCGACACCCACGGCGAGCAACCACAACGAGGTGGCCAGAGCAATGACCAGACCCGCAACAGCGGCAATGCCCAGGGCGGCGAAGGCGGCGAATTTGACCTTCCGTGGGGCCACCAGCCCCGACCCGACGAGTCGCAACGGCCCGACACGCACCTCATCGGTACCGCGAATGCCGTCGCTGTAGTCGTTGGCGTAGTTGACGCCGATCTGCAGTGCGAGGCTGACGACCAACGCCGGAGTACCGAGCCACCAACGCACATCGTCGGACCCCGCCGCGGCCGCCAGCCCGACGGCAACGGGCACCACCGCGGCCGGAAGTGTCTTCGGCCGCGCACCAACGATCCACGGGTTCACGGCGCCAACCCTACGCTGTGAGCGTGCGTGAACTCGTGGCTCTCGATCTCGCCGCATCGGCGGCGATCGCCGAGAGCGTGAGACGTGAATGGGATGCGGCAAATGCAGTGCTGGTCGTCGACCAGCGGTTGCCCGACACGGCACGACGGGATCTTCTTCGCAACCTCGGTGTGCACAGAGTCGTCGACGCGACGGGACGCAGCCTCATCGATCGCGCCGCCGAACCGATGGACGACGGCGATGCCGTCGTCATTGCCACGAGCGGAACCTCGGGCCCGCCAAGGGGTGTGGTTCACACTCACGCGGGCCTTCGATCCGCTTCACTTGCCTCGGCCGCGGCCCTGCGCACCGGTGCGGAGGCGCATTGGCTTGCATGCCTTCCCCTTGCTCACATCGGTGGCTTTGGTGTTCTCACGCGCGCGTGGCACACCGGCGCGGACCTCACGATCCACGATGGGTTCGACCCCGAGTCCGCAACCACCAGCGGCGCCACCCACGTGTCGCTCGTGGCAACTGCAATGGCTCGCATCGAGACAACAACGTTTCGACACATCCTTCTCGGCGGGGCGCGACCACCTGCTTCCGTCGCCGACAACGTCACCGTGACGTATGGACTGACCGAGTCCTGCGGTGGAGTCGTCTACAACCGCCGCCCGATCCCCGGTGTCAGCGTCGACATCGCCGCCGACGGAGAGGTGTTGCTGCGCGGTCCGATGATCATGTCGCGTTACCGCAACCGGGGGGTGAAGTCTCCCGTCGACTCCGACGGCTGGCTGCACACCAACGACGTCGGTCGTTTCGATGACGGTCTTCTGCTCGTCGACGGCCGTCGCGGCGAGATGATCATCACGGGCGGTGAGAACGTGTGGCCGGACTCGGTCGAACGTGTCCTTTCTCGACATCCACTCGTCGCTGAGTGTGCCGTCGCGGGAGTCGATGATCCCGTGTGGGGCCAACGCGTCGTCGCATGGGTGGTCAAGAACGGCGACGCGGTCCCCACGTTGGAAGACCTTCGGGACTTTGTCGCCGACTCTCTGCCTCGTTTCTGCGCGCCACGTCAGCTGGTGGTCGTCGATTCCCTTCCCCGCACGACGCTCGGAAAGGTGCTGCGTCGCGCGCTCGTCGACGACCTGTCGTCGTCGCGATGAAATTTCGGGTTGCGTTTCGACGTCAGGGGTCGGCGCCCGACCTCTCGTTCGCCACGCAACCGCAGCGGGTGTGTGACGCTCAGGCCGGACCGGCCACCCCTGCTCCGCCGTCAATGACGTAGGTCTCGCCGGTGATCCAACTTGCGGCATCCGACGCAAGAAACACGGCGAGGTTTGCGATGTCCTGTGGCTCGCCGAGACGCTTCGTTGGTAGACGTGCGGCCAGCGTTTCACCGAAGTTGTCGACGAGTACGGCGGCGAAATCGGTCTTCACCAACCCGGGTGCGATACCGACCACCCGCGACGGGCCAATTTCGCTGGCCAACTGACGCGTCATGTGGATGAGTGCCGCCTTGGTGAGGTTGTAGACACCGAGACCGATCTCGGCGCGCATGCCACCAACCGATGCGATGTTGATGATCACCCCCGGGTGGGCGCTCATCCAGCGCTCATGAACCATCTGGGTCCAAAAGAGTGGCCCCTTCAGGTTCACGTCAAAGGTCTTGCCGAAACGTCCCTCGTCGACTCCGAGTGTCTTGCCGAAGTGGGGATTCGTCGCGGCATTGTTGACGAGAATGTCGATCGCACCGAACCGTTCGAGTGTCGCGTCGATGCACGCCGACGCTGCGGGCAGATCTCCTGCGTTTGCCGCGAACACGTCGGTCTCTCCGTCGATACCCGTGGCCGCCGCGCGCAGCTTGTCCTCTTTACGCGACGAGAGCATGACTTTGGCCCCGCTTTCGGCCATCGTCTTGGCGATTGCCAGACCGATGCCCTTGGATGCACCCGTGACGAGGGCAACGCGGCCCGACAGCGAGATTTCCATCGAAACAAACTAGTCGGTGCGCGGTCTTGCCGACACGCGTAGAACGGCAATGCGACGGCCCTCGACCGTCTCGGCAGCGAACCGCCAGCCGTCATGGTCGACGAACTCACCGGGCCGGGGAACATGCTCGAGAACGTTGAACACGAAACCCGCAATCGTGTCCCAGTCGTCATCCGGAATCCGGATGTCGAGCAGATCGTTCACATCGCTCACGGATGTTTTGCCTACGACGAGATAGTCACCGTTCGAGAGATGTTTTATTCCTTGTTCTTCCTGGTCGAACTCGTCGACGATTTCCCCCACGAGCTCCTCGAGGCAGTCCTCCAGCGAAACGATGCCCGCGATCGATCCGTGTTCGTCGGCGACGACGGCCATGTGGAACTTGTCGGTCTGCATTTCACGCATGAGACGACTGACGGGCTTGTTCTCCGGAACGATCCGTACGTTGCGAACAAGAGAGGTGATGGACTCGGCCCCGCGACCCTCACGCTCGGCGCGCATCAAGTCCTTCGCGAAGGCCAGACCCACCACGTCGATGTCGTCGTCGAACTCGCGCACCACAGGAAGCCTGCTGAATCCCTCGGTGATCGCGACGTCGAGCGCCCCAGTGACCGTCAGACCGTGGTCGATGGTGACCATGTCGGGCCGTGGCACCATGACCTCGCGAACCACCGTGTCACCGAACTCGATGATCGACTCGATCAACTCTCTTTCCTCATGCTCGATGATCTCATCCTGTGCGGCGGCCTCGACGATGCCGAGCAACTCCTGTTCGGATACGAACGGGCCCTGCTGCAGGCCCTTGCCCCTCACGATCATGTTCGTGAGAGAAATGAGACCCCGTGACACGAACTGCAGGGGCCAGAAGTTCGCCAGGGTCCACACGGGTCGCGCCGCCAGCAACGCCGCCTTCTCCGGATAGATCACCGCGTAGGTTTTCGGCACCGCCTCGGCGAGCACGTAGAACACCACGACATTTGCCGCAATACCGATCACCACGCCGGCCGCCCCGAAAAGCCTGCCGGCCACGACACCGGTGAGGGTTGCCTGCACCGTCTGACAGACGTTGACCGTGAGAAGAATCGGGTTCACCCAACGCGCGGGATCCTCGACGAGACGCGACAATGCGCGACCCGACTTCAGGCCCTGATCGGCCATCGCGGCCGCCTTCGGCTTTGTCATCTTCGACAGGCCCATTTCGGCGGCGGCGAGAAAAATCAGGATGACGAGGAGGAGAAGGATCGCCGTCAGCATTCCCCAGTCCCCACCCGTCGGGGCCGCCGCCACAAGGGCGACATTCGACATCAACACTTCATTTCACCGGACCATCCTCGAAATGATCGATCCGAAAACCACCGGGAGCGGGTCCTCCCCAGTGGATTTCCTCGAGCAACGCGGTTTCGCGTCGCTGCATGGCGATCCGCTGGACGTCATCGGCATGATCGTAACCGAGCACATGCAGCACTCCATGCGTGATCAAAAGAGCCAGTTCGTCGACGAGGTTTCCGGCATGCGTGGGCGCCTGACGAGCAGCCACGGCGGGGCACACGACGACGTCGCCCAGCAATAGGGGGTGGTCGTCGGCGTCGACCTCGGCGCGGTCGGGGCCGCGGGAGATGCGCCCGGGCCCGGGTGATTCCCCGACGACCACCGCGTCGATCGGAAATGCCAGCACGTCCGTCGGTCCGTCTTTGTCCATGTGCACACGATTCATCTCGGTGATCGTTGCCTCATCGACGAACAAGACACTCAACTCAGCCACGCCCCGAACACCCTCTGCAACGAGTACCGAGCCAACCAGACGGCGCCAGTTGTCGACGTCGATCGCGATGTCGGACTGTTCGTCGGCACAAAAGACCTGGATTGCCCCGTCGCCACCGATGCGACGCGCGCGACGCTGACGTGACAGAAAGCCCACCATCGTTGGTCAGTCCCGGCCGGCGTCCTCGTACGCCGAGACGATGTCGGCGACGATTCGGTGCCGTACGACGTCGCCCTTGCCCAGATGGACGAAGGCGAGGCCATCGATTCCCGTGAGTATCCGCTCCAGGTCCACCAATCCACTCTTGCCCTGGGCGACGTCGACCTGTGTCATGTCGCCGGTGACGACAACGCGTGAATTGAAGCCGATACGCGTGAGGAACATCTTCATCTGCTCGGGAGTCGTGTTCTGTGCTTCATCGAGAATGATGAAGGAGTTGTTCAGCGTCCGACCTCGCATGAACGCCAGCGGGGCGACCTCGATCGCCTGACGTTCGACGAGTCGTGCGGCCGCCTCAGGTTCGAGCATGTCGTAGAGCGCGTCGTAGAGAGGGCGCAGGTACGGATCGATCTTCGCCATCAGGTCACCCGGCAGGAAGCCGAGACGCTCACCGGCTTCGACGGCGGGACGCGTCAGAATGATGCGCTGCACCTGCTTGGCCTGCAGGGCCTGCACGGCCATGGCGACTGCCAGCCAACTTTTGCCCGTGCCCGCGGGTCCGATGCCGAAGGTGATGACGTTCTCCCGGATCGCGTCCACGTAGCGCTTCTGGCCCGCCGTCTTGGGTTTGACCGAACGGCCCTTTGCCACGCGAACGATCTCGTCCGAAAGCACGATGCTGGGGAGCTGATCACTGCGCACCATGTCGATCGAGCGTCCGACAACCGTCTCGTCGAGTGGCTCACCGCGCTGCAGGAGGCGGACGAGTTCTTCAAAGAGTCGGCCGACGACCTCGGTTCGACCGCCCTCGAGGTGGATCACGTTGCCGCGCACCGAGACATCGGTGTCGGGGAACGCGCGCTCGACCATCCGAAGATTGCCGTCACGCAGACCGAGCAGGTCCGCCATCAAGTGGGCGCCCGGGACGACGACGTCAACTGATCGGGCGCTGGAGAACGTGTTCGACATCTGCTCCATCACGGTAGCGGGACTGCGTGGGGAAACTGATCGCGTAGTACCTCTGCACCGAAATCGGCACCAAGTCGGCGTCGGAAACCATACGGGCGAGTCGCAAGAGCAGTTCCGCCGACCCTCCGGTTTCCCTGGGTTGGTTGACTTCCGGGGTGTCGAAAACGAGAAGCGCACCCTCCTCGGCCTCGACGGCCAGACAATGCTTGCCGAGGTGTACCACCGCCCCGCGCGCCACGTAGTCGGGGTCGACGATCGCCCAAACCACGTAGTGCACCTGGCCGGCGGCGAATCTCTCGGGAAAATTCTTGGCAAAAAAATGCTCCGACAACCAGCGCGTCGCGCGAACATCGGTCGAGATCACGGTCATTGCCACCGGAAGGGCTCCTTCCCAGACGACCCACACGCGGTTGACCGACGAACGCAACTGCAACGTGAATTCCTGACGGTCGAGCATCTCGTGGGTCACGGTGCTCTCCACGACGGGCAGATAGGCACGCGAGTAGAGCGCCGACAGACGATCGATCAACGTCGGGTCAAAAACCGCGGAATGTCGGGTGACGTGCATGGAGGGACTCAAGTCGGGTCGAGCTCCGCCCACCCAGAGACTAGGCGATCCACCCCCGCCAAAGCAGGCATGTGTACGCTCAAAACCCAGTGCGCACAAGCTTTTCACGCATCGCCTGGGTTCTCGTCGCCATCGGCCTGGGTGCAGGACTTCTGCATACCCTGATCGACGACGCGGGCGCCAACGACGTCATCTACCTCGCGGCGACCGTGCAACTAGCGATCGGGGTCGTCGCCGGGCTCGCCACACACCGCCCCCCTGCTTCGACGTGGGCGTTTGTGCTGGCCATTGCGGTGTTTTCGACCACGGCCCAGATCTTTGGTGCCGTGGGCAGCGGCAGCGGTTGGCAGATTGCCTCTGAATCGGGATTTCTTGCCGTGCAGGTGACACTCGCCATCGCTCTCCTCTTGGTGACAGTTCGTCGCAGCGGCACGTCACTCGTCAGGTCGCTCGGCGACGCGCTGATCGTCTCGCTCGGCACCTGGATCCTCATCTGGGTGCTTCTGATCGAGCCGTCCATCGACGCGATTGTCGAGCCGAACGTCGTCACGGGCCTGCGCGGGGTGACCCTCGCGGTCAGCACCATCGTGCTGTTCCTGCTCACCTCGCTGCTGTTCTCCGACGCCGATCGCACCGTGGCGGTTTGGATGCTCGCGAGCGCCATCGGGCTT
>Ga0194113_10012297_pt1 | contig 10064 bp, 10 predicted proteins | sample TA2MahC200mmetaG_FD_146193 | JGI IMG/M metagenome (GOLD analysis project Ga0194113, IMG submission 146193) | Freshwater microbial communities from Lake Tanganyika, Tanzania - TA2015017 Mahale Deep Cast 200m | ecosystem: Environmental > Aquatic > Freshwater > Lake | place: Tanzania: Lake... | reverse complement strand
CTGAACGATCTCCAGGGCGCGCCTACTGCCTGCGGTTGCGGCAACCACTTCTGCCGCTGGACGACGGATTACGGACCGATCCGAACGGCCACGCGGTTGCCGAATGACGCGGCCGCGAAGTTCGTTCAGGAGGTTGGGAAGTTGATGCCTGGCGCAAAGGTCGTTCCCGTCTGGACCACTGAGTGCGCCGAGCACGATTTCCCGAAAGGCGCGGCCTGCGACGGCGTCACGTGTTTCACAGGCCGTTGCTGGCGCGAATACAACGCGCAACTCATGCCTGTCGCTGTAGTGGCCGAACAAATCGGAGTGTTGCTCCCCTTCAGGGATTTCCACCCGACGCTGTCTCGCAGCGGGCCGGAGGCGGCCTGGCAGAAATACGCGCTCAGATCATTCACCGAGATTCTGCCTCAACGCGAAGGACGAGCGATCCCTCAAAGCCGCCTCATCGCCGTGCTGCAAGGATGGGACGTTACTCCGCAACAGGAGCAGACTCAAATTCGCCACGCCCAGGAAGCCGGGACGGCTGGCTACATTCTCGCACGAGCGAAGATCGACCAAAGTTGGGAGCCGAGGTTGATGGATGTTTCGGCTTTCAGGAATTCGCAGGCGCAGCGAGAAGGCCATGCGCCGCACTGAAACGAGCGATCAGCCTCGTCACCTCGGCTGCTACCGCAAACGACAAACACGCCCTAACTCTACGCCGCGGCGGCGCCCTGGGGAGCGGGCGCGGGGGTTCCGCCGTCCGGCAACGCATTGGCCTGGGCTTCTTCCGAAGGCGCGCCTTTGCCGGCCGCGACGGAGTTCATCCACCGGATTCGTTCCACGAGGATTTTCATGATGTGGAGCGCGAGTTGCGGCTTCTGCTGGATGAGAAAAAGGAAGCGTTTCTGGTTGACGGGCGCGAGCTTGCAGTAGCCTTTGGCTCGCACCGTCGCGCTGCGCGGGCCGGCGTCGATGACGGACATTTCGCCGAAAATCTCGACCGGCTCGAAGGCGCCGACGACTTTGAATCCGACGATCACTTCCACCACGCCTTCGACCAACACATACATGGTGTCGCCTTCCTCGCCTTCCCGGAAAATGTTCTGGCCGGGCTTGAAGGAAACGAGCAGTTCCGAGCCCTTAAAGATTTCGAGTAACAGGTTTTGGTCCACAATTGAAATCGTGTTCAGGTTCCGCCTGGGATTCAGGGGTGGCTTCCCACCATACGTAAACCATGAATTCCTTCTACACGAGCGCCGGGAAGATTGCCAACCATTTTTCTTTTGTGCCATGCTCCCGGCATGAGTTTGACGAAAGTCAAAGCGGATTCGATCCGCGCGATGAAGGGCCAACGGAAGATCGCCGCGCTTACCGCTTACGATTGCCCGATGACGAAGCTGCTGGACGAAGCGGGCGTCGATCTCATTCATGTGGGCGACACTGTGGGCATGCTCGTTTTAGGGTATCCCGACACCACACAGGTTACGATGGAGGAAATGGAACACCACGTTCGCGCGGCCGCTCGCGCCCAACCCCGCGCGCTCCTGGCCGCCGACTTGCCGTATCGAAGCTATGAGACGAGCGAGAGCGCTGTCGCGAACGCGCGGCGCCTGATGGCGGCAGGCGCGGAGGCCGTCAAAGCGGAAGGTGGCCGCGAAATCCTGGATCAAGTTCGGGCGATCGTCGCGGCCGGGATTCCGTATTTCGGCCATCTGGGCATGCTCCCGCAACACGTGCGCGAAGAAGGCGGCTACCGGATCAAGGGACGGACACCCTCCCAGCGCGAGACGTTGCTGGCCGACGCGCGGGCTCTCGCGGACGCAGGGGCGTTTGCGCTCGTGCTTGAGATTGTCACGCCGGCCGTCGCAAAGGAAATCAGCGCCGCGATTCCGATCCCGACGATCGGGATTGGTTCGGGGCCTGAATGCGACGGGCAAATCCTGGTCACGAACGATTTGGTGGGAACTTTTCCCTGGTTCACGCCGAAGTTCATCAAACCCCGCCTGAACGCTGCGGAGCAAATGCGCGCGGCGATTCGCGATTGGCGGGAATGGATCCAAAAGCCATGAACAATCTCACTCATCTTGATCGACGCGGAGAAGCGCGGATGGTCGATGTCTCCGCCAAGCCTATCCAGCGGCGTGAGGCCGTGGCCGCCGGCGAAATTCGGCTGCAGAAATCCACCGTCGATCTGATCCGGAAGAACGTGCTGGCCAAGGGCAACGTGCTGGCCACGGCGCGCCTGGCTGGAATCATGGCGGCTAAACGAACGGGAGAACTGATTCCCCTTTGCCACCCGCTGCCCATCAGCCATTGTGAGGTCCGTTTTGAAATTCCCACAACCCGCGACCGGATTGCGATTCAAGCCTCGGCGAAGATTGCCGCGCAAACGGGTGTAGAAATGGAAGCCTTGACCGCCGTCACCGTCGCCGCTCTGACTATTTACGATATGTGCAAAGCCGTGGATAAGAAAATGCGGATCACGAATATCCGCCTGCTCTCAAAAACCAAACGAACCTAACAACAGCCCATGCAGATTCACGTTGGAATTATCACCGTCTCCGACCGCGCTTCGCGTGGAGAATACGATGACCTCGGCGGACCCGCGCTGCGGAAGGCGGCAGAAAGCTACGGTTGGAAGATCGCCGGCGAGTCGTTGGTCCCGGACGAGAAACGCGACATTCAACGCGCCGTTCGCGAGCATGTCGCCAAGGGCTGCCACCTCGTGCTGACGACCGGAGGAACGGGCGTGGCGCTGCGCGACGTCACGCCGGAAGCCGTCCGAGAGATTGCCGTTCGTGAACTGCCCGGCTTTGGCGAAGTCATGCGGATGGAATCCATGAAGATCACCACGAACGCCATCCTGTCTCGAAATCTGGCCGTGGTCGTGGACAAAGCGCTGGTGATTTGTCTGCCGGGCAAACCCAGCGGTGCGGTCGAGTGCCTGGGTTTTGTCGTCGGCGCCATCCCGCATTGTATCGAGGTCCTGCAAGAAGTGCCGACCAGTTGCTGAGCCTATCTTCTGAGTCCAGATGGGGAACGCACGCGCCTTCGGCTACTGCGATCTTTGTCTCCGGCCAATCTCAACCAAGCCGTCGCGGCCGCGCCCACCCATCCCGCATCTTGGCCTAGCCCAGCCGGCACGATGGGCAGTTGGCGATGGAGGTCGGACCAGATTTGCCTTCGGGTTGAGGTTTCCAAACCCTCCCAATAGATTCCGCCGCTCAAACCAAGGCCACCGCCGACGATCACTGCCTCCGGATCGAGCGCATTGACGAGCCAGGCGACAGTTCTTCCCAAGGCCTCGCCAGCCAAGCGGACGGCCGCCACAGCTTCCTGTTTGCCCATTCTGGCAGCGGCGATCACATCTTCTGCCGAGGCTGCTTTGGGTGAACTTCGCTCGTTGTAACACGCAACGAGCCCGGGACCGGAGGCGATCGCCTCCAGCGAACGTCCGTCCACCTGGCCGCACTTTTGGCAGATACTGTTCAAGGGACTGCTGGCAATGGTGCCCGTCGCGCCGCGCGCCCCTTTGAATGGCCGGCCCTCAATGACCAGGCACGAACTGATCCCGGTCCCGACGGTCAGGTACAGGAACGTCTCGTATGGTTTGCCGGCGCCGAACAACGCTTCGCCCAGCGCCGCCGCGCGCACGTCGGCCTCAACCACCGCGGGCGCCAGGGATGCCAGTCTCTCTTGAAGCGGCACGCCTCGCCAGTCGATGCAATTTGCGCTGGCTACCTTGCCCGCCAAACCGACCAACTCACACATGCCAAGGCCAAGGCCGTGCGGTTCCAACTTCAAGGCGCGTCCTTCAGCCTTCATCTCCTGAACGATGCGCTCGACCTCAGCAAGCACCGCCGCGCCGCCTCGTTTCGGATTCGAAGGAATGATTCGGCGGGCACGAAGCGAACCTTCCGGAAATGTGACCAGACCGGCGGCGATCTTTGTGCCGCCCACATCCACGCCGATGGCATGGAAAGCCGGCGCGGCGGTGGTGAGGTCATTTGACGAACGCATCGGCCTGCACTCTGCCAATTGAGAGCCAGAAATTCCACCAGTTACCGGTAGGGCGAGTCCGTCCCGGCGAGCCGCTCGACGTGCCTGAACCACGTCCGACTCGGCTCGCTGGGGACAGACTCGCCCTACCAGGTTAATGGGAATCATGGGAAGGTTGGACTTTCGTTGCGAGCTTCTATGCGGCAACAATTCCGTGCCACGTCAAACACACGCGATGAAAAGCCCTGGCTCTTTCGCCTTGGAAAAAGATTCGTTGCCGCTGCTGCGAGCTTTGCTGGAACGGCTCGAAAGCGAGTTTGCTTCTTTGCCCCCGCACGCCACAAACCTGACGGCGTCCCAACTGAACGGCATCGAGCGAGTGCTCCACAAGGCCGCCGACCGGTTGCAGGACAATTTCCCTTACTTCCATCCTCTTTACGCCGGACAAATGCTCAAGCCGCCCCACTCCGTCGCGCGGCTCGCCTACGCGCTGGCGCTGTGGATTAACCCGAACAATCACGCGCTCGACGGCGGGCGCGCCAGCTCAGCCATGGAGAAGGAAGCGGTGGGCGAGATCGCCGGCATGGTCGGATGGAAAACGCACCTCGGCCATTTGTGCAGCGGCGGCACGATGGCCAATCTGGAAGCGTTGTGGGTGGCCGGCCAGTTGCGTCCCGGCGAGAAGGTGCTCGCTTCGCAACAGGCCCACTATACGCACCAACGCATCGCCGGGGTTCTTGGACTGGATTTCGAGGCGATTCCCTGTGATCGCTGCGGTCGCATCGATGTCGGAAGGCTCAAAGCACGGCTGAACCAGGGGGACATCGGGACGGTCGTGGCCACGATCGGGACGACCGCGACGGGCTCCGTGGATCCATTGGCCGAATTGCTCGATTTGCGGGCGAGCCATGGATTTCATCTTCACGCCGACGCCGCCTACGGAGGTTATTTCTGTCTTGCGGATAACTTGGCGACGGAAACGCAGCGCGCTTACGAGCGCCTGGGCGAAGTCGATTCCCTGGTGATCGATCCGCACAAACACGGCCTTCAGCCCTGCGGCTGCGGTTGCGTGCTGTTCCGTGATCCGGGCGTGGGCCGATTCTACAAGCATGATTCGCCGTACACTTACTTCAGTTCGGCGGAACTTCACCTCGGCGAAATCAGCCTGGAATGTTCGCGCCCGGGCGCCGCCGCGGTCGCGTTGTGGGCAACACAAAAACTTTTGCCCCTCGTCAAGGGCGGCGAGTTTGCGCAAGGCCTCATGGCTGGACGAGAAGCTGCGCTGGCTCTGCACGCCAGGCTCAGGACGGACGAACGGTTTCTCGCCGGCTGCGCGCCCGAACTGGACATCGTCGTGTGGGCCACGCGCGGGGAAAGCGCGAGCATCGCTTCCCAGCGCGCGCGATTGATCTTCGCCGAAGCCGCTCGGCGGAATCTGCATCTGGCATTGGCGGAATTGCCCTTCGATTTTTTCGATCTCACGGGCGCCGGAATGAAGCGCGACCGCGACACACTCACTTGCCTGCGGCCCGTCCTCATGAAACCGGAACACCGCGATTGGGTGGATCGAATTTGGGAGATACTGAGCGCGGCGGCGGCGTAAAACGTAATGCGTAACCACTGCCTCTGATCACTGGCAACTGACCACTGACCACTGACAACTAACAACTGACAACTGATCACTGATACTGAAACACCAGGTTCCCGTTCCGGAGGGAGAGGCCGATGATCCGAAGCTCCGTCGCGCTGTTCAATCGGTAGAATCGGACACTGGCGGGCGCTGGCAAAGTCACGACTCCGGTGGCCGTATCCACATCCGCGTTGATCTCATCCTCAAAAGGGCCCATCACCGCAGGCGCCGATTCCAGGATGGGTCCGTCGTCCGACGCTGTTTGCGAGAGAATCGTGTCAATCCAGTTCAGCCGGATCGAAATTCGCGTCGCGTAGAAAGCTCCGGGGAGATTGACGGTCGAGTCTGGAATTCGTGTCCAATTCCCATCCTGGCCTTTGTAAAGCCCGCCTTCGTCAAAGATCGCCGCCTGAAAACCCGGCCCGGTATCGCTGGTGTTGTAAAGACCGTCCACGAGAAAGTTGATCCCGGCCAGCTTCCAGATTCCGCCGTCCTGGATGAAGAGTCCGCCGCCGGAATCGCCCGCGGAAAGGTGCGCTTCGTTCGGCCCGCCGTCGGCGTCGAATGAAATTCTCAACAATTCTCCTGATTCGCCAATAGCCGTCCCAGCACCCGTGGCTGGTCCGCCGCTTCGGGTGACAACTCCGGCGACTCGATTTTGGCCCCATCGCTTCCGTCCGTCCGCCGCTCCCCAAAGCCAGCCTCCTAGCGTGCTGCCGGGCAAACCGGTGACCGTGACTTCGGCGCCGCGTTGGGTTCCGCGGCCAAACACGACCATGTCCTTGCCGACCTCGTCGGTCCGGGGATAGAGTTGAGCGAAGCTGGCGAATCGGCCCCGCACTTTCCAAATCCGCAGGTCGCTGCCCGGATCATCGAAAACCGCTGTCGTCGTGTATTCGACGCCCTCGATGGCGAATTTGAGGCCGGGTGATCCGCCGAGGTGCTTGGCCGTGATGAAATGCTGCGGGCTGATCGGGGTGCCCAGGAAAGCGGACCATGAGCCTTGCAGATCCCAGCCGCTGTCGGCTAGATCGCCGGTCGGTGCCGTGGAGTTGTAGAGAGGGTCCGCGGTGGAGTAAAAGATCACTCCGCGTGCCGAAAGCCCGCAGAAAACCCAGGTGATCAAGGCCAGCCGCAGGATGAGCGGTTGTCCGCCGTTTCCAGTGGCCAAGTTCTTGCGTTTTTGGAGACCGCCTTCCCCCTCACGCCGGCCTTCTCCCTTGGCTGCCTTCGGGAGAGAATTCCCCGAAAGGCTTCGCACATTAAACCCCTGAACCGATTTCTTGACCACGGATTTCGCGGATTTCGCGGATCGAGAGGCGATCTTATCCGTGTGATCCGTGTAATCCGTGGTTGAATCAGGTTCGTGGGAAGCTTCCACGGCCCGCAAGCCGTGCGCACCGCCCATGAACCCATCGCTGGTAGGGCGGTGGTGCCGCGCCGCCGCATCGACAGAAGACCGGCTGCGCGGCAACGCAGCCCTACCAGGTCCATGGGAAGGCGGAAGGAGACGCTCGAAATCCTCGATGCAGCGACTGAAAACAGTGCGCATAGTTCTCACCAGAGTTGGGGGATAATCCCCGGCCTGCGTTGAGCCGCCGCGTTCCACACGCTTTTCATTCTTCAATCTCGATGACTAAGCACGCGACGTTCCAATGGTTTGATGCTCACGCCAGCCGCCCCAGCATCCGATCCAGCGAATCGGACGTCTGGTAAATCAGCGCCTCCGGATAGTGCGGATACGGATGGAAATACTCGAACGTGACGTAGCCGCGATATCCAATCTGATCGAGCGCCTCCATGACCGCGGGCCAATTCGTCGTGCCGTCCAGGAGCGGCCGGAACGTTTCCAGCGAATAATCGGTCCCCTTCTTGGTGAATTCCTTGAAGTGAATGTTCTGAATCCGCTTGCCCAGAATGGGAATCCAATGCTCCGCGTGCTGGAACATGGAGATGTTCCCGGTATCGAAGTGAACCCGCACGTGCGCGCTCTGGAAGCTGTCCACGAACGCGTTCATTTCCATCGGCGTCATGAGGTAACCGTTGAAGAAGATATTCTCGATGTTCAGATAGACGCCGAGCTTCTCTGCCTGCGGGACCAGTTTCCCGACCGCTTCGCGCGCGCGGCGATCGCACACGTCGTTCGGAACCGGCTCGTGATCGGTGCGCCAGGGAATATGGACGGCGCCGGGCACGACCAGCAGATTCCTCACGCCGAGATCGTGGGCCGCCTGCGCCATCTTGCCCGCGAGATCCAGGCCGCGCGTCCGTTTTTCCGGATCGTTGCTCGTGAGCGGGTATGGCCAGAAAAGGAACGAACAAAGGCCGCTGATCGCGATGCCGATCTTGTCCGCCATCTTCCGAATCGCCTGAAACTCCTTTGTCCCCGCTTTGGGCGAAAGATCATTGTCCAGATCGTAATTGAGTTCGATGCCGTCGAAGCCGGCGCGCTTGGCCAGCTTCAGGCATTCCTCCAACGACATCTTTTGCGGATACGGGAACGCCCACTGGTTGATCGATTTCTTCATGTCAAAGCGTCGGGGCGATTGGCGGCGGGGATCCGCGTCGGCCGCGGCAGCAGGGATGGGAGCGGCCAAAGCTGCCGTACCGGCGGCCACGAACGCGGTTTTGAGCGCGTCTCTCCGAGTGAGAACGCCTCGCGACGCGGCGCCGGCGGTGTCGATGGATTCCTGATTTCGACGTGCAATTTCGGGATGGGAGCTTTGGGAATTCATGATGGCTTTTTAGGCTCCTGAACCTCGGAAATCAAGAGCGAGCGTCTCAAGATCTTAATTGATTTACAGGAAGCACCAGAGCAAACGGCGTTTTCGCTGTTTTCATTCTCGGCGTCTTTGTCTCGTCCGGATTCGTATTTTGGTGCGGCGGGCGTGGGCTTCGAGCTTCGCCACATCAACCAGGTCTTGCGGTCCTCCAGAACATTCACCATACGCACGGCGTTCATCGGATCGGTCGCCACCCAGATCTCGCCAAGCAGCGAGCCTCTTCAGCGCGACTCCTCATCGACATGAATCGTGAGCAGCCGCCACGGGCCTGCTCGTCACGGCGTTTTTGATTGGTTTGTGTGGCTTGGTGGTCTGAGATGAAGGTAATCAGTTCGCAGCCCGACTCTGCCTCAGTCGATCCAAGCCCACCGCCAGGATGATGACGATCCCGATGATGATTTCCTGCATGTAGGTCTGCCATCCCATCTGGTTCGAGCCATTGCGCAGCACCGCCATGATCAGCGCGCCGATCATCGAGCCGAGGATGCTGCCGGCGCCGCCGTTGAGGCTTGCGCCTCCGATCACGACCGCAGCAATGATGTCGAGTTCGAGGCCGATGGCCACTGTTGGATCGCCTTGCGTCAGCCGCGAAAGCTGCATCAACCCGGCCAGCCCGAAGAACAGACCCGCCAGCGCATAAATCAGGACTTTGTAAAACTGCACGCGAATCCCGCACAACCGCGCCGTGCTTTCGTTGGAGCCAATGGCGAACACGTAGCGGCCAAAAACAGTCTGGCGCATCACCACAGCCATCGCGAAGGCCAGCGCGACCGCGATCCAAACCCCTGGCGGCAATGGAAAAAGACTCAGCGGATCCACCAGGGCCATGAGGTTGTTCACGGGCGATTCGGGCGCGTTCACCGTTTGATTTCCCGCCAGCCATTTGGCGGTGCCGCGTCCGACCCCCATCATGCCCAGCGTCACGATGAACGGGAGCATGCGTAGCCCGGCGATGGCCAGCCCGTTCAGCAAGCCGATGCCGCCGCCCACTAGAATCGTCAACGCCATGGCCGCGCCGGGGGAGTAACCCTTCACCAGCAAAGTCGCGCCGACCACACTTGTCAAAGCCACGACGGACCCGACGCTGAGGTCAATGCCGCCGCTCACGATGATCATCGTCATGCCCAGCGCGCCAATGGCCACGATGACGGTTTGGACGAGGATGATTTTGAAATTGGCACCGGTCATAAAGTAAGGCCGCACTTCCTCGCTCAAGCAGAACAAGCCGATGACGAACAGCAAACCCAGGAAAGGCCCCAGCACATTCAACACATGCTTGAATTTCGCTCTCGAATCTCGCGTGCCCATTTTCCTCGCGCAGTTTAGCCCCTGAGAATCAAATCAAAAGTCCAAAGCGGCTTCAAAATAACTGCCGGCTTGTTGTACCCCTTCAGTTGAGGGTGGGGCGAGACTCCCGCCGAGCCCCTGCCATCGCAGAAAGGCTCCGCAGGGACGTCGCCCCACCGTCGTTACTGCTTGGTCCGCGGGATGGACGACAAAGCTCGTAGCGCAGAGTTGCACTCTGCCGTATCGCAGAATTGTATTCTGCGGGGCGTCTCCCAGTCCGAGCCCGCTGGGACTCGCCGGCGCCCTGCCGATTGGAAATCGGCGATACAGCAGATTGAAAATCTGCGCTACGGTTCTCCGGTCGATCTGTCGTCAATCCCACG
>Ga0194113_10012293_pt1 | contig 10065 bp, 6 predicted proteins | sample TA2MahC200mmetaG_FD_146193 | JGI IMG/M metagenome (GOLD analysis project Ga0194113, IMG submission 146193) | Freshwater microbial communities from Lake Tanganyika, Tanzania - TA2015017 Mahale Deep Cast 200m | ecosystem: Environmental > Aquatic > Freshwater > Lake | place: Tanzania: Lake... | reverse complement strand
CCAACGGAACGGAGAATGTCCAACACCCAATCTTGAATGTCCAATGTCCAAGTGCCGTCACTTCGGCCTTCGACATTCGGTGTTCGACATTCGATATTCTGCGTTCCGTCTTATCAACCATGAACCATCACCCATTGACCATTTCCCATGGAGATGCTTATGAATCGTCGAGGATCGGTTCTAACTGGATGGGCGCTCGTCCTGTGTGCCTGCGCGCTCGCCGCGGATGAGAAGCTGGCTTGGATGCCGCTGACGGACGGCAAGACGCTCGCCGGCTGGCACGCGGTCGGCGATGGCCAGTGGGCCGTCGAGGACGGCGACATCGTCGGCCGCGCCAACAAGGAGAAGCTCTACGGCCTGCTCGTGAGCGACCAGACCTTCAAGGACTTCACCGTGCGGCTGAAGTTCAAGTGCCTGACGGGCGACAGCGGCTTCTACATCCGCACGGTCATCAAGCCGCCTGAGAAAGCCCACGGGCTTCAGATTCAGGTTGGCCCGCCCGGCTCCAGCGCGGGCGGCATCTACGAAAGCTACGGCCGCGCGTGGCTCGTCAAGCCGAAGCCCGAGGACGAGAAGAAGTTCCTCAAGGCCAACGACTGGAACGAAATGGCCATCGCGGCTCACGGCGGCCACGTGGTCGTGCACGTCAACGGCGTCAAGAGCGCCGAGATCGAGAACGACCCCGGCCGGCCCGAAGGCCACTTCGCGCTCCAGATGCACTCCGGCTGCGTCATGGAGGTGCGGTTCAAGGACATCGAGATTCGGGAAGATCCCTAACGCGGCGTAGCCGCAACCAAACGACCCAACACGAAGGACACGAAGAAAGGCTGGAAGAACACGAAGTAGGTCCATGTTGTTTCGTGCCCTTTCCGCCACAGGCGGATTCTTCGTGCGCTTCCAGTTCTTCGTGAACTTCGTGTCGGGCTTGACGTTAGACGCGGCGGATCGGGAAAACCTTCTCAAGAAAAGAAGACTTCCGGGCGTAACAGTCTAGGCTTTTTCCGAGACTTCGCTCGGAAAAAGTGGCCTTCGGCAGCCCAAGTCAATCGTCCTCGTACTCGTCGTCGTACTCGTACTCGGGCGCTTCAACGGCCGACGACGAGTACGAGTACGACGACGAGCACGATTCCGGTTTCGGACAAACATGTTGTCGTTCAGGCTCTGATAACAGGGTAAAGCGGATTTGCCTAGCCGTCACTTCGTCCTTCGACATTCGCTATTCGACATTCTGCGTTTCGACCCATCAACCATCAACCATTGACCCTTGACCATCCCCTCGCCATTGGAACTTGTCGCGCCCGCGGGCAGCCAGGAGGCCCTGCGGGCTGCGGTCTGCAACGGCGCGGACGCCGTCTATTTCGGCCTCTCGACCTTCAGCGCCCGCGCACGAGCCGCCAACTTCGCGGTGGAGTCGCTCCCCGAAGTCACGGCCTATCTGCGCGCCCACAACGTCCGTGGTTACCTGGCCCTCAACACGCTCATCTTCTCAGACGAGCTTCCGCAGGTCGTCGAGCTGCTCAAGGCCGCGGCCGACGCGGGCGTGGACGCGGTCATCGTCCAGGACCTCGGGCTCGTCAAGCTCATCCGCCGCCTGACGCCCAGCCTGCCCATCTTCGCCTCCACCCAGATGACCATCGCCGAGCCGCGAGCAATGGAGTTCGTCCGTCGGCTCGGCGTGCGGCGCGTGATTCTGCCGCGGGAGCTGTCGCTGGCCGAGATTCGACGGATCGCTGAAGCGTCCGACATGGAACTGGAGGTCTTTGTCCACGGCGCGCTCTGCATGTCCTACAGCGGCCAGTGTCTGGCCAGCGAGTCGCTGGGCGGCCGCAGCGCGAACCGGGGCCAATGCGCGCAGCCGTGCCGACTGCCTTACCAGATGCTTGCCGATGGCCGCCCCCTCGTCACCGTCTCTGGAGGCCCGAATTTGTTCGGGACCGTCCCCAACAAGTTGGGGCCTCCCACGGGCGCACCACCTGGGCAGATGGCAGACATTCATCTGAGAGCGTATCTGCTCAGCCCCAGGGACCTAGCCGCTTACGACCGCATTGCCGACTTGGTGAAGGTCGGCGTGCGGAGCTTCAAGATCGAGGGCCGGCTGAAGAGCGCGCAATACGTGGCAGCGGTCGTTCGCGCCTATCGCGCCGCGCTCGATGCCGCCGCTGCAGGTCAGCGATTCTCGCCCACACCCGAGCAACAGGCCGAGCTGGCCCAGGGCTTTTCGCGCGGCTTCACCCACGGCTTCCTCGACGGCCCGGACCATCGGTCGCTCGTGGACGGCCACTCGCCCAAGAGCCGCGGGCTGCGCATCGGTCGCGTCGTCGGCAAGACCCAACGGGGCGTCTTGGTGGAGATGGAAAGCCCAGAGGCCCGTCTCAAGCCGGGCGATGGCGTTGTCTTCGACGTCGGTCGCCCGGAACAAGACGAAGAAGGTGGCCGCGTGTTCGAGGCCCGCGCTCAGCCAGCTTCCTCTGTCGCCGAACTCGTGTTCAGGCGGGGCGACGTCAATCTGGCCGCTGTGCCCATCGGAAGTGCCGTATGGAAGACCGACGACCCGGAAGTGGGCAAGCGCCTGGAGCAGACCTACGCCCGCGTCCGCGTGGCCAAACCGACGCCGCTGACGGCCCGTGTGCGCGCGGCGCGCGGCGAGCCGCTGCAAATCACCTTCCGCGAGGACGTTGCCCGCGAGGCGACGGTCACGGGCAATCAACCGCTCGAACGCGCGGCCAAGCATCCCTTGACCGTGGAACTGCTCCGCGAGCAGCTTGGCCGACTCGGCGGCACGCCCTTCGTCCTTCAGTCCGTCGAGGCCAACCCGCTTGACCCCGTCATGGTCCCCAAGAGCCTGCTGAACGACCTGCGACGGCAGGCCGTGGCCGCGTTGGTTCAGCTTCGAGACGCCGCCGCCCGCCACGCCATCGCAGAGACCGACGCGCTGGACGCCATCCGGAGAACGCGGATGGTTGATGGTTCATGGTCAATGGTTAATGGAGCGCAGCCGCCCGCAGCTCCCGCCATCAACCATGAACCATCCACCATCAACCATCTCGCCGTCTTGGTTCGCACGCTGGATCAACTGGACGCGGTGCTGAAGTGGACGCCGCCCCCGCACTGCCCACGCCTTGCGCTGGCCTACGGCGACTTTGGAGACCTTCGTTTGTGCAAGCAGGCAACGGCTCGCGGCAAAGCCGCCGGGCTGCCCATCGGCCTCGCCACGCCGCGCATCATCAAGCCAGGCGAGGAACGCTTCCTGGAGCAAATCCTGGACGCCGGGACGGACGCGGTGCTGGCCCGCAATCTGGCTGCGCTGTCGTTCTTTCGGGATCGTGCGCCCCACATCCCGCTCGTCGCCGACTTCTCGCTGAACGCGGTGAACGACCTCTCGGCGGGTGTCCTGGCGGACGCGGGCGTCACGCGCCTCACGCCCGGCTACGACCTGAACTGGCAGCAGATGTCCGATCTGCTGGGCCGCGTGGACGCGGGGCTCTTCGAGATCGTCATTCACCAGCACATCCCGATGTTCCACACGGAGCATTGCCTGTTCGCGGCGCATCTGTCGAGCGGCAGAGACCATCGGAGTTGCGGTCGTCCCTGCCGCCACAAGGTCGAGCTTCGAGACCGCGTCAGGGCTGAGCATCCTGTCCAGGCGGACGCCGGCTGCCGCAATACGGTCTTCAACGCGGTCGCCCAGTCCGCGGCCGAGTTCGTCCAGGAGATGCAGCGCCTCGGCATCCGCCATTTTCGCCTCGAGTTGCTCCGGGAATCCCCAGCCCAAGCTCATGCCTTGCTCGACTGCTACGCCAGGCTGCTCGCGGGTCTCGTCGCGCCTGACGAGGCATGGCGAAGGCTCCGGGGAATCCTCTCTTGCGTCCCCACGCGCGGGACCTTAGAAATGGCGTAATGGGCACAGAAACCCGTTTTCTTCGAGAAAACGGGTTTCTCCGACTATGGACGAAAGGAAGCCAACTTGTCAGGGAAAGTGAGAATCGGCGTCGTCGGCCTCGGCGGTCGAGGCGTGTATCTGGGCTACCGTGCGTTTGCGAAGAATCCACGGGCCGAGCTTGTGGCCGCGTGCGATTGCGACACGGCGAAGCTGGACGCGGTCAGGCAGAAGTTCGGCGAGGGGCCGAAGCTGTATGACAGCTTGGACGCCATGCTCGCGGCCCCGAACATGGAGGCCGTGGTCGTCGCCACGCCTGACCACGCGCACAGCCAGAACGCGGTCGCGGCGCTGAATGCGGGCAAACACGTGTTCTTGGAGAAGCCGATGGCGCAGACCATCGCGGACTGCGACGCCATCCTCGACGCGTGGCGCAAGGCGCAGACGGTGCTGCTCGTCGGCTTGGAGCTGCGCTACTGCTCGCTTTGCCAGGAAATGCGGCGGCTGATTGACCGGGGCGACATCGGCTCAATCAAGCTGGGGTACGCGGTGGACAACGTGTCCGTCGGCGGGCAATACTACTACCATGGCCGCCGGCGGCGGAAGGACTATATCGTGAGCCTGATGCTGGAGAAGGGCACGCACACGCTGGACTTGGTGAACTGGTACGTGGGCAGCCAGCCTGTGCGGGTGTTCGCCACGGGCGGGCTGGACGTGTTCGGAGGGAAGGAGTCGAACGACAAGCAGTGCCGCGACTGCCCCCAGGCCAAGACCTGCCCCTACTTCGTTGACCACAACCGGTTCAAGATGGACTACGGCGCGATCATCGAGGTCGAGGACAAGTGCGTGTATGCGAAGGAGTGCGAGGTCGAGGATAACTGCATCGCGGTGATTGACTACGAGAACGGCGCGCGGATGACCTACACGGAGTGCCACTTCACGCCGGACTACACCCGCGAGTTCACGTTCATCGGCGACAAGGGCCGTCTCTACGGGTTCTACAACAACGAGCAGGAGTTCCGAATCCGGGTGACCTATCGGCACGCGAAGAAGGCGGACGACTATTTCCCGCCGAAGATGCCCGGCGGCCACGGCGGCGGCGACCCGCGGATTCAGGAGGAATTCCTCGACCGGGTGCTGTCGGGCCAGCCGTCCATGTCCGGCGCGCTGGACGCCCGAAACAGCGCGGCCATTGCTATCGCGGCCAATGAGAGCATTGAGACGCGCCAGCCCGTGGACATTCCGGCGTACGCCCCGGAACGCCCCTAGCGCTGGAGTGCGGACTTCAGTCCGCTCCTTTGGGATGCAGACTGATCCGCCGTGGCGGACGGCACTCCCCCTGTTGGCCACTTACAGAACGACACGCCTCACCGGCGGGCGGCTTCTCGCCCGTCCGGTGCAGGCGTTTGTTGGGTTACTCTTTCTTGGTTGTGTCGAGATTCTCATCTCTGAAGAGTCACGGAAGCTGCTCCTTCGCGCATTCCGGGCATATGCCGTGCGAGAATTCGGCTTCGGTGTGCTTGGAAACATACGATTCAACCTGTTCCCAGTATCCTCTGTCATCGCGAACCTTCTTGCACCATGCGCAGATGGGCACAATGCCCCGCAGTGTCTTGACCTCTGCCAGTGCAAGACGCAATTCTTGAAGGGTCTTCTCTCGTTCGATTTCAGCCCTTTTGCGATCCGTAATATCGATCATTACCGTCAGGAAGTACCTCTTCCCCTGGCTTTCGATGATTTCCCCCGAAAACAATCCGTCGCGAATGGCGCCATCCTTTGTCTTAACCTGCATTTCCACTTCCTGGATACGGCCATATTCCTTAAGAGCGCCGGCAACCTGCTGCTGCTGGTCGGGATTCACAAACAGCCCCAACTCCGCGCTTGTCTTCCCGATTACCTCGTCTGCGGAATAGCCGAGGACGCGCAGAAAGGCGCTGTTGACCTCAACGAATCTCCTGTCAGGCAGCATGCTCACGGCCATGAGCGCGGGGTTCATTCCAAAGAGCTTTGCGAATTTCTGCAGGGCCTCCTGTTCCACGCTGAGGTCCTTCGAGATGCCGAGAATGCACTCCCTTCCGTTCCATGTGCCCAGCGACACGCGGGTTTCGACAGGAAGCAGCGCCCCGTCTCTGGTAATCACGGGCAATGGGCATGAAGCGCGTTTGCCCGCAAGTATGTCGGCCACTATCCCCTCCGCCTCCTTACGAACCCACGCAGGATGCAGATCGATTACCCGCATGTTTTTCAACTTGTCAGGTGCATAGCCCAGCTTGGCGGAGGCTGTCGGATTGGAATAGAGTATCTGGCCTTCGTGGTCGCCCACGATTACAATGTCGGGGATGGATTCAAGGAATGCCCGGTAATTCGCCTCTCTCTCTGCCAGAGCGGTTTCCGTTTTCTGGCGCGCAATGGCGTGGGCCATGCCTTCAGCCGCCACGTGGATCAGCAGGATGGTGCCGTCATCCCACGAACGGGGCGCATGCACTGCATCGAAGCCGAGAAACCCGATTGGAGACTGACCCATGCGGAGCGGCACAGCCAGCAAAGATTGTATGGATTGCGCTTCGAGTACCTCGCGTTCACGGAACGCCTCCGCTGGCAGATCGGCAATCCGGGACAGGATGATGTCTTGGCCTGTCATGATCCTGCTCAGCCACCATGGCATATCAGACAGGGGAAGATTCTGAAGATTGTCTTTCTGCGGCTCAACTCCCGGCGCACACCATTCGTGCGTGTTGCTCGCGGTGTCCTGGGCGAAGAGAAAGACATAACACCGGTCAACTTTTTCGAATTCTCCAAGCAACTTTAGCGTTTGGTTGATTGCGTCATCTATCTTGGTGAATCCCTCTTTGTTTAGAACGCTCAACGCGGTCAACACAGTGGTCATGCGCTTCTGGTTCTGATGTTGTGTCTCTTCGGCTTCGCGTCGGGATGTAATGTCGATGGCAAAACAGGCTATGTACTTTACCTTGCCGTTGCTGTCGAAGACCGGGGTCTTGGTGATTTCCAGAAGATGTTCGACTCCATGCGAGTCTGCGACCCATTCTTCCGAAACAACGGTTTTTTTGCTTTCCAAAACGGCCCGGTTCGATTGTTCGCACGTGGCGGCGACATCGGCAGGAAACAAGTCACGCAGCTTCCTGTATTCTGTCTCCGGCTTCGCCTTGCCAACGAAATCGGCATGATACTGATTGACAGCGCCATAGGTGGCCTCGTCCGTAAGAAACCACATTTGGACAGGCAATGATTCTATGAGTAGCGTCTGTTGCTCAACTATATTCCGGGCGCTGTCTGGCTTTTCATCAGTCATCGTTCATCTCCTTTCCAACCCAACTTGTTATTCTACGCCGATTACCTTTTGCCGGAATCGGCACACGCAGTGGTGGTAGGCTAGCTCCGGTCGGGGTCTCTGTCAAGCGTTTCTCGGCGAAAACGGGCAGAAATCTTGACGGAAGGGGCGTGCCCGGTTAACATAACACGGGTATAGCCGTGTTATGTTAATCGGCGTATAACACGGGTGTGCAGTTATGACCAAGGCAAGCGAACAACTCCGAGCCATCCTTGAGGGCTACGCTAAGTTCTTACGTGAAAGAGACTTGGCCCTTCCGAAGCATCAGCCGTACCTCGCGCGTTGGGTTCTGGAGTTCCTAGCGTTCGCAATCCGCCACAGGCGGACTACACGTTCGAACAGACGCTGGATCTCTAGTTCCTGGCCGCGACAGGCAAGGGGGTGAGCGCGCGGGGCGGCGCTTGACATCTGGCCTATGCGTGGGTTAGGCTGTGCCCGTCTGCCCGTACCGCGGATGCGCATAGCTCCGGGCCAAACCATTCACGTTGGAGGCTTCATGCAACTGACAGGATTCCTCGTCGTCGCGCCGTCCACGGTCACCGTGGGCGAGACGTTTCAGCTTGGCCTGAAGGCGCTCTGCAAGCCCTACTTCGTCGGGTCGGCGTGCTACCGGGTCATCCCGCAGTTGGTGGGTCGCTACAATGTGTCGCCGCGCGGCATCACGTACATGGACAATGTGCCGCCGGACTGGAAGGGGCGCGTGGAGTTGCGGGGCGAAGCAGGCTACGACGGGCCGACGGAACTCGTCTTTGACGGCAAGCAGGGCACGTTCCCAGGCGACAAGCGGCCCATCTACCGCGTGCAGGGGCTGCGGTTCACAGAGCCGGGGCTGAAGTTCATCACCGTGCGCGACCCGAACACGGGCGTCAGCGCGGTGAGCAACCCGATCCTCGTGTCCGAGCAGCCGCCCGCGGAACGGCTGTTCTGGGGTGACATTCACAGCCAGACCATCTTCTCGGACGGCCTGCGCTGCCCGGAAGAGCTTTACTCGTTCGCCCGCGACGAGGCGTTCCTCGACATCTTCGCGCTCGCTGACCATTCCGAGAGCTTGACGGACAGGCAGTGGGAATACTTCGTGGGAGTGACGAACGACTTCAACCGCCCCGGCTCATTCGCCACGCTCGTGGGCTTCGAGTGGACGAACAGCAAGCTCGGCCACCGGAACGTTTATTACCCCGGCGACGCAGGGCCGATTCTGCGCTGCACCGACCCCGTTCAGGGCCAGCTCAGCCACGTGTTTGAGGTGGCTCGTAAGCATCGGGCGCTCGTGATCCCGCACCACTCGGCGAACGTGACGATGGGTGTGGACTGGTCGCTGGGCCACGACCCGGAGGTCGAGCGGCTGGCTGAAATCTATTCCATCTGGGGCAACAGCGAGCGTCTGGCGTCTGCGGGGAATTCGCGGCCGATTCGGAATCTCGGGGGCGAGAAGCCGGGCCAGCACGTGCTGGACGCGCTGAAGCTGGGCCGCAAGTTCGGCCTCATCGGCGGCGGCGACATCCACGATGGACGACCGGGCGACGACCTGCACGTGCATCAGAACAAGCCCGAACAGTACAAGGACCTGTGGCGGCAGGGCGTCATGGGCGTATGGGCGAAGGAGCTAACCCGCGAGGCCATCTTCGAGGCGCTGTGGAATCGGCGGGTGTACGCCACCACGAACGTCCGCGTGTATCTGGAGTTCTCCGTGTGCGGCGCGCCGATGGGATCGGTCATCACCGAGCGTGGCCGTCGGCCCATCCGCGTCCGCACGGCCAGCGAGTCGCCTATCGCGGCCATCGAGTTGGTGCGCAACGGCGGAGACTGGCTTCGCCATCAACCCAACCAGCGCGATGTGGTCTGGGAAGTGGAAGACCGTGACTTCGCCGCCCCCGCCTGGTATTATGCTCGCGCCACCCGCGCCGACGGCGAGATGGCCTGGTCGAGTCCGGTGTGGGTGGAACTGTAGAGGAAGGAACGATGGAGAAGAGCTTTGCCGTGGCCGTCTGTGCGTGCCTCTACGTCCTTTGGTCATGCGGCTGCTTTGGGCAGGACGGGCGGCCCGAGGCGGGGCTTGTGGGGTACTGGCCATTTGACCGCGACATCAAGGACGCTTCGGGCGACCGCCACGCCACCGGCCCGAAGATGACCTTCGCCGAGGGGATCAAGGGCAAGGCCCTCACGCCGACGGACTATCGGGTGCAGATTCCCGACAGCCCGGCGCTGCAGCTCTTCGCGGGCATCGCCATTGACTGCTGGGTTTACTTCGACAAGCCGCCGGAGGGTTACGTCCAACTGGTTCACAAGGACAAGGAGTATCAACTGCGCGTGGACGCGCCGCACGAGGGCGGGCAGTTTTCGTTCTTCGTGTTCCTCGACGGCTGGGAGCCGCGGGTGCGGGGCGGCGTGCCCGAGGTCGGACGCTGGCATCATCTCGTGGCCAAGTGGACGGGCACGGAGCTGAGCCTGACCGTGGACGGCAAGAAGCACAGCACCCGTCGCGCAGGCCCAGTGGTCCAGACCAACAACCCCATCGCCATCGGCGGCCTGCCGGTCAGAATTGACGAGCTGAAGATCTTCAACCCGCGCTTCCTCGCCCAGCAGTGGCTCCGGGAGTGCCCGCAAGCGCCGATGGCTGAGCGGGATGTCAGGTCGTCCTTCGGCGGCCGCGACGGCTGGACGGGCTGGACCGCCGGGCTGGGCGCGACGATGAAGCAGGAGCGCGGCGCGCTCGTGGCCGCCTTCCCGAGCGCGTCGGCCATGCTCGCCCATCCGAATCTCAACATTGACCTTGGCGAGAAGCATTTCCTTTCGCTCGACATGGACTGCCCGACCGCGCAGGAAGCCCAGCTCGTGTTCC
>Ga0194113_10012286_pt1 | contig 10070 bp, 7 predicted proteins | sample TA2MahC200mmetaG_FD_146193 | JGI IMG/M metagenome (GOLD analysis project Ga0194113, IMG submission 146193) | Freshwater microbial communities from Lake Tanganyika, Tanzania - TA2015017 Mahale Deep Cast 200m | ecosystem: Environmental > Aquatic > Freshwater > Lake | place: Tanzania: Lake... | reverse complement strand
TGCAGGATTCCGTGCTGCGGTTGCCGCCATTGAGCCATGCCGAGGCGCTGGAGATGGTGCAGCAGACGCGGGGCGCCCGCCTGCTGCACGGCTTTCGCGGACAGCCGCCCGCCGACATGGAAGCCCTTACCGATGCCCTGGTGCGGCTCTCCCAACTGGCGGTGGACCTGGGCGACGTTATTGTGGCCTTGGACGTCAACCCCCTGATGGTGCTGCCCGAAGGTCAAGGCGTGCGGGCGGTGGATGTCCTGGTGGATCTTGGTTCGTAGAGGGCACGCAAGTGCCACATCCGCGCGTTCGCATGCGCACTACCAATCTCCAGGCGTTGTCAGAGTCAGAGTTTCCTCCTCTGCAAGTGGCTCAGGCCAGGGTACAGCCCGCTGCCTTACGGTAGCTTCCAGGCGAGGGGTCTGCCGTAACCTGAGCCGCGCGATTGTAGGCGTAAAGAGAAACCCGGCTTCCCGAGGAAGCCGGGTTTCTGATCACCGTCAGTTCTCCTAGTTGCGGACTGCCACTGTGACGCGCGGCGAGTCCTTGCTGTCTGAACCCGAAAACTGATAGCCACTCCAGGCAACCTGCATCTTGGAGAAGAGCTTATGAGTCCCTGTGCCCAGAGTTGATCCGGCAATCGTGGAGGACCTGCTAAAGTCGAACATGAGTGCCTGTGCTTCACGAACCGTTCGTGGGGTTACCGTTCTGCCATCTTCGAGCGTTATCCTGACCCAAAACGGTCCGGGCGTATTTGAGCTGGCGAAGATGGTAGCAGTGCGGGTATATGTCACCGGCCGCACAATCTCTCTGTCGAACCACAAGCCTCGGTCCTCGCGCACACTCACGGTGTAGCGGATGGTGTATCTCGTCATGCCGACCGAGTATGCCATCGCCCAGACTGTGTCATTGAAGTTGTTTCGTCCATTGCCGGCGATCTGAAGGGAAGTGGTGTAGGTTGTATTCTGGGATCTGCGAATGGTCGCGGGGCTGACAGAAGATCGAAGATTGCTGATGTAGGTAGTCCCGGCCGCTTCAACCAGCGTGGGTGGGACCACAAGGAGCATAACCAGCACGAGCCACAGCATTTTCTTGGACATCTTCATTTTCTTTCTCTCCTTAGCTCTGGTGGTGTTGGCCATACAATTGCTCTCTGAAAGGCCTCTTTCTGCAAATATTAAACCACAGTGCGCAGGAGATTGCTTGACCAGAGGCGGCCGCTGTGCTGACTTCTTCTTGACAATTCCGGGAAAAGCCTTGTGGTGGTGACAACGCGAAGAGCGGAGGAGAAGAGCGATAGATCGGGAAGCCTACTTCTTGTGTGGGGAAAGATTCTGTCCTGTGCAAGTACAGGTGTTTGGCTAGGATACAGTCCGGACAACTGTCTCCTGATAGAGGCGTTGCACGTCTTCTATTCGGCAATCGGCAGTACCCTCCGTCAGCACCACAGCGGCACCCGCAGCCGCCGCCCAACGCAGCGCCTCTGGCCACGGGTCTCCCAGAGACAACCGCCAGACCAGCGCGGCAGAGACAGCATCCCCCGCGCCGGCGGCGTTGACCACCTGCTGGGGTGGGCTGGCTGCCAGGTAAGAGCCCTGTGTGGTCAGGGCCAGAATGCCTTCCTCGCCGCAGGTGATCACCAGGTTGGGCAGACCGAGGCTCTGGCGGAGTTTCTGCATTTCCTCCAGAAGTGTCGGCCATGGTTCGACCATCACACCAAAGGTCCGACGCAGCTCGTAGCGGTTCATCTTGACGATGGTGGTTCGAGCCGGCAGTGCCTGGCGTAAGGGCTCCCCTGGGCAATCGAGCAGCATGGGCACGCCGGCTTGGTCAGCCATCGTGCTCAGCGTACGGCACAAATCCGGCGGCGCGCCCGGCGGCAGAGACCCACCGCAGATTACCCAAATCGTCTCGGACAAGTGCTGCCGGTAGCGCTCCAGCAGTGCCTGCACATCGTGAGGATTGACAGTGTAGCCACCGGTCATGATGTGGCTGTGGCGGTGCAGACGCGTTTCCACCACCACGTGCGCTGTGCGTGTCTCGCCTGCGACCCAGACCAGGTCGTGCTGAATGCCGTAGCCGTCCAACAACTGTACCAGGCGCTGGCCAGTTACTCCAGCCACAAACCCTACCGCCAGGTTGGGTACGCCCAGTGCCTGCAGCACGACTGAGGCATCGAGCCCCTTGCCACCCACGCTCTCCACCAGCCGCGTGCTGCGCATCACCGAGGTGGGGCGGAACTCGCTGATGAAGATGACCTTGTCCAAGGCCGAATTGGCTGTGACAGTCAGGATCATGGGGCAACTCCCGTCTCTTAGGGCAACAGGCGTTGGGCCAGAATGCACCAGGCATTCCAGTCAATGCGTTCGAGCGCATCCAGCGCGGCCAGAAGATCCTTGCCGGCCACGATAATGCCATGCTGCGGTATCAGTACCGCAGCGGCCTGCTTGCGGATAGCCTCTTCCTGCCCACGCAGACCCTCCACAACATACTCTGCCAGTTCCTGGCTGTGGGCAGGAGCGCCCTTCACTACGCGCACAACGCCGAATTCCTGCGTCTGCTCCAGCACAGGCGGAATTTCCCGGCCTGCAGCGCAAAAGGGCATCACGTGGAAGGGATGGGCGTGGATGACCCCCAGCACGTCGGGAAAGTTGCGGTAGATGGCCAAGTGGGCGCGGCCTTCGCGCGAGAATAGGGGGCGCTTGAGCACTTCGTCTGTGGCCACAAACCCTTCGACAAAATCCTCAGGCGATAGTTGCCAGTGTCGTTTGCTGCCGCTGTAGCGTGGCGAAATCAAAATACGCTCCCCTTGACGGGCACTGATGTTGCCCCCGGCCATGTCTGCCAGGCGCCGCTCGAACAGCATACGCCCCACGTAAGCCAGTTGTGCGCGAATGTCATTCATGGTATACCTCTCCCGCTCACCTTGTAGTAACGGCTTCAGCCGTTGATATTGGCGATAACGACTGAAGGTCGTTACTACCAAGACTTGTAGTAACGGCTTCAGCCGTTGATATTGACGATAACGACTGAAGGTCGTTACTACGAAGATTTGATGTGTACCGTGCCGTCAGGCTCGATCCGCAGGTGATCACCATCTCCGATGGCCTCGGCGTCCTCGGCCCCCAGCACAATGACCGGCACCGTGACGCCGTACAGTTCCTGGGCCACGATGGCACCGAGAGCCAGGATCGGGTCCAACCGGCAGTTGATGATGGCCACCGGCGCGGTCCCGGCTCGGACGCTCTCCACCAGCACGGCGCTGGCTGTGCTGGAGCCTTTCCCCTGCGGCAGGACCAGGACCCTGCCTGTGACCACGGCCCCGGCACGGTCGTGCCGTTGGTCAATGATCTTGCCGGTGACCGGGTCCAGGCCACCCCACAGACTGAGCGGCTGCCAGGAGACCAGTGCCCGGCCTTTGGCTGTGCCGGGGACTACTGCTCGGCCTTTCAGCACCCTGGCCATGGCCACTCCTCCTGGCAGATCACTCCACGCACTGCCGAGCGCACACAGTCTGCCAGGCTGCCAAAGGCGACGGACACACCCAGCCCACCCGGTGCGTAGTAGGCCTGCTTGCCCGAGTTGGTCATCACTACCTTGACTCCGGCCGCCAGCAGCGGCGAACTGAAGACACAGGTGTCCAGCACGACCTCTGCGCCAAAGGCGGTCAGCTCCTCCAGGAGGTCTGTCCGTTGCAGCAGGGCATAGGCAGCCTGGTGGGTGAGGATCAGGAAGCGCATACCAGGGTAAACGCGCTGCCCCTGTTGCGCACGAATTACCCTGGCCAAGGCCCGGAACTCCAGAAACGAAAAGTGTGGGCAACCGAGCACTACGGCATCCAGCCGCTGGCCTTCTTGTGCTGTGGATAGTTCGGCCCAGGCCGCTCGCAGTTCGCCTGGCCTGATCTCAACGACACGCTGTGGCACGGCGCCGTGGAACGCCTCTGCCAGCGTGCGCGCCTCTGGCGTCACACCCACGGCGTGGAAGAGGGCCACCGCCCCGGCGGACGCTGCCGCTGCTCCCAGGGCTTTGAGTTGCTCGCGGGTCGTCGTCGTGGGCAGGCCCTCAATGACCGGGATCTGATCCTGCGCCGTGCGCCCTACGAGATGCCCCAGCACTGGATAGAAGACATCCTCGCGCAGAAGTGCTGGTGGCACGCCGACCAGCTTGAACAGCAACTGGCCCCGGCGGTTTTCCGTCAGGTGCAGGCCCTGCCGTGGCACGCGGCCAGTAATGGCCGCGCAGATGTCCAGATAGTCTCCATAGCGGTTGGTCCGCGCGCCCAGGACCGAGTTGGCGTAGACAATGGCATTCGACTCGGCCCAGGCAATGTGCTGGCCAAAGCGGGGCGTCAGATAGCCTTCGTAGGGCGCGCAAGTGCAGGTGGGGATGCAGCCCATCTTTGCGTAGGCTCGGATCTGCCGTAGCGCCTTGTGGGCCACGTCCGGGCGTACGCCCAGTTCCTGCCAACCCTGGGTGTCAAGGGGCACCATGTTCAGGGTGGTGGGCACACGGACCTGAGCGCCCCAGCCGGCCAGGGCCTCCGCGAACTCGAGCATGGAATCGCTAAGTATGCTCACGCTGTCGATATGCGCCTGGCTAACGTCCAGCAGTTCCCGCGCACCATAGACCTCGGCCATGCGCACCATGATGCGCATGGCGAACTGCGCAGCGCGGCCTTCTCGGCCGTCTAGCATGGCTTGGTCGTGTTCACTCAGCTTGAGCGGCATTTCTGTCCCTGTGACAGACTCTAACGTTTGGTGTGAATTAGCCTGAATTGTACCTGGGACGACATACCTACAGGCAAAAGGCAACCCTGGTAGTGACGGCTTTAGTCGTTATCGTCAACTTGAACGACTGAAGTCATTACTACCAAGCCAATTCACACCAGGCGTTCTAGAAGTCGGTACCCCACTTACTCCTCGGCCCCAGGTAAAAACCATTGGGCCAGGGGTCGCGAGGGTCAAGCACAAACTGCTGCAGTCCGGTGATGTAGGCACTGCCACGGATGGTTGAAACGACGGCGGGGAACGGCCCGACTCGCGTCTCCTCCACAGCTCTGCCATAGAACAGGCTGCCGATGATGCTCTCGCTGACAAATTCCTGATTGAGTTCGATCTCGCCTCGCGCGTAGCGCAGCGCTATCTCGGCAGAGGTGCCCGTGCCGCAGGGTGAACGGTCTATGGCTTCCGTGCCAAAGAAGACGGCATTGCGGGCATGGGCCCGGGGATGGGTCGGAGGAGCAACAAAGCGCACGTGCGTACAGCGGTTGATGGCCGGGTTCTCCGGGTGCGCCACCGGCACCTGCTCGTAGACGGCTTCGCGGATGCGGGTGCCCATGTCCACAATGTCCCGGGCGTGTGCCCCGCTCAACTCCAGCCCCACGCGGTCAGCCGGCAGGATGGCGTAGAAATTGCCGCCCCAGGCAATGTCCAGCGTGACAGGGCCCCGGCCTGGCACGTGCACTACGACGTCCCGGCTGTGCACAAAGACCGGCACGTTGCGGAAGGTGACGTCCCTGGCCACGCCGTCCTCCACCCGCACCTCGGCTCGCACGATCCCTGCCGGCGTGTCCAGGGCAATCAGTGTCACCGGTTCGCGCACATCCACCATGCCGGTTTCCACCAGTACCGTGCAGGTAGCGATGGTCATGTGACCGCACATGGGCAAAAAGCCGCTCACCTCTATGAAGATCACCCCCACGTCGGCTTCTGGCGAGGATGGCGCGGTGACAATACTGCCCGACTGCAGGCTGTTGCCCCTTGGCTCAAACATGAGCAGTGTGCGCAGTCCATCCAGATTCTGCTGCGCCCACTGCCACTTTTCCACCATAGTCTGACCGGGGATGTGCGGCACGCCACCCGTGACCACCCGGGCGTACATGCCCTCAGTATGTGCGTCCACCGCGCTAATCCATCTTCTGAAGCGCACGGCTCACTCCTTTCTCGCTGCCTCCACGGCCATCAGGCGTACCGGAGGCATAGCCCATGCTGGATATATGTGCAGCCAGGAGAGAGTATATCCGCAGACTGCTATCTGTCCAACCGGCCGGACTTAAAGTTTCCATAAACTTCGGAAGTCTCTAGCGGAAGGGATTGGCCATGCTGCCGGTGAGCTTGAAGGCGGCCCAATAGTAGGGATGGCTGAGGCCCGGCCGGGTCATGACCTTGCGCTGCGCCTGGCATAGACAGGCAGCCACGTTCGTCCCCTCCTTCAACTGCTCATAGAAGAGGGTCATGAACTCGGCCGTCACGTCATCCCGAACCGGCCAGAGCGTGGACACCACGGCATTGGCCCCGGCGATAAGGAAAGCGTTGGCCAGTCCAATCAGACTGTCTGGATGCTGGCTGCCCAGAGCCGTCTTGCAGGCGCTCAGCACGACCAGACCGACCCTCAGTCCGGGATCGAACTGGTACAGACGGCGGGCGGTCAATCTGTCGTCCGACAGCGCGAGATACGATTCCTCAGGCGACGTTACATCGAGTATGCCGTGTGTCGCCAAGTGTACGACCGCTGTACGCGCTGGGGCAACAAACAGAGCGTTTGTCGTAGCCCTCGCACCCAGCTTTGGCCTGGCGTGGAGCAGTCTTCCGATAGCCAGGGCCTCTTGCGCCGTGCCAGGGAGCGGCTTGAGCTGCCCCTGATAGCGGCTGAAATCTGGGTCACCCATCACCAGTACCCGCTGCCGGGCACTCGAGGCTGGGGTTCCCTCCTTCAGTAACAGCCAGGCCGTCACCGAGGGCCAGTAGACGACTTCGTGTTTTTCTGCCAGGTAAAGGCCGTCCTCGCCTTGCAGCGCACAAAAGGGCACATAGTGCAGAATGCCGTCCGCGATGATGACCAGACGCCGGTGTTCTCTAAGAGCGGCCGTGATCTCAGGCGGGAAGAGGGTGTGATACAGGGCAGACAGGGCGCTTCGTAGACCTGTCTCGGAGGTGACAGACGTCTGGGACAGTTCCAGATCGCGTTGCACCCCGCCCTCACGCCCGATCTGTGCAGCATTGGGGGCATAGGGCAGGCCGCGGAATACTTGGGCGACCAGGGGCTCAGGATCGGGAACACAGCAGGTGACAAGCACACCTGTATGGTTTACCAGATACGCCCAGTACCCGTCTGGGTTTGCCAGGTACATCAGCAGGGCAGCCTCCGCCTCCGCTGCTGCCCGCTGCACCTCCTCAAATCTGACAGGCCGCACCTCACCCACCGATCCGGTCTGCTGTGGGCGGACTACCAGGCGGTTGGTTCTGTGCGTGCGCGCCATCCAGTCCACCATCGCCCGCGCATACAGGCGCTCCGAATAATGCAGAGCCAACTCTGTCTGATCCGTCTTCGTCAGCACATGGACCAGATCACGACCGATCACTTGCAGATACTGGGAGACCGCGTAGGACGCCCGATGCCACAGCGCACCTCCCCCGCTCACCACCTGTGCCCGCACGCTTTCGAGTGCAGCAAAGGCTGTCTCCAAGGCAGGCAACGTGTCTCTTGCGGAGGCCATCTCGCCCATGTGCTGGCGATAGGCCAAGTAGGCCGTCCAGACTGCGGAGAACCCCGTCCAAACGTCGCCGGGTTTCATGGCATCAGGCGCCATGATCCCCTGGGCCAACAGGAAATCGGGCAGACTGACCCGCGTCAGTTCCTGCAGCGTGCTGATTATAGCCGCGTCCCAGCGGCAATTGGCCGCGGCCAGCGTATGCAAGGCCAGGAAAGCCGCCTCGCGAACCTCAACATCCTCTGCCAGGTCCGCTGCGCACCTCAGGCAGCGTAGTCGTAGGATCCGCCTGCTGGTACTCCGTCCCGCGCCAGCGGGGTTGGCATCTGAAAGCGACGATGAGCTGTCCAGGTCCTTGATCCAGGTCAGAAAGACAGCAGCATCTGCCTGGATGCGTCGGGCCACTTCGGCCAACTGCTTTCCCATGACCGTGTGCTGTCCCGTGCCCTGTCCACTGGCAACGAGGACGTCCCCACCTTTGGACCAAATCTGGCCGCCTGCAACGGGCAGAAGCCGGCGGTGCAGAAACGCCTTGATCCCCTCGCGTAGCTGCCAGATGGAGTCTGTTAGGGCGTCAATGCCCTCCCAAATGCCAAAATGGCAGACCGCGGCGGCAGCGAAACGGTAGAGCCGATAAGCTTGCGCCCAATCCCCACGCTGGCGCGCCTCTATACCGGCCCGGTTCATCTCCTGAGCCGTGGCCAGGACCAGCGTTTTGGTCTTTTCCTCTTCAAGCTGTGGGTATTGGGCAAAGATGGACAGGGCGTCGGGCGCGTCCAGGTCAATGTCAATATTCTCGGTGGTGTGGGGTACCTGGACGGCATACGCCTGTTCGCCAGCGTGCAGATACAGGCATCCCATCTTATCCTCCTGGCGCTGCGGTGAGCCTTCCGAAGCCGGTAACGAAGACTCCGGAAGTCTCATTTACGGCGGTGCTCAGGCCTCGACACGCATCTCCACCTGGGCGGTAATCCATTCCCTGCTGGGATAGGCGGCTGGCTCCAGATCACGGGTCTTGGGTTCCTCAGAAGCCACAACCGCCAGCAATTGCTCCAATGGATCACCTGGTCCACGGAGCAGGCTGGCGTCCCTTCTCAGGGGTTGATCCAGGGGAGATAGCTCTAGCCAGCGAAAGTTGGTGGTGCCCAGGGTGGCGAACACTTTGAGCACGTCCGTGCCCTCCGTGTACCCCGGGCGCAGGGAAGCCTGCAGGGGCAGCACAATCTCCTGCCCCGGATCCAGCGGCTCGAAGAATCCAGCACCCGCCGGATAGATCTGCTTGATACCCCAGCCAGGTAGCAGGTCCAGCACGGTGATGTTGAGGATGCGTGATGGGTCGTCCTTTGGCCCCGGCGGCATATCGTTGCGCACGCGCAGGAAGGTCCACTCCCCGACCTTGATCTTGGGGGTGTTCCCCGCTTCGGCGAAAGGCTGCGGCTCTGGCTCATCTGCTGGGTCGTACTCTGTCTGCATGCCCAGCAGTTCCACGGTCAGCTTACGTGCCAGCGGCGACATCGGGTCGCGATTGTCCAGCTCCAGTACATTGCGGTACTTGGTCAGATGGATCAAGCGCTGCACGATCCGCTCCGCTGCTTGCGCACCTGCAATGGACAGGGCCGGCCGCAGGTTGGGAATGGGCCTACCGGCGGGGTCCCATATCTCGTACTCCCCGGCGGCATTGACCACTACCTGGAAATCGGCAGGTTGTCCTTCTGGCGCAAGCTGCACAAAGCCACTGCCGCTGCTCTTCAGCACGTCCTCGACCTTTTGCAGGGCTGCGCTCTGGTCAATGGCCGCTGGTACTCCGTCCCGCGCCAGCGGGGCAGGTACGATCGTCGCCTCCTGGACAAAAGTTCGCATGGTACGCTGCAGGCGGCTTGTGCCCGGGTCCAACAGCACGGCCAGGCCGCCTTGCTCTATGGGCTCTGGGCGCAGCTTTTTCTGCACCTTGGCCCATGATTCGGAAGCGCCAAGCTTGCTGACCTCGGCCAGGGCCAATCGTTGCGTAACCTGGCTGAGGTCCGTTGTCGCTGGGGGGTAGATGGCAAACTGCGCCCCTTTGCGGATGCCTTGTGCCTGACCGGCGTTCAGCAGTACCGCTTGTTTCGTGTCATTCACGTCCAGCACCGGTACGACGTACTGAGGTGCGACTTGTTCGCTGCCAAACACGGCCCGATTTCCTTCGCCCTGCAATTGTGGCGTCTGGTCGGGGAACTGGCTGTGCACCTTGGCCAGGATGCGCTCGTGCAGCGTCTTGTAGGTGAGGCCCGGACCGAGTTGCTTCAGCGAATCCAGCAGCCAGTAGGTCAGTGCCCCGTTGTACTCTTTGCCGTCAAACGGGTACTCGTTGGCGGATTCGGAAGCGCGGCAGGCAGCCAGCAGAACGTATCCTTGGGGCTCGAGCAGCCATCCCGCACTGGGCTTGACGTCGCGCGTTCGCCCCGCGGACAGCTGGGCCCAGGTGGCGACGAGCTTGCTGTGCGCTGCCACCAGGCTTTTGGTAGGCCGGGGTGTGGTATCCACCACACCGATGCCACGGGCCTTGGCGCCGCCCCTGCCTCGCGTCGCGCCGCCGGAATGACAGCTATCG
>Ga0194113_10012275_pt1 | contig 10077 bp, 9 predicted proteins | sample TA2MahC200mmetaG_FD_146193 | JGI IMG/M metagenome (GOLD analysis project Ga0194113, IMG submission 146193) | Freshwater microbial communities from Lake Tanganyika, Tanzania - TA2015017 Mahale Deep Cast 200m | ecosystem: Environmental > Aquatic > Freshwater > Lake | place: Tanzania: Lake... | reverse complement strand
GTCGAGGCCATGCCGAGCGGGCGCAGGAGGCGCCGCTGCAGCGCCTCCTCGAAGTCGCAGCCGTTGTACCTGGCGACCACTTCCCCCAGGAGATCGAAGCCGAGGTTGGAGTACTTCGCGGCGCTCAACGGCGGGATGGCGACCCGCACCTCGCCGAGCCGCGCCAGCACCTGCTCCCCGCGGAGCATCGCCGACTGCGTCGGGTCGTCGACGGGATGCTCGCCCTGCAGCCCCGACTCGTGCATCAGCAGCCGCCTCAGCGTCACGTCCTCGAGGGGGCCGAACGGATTGCCGGCCGCGGCGAACTCCGGCAGGTGGGCGACGAGAGGGTCGTCGAGTCGCAGGCGGCCCTCGTCACGCAGCTGCATGATGCCGATGGCGGTGAAGACCTTGGTGTTCGAGGCGATGCGGTAGAGCGTATCGGCGTCCGGCCGCCGGCCCGTCTCGAGGTCGGCGAAGCCGCAGCCGGCACTCCACACAAGGCCGTCGCGGGTCGCCACGCCGGCCGCCGCGCCCGGCAGCCGCTCCGCGGCCACGAAACACCGCAGCTCCCTCAGGAGCTCATCGGCGATGCCGTCGACGAGGTCGTTCACTGTCGCCTCCCTCCACGATCCGCTGTGCCTCACGGACGCTCCACCGCACTGATGTCCCGGCGCACCTCGCGTGCACGGCTCAGAGGACGGTGAACGATCGTCTGGCGCTGACGCTGGGCCGGTGAGCGGCGTCCGACCACGAACTCTGCACGTACCACTTGCCGGCCTTGGGCAGCTTGACCTTCAGCTTGTACTTCGACATGCCGCCGGCAGCCACGTTCTTCGCCTTGAACGTAGGGTACTTCACCCACTTCACGCCCTTCTTGCGGTAGAAGGTGAGCGGTGTGCCGCCGCCGAGAGCAGGCTCGACGGTGCCGCTCACGGTGAACCTGACGTTGCGCCTCACCTTCGCCGGCGCGGACGGACGCGAGAGCTTCGCCGCCGGCCGGCGGCCGCTGAGGATGGTGCCGTTGAGGCCCACCGCCCAGACGAGGTCCGGGGAGAGGGCGTCGATGCCCCAGAGCTCCGGCGTGCCGGCCGGCACGGTCTGCAGGCCCCACGTCGCCCCGCTGTCGGCCGAGTGGTAGACGACACCCCCGTCGCCGACGGCCCAGACGTGGCCAGAGCAGGCGTCGGCGCCGCGCAGCTGCCTGGCGGTCGGCGCCGACGGACGTGTCCAGCTCCCTCCGCCGTCGGTGGTGCGCAGAATGATCCCTCGCGCCGTGGTGGTGGCCTCGGTGTCGCCGACCACGATCGCTCTTGACCCGTCTATTATCGCCGCGCCCACGAGCCGCTCGTTACCGGTGCCGCCGTGGGCGACCGGCGTCCACGCAGCGCCACCGTCGACCGTCTTCATCACCGTGTTCGGGAAGCCGACCGCCCAGGCGCGACCCGAGCCGCCCGAGCCGTAGAGCCGCGAGGCGCCGAACATGTTGGCACGCACTGTGTTCGGCACGCTGGCCCATGAGGCGCCGCCGTTGACCGTCCGGTAGACCACCCCCGAGCTGCCGCCCGCGGAGATCCCGCCGCCGCCGATGCAGACGCTGTCGGTGAGCGCATGCACTGACCAGACGCTGGAGTGCGAGAACGAGCCCAGCTTGGTCCATGTGACGGCGGCGGACGCCGGAGCGGCGGCCACGAGCGATACCGCCGCGACGATCGAGGCCAGGACAAGCGTACGGAACCGAGTCATCACTGCCTCCCCCAGGACTCCGGACCCGCCCCGCGGGCACGACGCACTTCAGCCGCAAGGATAGGACCGCCTGCGGGCGCAGTCCAACACGACCCGCCGGGGAGCGGTGCGTCAGCCCAGCAGCAGCGCCTGCACGCGCTGCATGAAGTCGTTGAAGTCGGCGGCGTACTCCGGCGAGCCGTCTACCGAGACGCAGCCCTGGGCGACGCCGTCGACGAAGCCGACCTCCTTGTTCATCACCTTGAGGGCGCCGTCGACGCCGTGGAAGCGAAGATGGACGAACGGGCGGCGCCGCTGGTAGACGCCGCGGCCGGCCTTGCTCAGGCCGGAGCGGATGCGCAGGTAGGCGGCGATGCCCTCCGGCTCCACGCTCATCTGGTAGATGCGCTCCGGCTGGCGGCTCGTCCAGCGCACCATCTCCGGGTCGCCGGCCTTGTTGTACTGGCTCAGCGCCGTGGTGATCATGTAGAGCGTCATCTTGACCTTGAGGCGCCGCTTCGCCGGGTCCTTCGGCTGGGCGCTCGGCAGCAGCAGCTTGAGCGCCGGCAACAGCGAGACGACCTTGGCCAGCGTGCCGGGATGACTGAAGCCCTTGATGCCGGGCAGGACCGTCTTGCCGGCGAAGAAGTCGTTCATCTTGTGGACGTCGGCGAAGGTGAACGTGACCGTCGGCTTCACCGCCTCGCCGTGCGCGGCGTGATCGTAGACGCCCTGCTCCACACGCGCGACGCCGTCGTCGATGATCGCGTAGGCGGCCGGTGGCTCGCCGGCGGCGCGGTCGTGCGCCGCGTGGCCGGCCGCGGCAGCCGGCCCGCCGCCATCGTCCTTGACGCGGAACTGCACGACGGCGTGCACGCCCGTGAACCGGTGGTTCATCGCCTGGTCGTCCTCGACGATGACCTTGAGGACCGGCAGGGCGGCGCGCAGGAAGAGCCGCGCCCGTAGCACCTCCCGGTCGGGCGGCGGCACGTGCGTGGCCGCGGGGGAGCCGGGTGCCGCCGCGATACCGGCGGTCGTTCCGGCCGGCGCGCCGCCGGCAGATGCGGCGGCCATCAGACCTCGTCCTCCCAGTCCTCGTCGAGCTCGGCGACGATGCCCAGCATGACGCGGATCCTGTCGACGATGCCGTCGATGTCGATGCCGTAGTGGCAGTACAGGTCTTCGGGGTAACCGACCTCGCTGTAGCAGTCGGGCAGACCGACCTTGGCGAAGGTGCAGGTGACGCCGCTCTGCGCGAGCACATCGGCCACGGCGCTGCCGAGGCCGCCGATGACGGTGTGCTCCTCGACCGTCAGGATGTGACCGGTCTCGCGCGCCGCCGCCAGGACGGCGGCGTCGTCGAGCGGCTTGAGCGTGTGCATGTTGAGCACCCGCACCGAGACACCGTCTGTCTCGGCCAGGATCGCCGCCGCCTGGGCGGCGTGGTAAACGGCGACGCCGCAGCACACGACGGTGAAGTCGGCGCCGGGCGCGATCTCGACGGCCGTGCCGATCCGGAAGCCGTAGTCCTCGTCCGCGTAGTGCAGCGGCTCGAAGCCGCGTCCGAGGCGGATGTAGACCGGTCCCGGCCTCTCGATGCAGGCGCGCACGGCATTGGCCGTCTCGTAGCCGTCGGCCGGCACGATCATGGTCATGCCGGCCAGCGCGCGCATGATCGCGATGTCTTCGGTGCAGTGGTGCGTGGTCCCCGCCTGCCCGAACGAGATGCCGCCGTGCGTGGCGATGATCTTGACGTCCAGACCCTGGTAGCAGATGTCTGTGCGTACCTGCTCCAATGCCCGCATGCTGGCGAACACCGACATGGTACTGACGAACGGAAGCAGCCCGGACCTGGCCATGCCGGCCGCCATCCCGAAGAGGTTCTGCTCGGCGATGCCGACGTTGACCAGCCTTTCCGGGAAGCGCTCGCCGAACACGCCGATCTTGGTCGACTTGGCGAGGTCGGCCGTGAGCGCCACGATACGCGCGTCCTTCTCCCCCAGCTCCGTCAGGACGCGCCCGTAGATCTCGGCCTGGGTGAGGGTGTTGGCGTCGTAAACGTTCCAGGTGGTGCCGGTGACGGCGGCAGTGGTCGGACGGCCGGCCATCATGCGGCCCTCGTGCGGCGCTCCGCAGAGCTGCCGGCGGTCACGCCGCGCAGCTGCGCCGGCCCGCCCGGCGTCACGCGACCCTCTCGATCGAGGCTCTGGCCCTCGCGGCCAGCTCCGAGTCGAGGCTGCCGTAGTGCCACTTCACGTTGTCCTCCATGAAGTCGACGCCCTTGCCCTTGACCGTGTGCGCGATGACGACCGTGGGCGCCACAGCGTCCGGCCGCCGCGCCCGGGCGCGCGCGCCTTCGACGGCCGCCGCGATCTGGGCGAAGTCGTGGCCGTCGATCTCGACGACCTGGAACCCGAACGCCCGCCACTTGTCGGCCAGCGGCTCCAGCGACATGACGTCTTCGGTAGGCCCGTCGATCATCAGCCGGTTGCGGTCGACCAGGGTGATGAGGTTGGTGGCGCGATGGTGGGAGGCGGCCATGGCCGCCTCCCAGACCGAGCCTTCGTTGCACTCGCCGTCGCCGAGCAGGCAGTAGGTGAGCCACGACTCCCCCTGGTAGCGGGCGCCCCAGGCCATGCCGAGCGCCTGCGAGAGACCGTGCCCCAGCGAGCCGGTCGACGCGTCCACGCCCGGCACCTTGGCGCCGTCCAGGTGCATGCCGAACGGGCTCTTGAAGTGGTTGAACTCGTGCAGGAGGTCGTTGGGGAAGTAGCCGCGGTCGGCCAGCACGCTGGCCAGGCCGACCCCGGCATGTCCCTTGCTCAGCACGAAGCGGTCGCGTTGCGGCCAGTCGGGCTCGTCGGGCCGCACGTTCAGGTACTTGTAGTAGAGCGCCGTGAGGAGGTCGGCGCTGCTCAGAGCGCCGCCGATGTGGGCGCCGCCGGCCCATGTGGTGACGTCGATCATCAGGCAGCGCAGCTCGCGCGCCTTGGCCCGGAGTCCGCGGATCTCGTCGTCGGTCAGCGGCATCGGCGGCCTCCTCGCGCACAGGCGGCAGGGGTCGGGCGGCAGACGGACACCCCGGAGCGCATCACGTGCCCCCTTCCTCATCGAGCACCGTGAAGGCCTCCTCCACGATCGCCAGCGTGCGCTCCAGGTCCTCGTCGGTGTGGGCGCAGGAGACCAGCCAGTTGTGGTGCGACGTCAAGTAGGCGCCGCGCCGCGTGCACTCGGCACAGAGACGCTGGTGGAGCATCGTGCTCTCGTCGTCGGTGAGGCGCAGGTACGGCATCTGCGGCGGGCCGGTCACCTTGAGGTCGTGGCCGTGCGCGTCGGCGATGCGCTTCATGCCGTCGGTGAGCCGGCGGCCGTAGTCTGCCATGTACGCCGGCGCGTCACGACGCTGCAGCTCGTCGATGCAGGCCAGCGCGGCCGCCATCGGCACCGCCTGGAACCAGTAGCTGCCGGTGTAGAAGACGCCGGCGGCGTCGCTCTTGAGCTCGCCGCGGCCGACGATCGCCGAGATCGGGTACCCGTTGGCGATCGCCTTGCAGTAGCACGCGAGGTCGGGTCGAAAGCCGAAGCATTCGTTCGACCCGCGCAGGTCCAGCCGGAAGCCGGCCCGCACGTCATCCAGGATGAGCACCACGCCGTGCCGGTCGCAGAACTCGCGGATACGCTGCCAGTAGCCCTCGGCCGGCAGCTCGTTGTCGGCGAACGTGAGGTGCTGGTACGGGGTGCTGATGAAGCCGGCGATGCGGCCGGGCTCTTCCTCGAGCACGCGCTCGAAGGCGACGGCGTCGTTCCAGGGGATGCGGACGACGTTCTCGGTGTCCTGAGGCACCACGCCGTGATGCCCCGGTCCCTGCATCCAGGCCGCCACACCGTGGTAGCCGCCCTCGATGGCGACGATCTTCGCGCGGCCGGTGGCGGCGCGGGCGATCATCGTCGCGTAGGTGGTCATGTCGCCGCCGTTCTTGGCGAAGAACGCCCAGTCGGCGAAGGGGATGAGCTCCACCAGGCGCTCGGCCAGATCGACCATCAGCGGCGAGGCGCCCATCAGCGTGTCGCCCTTCTCCGCCTGCCTGCGGGCGGCCTCGTCGACCACCGGGTCGTTGTACCCCAGGACCATCGGACCGTAGGCACACATGTAGTCGATGAAGTCGTTGCCGTCGACGTCGATGAAGTGCGAGCCCTTGCCGCTGACGGCGAAGAACGGGTAGCTGGTCGGCGGCACCAGCGGCGCCGGGCTGAAGTGGCCGTAGATGCCACACGGGATGACCGACGCGGCCCGCTTGAACAGCGCCTGGGAGCCGGCGAACGAATAGGTCTGCATCATCGGCTCCCACTCGGCGCTGCACGGACGGACTGATCCTGGCTCATCGTCGCTCCCCCACTCACGAGAGGTAGACCGGGACGCGCTCCAGGACGAGCCCCAGTGCGTCGACCTTCCGCAGCTGACCGCTGATCTCGACGTCGCCGCAGGCGACGGCGGCGAACGTGTCGAGCGTGCCGTTGAGGAAGGCGCTGGCGATGTGCACGTCTCGCATGCGGATCAGGGCGGTGGGAGCGTCGATCCCGCCCTTCACCGCGACGATGCGTTGCGGCGACAGCACAAGGCCGACGCTGGGGCCGTCGGGCAGCACCGTGAGAGCGATCGACCCGCCGTCGAAGATCCGGCGGAACCCGGCGGCCACCGGGTCGTACTCCAGCAGGATCGGCACGGCGAAGGCCGCCGTGGTGAGCATCAGCCGCGTGTTCATGGCCAGGTAGTCGGGGTCGGCGAACAGCTCGGGCGTGGGCTTCAGATAGTACGACAGCCTTTCGGTGAGCTTGGTGAACTCGCGCTGCATGAAGCCGAGCTTACCGAACCCGCGCAGCGGGATCGGCGTGCCGCCGCGCCCGTCGAACATGCGGTTGAGCTGCGCCGCGGAGGTGAAGAACAGGGTAACCGTGCCGCCTCCCTCGTGACCTGGGGAGAGAGACGACGACTCGCCGACGGCGGCCCGGTCGTCGAGCGGACGGACGGTGCAGCGGCCGTCGGCGAAGCACACCGCCGCGGCCGGTCCGCCGGCCACCCGGAACTGCACCGTCAGGCGCGTGCCGGCAACGAGCGCGGCCATCTCGGCGTCTTCGGCCACGACATCCTGCAAGCCCGGCAGCACCGCGTGCAAGTGGAGGCGGGCGCGCAGCGACTCGTGCGCCGCTCCGCGCCCCTTGACCGCCTCGCCTGGCGCGACGCTCACCGGAACGTCTCACGCAACACGTGACCCATGCAGACCGTCCCTTCCGTGGGTGCCGCCGGCATCTCGCGGCCTTCATCGTAAGGGACGCGCAGGGGTCGCGTCCACGCCGCCGCTGGGTCGCATCCACGCCTCCGCTGGGCCGCGTCCGGGCCGCCGCGGGGTCGCGTCCAGACCGCCGCGACGTTCCGGCGCTCGCCGACAGGAGCCAGGAACCCAGGAGCCAGGACTCCGTTTCTGATGGGCGGTCCGAAGCGGCGAGCGGTGCATCGCCGACTGAGGGCGGCGGCGCCGTCAGCCGGTTTGCACCCGCTGCGCGTAGCGGGGCCGCCCGCCGGTCGCTCACATCCTGCGTGGCCGCGCAGCCCGGAACGGTAGGCGCGTCTGCCGGCGACAGCCCATCACACAAGGCACGAGAGCCGCTCGGCCTGCAGCACGCCACGCGGGTCGTCTTCGTGCTTGAGCTTCACGAAGGCATCACGACCTGCGGCCAGATGCAGCCGCGCCTTCTCCGCCCAGCGGTGGATGTCGGCGTCGGAGTAGTCGGCACGGCGGAGACGGTAGTAGGCGAAGGCGGCGGTCACTTCGTCGGGCGCGGCCGGCGTCTCTGAATCAGTGACGCAGAGAGCTGCTCCGTGTTCGCGCAGCAATCCGAAGCCCCGCGCAGTACTCGAGGAACCTGCTCTGCGGCAACCCGTCGGGAGAGAAGCCCGGCTTCCAGGAAGGGTACGCGAACCCCGACGTACCTGAGTACGGCATCGCCAGGGGACGAGTATGGCCGTGTTGCGCCAAAGCCACGCCGGATGTACATGATCCGCGGAGCCGCCGCACAGGAGCCCTGCGGGTCCATCGCGGCGAGGCCGACCGGGGTCCGCGCGGCGGTCGTGGGGCCATCGCGCCGAGTCTGCGAGATGCGTGGACGCATCCGCGGTAGCCGGATGCACACGATTCCCAGAGTCGTCGCGTACTACCCCGGGGGCCGCCTCCCCGACCCGGGATGCGAGCAGGCGGCACGAAGGCCCGTCGAGGATCATGGTCGCTCCGAGGCGTCGGACAGTCCGGGCCGCCGACGATCACGGTCACGCGGAGGCATCGGCAGACCCGCGGCCGCGACCACGCGGTCCCTGCTGTGGACTCGCGGACGGTCGCACACGAAGAAGCGGCCCGGGGCCGGCTCCACGAGCCGGCCCCGGGCCGCCTGCGTTCACGTAGTCCGTCGAGCGATCCCGGTCAGACGCGTGTACGTCAGGCGGCGCCCGTCAGACGACGATCAGTCGCGCCGTTCCCGTCAGACGGGCCGCACGTTGACGGCCTGGGGGCCCTTCTGACCCTCCTGGACGTCGAACTCGACGGCCTGGTTCTCGTTGAGAGTACCGACGCCGGCGCCGAGATCGTTGATGTGGACGAAGACGTCCTTCTCACCCTCGCGGGCGATGAAGCCGTAGCCCTTCTGACCGTTGAACCACTTGACTGTACCTTGAGCCATCTCTACTCCTTGTGCTGGGAACGCCCCGTCGGCGACATCCGGTCGCCGGGTCGCGCCCCCATACCCTACAGTGCTCCGCCGGCCTGTGCCGGACGGACCACCCTTGTGGACTGTGTTCGTGTGCCGGACGGTGTCCCTGTGACGTCCCCCCTTGTCGACCGCCGCCCGCGGCCGTACCGCGGCCGGGCGTGCGGGTGTACCCGATGTGGATGATGGAGATGATATCGCGGTCGCCGTGTCCGGCGCTGCGATCGGTGGTGTGTCGTAGAGTCCGCCGCGATGCAGGCGCGCCCCGATGAGCCGCTCGATGGCTTTGAGCTCCGCGGCCTCGTCCTCGGTAAACAGCGTGACCGCCTGCCCGCTGCAGCCGGCGCGGGCGGTGCGCCCGATGCGGTGCACGTAGTCCTCGGCCGAGACCGGCACGTCGAAGTTGATGACGTGGGTGATGCCGTCGACGTCGATGCCGCGGGCGACGATGTCGGTGGCGACCAGCACCTTGATGGTCCGCCGGCGGAAGCCGTTGAGCGCCTTCTCGCGCTGGGCCTGGGAGCGATCACCATGGATGGCCGCGCAGACGACGCCTTCACGGTTCAGCGTGCGTGCCAGCCGGTCGGCCCGGCGACGCGTGCGCGTGAACACGAGCGTGCAATCGGGCTCGTGGTGCTGCAGGTAGTCGACCAGGAGCCGCAGCTTGTCGTCGCGGGCCACCGGCAGCACGCTCTGCGCGACGCTGTCCACCGGCATGGCGCTGCCGCCGACCTCGAGGAAGACCGGCTCGTTGAGGGTGTCTTCGATGACGGCCAGTACCTCACGGGTCATGGTGGCCGAGAAGAAGAGGCTCTGGCGTCCGGCCGGCACGGCCTGGCTGATGCGCTTGATGTCCGGCCAGAAGCCCATGTCGAGCATGCGGTCGGCCTCGTCGAGGACGAGCGTGCGCACCCCGTCGAGGGTGAGGTCGCCCTGCCGCATCATGTCGAGCAGGCGACCGGGCGTGGCGATCAGCAGGTCGACGCCGGCCCGTGCGGAGCGCGCCTGCGGCCCGTAGGTGACGCCGCCGTAGACGGCCAGCAGTCGCACGCCGGTCGTGGCAGCCAGCGTGCGGCCCACAGCCTCGATCTGTGCCGCCAGCTCGCGCGTCGGCGTGACCACAAGGGCGCGCGGCGCGCCGGGAGCGGCGCTGCGGCCCCGCGGACGAGCCGCCCGCCGTGCCGAGTCGCCGCCGCCGGACGCCAGATCCTGCAGGATCGGCAGCAGGAAGGCAGCCGTCTTGCCGGTGCCGGTCTGGGCACAGCCGACCACGTCGCGGCCCTCGAGCACGTACGGCACCGCCTGCTCCTGGATCGGAGTCGGGATCCGGTAGCCGGCGGCGTCGACGCCGTGCAGCACCGGGCCGCGCAGGCCCAGATCGGCGAACGCGTCGGCGCGCGGCGTGCGGTGGTAGGTCGGCCGTCCCGCCTGGGAGACGGCCGTGGTCTCGGGGTTGGACTGGGACCCGGAGGTCTTCGCGATCTCGGGGATGGAACGGATAGTGGGAATGGTCTGATTCAAAAGAGCTCTCTCTCTGGAATGAGCGGGGCGCAGCAGTCGGCGGCACGTCGGCCGACGACGCGCAAGGCTCATCGGGTGGGGGGCCCCCGTATGAGG
>Ga0194113_10012269_pt1 | contig 10080 bp, 9 predicted proteins | sample TA2MahC200mmetaG_FD_146193 | JGI IMG/M metagenome (GOLD analysis project Ga0194113, IMG submission 146193) | Freshwater microbial communities from Lake Tanganyika, Tanzania - TA2015017 Mahale Deep Cast 200m | ecosystem: Environmental > Aquatic > Freshwater > Lake | place: Tanzania: Lake... | reverse complement strand
GGATGCGGTCGAAATCCGACGGGGTGCGCAATGCTCCCGACTGCGGCTCCAGCCACAGGTAGAAATACTCGTAGCGGTCCAGGCCGAAGAACTCGCGGCAGTCGGCCACGGTTACGTCCCGGCTCAGGCCCTGTCCGTACCAGCGATCCAGCACGTCCTGCCGCAGTTCTTCCTCGAAGTGGGGCACGCGATCGGCCGGCCGGCCGTGCGCGATGCGCAGGAATCGTTCTCGGGAGTTCATCTTCGCCTCGGGCGGAGAATGGTCCGGGTTCTGCCGCTGCGGCTCCATCACCATCCCTGGACGCGGGACAGGACGCTGTCGGGCACTTTACCGGCGAGTGCGTCCGACAGGGATTCATCCAGGATGCCGAGCGCCCTGTCCGCCTCGGCCTCGGAGATCACCAGCGGCGGGCAGACGCGGAGCACGGACCCGCTGAAAAAGGTCAGAAACAGCCCCTTCTCCCAGCAGCGCCAGCTCACCTTCGCCGTCAGGGCCCGGGCCCGCTCCCTCGTCCCGCGGTCCAGAACCAGGTCGACACCGATCAGAAGTCCCTTGCCACGCACGTCTCCGATGACATCGTACCGTTCCTGCATCCGGCCCAGCTCGTCCATCAGGTACCGCCCCATGGATTCCGCGCGCGCGACCAGGCCCTCTTCTTCGATCACGTGAATGGCCGCCAGTGCCGCGGCGCAGCACACGGGATTCTGGCCGGTGCAGAACACGTGGCCGGGGGAGCGCCAGTGCGACATGAGTTCCTCCCGGGCCACCAGGGCGGATATCGGCATGCCGGCGCCCAGCGCTTTGCCCATCACCACCATGTCGGGCTCGAGGCCGAAGTGCTCGCAGGCAAACCAGCGGCCGGTGCGGCCCATGCCGGTCTGGACTTCCTCCGCAACCAGGAGGATGCCGTATCGGCGGCAGGTGTCGACCAGGCCGCGGACAAAGCCCTCGGGGGGGACGATGACGCCGGCATCGCCCTGGATCGGCTCCCAGATGATGGCGGCCACCTCCTCTCCGGGAACGCTGTTCTCGAGCAGGGCGCGCAGGTAGCCCAGGCACTCCCGGGCGGCGCCGTCGCCGCTCCGGTAGGGATCCGGGTAGGGCACGTGGTGGATCTCCGGCAGGAAAGGACCGAATCCGCGGCGCATCTGAAGGCTCACCGCCGAAATGCTGAGGGCGCCGTAGGTGTTGCCGTGGTAGGAGCGGTGAAACGCTATGATCTTCTGCCGTCCCGTGGCCGCCCGTGCCAGCTTGATCGCTCCATCGTTGGCATCGCCCCCGCTGAGTCCCAACGCCACGCGCTTGGGCCCGGGCACGGGAGCGATCCGGGCGATAGCGGCGACACAGTCGGCCAGCGGCTTGTGGTAGGCGTAGGCGGCATTGTAGTGAACCAGCTCGGCGGCCTGGGACTGGATGGCGGCGACGATCCGGGGATGCTGGTGGCCGACGTTGGCTATGGCCGCGGCGCTCAGAAAATCGATGTACCGCCTGCCCTCCCAGTCCTCGATCTCGGCGCCCCGGCCGGTCCGTACCGCCATCGGAAAGAAGGGAAGCCGCACGGAGGGCGAGAGGAACTCCTCGTCGAGACGGATGATTTCATCGGTCGCTGTCATGAATGGGACCTCGCTGAAAGCCACTGCCGGACGCGCTCGGCCGGGACGCGTGTTTCCGCGGCCAGGAACTCGACCTCCTCGTCTCCCAACCCGCCGGGGGCCTCCTGCGCCGCCCTGCGGACATAGGACTCCCGCAACCTGTCCAGGTCGACCTCCGACACCGACATCCGGCGCAGATCGGCCGGGATCACGATCCGGCGGCCGGGGGCGTTATCGCGCGGATCGCCCGATTCCACGATTACGCCCGCCTGTTCGGCGAAGGCGAGCTGTGCCGTGGGGTGCTTGCCCGCCCCCGTGTACTCGGTCTCGGAAACCACAATGATCCGGTCCCGGTCCATTTCGCGCGCCAGGGCCAGTGCGGCCGCCAGCGACGTGTTGCCGGCGGGCCCGCGCTCCAGGCCTTCCGCCTGCGCCAGGGCCTCCGTGGCGAAGAACACCTCGCCCTGCGTGACGGTCACGAAACGGTCGATATAACGCAGCGGGCGGGCCGCGTTGCGGGGCACGTCCACGCGGTCGGGCCAGGAGGTAAAGGGCATGGAAAAGCCCGTGTGGCCCGTGGTGAAAGACTTGCGGTTGAAATCGCGGTCGGAGGCCATGTGCAGGCCGGAAAGATCGACGCTCACCGCCAGGACCTCGGTTGACGTGCACCCGGCGCGGCGGAGGCCGCGCGCGGTGCCGGTGATGTTGCCGCCGCCGGCGTGGGTCACGGCGACCAGGTCGGGATCGCGACCGGCGACCTCGCGCACCTGCTCTGCGATCTCCACGCCCAGAGTCTCGATCCCGGTGACGGAAAAAGGAGTATACAGGGAAGCATTGAAGAATCCCGTTTCCTCCAGCAGCGACAGCAGCACGTAGAACAGCTCGGGCCCCACGGTCGTCTGGATGACCTCGGCGCCGAGGGCTTCGCACTTGCGCCCCTTTTCCAGGATCTCGGGCTGGCCGCGCCCGCTGCTGTCGAAGACCTCCTGGACGATGATGCAGCGCAGCCCGTACATGGCGGCCTGGGAAGCGACGGCGGCACCGTAGTTCCCGCTGGTGGCGGCGATGATGCCCTTGTAGCCGTTCTTCCCGGCATGAAAGGCCGAGACGGACGCCCGGCGGTCCTTGAAGCTGCCCGAGGGATTGCAGGCCTCGTCTTTGACCAGGATCCGCGCGCCCTTTCCCTCGGGGCTGATCCTGCGCACGGCCTCCGTCAGACGGCGCATTTCCAGGAGCGGCGTGCGCCCGACGCCGGCAGTGGATTGAATGCGGCGGATCTCCTCCAGCGGGTATCCAACCCGCTCCATCATGGCGTCGTAGTCGAAGGCGAGCGGCCCGCGGCTGAAGCTCCGATAGTCGAGTCCCGTGGCGCGCAGCAGGATCTCGCTTTTCCTGGCCATCACTTCCGCATATCCCATGCCGGACCTCAGTCTTCGAGCAGCTTTTTCAACGATGGGCCGACTGCCAGCAGGGCCGGGTGGGGCCGGCCGAAGCTGTGGGCATATCCCGGATTCACGTCCGCCAGGGTTCCCTCCACGGTGCGGCCCGCAAGCGTGCGGAGGGTTACACGCTCTCCAATGGCGGCTTCATGGGCGGCCCAGCCGTCGATCCAGCCCTGGTATGGGTGGGACGCGGTGTCGGCCGGAATTCCGGGCGCCCGCTCCCCCGCGGGGAGGATGGTGACCCGGATGCGGACCCAGTCTCCGGCTCTGGCTCCCATGCTCATGCGATCATCCTCCGGCCGGCCGCTCACGCGGACCGGCGCGCCAGGGCGGCGCTAGACGCGGAACGGTAGAACGATGACGGCCTCGTCTTCGGCCGCGAACCGCGCGCCGCACACGACGCAGTAGCGGAACGGGTAGCGCTGGGGTTGCGCATACTCGCAGCCGCACTCGCCGCACTGGACCTCCACCTGCCGGCCCCATTCGTTCTGAATGATCCGGCGCGACTCGTGGAAGCAGGCAGCGCGCGTCGAGAACGCCCGCGAGCACCACGGGCAGAACGAATAAGACTCGAAATCCCCTTCGGGCAGCGGAAGCAGGCATCGCGGGCAGCACGATATGTCCACCGCCTCGACCTCCAGGTAGTCCAGCATTTCCGCCCGCAGCGCGAGCAGGATACGCCGGACCTCCCCCCGCGAGTACCTCGTTCCGGGTCCGTCACGCATTCCACGCCCATTGTATCAGCTTTCGTGCCGGAATATCTCACACCCCTCGGTGTCCTCTGTGGCTCTGTGGTGAGTTCTTTCTCACGTCGACCGGAATCCGTGTGCTCGCCCGTGTAAATCCGTGGCCAGTCGATTTTTCTCGGGTCCACAGAGCGCACCGAGGCCGTGAATTGCTCCTTGACCCTCCCTGCGGCGCTGGAATAGAGTGGCCCTCCCGAAATCGGATGCCGCCGGCCCGCAGCGACGGGGATTCCACCACCCCGCGGAGACAACCCTTGAAGCAGTCATTCTGGACTCGTGACCTGGCCCTGGCCCTGCTGGGGTACTTCTTTCTCTTCTTGAGCGTCACGCTGTTCTACCTGTTTCCCGTATTCCTCGACAGCTTCCACCCTTCGAAGAGCCGCGTCGGCCTGATTATGGGGATCCACAGCGTCACGGCCATCCTGGTGCGGCCCTTCTTCGGGCGAATGGTCGACGAGCGCGGCGGCCGCAAGGCGGCCATCCTGGGCACTCTTCTGATGATTGCCGTCGTTCCGTTTTTCCACCTCGTGGATGGCGCGGGTGCCATGCCTCTCGCGCTCCGGGCCCTGATGGGCGCCGGCTGGGGCATCGGCATGACAGCCACCATGGCCATCTGTTCCGACCTGGCTCCCCTGGACCGGATGGCCCATTCGATCGGGATCATCGGAGTCGCGGGCATCGTGGCCAGCGCCGTCGGCCCGATGCTGGTGGAGCAACTGGCCGCCAGCTATGGCTTCGGCGCGATCTTCAACACGAGCCTGGCTCTGCTGTCCGGCGCCCTGATCTGCCTGCTGGCTACGCGCGGGATTCCCCGCGCCAATCACGCCGGCGGCCGAGGCGGGACCGTCAGGCTGGCGCGATACTCTCCGGTAACCCTCTCGATCATCGGATCCATGGCGGTCGTGCACGGGGCCGTGCGCGGCGCCGTCGTCAATTTCATCGCGCTCTTCGGCATGGATGCGGATTTGGGGCGGGTAGGCCCTTTCTTCCTGGCCTTCTCGGCCGCGGCGATCCTCACGCGCCTGGGGATGGGCGACGTCTCGGACCGGTATGGCCGGAAACAGATCATCCTGCCGGCCGGGCTGCTCATCAGCCTGAATCTCTTCTGGCTCTCGCGGGCTCAGAGCTTCGAAGTCTTCGTGCTGAACGGGTTTATTGCCGGGCTGGGGCAGGGATTGATCTTCCCCGCACTGAGCACCTACATCATCGATTTCCTGGGGCGCGAGAACAAGGGCCTTGCCCTGGCCCTGTATCTCTCTCTCTTCGATGTCGGCATGGGCCTGGGTTCGCCGGTCTTCGGCTGGGTCTCGGACCAGGTCGGCTATCGGAGCATGTACATGACCGCCGGCGCATTCCTGCTGATCACCACTTTCATATTCTCCATCCGGGCCCCGCGCATTCCGAAGACAGACAGCAGATGACCGAGAACCGGTCGCGGCCGCCTGCCGGACCGCGGTGGTATGGCCGGGCATTACCTGGGAGCCCATATTCGACAATTACGCTTCCGCTTCGATCGGCGACGTGGCCATCTTCCAGAAGAATCCCGACATCATCTGGGCGGGCACGGACGACGGGAACATCCGGCTTACCCGCGACGGCGGCCGGACCTGGGGCAACGTCCGCCCGAACATCGGGGGCGTTCCAGCCGGCCTGTGGGTCAGCCGGGTGGAGGCATCCCATTTCGACGAAGGCACATGCCATGCCACGTTCGACGGCCACCGGAGCGACAACTTCTTACCCTGGGTGTTCAAGACCACGGACTTCGGAAAGACCTGGCGGAGCATCGCGAGCAATCTCCCAGATGGGCAGGTGGCCTACGTGATCCGGGAAGATCCGGTCAACCGCAACCTGCTTTTCCTCGGAACGGAGTTCGGCCTGTTCATTTCCACCAACGGAGGCGGGCAGTGGGAAGGTTTCATGAACAACCTGCCCACCGTGGCGGTGCACGACATCCTGATCCACCCGCTCTACAAGGATGTCGTCATCGGCACCCACGGGCGAGGCATCTGGATCTGCGAAGACATCTCGGCCCCGCAGCAGATGAGGGTGCCCGTGATGTCCTCTCCGGCGTTCCTGTTCGACGCGCGCCCGGCCACCCAATGGTTCTCCATAAGCCAGGGAGGGTCCAGGGGGCAGTTCCTTTTCCAGGGCCAGAACCCTCCCGCGGGAGCGCTGATCCATTGCTTTCTCGGTGCGGGAACCCAGGAGGGGACGCTGGAGATTTCGGATCCGAGCGGTGAGCTGACGCTGCGGAGGCAGTTGAAGGGGAAGCCGGGCGTCAACCGGCTGGTCTGGGGTTTCCAGTTCGACCCGCTGGAATTGACGGAGTCGGAGAAGAAGCTCCTGGAGGACTACCTGAAAGCGTCATCCGGGGAGGAGCGGGGGAGGCTGAGCGACGAGCTCGAAAGGTCTCTGAAAAATCGAGGCAAGAGGTATGCGGGAATCAACCGGGGCGAGCGCGAGCTGAACCGGATCCCGGCCCAGCCGGGGGTCTTCAAGATGACGCTCCGAGCGGCGGGCCGGTCCTGGGTCAAGCCCCTGACGGTACGCAAGGACCCGATCCTCAAGTGACGCGGGGACGAAAGAGGGACCAGCCGCGGAATTGACAGGTTCCAGGTAATTAGTTTCTGTCGCGAAACCCGTTCCGTGATAAATCCAGGCCCGAGGGGCCGGCATAGAACAGCCCCGGGCGTGAGCCCGGGGATCGGGCGATGCAGCTGACAGAGCCCTGAATGGGCGACACCCAAGCCAACTCGCAGAATAACTTGTGCCGCCCCTTCGGGGCTCGAGGTTGGTCATCGATCCAACCCCGGGCTCACGCCCGGGGCTGTCCTCTGGCGCCCTTGCAGGGCTTGCGATGTGCTCGAACTCGGGTTTCGCGACAGCAACTAATTACGCCGGGGCGCCGCTCAGCGCAAGAGCGTCCATGTCTTGTAAAGCAAACCTGCGCTGAACAGGACCAGGACCAGCAGGGGCGCCCAATTGCCCCCGGGGGTCACGAACTCGGGAGTACGGTCCCCTTTCCTCCTTGCCCTCCAGACCAGGAGCGGCGGCAGGATGCCTGCGAACAGACCCCCGCCGTAGACGCCCGCCAGATCGAGTGCCGCGATGAAGGACGCAGGCCGGGAAATGGCCAGCGCCAGGGGCAGAATCACCGAGAGTGCGAGCGCGAGCACCCGCGCCGGATGCCTGCGGAACTTCCGCAGCAACTCGGTCCAGATGTCGGTCAGCGAGAGGCCGAAGCCGATGAATGACGTCATCGTCGAGAGGATGGCAAAAAAGCTGCCGAGCACAATGATGATCCCACCGATGAGGTGCCCGAGCGGGATGGTCGCGGGCTGGCCGTGCACCTGCGCCTGCGCCAGGGTGGCGGTTTCGGAGAAGGCCACGTTGGTTTCGCCCTGGGTTCCGGGAGGCACGACTCCCACGATCACCAGCGACCAGATTATGTAGAGAAGCATGGGGAGCGCGATCCCGGCCGACGCGGCCATCTGGAGGCCCTTGAAGTCGTGCTTCATACCCAGGGCGATCGAGGGAATCACGGAGTGGCCGACGTACGCGAACAGGATGACGCCGAACACTCCGGGCATTGCCTGCCAGTTCGAGTGCTCCAGCAGCGAGGAGCTGAGTCTCGGCGCCGCCAACGCGATGATGCCGAAAAAGAGCGCCATCATGCCGGCGAACATGATCACCTCGGCCTTCCCGGTTGCCTTCAGCCCGAAGTAGATCACCGCGCAGCTGACAGCGAAGTAAATGATCGTCCCCGCCCAGATCGGCAGGGCGCCCCGCGAAACCTCATGGATCAGGCTGCCGCCGGCCGAGAGGTATCCGCTGAGGGCTCCATAGATGTAGATGAGTATCCCGGTGAACATCAGCGCTGATCCGCCCCTGCCGAGGTATCTCGCGGCCAGATCCGGCAGGTGCAGCGGCGACTCTGTCCGGAGAACTGCCTCCGCGATATACATGGACGTGAGCAGCGATGCGACGCCGATCACCAGCAGCGCGAACAGGCCGGGCAGGAACCCGGAAACCGTCATCGAGATCGGCAGGGCCAGGATTCCCGCGCCGATGACCGTACCGGCCACAGTGTACAGCGCCTCCAACCTAGACATCCTTCCTTCCGCCATCTCCCACCTCCAATATAGGGTCGGACCAACATAAACAGCTGTGTTTATAGCACTTAAGACGGCCCTTCCTCCGAATCTCTCAGCGCAGTCGCTCATGCTGCCGAGCGGTTGACTTGCTAGATCAGGCCGGTTGCCCACATGGCATAGACGGTCAGAAACGAGGCCACACCGCCCACGAGCGTCACTCCGCCAAAGCAGTAGATCGCGTCGGACGGCTTGAGTCCGGTCAGCGACGTGCATACCCAGAAGTAGCTGCTGTTGACATACTTGATGATGACCGATCCGGACGCCCCGGAAAGCATCGCGGCCTCCGGCGAGAGTTGCAGCGCGCCCAGCATCGGCGCCGTCAGGGAGCCGGCCGTGATCACCCCCACGGTGGTCGAGCCCGTGATCAAGTTTCCGATGATTCCGATCACGAAAGGAAGGACCACGGCAGGCATGCCGCTGCGAGCCACCACATCCGCAACGTACTGGACCGCGGGGGTGCCCTTGAGTATTTCGCTCAGTGACCCCCCGAGTCCCGTCACGACGATTATCATGGCCGAGATTCTGAGCCCGTCTTCCACCCAGACGGTCAGGGCGGCCTTTTTCTCCTTTACGTCTCGGATGTTGCGGAAAGCGAGCCAGACGCCGATGCTGAGGGCGGCGACGGGCCAACCCAGGTATTCCGCGTACCGGATGGCCAGGCCCCCGGATTCGAGGGTGCTTTTGTCGGCCAGCAGGCGCAGGATGCTCTGCCCGGATATGAGCAGCAGCGGAACGGCGATCGGCGCGAAGGAACTCCACCTGCCCGGCAGTCTTACCGGGTTGCCGGACTTGCCCGCCGCCTCGCCGGCAAACTCGTCCGCAGGCGGCGTCCCAATCCTGGGGCCCACGACAAACCGGCCCCAGGCCCAGCCGGCCAGGCTGCCCGTGAGACAGGCCAGGGAACCGAAGAGGATGCATTTTCCGATGTCGGCTCCGACCAGAGCCGCTGCGGCCAAGGGACCCGGAGTCGGCGGGACGACGGCATGCGTCAGCTGAAGCGCCCCGACGAGCCCGGTGGCCATTCCGGCGATGCCGACGCCCATGACCCTGGCTGCCGAGTGGACCAGGGGGTTGAGGATCACGTAGGCCACGTCGGAGAAGATCGCGATGCCCAGAACGAAGCCGGCCAGCGTCAGGGCCAAGGGCATGCGGCTCTCCCCCACCAGAGAGACCATCGACCGGGTGATCACCTGGATCGCGCCGGTATGCTTCATGGCCTCGGCGATGATCGACCCCAGGACGATCACAACCCCGATCTGGCCCAGGGTTTTCCCGAAGCCGGCCTCGAATGCCCTGATGAAGTTGTTCTGCTGGACGCCGGGGATGATCCCGAACAGGATGATCGGCACCAGGAGGGCGAGAAACACATGCCACTTCCACCGGGCGATCAGGACCAGCAGGAGGGCAATAACCGCCGTGAGCCCGATCAGGGTGAGGATGGGATTGGCGGCAACCGATTGCGCTGGGTCCATAGCCGTGTGTCCGCTACGCTGGCTGGTTTTGGGGGCTCACGCGGCGGCGGGCCTGGATTTCCTTTTCGCGAACAGCGTAATCCCTCCGAGGATCATGCCGAACAGGATCGCGGCCACCACCCAGATAAGGGCGTTGCGGGTCGGGATAACCAGCAGTCCCATAAGAGGGGTGACCTCGGGACCGACGTTGCCGCCCATCTCCATGCCGAACCTGGGAGCCTGCCACTGGAACCGGTAGGCCAGCATGTACGTAGCCATGACCATCAGGCGGGTGTAGAGCGCGAAAAAGAACAGGTCCTTCAAGAGAGCCTTGTACGGACCAGGCGCTCCCGCCGTGGCAATGCGCAGCGCAAACAGTATGGGAAAGACGAAATAGAGCCAGGCAACACCGAAGATATTGTTGACTGTCTCCGGCGCCCCCAATTGTTCCAGTACGATGCGGACGACGAGGATGGCGGCTGCCAGAATCAGTCCCGCCCGCATCAGAGCGGCCGTGCCCCGTTGGCTTGGCATGTGTGATCTCCCTTCGGTTATGCGGGCGACCGGCGGTTCGGGAGCCCGCCTCTCGTAACTGTTTAGCCCCATGCCCCAAACGTGTCTGCCCTGGGCGGGGCGAGGCCGCTCTCACCGCAGAGCCGCCGAGGCGGCGCAGAGAGCGCAGAGAAAACGATGT
>Ga0194113_10012259_pt1 | contig 10085 bp, 6 predicted proteins | sample TA2MahC200mmetaG_FD_146193 | JGI IMG/M metagenome (GOLD analysis project Ga0194113, IMG submission 146193) | Freshwater microbial communities from Lake Tanganyika, Tanzania - TA2015017 Mahale Deep Cast 200m | ecosystem: Environmental > Aquatic > Freshwater > Lake | place: Tanzania: Lake... | reverse complement strand
CGATTGGGAGCAACGGCCGTCGCGGAATCAGGTTCTGCAACTGGCGAAACAAGCGGAGGCCTTGAAAGAAAGGAACGTGCTCATCGCCGTCGTGCACGTCGCGAAAGCTGACGATGCCACGGTGCGAAAATGGGCGGCCGACAGCAAGATCCCATTCCCCGTCGGCATGATTCAGGGCGACAAGGACGAGGTGCTCGCCACCTGGTCCGTCAAATCACTGCCTTGGCTGATCCTGACCGACGCCGGCCATGTCGTCACGGCCGAGGGATTCGCGCCCGACGATCTGAACCGTAAGCTGGATGAAGCCGGGAACACAGACCGGTAAAACCATTGTGACCGTTTATCGAAGAGAAAGGAACAGGTATGAACAGGAGCGGGTGTGCCATCTCGTTGTTGGTGGTCCTGGTGTTCGGCGCCATGGGCGTGGCCCAGGAGCGTGTCACGAAAGAAAAAGCGGCCAAGAAGGAGGCGACCAAGGCCAAGGGGCTGAAGGCCGCCGGGGCGGAGGTCAAGAAACTCGCGGGCGACTTCAAGTTCACCGAGGGACCCGCCGCGGATGCCCGGGGGGATATCTACTTCACCGATATCCCGAACAATCGCATCCTCAAATGGTCGGTCCAGGAAGGCACGCTCAGCACCTTCCTGGAGAACTCCGGCGGGGCCAACGGGCTGTACTTCGACGGGAACGGCCATCTGCTCGCCTGCCAGGGCGGCGCCCGGCAGCTTGTGTCCATCTCGCCCCAGGGCCAAATCACCGTGCTGGCGGACCGGTACGAGGGCAAGCGGTTCAACAGCCCCAATGACCTCTGGATCGATCCCCAAGGCGGCGTGTACTTCACCGACCCGCGCTACGGCAGCCGGGAGGGGATGGAGCAGGACGGCGAGCACGTGTACTACCTGGCGCCCGACCGCAAGAGGCTGATCCGCGTCACGAGCGACCTGGTCCGCCCGAACGGCGTGATCGGGACTCCAGACGGCCAGACCCTCTATATCGCCGACCACGGGGCCGGACAGACCTTCGTCTACAAGGTCAATGCCGACGGCACGCTGTCCGACAAGCAACTCTTCGCCCCGGAAGGATCGGACGGCCTGGCCCTCGACAACCGGGGCAATCTCTACCTGACGACCAAGGTGGTCGCCGTCTACAACCCGAAAGGCAAGCGGATCGAGGAGATCCAGATCCCCGAGCAGCCGGCCAACCTGACCTTCGGCGGCAAGGACGACAAGACCCTGTTCATCACCGCCCGGACTTCGTTCTACTCGATCGCGATGGCCGTCAAAGGCGCGCCAACGCCTGTCCGAAAAGGAGATCAGCAGGCTCAAAAATCCAGGCGAGACACGTCCGACAAAAAAGCCAGGAAGGACAAGCGTCAGCAGCGGCAGTAGCATTGCAGGCAGGAATCTGCTCCACCGGCAATCCGGCACACCTCGGTTGCGATCTGCTGGGAATCCTGGGGCAGGCCGGACAAAGCCACCAGGTGGCGAGCGAGACTCCATCGGGACAGCGGTGCCGCAGAATAGGGCCGGGGGCTCCGTCGGCCGCCGGCCCTTGGATACGCTTGTAGAGACGCAAGGTATTGCGATCCTATGGCCTGACGACGCGGTTGTAGATCCGCACGTCGTCGATCAGACCGGTCCAGTAGGTGCCGGGAGCGAGCGTGCTGCCGGCACCGATGATCACGTTGCCGGAGGAATCCGCCAGTTTGCCCTGGGTGTCCTCGGCCACAAGCCCATCGTCCACGTAGAGCCGGCGGTGGGTGCCGTCCCAAGTGAAGGCTACGCGATGCCACTTGGTGCCATCGATGATCACATCTGAGTACAACGCCTTGCCAGATCGACTGCGGCTCTTCAACTCGGTCATGAGCAGGCCGGTCAACGGGTCCAACAGGAGCCAGTTCGCCCCAGCTTCCTGGGAGATGATCACCTGGCCCGGCGCGCCGCCTTTGACCCAAGCGAGGACGCTGAAGGGAGCCTCCGATGGGTTAAGGACGCGTCCTGTTGCGACGAAGCTCGTCCCATGAAACTGCAAGCAGCCCTCTTGCTTACCGCCCGCCGGCTGCCACGCCGGAATGCCCGTGACGGTCCCGTCGTGGTTGCCGGCACCGTCTTTGGCGACGATCCCGTCCGTCTCGTCCAGGGCCCAATGGGCGATGAGCGTCGGGTCGTCCACCTCCTGACCGATATGTCTCGCCAGCACCTTCAGATCTTCGACATCGACAATGCCGTCGCCCCAGGGCATGGGGCCGATGTCACAAAGGGAATCGTCCGTTCCCCAGGAATCCGCCATCCTGCGGATTTCAAAACCATCCACCTCGCCGTCGCCGTTGAAGTCGACGATAGGGATGATGTGTGCCTGCCAGAGGTCACCGCTGCCGGATCCGCCAGGGCGGGGTGCAGTCAAGTTACTCATGTCGTCGAGGTAAAGCAAGAGTCCGTCAGGCGACACGCTGGATGGAAACTCAGAATGCGCCGTGTTCAAAGATCGGCCAAGGTTCACGGGCGTGGTCCAGGGCAAGTCCTTGGATGGCCGTGCCGCCATCCACGTGTCTAAGCCACCGAACCCGCCCGGTCGATCCGACGCCAAGAATAACCTCAGGCCATCGGGCGAGAGGCAGCCACAGAAATCGTCTTTGAGACTGTTGAACGTCGGACCGAGATTCGTCGGCGGACCCCACGGATCAGATCTGGCCAGCCTCGTAGTCACGTAGATATCGCAACCGCCGGCACTACCTGACCGGTTGGAGTGAAAAAGGAGCGCAAGGCCGTCCGGCGAAATCACAGCCATCTCGTCATAGGATGAAGTGTTGATAGTGGCTCCGAGACTGACCGGCGGTGCCCAAGGAGCATCCTTTGAGGGTCGGGTGCTCACGTACAGGTCGGTCCGGCCGTGCCCCCCGGTTCTGGTAGATTGCAGGTACATCTCCAGGCCGTCGCGAGAGAGGCTCGTGACGACATCCAACTCCGATGAATTCACCAACGGGCCAACATTGGTTGGAATGTCCCATTCCTCTCCCACACGGGCACGTGTGGATACCCATATATCCAAACCGCCGTATCCACCCGGGCGGTTGGAGCTGAAGTGGAGCGCCAATCCGTCTTCGGAAATGATGCCCCCGAATTCGTTTTCGGGGCTGTTGACACGCGCCCCGAGATTCGTGGGCTCGCCCAACGTGAAATCCGCCTTGGCGGCATCCATGCCCCCTGCCAGGATACCTGCCACAATTCCCATCCAGACAATCGTCATTCTCAGACTGCTTTGCCGTTTCATTGGTGTCCCCTTTCAAAGAGGTTTTCGCTATTCGTTCCGCAAGAGTCGGCGCGCGTGCTCCAAGCGGCGAATGCGCCTGGCACGCATCGCTGAATTCTTGACAGGCAAAGGCCTATGGCTCCCGTAACCGCAGGGCGACTTTCTCCACGTTGACATCGCAGAAGTCAGGATGGGCGTAAACCCAGTGGTGGTAATCTTCCAGGTCATTAAAGGGCAGACAGTCGGCGACGCTCCCGTTGGGATTGTAGTGGGTGATCCAGAGCAGCCCGCCCCGGTACTGGGCCTGCCAATCCTCCGGGAGCGAGCCGAGCAGCGCCCGGTCCACCGGGATCGCCACGGCCGGCGCCTCACTGCCGCGGCGGGCCCGCTGACTTCCTCGAAAGCCCCCGGAGTCGGGTCGGGTGGCCGTGTCGAAGGCGAGGTACAGGGCGCCCGCGCAGCAAAGGCTCACGACGCTGAATCGTGCGGCTCGCAACGGAAAGCTGCCTTGCGGTTTCATGGTGGTGCCCTTTCACAAAAGGTCTCCGTGGTTCCTACCCATGAACTCAACGAAAATCCTCGATCCTGCGCGCAATCTTCGTCCCTTCGCATTTTCTTTGGGGAATTCTCAAGGCCAGGCTATACTGGGATTCCGTAAAGCCAGGACGCCATGCACGGTGGGTCCCGCCCGGGCCTACCGGCCTTTCGAAACGGTATTGGTGGGGAGAGACGCGATGAGTCGGAATGACTACACAGACATGGGGGGAACCGGAGAGGCCTTTCTCACGACCCATTGGTCTCTCGTTGAAGGGGTCGCCTCGCCCGACCAGGATCGTAGTGCCGCCCTGGCGGGTGTCCTGCTGGATCGCTATTGGAAGCCCGTCTACTGCTACCTCCGCCGGCGGGGATACCGCAACGAAGAAGCGAAAGACCTGACGCAGGGCTTCTTCCATGAGGTGGTGCTGGAACGACATCTCGTCGGGAAGGCCGACCCGGCCAAGGGCCGGTTCCGCTCGTTTCTGTTGATGGCTCTGAACCGCTATCTGGCCAACGTGCGGAAGTATGACGCACGTCAGCGACGCACACCGGCGGGCAGGGTCATCCCGCTGGAGATGGTCGAGCCTCCCGAACTGTCAGAAGTGGCAGCCCGGTCGGAGCCGGAAGAGTGTTTCAACTACGCCTGGGTCTCGGCCTTGCTGGAACGGGTCCTGGAGGATCTCGAAGCCGACTGCCGCCGGGACGGAAAGGCCGTCCACTGGCAGCTCTTTCACGACCGCGTCCTGGCGCCGATCACGGACAGAACGGACCCGGCCCCGCTGGCGGAGATCTGCAGGCGCTATGGCATCGAGGACGAGGCCCAAGCCTCGAATATGATCGTGACAGTCAAACGCCGGTTCCAGAAGCTGCTGGGCAAGCACCTCCGCCAATCCGTGGCCTCCGAGGAGCTTCTCGCGGACGAATTGGAAGAAATCAGGCGTTTCTTCCCGAAGATCGCGCAAGATGACGGCTGAGCGTTGAATGTATTGGCGGAGCACCGACATGAATCGTGCCCGAGAAAGGGCGGGTGTAGACTATGCGCAAGAAACCGATATTCAGCCTGGACCCCGACCAACTGGAGCGGCTGCTGTCCATCGGGACGGGCGACGCGAACCCTGCCGACGAACAGGCGTGCCAGGCAGTCCCCGGCGGGGGCGAGAAGGCTGAGACCAACGCGACGACCAGCGAGCCGGCGGCGGACGCAGAGGCCCCATCGGGCGGTGTCACCGCGTCTCTCGTGGGTCTGGAGCAACCGGGTGGCCGGATCGGCCGCTACAAGCTGCTTCGCGTCCTGGGCGAAGGCGGCATGGGAATGGTCTTTCTGGCGGAGCAGGAAGGGCCGATCCGGCGCAAAGTCGCCCTGAAGGTGATCAAGCCGGGGATGGATTCCAAGCGGGTGATCGCCCGCTTCGAGACCGAACGGCAAGCCCTGGCCCTTCTGGATCATCCGAACATAGCCCAGGTCTATGATGCCGGCACGACGGAAGCCGGCCGGCCGTACTTTGCGATGGAGTACGTGAAAGGATCACCCATCACGGACTACTGCGACCGGCACCGGCTCCGCATCGAGGACCGACTGCGTCTGTTCCAGCAGGTGTGCCTCGCGGTCCATCACGCCCACCAGAAGGGGATCATTCATCGGGACCTCAAGCCATCGAACATCATCGTCTCGGCGGAGAACGACCGGTCCACGCCGAAGATCATCGACTTTGGCGTGGCCAAGGCGATGAGCCAGCCCCTGACCGAGCGGACGCTCTTCACGGAGGACAGCCAACTGCTGGGCACCCCGGAATACATGAGTCCCGAGCAGGCCGAGATGATCAACGAGGACATCGACACCCGCTCCGACATCTACTCGCTGGGAGTCCTGCTGTACGTACTGCTGGCCGGCATCTTGCCGTACGACTCGGAGACGTTCCGCCGGGGTGGGATCGAGCACATCCGCAAGACCATCCGCGAGACTGATCCCAAGACCCCCAGCACCCGCCTGACCAAGCTGGGTGACGAGGCCAAGAAGCTCGCCGAAAGCCGCCGGACCGAATTGGCCGCATTGGCCAAGTGCCTGCACCGGGAACTGGAGTGGATTCCCCTCAAAGCCATGCGCAAGGACCGCGCGGAGCGCTATCGCTCGGCCTCGGAACTGGCTGACGATATCGAGAACTACCTCAAGGGCGAGCCCCTGATCGCCGGTCCTCCGGGCACAGGGTACAGATTGAAGAAGTTTGTCCGACGAAATCGCATCTTGGTAGGTGGTATCGCCGCGGTCCTCATTGTGCTTGTTCTCGGCGCGGTGGTCTCCACGATCTTCGCCATCCGGGCCGAGCGAGCCCGCGCTGAAGCGCAGCTCGTGACGAACTTCCTGAACAACAACGTTCTGGGTTCCGCGAGCACAATCAAGGGCCGCGAGGCCACGGTGATCGACGTCCTTAACGCTGCCGTCGCCAGGCTTGATAAGGGGGAGTTTCGGGACCGGCCCCTTACGGAGGCATTGATCCGTTCCAGGCTTGCCTACAGCTATTATGATCTGGGTCAATACGCGGTTGCAGCGGAACACCAGAAGCCCGTATACAGCCTCCGTTTGGAGCAACTCGGTGAGAATCACTCAGCGACGAATATCGCGTTGAACTGGCTCGCCGTGTTCTACTACCACGCCGGCAGATACCGAGAGGCAGAACCGCTCTACAGAATAGTCATCGAGAAGGCCCGTCAGCATAGATCAGGCCCTTTGGTCGACTATAAGCTCGTGTGGAATGCCAACCTGGGCACGACCTGTGCAGGACTCGGTCGGTACGAAGAGGCCGAGCAATTGGTACGTCCAAAGGTCGAAGCAACTCCCGGGGCAGGGTATGGGCTCCATCTGGGTGAGATCTATCGAGAGCAAGGTAGATATGAGGAAGCAGACCACGTGCTGGTCGCGTCGTTGGATGCAGGCCACACAGCGGATGAGTGGAAGAAAGAGGTTCAGTTCTGCAATGCCTTGGGACGCTGCATGCATGAACTTGCCCTGCTGCGCCTGGCTCAAGGGCGTTGTGATGATGCCGAGGAACTCTTCAGACAGGGCATTGACTTTGGTACTGCCAACCTTCCCGGCACAGACCATCCTGTTACCTTGCGCCACGCTAACGGACTGGCCGGCATACGCATCATGCAGAAACAGTACCAGCAAGCAGAGACTCTCCTTGAACGAGCATTGGCAGGCCAGCAGCTCAAGCTGGGGCCGGATCATCCGGACACCTTGAAGACGATCCACGACTTCGGCATCCTCCGGCGCGAGCAAGGCGAACTCGACGAGGCCCAGAAGCGGCTGATGGAGGCCCTTGAAGCAAGGCAAGCCAAGCTCGGCCGCGACCATCCCCATACGTTGGAGACGGTTCACCAGTTGGGTATACTGCACGTCCGGCAGGCCCGCTATGAAGACGCCGAGCGTCGGCTCCTGGAAGCCTACAACGGCCGCGAAACCAAGCTCGGCCCCGAGCACCCCCACACGGTTGAGTCGCTCAAGCAGCTTGTGGCCCTTTACGAATCCTGGCCCAAGCCCGACGAAGCCGCCCGGTGGCGCGCGAAGCTGCCCACGCAAGACGGCGAGTCGCGACGTACCACTCCGCAGTGAGTGACAGGGGCAGCGTGCGGCTACGGCAGGGTGTGCAGACGCGGGAAGAATTGTCCGAGGAAGCCGCTGAGGCCGTGGAGGACCATGGCGACGGCTTTGGCGGCCAGAAAGATGTAGAGCAGCCGGGCGATCATCGTCCCGACGTACGGGCCCATCAGACGCGTCAACGCGTGGGCGTTTCGCGCGATCAGGAAGACGAAGAAGAACGTCACCACCGCCGTGATGACCATCAGGCCCTGGCCGATGCCTTGCGTCGTGATGATCGTGACGGTCAGCGCGCCGGGCCCGACCATGATCGGAAACGCGATAGGGAACACCGCGACCATCATGCGGTCCTTGGGGTTCTGGTAGGCGTCCCCGTGGGGCATGATGCCGCGCACCGCGATGATGAACAGGAGGATGCCGCCGGCGATCTGGAGATCGTTCACCGTCACGTTGAACAGGTAGGACAGGCTCCAGTCGCCGATCAGCGTGAACACGACGACGACGCCCAGCGCCGTGAGCACCGCCAGGTTCATCACGCGTCTGCGCTCGCGCGGGTGCAGGTCCCGCGTGAGATCGGCGTATACGGGGATATTCCCGATAGGATTGACCACGGCGAACAGCAGCAGGCTGTGGTGGATCACCAGACCAATCGGTCCGGCCCACGCCTCGATCCCCCCCCGCGGGAGCATGGCTAACGACATACCGGCAATCCTTCTTCAGGCCCCCGCCCGGGTCTTCCCTTCCCTGGGCCATACCCGCGCGGCAGCCCCTGGTATACTCATCCCGACGGGCAATACAAGCGGTTTTTCCGCACAAAAGCACTTTGTTTTTGGGCATCCGCGGTTAGCGTCGCCGGCGGCGGCGATTTCCGGACCATATCCGCTGCAAATTGCGCAAGAGGTCCTGGTGCCCGGCAGTTTGGAGATGCTCGGTAATCAGCTTGGTGTTCGTCTCGCGGTAGTATTGGAGCAGCGCCGCCTGGAGCCGCTTTTCGCGCCGGCCGGAAGGAACGTGGATCTTACCGCCGCGCGCATCCTGCCCGGCGACGTACATCGCGGTCGAGGCGGTCAGCGGCACGGGCACGAAGTCCTGCACCTGCCGCGGCTGCCAGGAGCGGGAGACGAGATATTCCGTCAGCTTCACCGCATGCTCGGTCGTGCAGCCCGGGTGCGCGCTGATGAAGTACGGCACGAGATAATACTCCCGCCCCGCGCGCCGGCAGGCCGCCTCGAACCGGCTCTCGAACTCCTCGAACAGGTCGAACGAGGGCTTGCCCATGAGTCGAAGAACCTGGTCGCAGTAGTGCTCCGGCGCCACCTTCAGGTGCCCGCCCACGAAGTGCCGGACCAGCAGATCGAGGTATTCCCGGCTGTGCAGCGCCAGATCGTGGCGAATGCCCGAGGCCACGTAGACGTGCCTCGTAGCATGGGCATCCTGCCCATGAGTAGCAGGGCCATCCTGGCCCTGCCTGCACGAGCGGGACGCCCGCGCTATTGGACCCTTCCACCGGACGAACGCCTCCATCATCTCCAGCAGCGGTCCGGAATCGAGCGCCAGACTCGGGCAGGGCGACGGGAACACGCAGCTCGACCGCGTGCACCTCTTCTCGGCGGTGCAACGGGTGCCGTACATGTTGGCGGTCGGGCCGCCGAGATCGCTGATCGTGCCCCGGAACCGGGGGCTCCGGCTCAGCCTGTCGGCCTCCGCCAGCAGGGATTCGATGCTGCGGGACGTGATCTCCTTGCCCTGGTGGAAGTAGATCGAGCAGAAGGAGCAGCCGCCGTAGCAGCCCCGGTGCGTGGTGATGGAGAACTCCACCGGCTCCAAGGCGGCGATCCCGCCCGCCTGCGTGTACTGCGGATGCTCTTGCCGTGTGAAGGGCAGGTCGTAGAGAGCATCGAGTTCCGAGGTCGTCAGCGGCCGCGCGGGCGGCATGACTACGAGCGTGCCCGGGTCCTGGTCCTGCACCACCGGCCGGCCCGCAGGAGACGCGTTCGTCGTGACGCCATAAGGCGTTTCTTCCCGTTCGTAGTGACACCGCAAGGCGTTCTCTTCAAGACATGCCCTTGCGGGCACACTACAAACGCGCTGATACTGCTCCTGGGCCGCCAGGACCAGATCCTTGTTCTCGGTCTGCTCCGTCAGCGACGGCAGGCGCACGGCCTCCGGCGGCACGGGCGTCGCGCGCGTGGCCAGACACGCCGTGCCGGCGATGTCAGTCAGTTGGCGGATCGGCTCCCCGCGATCCAAGCGTCGGGCGATCTCGGCAATCGCCAGCTCTCCCATTCCGTGCACCAGCAGATCGGCCTTGGCGTCCGCCAGCACAGACCGCATCAGCTTGTCGGAGATGTAGTCATAGTGGACCAGCCGCCGTAAGCTGGCTTCCAGGCCGCCGAGGATGATGGGCGTCTGCGGATATGCCTCGCGGGCGCGGGCCGCGTACGCCAGCAGCGGCCGGGCCGGACGCAGGTCCGTGGCGCCGCCGGGACTGTACACGTCCGCCTGGCGGCGGTTGCCCATGGACGCATAGTCGTTCAGCCGCGAGTCGATACAGCCGGAGGTGATCCCCCAGAACAGCCGCGGCGGGCCGAGTGAGCGAAAGGCGTTCACGCTGCGCCAGTCCGGCTGGGCCAGAATCGCCACCCGATACCCCAACTTCTCCAGCCAACGGCCGATCAGCGCCACGCCGAAGGACGGATGATCCAC
>Ga0194113_10012258_pt1 | contig 10086 bp, 9 predicted proteins | sample TA2MahC200mmetaG_FD_146193 | JGI IMG/M metagenome (GOLD analysis project Ga0194113, IMG submission 146193) | Freshwater microbial communities from Lake Tanganyika, Tanzania - TA2015017 Mahale Deep Cast 200m | ecosystem: Environmental > Aquatic > Freshwater > Lake | place: Tanzania: Lake... | reverse complement strand
AGGTCAAAGTAAGGCGTGGCGAAGTTGTCGAGAAAGCGTTGCGCCGTCTCAAGAAGATCATGGACAAGGAAGGCATGATGAAGCAGCTTCGTGCCAACCGGTATTTCGAGAAGCCGTGCGAGAAGAGGCGCAAGAAGTCAGCCAGAGCGCGCTCGCGTGCAGCTTCGCGGTAGCAGACCGGTTCCGACCGGTTCTGAATAAGACGAAGCTCCCTGCCCACGTCCGGAACGAGGCAGGGAGCTTTCTTTTCGGCCGGACAAACCGCGGCTCGTCGCCCCGCTGAGGACGCCGGCCGCAGTTTTGGACGGCGGACGCGCCGGCATTCGGTGAACCATGCCTTGAACATCTCCGTCTCAACGCACTGGAACGCTTACCGGCACCTGTCGGGACACGCGCTGATAGCCGAAATCGCAGGACTCGGCTTCAACTGCGTTGAGCTCGGCTACGACACCAGCCCGGCAATTGTGCCCGACATCATGGCCGCCTGCCGATCTGAAGGTGTCGCCATCGCAAGCGTTCATGCTTACTGCCCGATACCCACCGGCGCGCCGCATGGGCATCCGGAACTGTTCCTGCTCGCCGACCCGGACGAGCGGGGACGGACTTCGGCAGTCAAACATATGCTGGACACGGTCCGCTTTGCCGCCGAGGCAGGCGCCTCCCGCGTTGTGGTCCATGCTGGCCGACTGGACATGCCGCACATCACACCCGAACTCATTGACCTGGCGGCGGCCGGCCGCCTGTTCAGCGACTCGTTCGACAAGCTCAAGATGAAGCTGATCGTGCGCCGCGAGAAGAATGTCGCCCGCTATCTCGAGGCCCTTGAGCGCTCGATCGCGGAACTGCTTCCGACACTGGACGAGACCGGCGTGAGTCTCGGCCTTGAAAACCTGCCGTCATGGGAAACGCTTCCGTCCGAGGCCGAGCTGGAGGGGCTGTTCGTCAAGTTCGCCTCGCCCAGACTGGGCTACTGGCACGACACGGGCCACGCGGCCATCCGCCAGAAACTAGGGTTCATCAGCCAGCGCCGCTGGCTGGAACGCCTCGCCCCGCGACTGCTCGGAATGCATGTGCATTCGCTCGACCCGGCATCGTGGACCGATCACGTGATGCCGCCGCGCGGGGAATTCGATGCCGCAATGCTCGCCCCGTTCGCGCTCCAGGCCGGCCTGGCCGTCCTGGAACCGGCGCCGGGCACGCCGCCGGATGAACTGCGCGCCGCCCGCGACTTCCTCGCCTCGCAATGGCGAGGGGAGATTCCGGCATGAAACGCAAACTGGTCCCCGCCATTCAGTTGACCGTCGGCATGGGATTGATCCTGTTCATCCTGCATCGCCTCCATGCGCGCGGCGACATGGCCGAGATGACACGGGCGGTGCGCGCCGCGGCGGGGAACTGGCACTGGATGGCAGCCGGATTCCTCACCTTCGGCGGAGCCCTCCTTGTGTGTTCGGGCCGGTGGAAGCTGATACTCCGGAGCCAGGACTTGCCGATGCCTTTCTCCCGCGCTCTCACTCTCTACTTCGTGGGCCACTTCTTCAACGCATTCCTGCTGGGCTCAACCGGAGGGGACGTGGTGAAAGCCTGGTACGCGGCAATGGAAACAAAACACAAGCGCACCGAGACGGCGGCAACAGTTTTCGTGGACCGCACAATCGGCCTCGTTGCCCTGCTGGGCATGACGGTCGCGGTGCTGCTCTTGCGGCTCCAGTTCTTTCTCGCTTCGCCGTTCACGCGCACGGTCCTCGCCTTCCTCGCCGTTCTTGCGCTGGCTGCCGCAGTCGCGATCGCCGTCTCATTCAAGCGGGGTATGACATGCGCGGCGAAGGCTGATCGGGGCGGCGCCCAGCGCGCCGGGGCGGTTGGCCATGTTCTGCGCGCTTACGACACATTCTGCTCACTGGCGCATCACCCGCGCCTTCTCTCCGGGGCACTGCTCCTTTCGGCGGCCAACCATGCCTTTGCCCTTGCCGGCGCGTGGATGTTCACCAAGGCTGTCGGGGCCGCCCTCCCGCCAATGGACTGCGCCACCGCGTTCCTTGTCATCAACGCCGTATCGGCGATACCTGTAACACCGGGAGGCCTTGGAACGCGGGAAACCGCCGCCGTCTACATGCTGGGCACAATGGGAGTTGAGCCGGCGCAGGCGGTTACAATCTCGCTCATGGTCTACGGATCAGCCACGCTCTGGAGCCTGGTCGGCGGCGCGGTGTATCTGGTCTACTCGCACCGGCGCGGCCGCGTGAGGGACATGCCGGAAGCCACCGACGCACGCAGTCCATGAACTTGGGCTAGCGCACATTATTCATGTTCTTCGTCGCGAGAGAGCGCAGGGTGCGTCAGATCAACGGCTTGCCGAAGAGGGCCGGATGGCGGCGTGTTGACACACGCCAAAGTCGGCCATCAAGGTAGGTCGCTGAGGTGACGTATCATGTGCACTCGTAGCAGAAGGTTCATGAATAATGTGCGCTAGATCCGCGCCGCGATACGGCGCAGGATTTCCCTGCACAGGCTGGGCAGCCCGGGGTCGCGCGCGCCCATCACGAGCACAACGTCGCCGTCCCGCGCTTCGTCCGCGGCCATCGCCGCCGCAACTGCCGGCTCCGCGACGCTCACGCGGTCCGCGCACGAAGCGGCCATGAGATCCATAACACATTCCGGCCGTATCGTGCGGTCCGCCGTTCCGCCGGCATCGTACACAGGAAGCAACCAGATGCGGTCTTCCGGCCCGCACAGCCGCCCGAACACGGCGGCGAGATCCGCCTTCATCTTTGCAAGCGGCCCGAACCCGTGCGGGCGCCACAACGCAAACACGCGGCGCCGCCCGGCCGCCGCGGTCTCCCATGCGGCGGCTATTTTGGCGGGATTATGGGCATAGTCGTCAATCACCAGAACACCGCGCTCCTCACCGACCTTCTCGAGCCGGCGGTGTATCCCGCGGAAAGTTGCCAGCCCCGCCCTGACCGGCCCCGGCGCTATTCCGAGCCGCAGACACAGATGAACAGCCATGAACGCGTTCTCTGCATTGTGCCGCCCGGGCACATGCACCTCATACTCCGCGCCGCCGATACTGACACTGCTCCCGAACGCCGTCCTGCCGAAACCGAACCCCTCGTACGGGTCCCCCCCGCCAGTGTCCCCCACCACGCCGGCCTTCACCTTCGCCCGGAACGCGGCAAAAAGCGCCCTGGTGTCCTCCATGTCGAAATGATCGGCGGACATGTTCGTCACAACTGCCCATTCGGGATTGTAGTTGAGGAGCGAACGGTCGCTTTCGTCGGCTTCAATCACCCACCAGTCCGACTTGCCGCCGCGCATGTTGCCCATTCGTCCGGGCCCGCGCCAGTTCAGCACGCAGGCCCCGTTCACCACAGTGGGATCAAGACCGGCATGCTCCATTATGACGCCGACCATGCCTGTGACCGTGCTCTTGCCCGAAGTGCCGGTCACCGCCACGCAGCGACGCCCCTCGCACAGGCGGGCAAGCATGACGGCCCGGTGCACTGTGGGACACCCTTGCCGTCCGGCGGCGACCAGGTCAGGGTTGCCGCTTTCTATGGCCGTGCTGACGACCAGTTCCGCGCCGGGCCGCACCCCGCTTCCGTCCTGCGGGAATACGCGCACTCCCGCGCTCTTGAGCGCCGCGAGCACTTCGGCCGACTCGCCGGAATCGAGAAGCCGGTCCGATCCGCTCACGTCGTAGCCGGCATGCAGCAGCGCCTGCGCGAGCGGGCTCATTCCGACGCCAGCCACACCGACCAGATGCGCCTTCCGCTCAACCTTGCCTGAAATCATGTGCCGCCCCCGCCCCAGCCGTCCCTGACTCGCATAACCGCTGGATTCAGGTGCTGGAGTATGCATAATGAGCCGTGGTGAAACCAATGCTTTATCTTGCGGCCGCCTCAGCCGCGCTGTTCTTTGCCCTACAACCGCCGGCGGCAGCACAGGAAGGCACCCCGGCGCAGTCCATCGTATATGTCATACCGGTCAACGGCATGATAGAGCGCGCGCTGGTCTACATGATCCGCCGCGGCATCCGCGAGGCAACCGAGAAGAACGCCAGGGCGATAATACTGGATATGGACACGCCGGGCGGACGTCTCGACGCCGCGGAGGACATAATACGCGCCGTCGCGGCCCTGCCCATCCCGACATACACCTACGTTAACCCGAACTCGATCTCGGCAGGCGCGATCATCGCCATGGCAACCGACCACATCTACATGGCGCCAGGCAGCAAGATCGGCGACGCCATGCCGATAATGCTTTCGTTCATCGGCGGACCGCAGGAAATGCCCAAGTCCATCGAGGAGAAATCCGTTTCCTACGTCGCGGGACTCATCCGCACCACGGCGCAGAGGAAGGGACACGACGCCCAGCTCGCCGAGGCGATGGTGAGGGGCAGCGTCGAATACAGAATCGGCGAGGATACTATCAGCAAGGCCGGCGAATTACTGACACTCACGAACGTCGAGGCGGAGCGCATGGTTGACGACGGGAAGGGCGGCACGCGCTTCCTTCTCTCCGAGGGCACGCTCGCAGGGCTGCCCGACCTGGTCGAGCTCGCCGCCGGGCCGGGCGCAACGGTCGTGCGCATGAAACCGATGACCGAAGAACGTTTCGCACGCTGGATCGAAGCCATCTCGGCGCTGCTGCTGATCGGCGGCATCATCGGCATCTACATCGAATTCAAGACGCCGGGCTTCGGGCTCCCCGGCGCGACCGGGATCGCCTTGCTGGCGATCTGGTTCTGGGGCCACCACGTCGCCGGGCTTGCCGGCAGCGCGGAAATGCTCACATTCGTCCTCGGCGTGCTCCTGCTGGCAGTCGAGGTATTCCTGATCCCCGGCTTCGGCATAACCGGAGCCGCCGGCATCGCACTGATTGTGCTCTCCCTCTTCATGGCAATGATCCCGCGCTACCCCGGCATTCCGCCGTTCAGACTGCAGCCTGCGGACTTCAACCACGCCCTGGCGACGCTCGGCATTTCTTTCTCGTGCGCGGGCGTGGCGGCACTGCTCCTCGCCCGCTACCTGCCTGAATCCCGCGTCGTGCGCCGCATCGCACTTGGCTCCTCGCTGGATGCGCGAGACGGCTACACCGCCTTCCCGCTCCAGCCCGGTCTGATCGGCCGGACCGGCGTCGCGGAGACGCCGCTCCGCCCGTCCGGCATCGGCCATTTCGGCGACGAAAGGGTGGATGTGATCACCGACGGCACCTTCCTCGAGAAGGGCGAGCCGATTCGGGTTGTGGAGATTCACGGAAAACGTATAGTGGTCTCGCGCGCGCGGACAGAAAACCACCACTCGGCGGCAGGTTGACCTGGAGTTCCATATGACAGTTGCGCATGTTTTCGCGGTCCTGCTCATCGCTGGGCTCTTCCTGATCGGCGCGGAGATATTCGTGCCCGGCGGCATACTCGGTGTCTTCGGCGGGGTATCCCTGCTTGCCGCGATCGTCGTTGGCTTCAAGGCGTTCCCGGGCTACGGTGTTCCAGTGGCGGTCGGCATCACGCTTCTTGTCGCGCTGGCCATAGCGCTGTGGATGCGCGTCTTCCCCCATACGGCGCTGGGAAAGAAACTCACCGTCGCCCGCGACATGTCCGATGCAAAAGCGGCCGATCCCGACCTCGCCGGCCTTGTCGGGCAGCACGGCGCCACGATCACCGCCCTCAGGCCGGGCGGGTTCGCGGAGATTGACGGCCGCCGCATGGATGTTGTAACTGAAGGGGCGATGGTGGAGTCCGGCAAGCAGGTCCGCGTCGTCGCGGTCCACGGCAACAGGATTGTCGTCGCGCCGGTTTCCTGAACAGGTTGAAGCGGCGGCTCCCGCCCGCCGCACGGTGAAGAGGATACGCAGAAGGAGGAAGATATGCCGCCGTTACTGGTTGTTGGGCTGGTTGTATTCGGGATAGTCGTTCTCGTTTTCGCAGGCCTTTTCCTGAAGTTCATCGGCGTGTGGGTGCGCGCCCTCATGTCCGGGGCGAAAATATCGCTCTGGGCGCTTGTCGGAATGACGCTGCGCCGCGTTCCGCCGTCACTCATCGTTGACGCGCGAATCCGGGTCGTGAAGGCTGGCCTGATGCTCGACAGCGACTCGCTGGAAGCCCACTACCTCGCCGGCGGCGACGTGATAAACGTCGTCAACGCGCTGATCGCGGCCGACAAGGCGGGGATAGACCTTTCGTTCCAGCGTGCCGCGGCCATCAACCTTGCCGGGCGCGATGTTCTCGACGCCGTGCAGACAAGCGTCAACCCGAAGGTCATTGACTGCCCGGATTCCAAGAAGACCCCCCTGGGCATGCTCGATGCCGTCGCAAAGGACGGCATCCGTTTGCTGGTCAAGGCCCGCGTAACGGTGCGCGCGAACCTCGCGCGCCTCGTCGGCGGCGCCGGTGAAGAAACGATAATCGCCCGCGTAGGCCAGGGCATCGTCAGCGCCATCGGGTCCTCGCCCAGCTACAAACACGTGCTGGAAAACCCCGACCAGATAAGCCGCAAGGTGCTCGAAAGCGGCCTCGACGCCCAGACCGGGTTCGAGATCGTGTCCATCGATATTGCCGACATCAGCGTGGCCGGCACCCAGGAAGCCGCCAACGTCGGCGCCATGCTCGAAACCGAGCGCGCCGAGGCGGACAAGAAGCTGCGCCAGGCGGAAGCCGAAGGCCGCCGCGCTATGGCCGTGGCGTTCGAGCAGGAAATGCGCGCCAAGGTACAGGAGATGCAGGCGAAGGTCGTGGAAGCGCAGGCGGAGGTCCCGCGCGCAATCTCCGAGGCGCTGCGTGAAGGCAATATCGGCATCATGGACCTCTACAGGATGCAGAATATCGAGGCCGACACACGCATGCGCAAGTCGATCGCCGGCGAAGAAGGCGATGACAAACCCGGAACGCACTGAGATGCCGCAGGCGGCACGGGAGAGATGACGTGATGGGCCAGCAAACAGTTGCGCTTGCCGATATCGGTGGAGCGTTCTGGCTGCTCATCATCGTCGTCTCGATCGTGGCGCAGATCGTCAAGGCCGTCAGGCTTGCGGCAAAACAGCAGGGACCGCGACCGGAAGGCGAATCTTTCCCGGAAAGACCGTCCCCGCAGGTCGGAGAGCCGGTTGAGCCGTCGGAGGAGATACGCGAATTCCTCCGCCGGCTGTCCGGCGAACCGCCGGCACCGGCAAGCCCGCCGCCCCCGCGCCCCCCTCCTCCGCAGCAGGTGGTCGTAAAGGTCCGGCCTATGCCGGCACGCCCGAAAACGCCTGCGCCATCACCGGTGGTGCATCAGCCCGTCCCGCTCGTCTCCCTGGCAGCCCCGCCCCCGCCCGAACCGCCTGTCTTCATCGCCAAGGCAGCGTCGGCGAAACCGCGGAGGAGAGTCTCCGCCGCCGCACTGGCGCTGGCAGCCGACCTGAACACGCCGAGTACCGCACGGCGCGCAATCCTGATGCGCGAGGTCCTAGGACCCGCGCTGGCTCTGCGGCCGATGCGCCTGCCGCGCATCTGACGCGGCACCGCGCCGCGCCCCGGCGGCGGGCTTCCAGATTGAACTCGAACGCATGCCGGCGAGCTACGACGCGTTCGACGGCTGAGCGGGCCGCACGCCGCCAAGCGGCACTGACAGGGTCCCGTTGAAGAACTCTATGATGTGGCCTCTCTCGATAAGCCATGTCAGCGGAGAGAGTATCTCCGAGGCGGCCGGAGAATCCTCCGGCTCGCCCGGCTTCAACGCCTCGACAAGCTTGCTCCGCGTGGAACCCGGGTTCTCGCTCAGGTAGCGCAGAACCCCGCCTATCGACTCCACCGCACGGTCGGGATCGAGCGCGGATGGCTGGGTGTGCGTCACGAAGCTGATGCCCTTCCCCGCCCTGAACACGTGCAGGCGCATGTGCTTCAACGCCGCGCGCAATGCAAACAGCACCGACCTCGGGAAGCGCGTCTCGCGCTGCCATGCCTGACCGACCTCGCGCCGAAGCGCCGAATCCTCGATCCCCTGCGCGACCACCGCCGGAAGCACCACCCGACGTGAAAAGGCAATCAATCCCGGCGCCGCGTTCTCGCGGAAGTAAGCCTCCGCCCGGGTTCTGTCCATCTGTTCAGCGCCGTCCTGTCCCTTGGGCAGATACGTCTTCCGCACCTTGTTTTCGGACTTCCACTGCGCAACCAGCGCCTCGTCACGAACGGTCTCTATCCGCCTGCGGTATTCCTCAATCGGCATGGCGGGATACCTGGCGGCATGGACCTCGCGCACCTTTTCGGCATAGCTGTGATGGTTCGGCGGCCCAAGCAGAACCCCGCTCAGCCCGCACCTGGCAACACAGGGGAACTGGCCGGCCGGCTCGGGACTCTCTTCCTCTTTGACCTCAAAGAAGTCCGCCATGTGCTCGCGGAAGGCATGGACAATGATTGTCGACTCGTCGAGCGCAACCGTTCCGCAGACCTTGCACTGCACGATGTCAACGCCGCCCTGCCCCTTCGGCGACTCTATCTTCACCTGGTAATACTCGGGCTTTGACATGACCAGCGACGCCACTTCCAGCAGCGGATACGCTTTTCTGGAAGTGTGAATCTGCCTTGCGAGCGCCGCAAGCTGCCTGCGCTCGGGAAAGAAGGCGATCGAAACCGGCGGCGGAGCCGCCATTTCCCTGCGATCGACCTCGGATCCCTCACGCAGGCGGCCCCCCCCGGAGCGCCGATCGTCACGGTCACGGCTTGGACGGGCATCCCTGCGGCGCGGTCCGCCTTCGTCTCTGCGCCCGCGGGGAGGGTGGCCCCCACCTCGTCCTTCGCGGGGCGGCCGGTCACGCCTGCCGCCATCCCCGCCGTATCCCCGGTCTTCGCCGGATGCATAGTGATTCACGGACGGAGGCCTGCGAGCCCAGGCTGGAACGAAGTTCAGTTCCAGAACAAGATCCGAGGCCGATGTGGCGCCGTCTTCTTCGTTCCGGCCAGCGCCGGATTCATCCAGACTCATCTTTTACCGCCGTTCTGTCGGTTGCCGATCCGCTCACACTCCTTTGAAGGAGCAAGTGTCGGCGCCGATTTGTTCATCTCGTGACTCAGGATACGCGAAACCATTCCGTAGTAACAGGCCGTGACGGCGCGGATTCGAGGCTGCACGGGTCGTGGCACGGCGAAAGGTGGCTCTTGCCTATCATGTGGGTGAAGCAGCCCTCGCGCGCAAGCCGGTCGAGAGCGGGAGTCGATGTCGCGCGGTTGACCGAACCGAGACAGTCGTACCTCATCTGATCGGGCATGAGCAGCAGGATGTTCGGTCGAGCCAAGGCGCATTCACCCCGTTGAGATACCGCGGACGGGAATCAGGAGGGATTTCTCCCGGCCGCCGACGGCAAAAAACGCGTGCATGATAGGCCCTACCCGCCCCCGTGTAAAGCGTTCGACCGCAGTCAGCCCTTTCTTTTCCCCCGACGGTTGCGTTCGCTGCGGACAGGAACTGCTCCGGCACATGCCGCATGCGGAGATGAACGCGGAACGGTTGGAGTCCGTCGGAACAAGGGTGGCTCAGGACAGTCGGGCTCCGGAAACGGACAGCAGCAGGCCGCTGGCGCCGACGCCACCGCAACGCCTCAGATGCGTGAATGACGCCGAACGAACAACGGCCATCACATCAGGCGAGTTCGCCCACACCCTCGCGCTCGCGGACAAACTCGATGCGCTTCTTCTGAAGATAGACCGAGCGGTACTGCCTCCAGGGATGATTCGCCGGCGGCTTCCGGCGTCGCCCGCCGTCAGCCTCTCCATTCACCACGCCACTGTCACGACGTACATCAGCGCCCTGTAACGTCAGATCTCCAGTTCCTGCCATGAGTCTGACTCCGTGCTTAATCCGCCGGCCCCATTGCCCGCAGAAGTGTGCCTCATGGAGTTAGCACAGCACGTGCCAGACACACCGCAAACACCGCATGACACTGCGCAACAGCCTTCCGCCCAATCACATGCAAGGCGCCACCAACTCAACCGTAATGCCTCGACATACAAGCCGGATCGGACCGGCACAGCACAACAGGCCGTTGGATGAATACTTCCGTATGCACTTGAAGGGCAGCGGCAGGCTATTGAATCAGAAGCTGCTTGTC
>Ga0194113_10012252_pt1 | contig 10089 bp, 10 predicted proteins | sample TA2MahC200mmetaG_FD_146193 | JGI IMG/M metagenome (GOLD analysis project Ga0194113, IMG submission 146193) | Freshwater microbial communities from Lake Tanganyika, Tanzania - TA2015017 Mahale Deep Cast 200m | ecosystem: Environmental > Aquatic > Freshwater > Lake | place: Tanzania: Lake... | reverse complement strand
ATATCTACAAGGAGCGCTGGCAGATCGAGATCTTCTTCCGCTGGATCAAGCAGAATTTGAAGATCAAGGCCTTCATCGGCAACTCCGAGAACGCGGTGATGAGCCAAATCTATGCGGCCCTCATCGTCTATCTTTTGCTCTGTTACACCAAGTTCATCTGTAACTTGAGCGTTACTTTACAGAACTTCATGCGTGTCTTGCAGCTCAACCTATTTCGTACCTGCTCCTTGCAGGACCTTTTTAATCCGCCAGGCCAGGTGCCAGATAATATGAATGTTAATAACCAGTTAACCTTGGCTTGGGCCTAGCCGGACAGAAATGAACTCAGCAAAAGTTGATGTATCATCCGGGACTCCGAATCAAGTAGTGGACTGGGGCCGCAACACGAGAAACATTTTAGGTTACTATGGAAAACTTGATAATCTTCTTTATTCTGGGCAGTAAAGCAGATTTATAGGTCTCGAAAACTTAAGACGTTCTCTGAGCTTGCTAAAAAATCAAACGTTCAACCGGATGCTTAATGCGTGCTTAAATACATCGAGTATTAAATTCTCGGAGCTGAGGTCATAAGCGTATTCCTTATTTTGAGACCGTCGCAAAAGGGTTCTTCCTGGCCTTTTTTCCTAAGACAAGATTGGGGGCCAAAAGGGTAAACATTGCGACTATGGGCGCTGGTATCTGCTATTGATGCGCTCCTGAAGATCGTTCCGAAGGGTTTCGATCTGCGAATCATATGTGGAACTCATATCCCCCTGGATTGTAAACTTTATCCATCAACGTCAGATTTAAGCTGAACTCGGTTTGCTGATTATCAGCTCAAATCTTGGTCATTACCGCTAAAAACCAGAGCCCATCAACATTTCAGACTGGATTGCTTGCCGGGTGAGCCAAAGGGCCATAAGCCTCTGGAAACTACCAACTACCAACTGCTCACTTCTCCCTGCTCCCCTAATCCATTGACTTCCCGTGCGAAGTAAGTTAATTTATTCACATGGCTGCCCGGGGCAAAAGTATCCTCAAGGACCTGGAAAAAGATGTGGCCGCGATCAATGGCGCGCTGCTGGCCAATCTCCAGACCCATGTGCCGTTGATTGCCGAGGTGGGACGCCATATCCTGCTCAGCGGCGGCAAGCGCATCCGGCCGCTGCTGTTTATCTTGAGCGCCCGGATGTGCGGCTGCCAGGGCAATCACTTGACCGGTTTTTCCACCATCTTTGAATACCTGCACGCCGCCACTCTGCTGCACGACGACGTCATCGATGCGGCCAGCGTGCGCCGGGGGGCGTCCACCGCCAACACCATCTGGGGCAACCAGGCGGTGATTTTGGTGGGGGACTTTCTCCTGGCCAAGGCCCTGTCCCTGGCGGTGACCACCAATAAATTGAAGATCCTGCAGGTGCTGTCCCACGCCACCACCATGATGGCCGAAGGGGAGATCCTTCAGCTCCTGCACGCGGGAAACCTGAAAATCACCGAAGCCGAATACTTCGAGGTCATCACCCGCAAGACCGCCATCCTCATGTCCGCCGCCTGTCAGATCGGGGCCATCCTGGGTGGGGCCCCCCCCGGCCAGGAAGATGCCTTGGGCCAAATGGGGTTGAACCTGGGGATCACCTTCCAGGTGGTGGACGATATCCTGGATTACACCGGGGACGAAAGGGAGTTGGGCAAGGAGATTTGCGCCGACCTGCGGGAAGGCCGGGTCACCCTGCCCCTGATTCACGCCCTGTCCCAGGCCTCGCCGCCGGACCGGGAGCGCCTGGCAGCCATCGCCCAAGCTCTGACCCCGGAGTCGGCCCCGGAACTCCGGAGCCTCCTCGATAAGTGCGGGTCCCTGGACTACGCCCGCACCGTCGCCCGGAGCTACACCCTTACGGCCCAGGAAAACCTGAAGACCTTTCCCCCCTCCCTGGAAAAGACCTACTTTTCAGCCATCACCGAAGAACTGCTGGCCCGGACCCATTGACCCGGTGGGCGGGACGCGCCCGGCCTTTCCCCGGGAGCCGCGGCCTTCGGGTATCCTCAAGGGACGCCATTTATCTGAATTATTGATTTAAATCAAACCGGTTAGACTTACGACCGGAGCCGTCTTGGCTGGGCCCCTGGCCGGGCGGGCGGCCTCCGGACTTTTCCCTTCATTTTACTTGACATTACCTGATTCTTGCGGTAAATTTTTTTTGCAGATAGCATGTCAGACTGAAGGCAGGGCGGGGGCCCTGGCCATAGATCGGAAGGGTATGCTAATCACCTTTCCTTTTTTTTGCCTGGCTGCTCTCGCGGACCTGCTCCTGGGGCGGGATTAAGTGTTACAAAATTTAGGAGGTTCCTCATTCATGAAGGAAAGGGGAAAAGTTAAGTGGTTTAATGATTCCAAGGGATTCGGCTTTATCTCCAGAGAGAACGGCCCCGATGTGTTTGTACATCACAGCGCCATCCAGAGCGATGGCTTTCGGACCCTGGCGGAAGATCAGGAGGTCGAGTTTGAGGTGGTTCAGGGTCAAAAAGGACCCCAGGCGCAAAACGTCACCAAGCTATAATCGCTAACCACTTGAGGCTGGGAACTCCGGCGGTCCTCAGGCCCCGGAGTTCCGCCATATTGACCCCAAAGAGGTGAGCCGTGGCCCGCAACCGATATGGCTGGGAAAAACGAGCCAAGGAAATCGCCCGGAAGCAAAAAAGCGATGAGAAGATGAAAAAGCGCCAGCATCAGGCTGCGGCGGAAGAAACCCAAGAAGAACCCAAGGCGCAGGAAGAAGGCACTATTGAGGAATAACCGGAATCTCCTCCAGATCGGGTCGGGCGACACCATCGGGACAGGGGAATTGTGTCGCCGCTTAAGGAGAAGAGAGTGACGATCAAATTGTATGTGGGCAATCTGCCCATGGAAATGACCGAAACCGAATTAAAAGACCTCTTTACCCAGGCTGGCAACGTGGCCTCAGCCAAAATCATCACCGACCGGCAGACCGGCCAACCCCGGGGCTTCGGTTTTGTGGAAATGGAAACCAAACTGGAGGGGCAAAAGGCCATCTCCATGCTGAACGGTCACCAGGTTGAGGGCCGGGTTCTGGCGGTCAATGAGGCCAGACCTCAGGCTCGCACCGGCGGCGGCGGCTACGGCGGCGGCGGCGGTCGCGGCGGCGGCGGCGGTGGTGGTCGCGGCGGCGGCGGTCGCGGCGGCTACCGGTAAGCCACCGGCTCCGTCGAGAACGGCGCCGATAAAGCAACCTTATGCCGGCAAGGTCCACGAGGTCTTGCCGGTTTTTCTGTGGGAATAGCTCTCAGCTTTCAGCCAAGACCAAGGATAGCCATTGAGGCAAAAGAAGCGGCAACGCGCTTGGACAATCCGGGTGCGGGTGCGTGAACCTCAGAGAGGTAAAAGTCAATGAAGATATGCTGCATTGGATTCGACCTGCCCGAGGGCAAAGTGAAGTATCAGGACGATCTCGTCATCACCCTGGACCAGAAATTATCCCCCAAGAAAATCACCCCCTTCTACGTTGAGTTCACCCAAGACGACGTCAACCATTGCGACGCCTTTCTCGTAGCCCGGGAGAAAATCTGGGATCTCCTGATCCTGGACCTGGAAAAGCTGGAGGCCCGGCGGGACCGGACCGCAGATGCAGAGGAACAAGAGCTTCTGGATAAGTGCCTGGGGTATCTGGAGCAGGAAGTGCCGCTGTGCGACGCGCCGTTCACCGAAGCGGAACTGGCCCTCTTGAAGACCCTGGCCCCCCTGAGTTTAAAGCCCACGCTGGTCGCCGCCGAGGCACCGGAGCTTAATAACGCCATTACCCAAATCCTGAAAAAATCCGGCATCATCTTCTTCTACACCGCGGACAAGAAAGAGGTGCATGCCTGGCCGGTGCCGCGGGATTCGGACATCGTCACCTGCGCCGGCAAGATTCACTCCGACCTGGCCCGGGGGTTCATCAAGGCCGATATTATCAACTACGACGACTTTATGCAGGTCTACAACATGCAGGAAGCCCGGACCAAAGGCCTGGTGAAGCTGGTGGACCGCGATTACACCATCCACGCCGGGGACATCATCGAGATTCGGTTCAACGTTTAGGGTCAGGGATAATAATCAAAACCCGACCGGATCATTGCCTTACCCCCAGGACCCGGGCATCTTCCCACCGGCAGCGCCCATGGCGGTTATGGGATCATAGCTTCAACTATTTGTAATTTTTTAAGAAGTTTTGATAATGGCTTATTGAAGTCAGGTTAAGTCAAGCGGGGCAGGGATGCCTGCCCCGCTTGACTCATTGTCATAGGATGCGCATTGGTAATCCCGCGGGAGGATAGTAACCATACCACGACCTATATGACAGTTTTCTATGTCGATGTGAGAGGTAAGAGCGATTTATATGTCGTTATAGAGGTATCGGCGGGCAGTGCCCGCCCTACACATTTCAGACAGGGATTTGTCCTCCCCTTAATTGCGGGGGAATATTGACAACCTTGTCAACATATTTTTGCAAAACATACAATAATGTAAAGACAGGTTCGGTTAAGTTTTTGATTTTGCTAAAAAACTTCTGTGGTACAATAATTGCTTCGATTGTTCTAAATAATCTGTTCAGGAGGAATACCGTGCACTGCCAAACCTGCCAAACCGCAGAGGATATTTCCCGCATTGTCCGGGATAAAGAGGTAAGCTTTATCCAGATTTGGTTCACCGACATCCTGGGAGTGTTGAAAAGCTTTTCCATCCGCCCTTCCGAACTGGAAGAGGCCATGACCGAGGGTATGGGGTTTGACGGGTCCTCCATCGAGGGATTTTCCCGCATTGAAGAAAGCGACATGATTGCCAAGCCCGACCCCTCCACCTTCCAGGTCCTGCCCTGGCGCCCTGACGAGAAACCTGTGGCCCGGATGTTCTGCGATATCCTGACGCCCGACGGCTCCCCCTATCCGGGCGACCCGCGTTATGCCCTGAAGCGCATGCTGGCCAAGGCTGCGGAGAAAGGCTACACCAATTACCTGGGACCGGAACTGGAGTACTTTTATTTCGCCAACAACCGCGGCACCGAAGTCCTGGACCGGGGCGGTTATTTCGACGCCCCGCCCCTGGATGGCGGCAATGACTTACGGCGCCACACCATCTTCGCCCTGGAGAGCATGGGGGTGCGCATCGAATACAGTCACCACGAAGTGGCCGATTCCCAGCACGAAATCGACATGCGCTACGACGAGGCCATGCTCATGGCCGACAAGACCATGACCATGAAGGCCACGGTGAAGGCCGTGGCCATGATCAACGGGGTCTATGCCACGTTCATGCCCAAGCCCATCTTCGGCATCAACGGCAGCGGCATGCACACCCACCAGTCCCTGTTCCTGGGCAACAAGAACGCCTTCTACGACGCCAACGACGAGTATCACCTCTCGGCCATCGGCAAGAGCTACATCGCCGGCCTGCTGAAACATGCCCGGGAGATCACCGGCATCTGCAGCCAGTGGGTGAACTCCTACAAGCGCCTGGTGCCCGGCTACGAAGCTCCGGTTTACGTCGCCTGGGCCCGGCGGAACCGTTCCGCCTTAGTAAGGGTGCCCATGTACAAGCCCGGCAAGGAAACCGCCACCCGGTGCGAATACCGCGCCCCCGACCCGGCCTGCAACCCTTACCTGGCCTTCGCGGTGATGCTGGCCGCCGGGCTCAAGGGCATCGAGAACAACTATCCCCTGCCCGAGCCGGTGGAAGTGGACATCTACCACATGACGAAAGCCGAACGCGAGAAGCTGGGGATCCAGGAGTTGCCCGGCAGCCTCCACGAGGCCATCACCGAAGTGGAAAACAGCGCCCTGGTCAAAGAAGCCCTGGGCGACCACATCTTCAACAAGTTCCTGGAAAACAAAAAGATTGAGTGGGATGCTTACCGGATGCACGTGAGCAACTACGAGATCGAGCGTTATCTCCCGATTCTGTAAGCGCCGCATCACCAAACCGGCAGCGCTGCTGATAGCCAATTAATCCAGTAGGCTGGGGGGAGGACATCCTCCCCCGGCCTACCTGTGCGCCTGGCCGATTATCTGACAAATTTGTCGTTTTGGCCGGGCCAATAACCCTGTTGAAAGGAGTGACGGCATGGAGGGGACCCTTAACTCCGGCGACACCGCCTGGCTGTTGGTGTGCTGCTCGCTGGTCCTGCTGATGACTCCGGCCCTGGCCCTGTTTTACGGGGGCATGGTGCGCCGGAAGAACCTGCTGTCCACCCTGACCCTGAGTTACATCTTCATGGCCCTGGCGGGGGTCCAGTGGGTCTTGTACGGCTACTCCCTGGCCTTCGGGACCGATATCGGCGGACTGATCGGGGGGCTCAACTTTCTTGGGTTCGCCGGCGTCGGGGCCCTGCCCAACCCGGACTATGCCAAGACCATACCCCACGGGCTCTTTGCGGCCTTCCAGATGATGTTTGCGGTCATCACCCCGGCCCTGATCACCGGCGCCTTCGTGGAACGGGTGCGCTTCAAGTCGTTCTTGCTCTTCAGCCTCATCTGGATGACCCTGGTGTATGATCCCCTGGCTCACTGGGTCTGGGGCAAGGGGGGCTGGCTGGGCGCCATGGGCGTCCTGGATTTCGCCGGCGGCACCGTGGTGCATATCGCCGCAGGCTATTCGGCCCTGGCCTTCGCCCTGGTCATCGGCCCCCGTAAAGGCTTTGGCAAAGTTCCCATGGAACCTCACAACATCGCCTTCACTGTTTTAGGAGCCGGCCTCCTGTGGGTGGGCTGGTTCGGGTTCAACGCCGGCAGCGCCCTGGCGGCCAACGGCGTGGCGGTCAACGCCCTGCTCACCACCAACACCTCCGCCGCGGCTGCGGGCCTGGTGTGGATGGTGCTGGGCTGGCTGGACGGCCGCCCCAGCACCCTGGGGATAGCCACCGGCATGGTGGTGGGCCTGGCCGCGGTGACCCCGGCCGCAGGCTTCGTCTCACCCCTGGCGGCCATGCTCATCGGCGCAGTGGCCGCGCCCATCTGCTATTATGCCATCCGGTTCCGGCAGAACCGCAACCTGGACGAGTCCATGGACGTCTGGGCCTGCCACGGCATGGCCAGCACCTGGGGCATGATCGCCACCGGGCTGTTTGCCACGCTGGAAGTGAATAGCGCCGGCGCCAACGGCCTGTTTTACGGCAACCCCAAGCAACTGGCGCTCCAGTTCCTGGGAGTGGTGGTCACCATCGCCTTCACCTTCGTGGTCACCTACGTGGTGGCCAAGGTGCTGGATATGAGCATCGGTCTCAGGGTCACCACCATGGAAGAAGAAGTGGGTCTGGACATTAGCGCCCACGGTGAGCGGGCTTATTCGTAAATTTAACCGCCGATGAACACCGATTAAGAAATAATAAATCTAAATCCGCGTTTATCGGCGTTCATCGGTGGTTAAGAGGTTTTTGCCATGTTGAAAAAAATCGAGGCCATTATTCGGGAAGACAAGTTCAACGACGTCAAGGAGGCCCTCCGGGAGATCGGCATCGTGGGTTTGAACGTCTTTGAAATCCGCGGCCACGGCCGCCAGGGGGGTGTCACCCTGGTGGGCCGCTCCGGCAGTTACCAGGTGGACATGCTCGTCAAGCTGCAACTCAATATCATTTTGAGCGAACACAACCTGGAGGAGACCATCGAGGCCATCCTCAACTCCGCCTCCACCGGCGAAACCGGGGACGGGCTCATCTTCGTGTACCCGGTGGAGGAGGCCATCCGCATCCGTACCCGGGAACGGGGTCACGAGGCGGTGATGTACCCCGGCGACATCGACGAGAGAAAGCATCGCGGCAAGACTTAGGCCATTAGGGGATCACCTGCCGCTAATCCAGGTGAGCATTATCTATTTGTTGCACGGGTCAGAGTCGAATGACATAATATTTCTGTAGGATAAATTTTGTTTATAGGCAGCCGGGCGCCTTTCCTTAATCGGCCCCGGCCGGTCTTTTGAGGCAGACCATCTATGGCAACGGAAGTGGTAATCTACGCCTGTCAACAAGCCGTCCCGACCCCGGATTTTCTGAGGACCCAGTGGGGCCAGGAGCATATCCGGCTCCAGGTGCTCCCCGAACCGTGCAGCAGCAAGATCGAGGCTTTTCAGCTGCTCCGGACCCTGGCCACCCCGGCGGACCTGGTGTGGGTCATCGGCTGCGCCGAAGACCTCTGCCGGTATAACGAAGGCAGCCACCGTCTGGGGAACCGCATCGCCTACACCCAGCGCTACCTGGAAGAGATCGGCCTGGAGAGCGCCCGGGTGGGACGCTCGGTGGTGATCCCGGGGGACGCCCCCGGCTTGGCCGCCGCCCTGGCCGACATCAAGGCGAAGGCCGAGGCCCTGGGGCCTAGCCCGTTGAAAAAGCAGGGGTAAAAGGTAAAAAGGCGAAAGGGCGAAAAGGTTTTAAGGAATAGTTTGATAGCCGTTATTCCTTTTCCCCCCAAGGATTTATCGGAGGAAGTTTTGCCAGCAAAATATCATATTCCCGTGCGCCGGGTGCCGCCCCGCTTAACGACTTTGGCCAAAACCACGATCATCGATTGGAATGAAGGGTGTTTGCGGTGCCAGCGCTGCGTCAAAGAGATCTGCCCGGTGGATGCCTACAAGAAGCGGGATTTCGACCGGAAGCAGTTCGTGGACACCATTGACGAGATGTGCCGGAGCTGCTACCGGTGCGTCCAGGGCTGCCCCAGGGAACTGGTCTTCAAGGCCATGAACCCCCAGTACCGCCAGTTGGGCGACGACTACTACACCCCGGAGATCATCGGCGCCACCTGGTACCAGGCGGAAACCGGCAAGATCCCGGTTTCCGGCGCCGGTTACGGCGGCGTCTTCGCGGGCGAGGGCTTCGACTCCATGTGGACCGACATGTCGGAGATCGTCCGGCCCACCCGGGACGGCATTCACGGCCGGGAATACATCAGCACTTCCATCGACCTGGGCCGCAAGCCCATGTTCCTGGTCTTTGACGAATCCGGCAATCTGATGTTCGAGCCGCCGTCCTTGATGGAACTTCCCTTGCCCGTGGTTCTGGCGGAGCCGCCGCTGGGGGCTAACCCTCTGCGCCTGCGGCAGATGCTTGCCGCCGCGGCCCAGACCCTGGACGCCGTGGCCCTCATTGCCCGGGACGCGGTCACCCCCGACCTGATGGACGCGGCTCTCTCCCTGGTGCCGCAATTTCCCGCGGGCCAGATGGACCTGGATGACCCGCTCCTGTCGAAGGTCAGGGCCCTGGAACTCACGGACCACCCCGAGGTCATCAGCCACCTGGAGGCCGTGAAGCAGCGTTATCCCCAACTGATCGTCTGGATCAAGGTGCCCGGCGACCTCCGGGCCCCGGACCGGGTGGCGGCCCTGGCGGCGGCGGGGGCGGGGGTGATCCGTCTGGCGGCCACTGAACAGGCCCGGGGACCGAATGAGGCCGGCGAGGTCCATCTCAAGGACCTGATCCGCCGCGCCCACCTTAAACTGGTGGAGCACCAGCTGAGGGACGCGGTCACCCTGCTGGCCAGCGGCGGCATCGCCCTGGCGGAGCACGTGGCCAAGGCCATCATCTGCGGCGTCGACGGCGTCATCGTCGATATCCCCCTGCTGCTGGCCCTGGAGTGCCGCCTCTGCCGGAATTGCCAGAGCGGCCAGGGCGGCACCTGTCCCATTGAGCTGGACAACCTCACGGTTAAACGGGGGGCCCAGCGCATGGTGAACCTGATGGGCGCCTGGAACAACCAGCTGTTGGAGATCCTGGGAGCCATGGGTATGCGGGAAGTGCGGCGCCTGAGGGGCGAAGTGGGCCGGGCCATGTTCAAGGAAGACCTGGATAGAGATATCTTCGCGCCTCTGTTCGCCCGCCCCGAAGGGGCGAGCCGGCGGCTGGGGGAATGAGAGGGGTTTTGGGTTCTTGGAAGGGGCAAGAGCAGCCTGCGCCCCCTATAAGCCAAGCCATGGAAGGCCTGTACTTAAGTCCCCCTTTTCTAAAGGGGGATTTAGGGGCAATGCTGTTCACTTAGCACCCGAGCTTTCAAAAAATCCGGGAACGCATTTATCAACGACAGGGAGAAAGTGATTAATTCCCCCTCACCCTAACCCTCTCCCCCATTGGG
>Ga0194113_10012250_pt1 | contig 10090 bp, 8 predicted proteins | sample TA2MahC200mmetaG_FD_146193 | JGI IMG/M metagenome (GOLD analysis project Ga0194113, IMG submission 146193) | Freshwater microbial communities from Lake Tanganyika, Tanzania - TA2015017 Mahale Deep Cast 200m | ecosystem: Environmental > Aquatic > Freshwater > Lake | place: Tanzania: Lake... | reverse complement strand
AACTCATGCCTTTGCGTGATCGCGACTTAAGCGATGTAATTGCTCTTTTGCTTGACGTACCGAACATTGACGCCCGCTCTTTTTGGGCAAATTGCGAACGAACAGAAAATACTCGTCATATTGCCGCACAACTTGCAAATCTTGAGACCGCCCTGAAAAGCGGCGACTTTCGCGAAGCATGGTCCGAGTATTATGGCGAAAAACTTTCGATGCGTGATGTGCTTTCGACTCTTGAAAAAGTACGCTCTTTATTAAAGGCAAAGCCATGAATACAAAAAATATTCAAATTGCCTGCCCAAATTGCCGATCAACGATAATTTTTTCAATCAATGGCAATACGTTTGACGCTCCGTTGGTTTGCCAAACCTGTAAACGGGCGTTCTCTCCCCATTTCTACTGTCCTGATACAGACTCGCCCGCGCGTCATATTTTTTCGGCGTCCAAACTTTATATTGATAATGCGGGAAAAATGTACGCCTTCTGTCCTGACCATACTTTTACAACTTATGCGCTCGCCGCCGACAGCAAACCTCGTCCAAGGCGTACTCCCGTTCATCATTTTACCCACTTTCTTGACTCGCTTGCCTTCCGCATGGGATTAGCCGTTGAAGACTGGCGTTGGCGCCTAACGTCGCGCCGCTAACAAATTTAAAAGACCTCCGAGCAAAACTCGGAGGTCTTTTAAATTTGACTGATTTTTCCATATTGTTCTTCAAATACTCTTCGCTTTGTCTTTTCAAGATCAGCCAGTAATTCTTCTTCTGTCAATCCAAGTCTCTCCACTTCTTTTCCCAAATTGCGCGAGATGTCACGAAATGCAGCTTTTGCATTTTGACGGGACACGAGTTTCTCGTACTCTTCTACAGATAGTATGACAGCAACAGGCGCGCCTTTGCTTTCAATGACTGTGTGTTCATGCTTTTGATGAATTCGCCGCACAACCACGTTAAAGTTTCGCCGTAATTCAGTGGTGGTGATGATTCTTTTGCTGACGGTATGATCTTTTAGCATAATCTGCCTCCGATTCCTTGTCGTTATTTTACTACAAGGCGTGCGGATGGGATTAAGGAAACAGGCAAGCCTTCGCGAGAGAAATTAGTTGAGTTGGGGCTGGATGATGTGGCGAAGGGCTGCTCTTGCGCCGTCCTTCCCTGCGCTGAACCTAAGTAGGAGCGGTTTTTGCGACGAGAAATCTCGCCTGCCATTGAAGATTTCTCGCTGCGCTCGAAATGACAAGCTAAAGAGAGTCCTCCTCCATCAATCGCAGGAATACCTGTACTACATTCGGATCGAAATGCGTTCCCGCAAGTGATTGAATGTGTTCTCGTGCCTTTTCTTCATCCCACGCCGCGCGGTATGAACGCTCCGCGCGTAGCGCGTCCCACACATCCACCACCGCAAAAATTCGTGCGGTCAGCGGAATTTGTTCGCCCTTCAATCCGCGTGGATACCCAGTACCGTCCCATTTTTCATGGTGACAGTATGGAATGTCCAGCGCGGGGCGTAAGTATGCAATCGGCGAGAGTAATTCAAAGGCAAAGGTGGGGTGTTTACGCATCGCAACACACTCTTCGTCTGTCAGTTTACTTGGTTTGAGCAAAATGTTGTCAGGCACGCCCATTTTGCCGATGTCGTGCAAGAGCGCGCCGCGCCGCACGTTGACGAGTTCGGCATCGCCGATGCCCATTGCTTTTGCCAGCCGCAGGGTGATCTCGGTCACGCGCTGAGAGTGTCCCTCAGTTTCCTTGTCGCGCAGGTCGAGTGCGCGCGACCAGCCTTCGATGGTAGCCTCGTAGGCGGCCTCCAGATCTGAGTTGGAACTTTGCAAGTCTTCAAAGAGTTGCGCGCTCTCAATGGCAATTGCCGCTTGCCCGGCCAGCGTTTCCAGAAAGTTGATCCATTCCAACCCCGGGTGAAAAATGGCGCGGTGAAAGACCTCCAGCACGCCTTTGACTTCGCCTTTGGCGATGAGAGGCACAGCAAAGTAGGCGGCTACGTTTTCCGCCGCCAGAAGTTCTGCTTGTGCGAAGACGATTCCGCTCGCGGCGAAATCCGGGTGTTGAATCAAGCGGCGTTCGAGCGCGGCCAGACCGGCCCGGCCCTCCCCTATCCGAAAGCGGGTGCGCTCGACAGCCCGGCCTCGAAAACCACATCCGGCGGCGTATTCCAGCATTTGCAAGTGCGGGTTGAACAGGAGCACGTCAGCGGCGTCTACTTTCAGCTGGGATGTGACATGCTGCAATAGGATATTGAGCGTCACGCGCAAATCCATGCTGGCACTGATGGCGATGTCTATGCTGTGCAGCGCCTCCAATTGATCCAGTTGGCGCACGGTTTCTTCGAGCAGGCGCGCGTTGTGGACCGCGCCGGCGGCTGAGGAAGCAAACAGGGAAAGGAGGCGAACATCCGCTTCGGTAAATTTACGCTCGGAAGCGCCGGTCTCATGCACCACCAACACGCCGATCAACTTGCCCCGGTAGAGCATGGGCAACTCGATAGTGGCGCGGACGGGGATGCTCTCGTATTTCGGCGAGCGGCCCTCCCAGTTGGAATAATCCTCCACCTGCAACGGCTGGCGGGTCTGCGCGACGCGCCCAGCCACGCCCTCGCCAAGGCGCAGGCGGGTTCCGATGGGGATGGAGGGATCAGTGGCTACCACCACTTCCAGTTCCTCGCTCGCCGGGTCGTAGAGATACATGCCTCCGGCGATGGCATGTAACAGCGTTGTGGCGCGCTCCACAATGAGTTGCATCAGAACATTCAGATCATTTTCGGCAGAGAGGGCGGTGCTCGTTTCGTACAGCACGGCGAACTCGTCGGCGCGGCGGCGAATTTCTTCTTCTGCGCGCTTGCGCTCGGTGACATCCCAAACCGTTGAGATCGTCAATGGCTTGTCGGGAATCGGAATATTTCGCGCGCTGATGAAAGCCGTCTCTTCTCCTTTGCGCGTGATCGGAACGTCAACCCAACTCATACGTTCCGGATTGCCACTTGCAAAATCATCCAACACCCTCTTTTTCATCTCTTCCCGAAAAGCTGGTTCTTCGTAGACAGCGCTCCAAAAAGCATCCGGGTCGGCAAGTTTTTCTCTTTTTGTCCGGTAAAACTTGGGGAAGTTGTCATTCATATAGTCGAAAGTCACCGTAGGATCAACAGAGTTGACCGCAATCCCGATAGGAAGGTTATCCAGGACAGTCTTTACAAAGGACTCGCTCTCGTGCAGCGCCTCTGCCGCGCGCTTGCGCTCGGTTTCGCGCTGTTGCAGGGTCTCAGCCATTTCGTCGAAGGCGCGCCCCAGTTGGCTGATTTCGCCCGCTCCGTAGCGCATCCCGGTGCGGACGCTCTGGTCGCCGGCCGCCAGACGTTTGGCCGTCCTTACCAGCGCCTGCGTCCGGCGGATGATAGAGAACTCACCCAAGGCCCAGGCGGCGGCAAGCGCCAAGGCCGCCACCAGGCCGAAGGCGATCAGGCTGTTATTCCATGTCTGGTCGGAGGCGGCATAGGCAACCTGGGAGGGAATGCCGATGAACAAATAGCCCCAGATCTGCCCGCCGTTCTGTACGGGAACATAACCGTACAGCCTCAGCACGCCATCCAGTCCGGCATCTTCGATCGTCCCTTCGGAATGGTGGACGAGCAGATGTTGAATCAGCGGCACAGCGTCCACGTCTTTGCCCAGCCAATTTTCCGGATCCGGGTAGCGCCCCAGCACGTTGCCCTGCGTATCCACCAGGGTGACGGTAGAACCCGGCGGCAGGTCGAGTTCGGCGGACATCGCGCTGACCCATCCCAAATCCAGGGCGATGACGACCATCGCTTGTGGCTGTCCATGCGGGTCGAGAATGGGATACGCCATCGGCAGAGACGGCTTGCCGGTAATGCGCCCGATGACGAATGAGCCAATTGTGAAGGCACGCGTTTGCATGGCGCGCTGGAACCAATCGCGGTCGGCGTAGTTCACTGCGCCTGAGAGCGGGATGGCGCTGCACCTCGGGCGGCCATCCGGGTTGACGACGAGGATGTTGGTGTAAAGGGGGTGGTTGGGAAGCAGGCGGGCGAGAAGAACGTTGCAGGCGGCAGGGTCGCTTGCGCGGACCACATCCAGTTGGGCCAGGGTGAAGAGCAGTTGTTGTCCCTGGTCAACGAGAGCCTGCTGGTTATTAGCGGCCAGGCGCGCCAGGTTCAGCGCCCCGGCGGCGGTCTGCTCACCGGCGGAGCGGCGATCCTCCTGGATGCGGTAGACACTCATCCCCGCCAGTGGCAGGATGGCCAACAGGACGAGCAGGATCAAACGGAAGCGAATACTGGTGAAGATACGCATAAAAGAGTTTCCTTCTTGGTATTACAGCGCAAAGTTCCAGAAAACTCTTGACCGTGTCACCCTGAGGGAGCGTTTTCAGCGACCGAAGGTCTCTTTCACCGTGGTAGAGATGCTTCGCTTCGCTCAGCATGACACATAACGGCAACCTTGCACTGTAATATTAGTGAGCGCGAGAGTTGTGTTTTGCAGGGTGAGCGCGGCAAACGCGATGATCCCCAGCAATATCAAAACTCACAGCGCGAAGGCGGGATTGGAACGGTTTCCGATCTTCAATTATTTCAAGCTAAAAATCCCAGGTGGGCAAATAACAAATCAACAAGACGCCCTTTATAATTATATTCATAGTAGACTGCAAAAGAGGCTTCAAACCCCGAGTTTCTCCGAGTTCGTCCTCGACGATGAGTGCGGTTGACGGGATGGTTACCCAGAATGAGAGCGCGCTGGCTGTCGGCGGCAAACGCGATGATGCCGGGCAATATCAGAATTGCCGGCGCGAAAGCGAGATTGGAAAGGTTTTTGGAAACAAATTGGTTCATGTTGGTCTCCTCTCTTACCGTAATGAAAAATCGAAAGGAAGATCAGGGACTACTGAACATGGGCGTGAGCGGCGGCGTGGGTGAAGCATTCGCTGTGCAGGCTGTGATCAAAAAAACCAGCAGAGAAGAAACGGACTTTTGGATGTTCATGTTCCTTTCCTTATGACGGGCGAACTTGCAAATTGAGGTGGCAATAAATGCCGAGGATGATTAAAGCGGCGGCGCAGGCAATAGGCGCGACGACAATCCCGAAGCCGATCCTTAATGTCTAGCACGGTAATGATGAGCTTGCGTAGAATTAGAACAAATTTTCGGGGGAGGGGGGGGTAAAACGAGCGTGGCTGAAGCGTGAATTGAAATGCGTTGGAGGCGCTTCTTGTGTTTTCGATTTCCCCCGGAATATCGGTTTCGTAGTTTTACGATCCGCTTTCATGTTTTGCTCCTCAAGCTTGGCAAAAAGAAGCTACGAATGAACAAAGTTCATACCCATCAGAATGGCGGGTACGACACAATGGCTACACTCAGTCTGAACGATGTGAGGTACGGCGCAAGTGTCGCGCGAAGATCGCGTTCGCGCAGGAGTCAAGCGCAGCCCATCGCGGAGGCAATGGAATCGGTGTCAGGGTTGATATGGTCAATGACGAAGATTTGATCTGGCGTTATTTGAGTCCCAAAAATGTGCGGGAAAATTTGCGAATGATTTTTGCTATTTGGATTGCTTCTTTTGCGTCTTCAATGGTTGGGCTTGCACCAGGATAACGCGTTGCAACTGCATAAGCAGATAATGTATCCAGCGTATCTTCGGTCGTGCCCATAAAAACCCCGACTTGCTCGAGTAGATTATTAAGTAAGGTTAAATCGTGTGTCATTGGAAAAGACTTCTCTTTATGAACCAGCATGGCCTTCATATATTTTTCAACACATTGTTGAGCGTGGAAGCATGTGCCGTAAATTGAGGGTCTACTGCCTCGAATTAATTTTCCTGAATTGCGGAAATCATCCTCCGCGTGCTCTATCCATGCCTCAAAATCGTTATACTCTTTCATAAAGCACTTTTCCTTTTACGATGATTTCTCGCAGGAAAAAATTCCCTTTGTTGCTTAATGCCCTTTCTATTTCTTTCGGTGTCTTGACGATAACGTCTATGGGAAATTGGCGAGGACGCAATAATCGTGACACGGCCAGGTAGCGGTCTTTTTGCGTGGCATTGGTTTCCATCACTACCAGCAAATCTACATCGCTATCTGGCGTGGGATTGCCATACGCATAGGAACCAAAGAGAATGATTTTCTCCGGCTTGAGTGCATTGGCGATTTTTTTGACAGCCTGTGGAAGAGTTTTGGATACAGGCGGAAATCCGACCGGATGGATTTTGGTGGCTATTCTTAACATTACAATTCCTCACGCCAATTTTACCTGTTTATCAAAGACCTGACGGTTTTTGCTCGCCAAGTCCTTCGTGCTAAATCGCCGTTCATGCTTTCCACACTTTCTCAGGCGTAACGGGAGAGACACGCGAAGTTCAGCGTTCCTACAGAGAATTGCTGATTTTTCAGCGCGCGCCTTTAATGGTACACTTGTTCTATCTCTGGAATCACCAACAATCAAGCGTTTAGTAAAAATGACAAGTAAAAATCAAATTCTAAATTTAGCAATTACGAGATACTCCGTAATATGACCATCATCGTTTCTTTGGATATAGAAACCACCGGGCTGGAAGAAAGCCGCGACTCCATTATCGAGGTCGCGGCTGTTAAATTTAACGGGCGGCGCGTGCAGGCTGAATTCTCCACTTTGGTTAATCCCGGCAAACATATCCCCGATTTCATCTCCGGCCTGACGGGCATTGATGATGCCATGGTGCGCGAGGCTCCGCGCCTGCGTGATGTTGCGCCTGACCTGACCGCCTTCGTCGGCGATGCTCCCATCCTGGGGCATAACGTCAAATTTGACATTGGCTTCCTGCGCAAGGCTGGCTTGTTTCAATTTCAACAAACCCTCGATACCTATGAACTCGCCTCTGTACTCATGCCAGCCGCAAGCCGCTATAACCTCGGCTCGCTCGGCCAGCAACTTAATATCCCACTGCCCGCCACACATCGCGCCCTGGATGACGCGCGCGTCACACAAGCCTGCTATGTGCGACTACTCGCTCTGGCCGCCGAACTTCCGCTTGAGACATTACAGGAGATCGTGGAACTTGGCAATTTTGTTGATTGGGACGCCGGCTGGGTCTTTGAACAGGCCCTGCAAGCGGTAGCCAAGGAAGGCATAAAGCCCAAGCGGACACAGCGCGCCTCCCCCCGCCAGCCGAGGCCTGATACAACAACCCGAAAAGATTCTCCGCCCATACAGCGCTGTGAAGCGCCAACTCCGCTTGACCCCGAGGAAGCCGCCTCCATTTTGGATTACGGCGGACCGTTCTCGCAATATTTTGAAGCCTATGAACACCGCGGCGAGCAAGTGGAAATGCTCAAAGCGGTCACAAAATCCCTTTCAAACGGCAGCCATCTCATGGTCGAAGCGGGAACCGGCGTCGGTAAATCCTTTGCATATCTCGTCCCAGCCGCAATGTTCGCCGTCCAAAACAATACGCGCGTGGTCGTCTCCACCAACACCATCAACCTGCAAGACCAGTTAATCAAAAAAGACATCCCTGATCTGCAAGCCGCGCTCAGCCTGGACGTACGCGCCGCAGTCATGAAAGGCCGCGCAAATTATCTTTGCCCGCGCAGGCTGGAATTCATGCGCACCCATGGGCCCTCCAATTCCAGTGAAATGCGCGTGCTGGCAAAGATCATCGTCTGGAAACTCGATAACCACAGCGGTGACCGCAATGAGATCAATCTCACCGGCCCGATCGAGCGCGAGGTTTGGGGCAGGCTCTCTGCAGAAGACGATAATTGCAACACAGAAACCTGCCTCGGCCGCATGGGCGGCACATGTCCTTTTCATCGCGCCAAGCAAGCCGCGCAAAGCGCGCACCTGCTGATCGTCAATCATGCCCTCTTGCTTTCAGATGTTTCCACAGGCAGTAAGGTCCTGCCCGAATACGATTACCTGATCGTGGATGAAGCCCACCACGTGGAATCGGCGTTCACCAGCGCGCTATCCTTCCGCATGACACAAAATGACCTTGAGCGCATGTTAAAGGAACTCGGCGGTTCATCCGCCGGCCTGCTCGGTAGATTGCTGACCGAGACGCTTAATACGCTTCGCCCTTCTGACTTTGGCCTGCTCCAGCAAAAAGCAAAACGCGCCACCGACCAGGCCTTTCGGCTTGAACAACTCTCCAACGAGTTTTTCAATGTGCTTGGTCAATTTATCGCTTTGCAGCGCGAAGGACAGCTGCAAAACAATTATTCGTGGCAAATGCGCATCGTACCCGCCACACGCACATTGCCCGGCTGGGACGAGGTTGAGATCATGTGGGGCCAAACCAGCGAGACCATGTCACTGCTCTTGAAATCCCTGGAAGAAATTTACAAGACGCTTGGCGAAATATACAGTGCGGGTCATGAAAACGTTGAAGATGTGATGGGCAGCCTAAGCACCTTGATGCGCCGCATGACCGAAGCAGAAGCGGCCTCTTCCGGGTTGATGCACAAGCCCTCCAACGAATTGATCTATTGGGTGGAGGTCAATCCGCGCGGAGAGAGATTGTCACTGAATGCCGCGCCGCTGCGCGCCGGTCCGCTCGTGGAAAAACATTTGTGGCACGAAAAGGCCTGTGTCGTCATGGCCTCCGCCACCATGACCACCCGCGGCGATTTTCGCTACGTCCGCAGCACGCTCTCCGCCGATGAAGTGGAGACCCTTGCGCTTGGCTCACCATTTGATTACGAATCAAGCACCTTGCTGTACGTCGCGAATGACATACCCGAGCCAAACGCATACGGCTACCAACAAGCTTTGGACAAAGCCATTCTTGCCGCCGCCAAAACCATCGGCGGGCGCATGCTCGTCCTGTTCACATCCTATGCCGCGCTCAAGAAGACAGCCCAGGCCATTACGGGGCCGCTGGCGCGCGAGGATATATTTGTCTTTGAACAAGGAGAAGGCGCATCTCCAAACGCATTGCTCGAATCATTCAAATCCAGCGATCGCGCTGTCCTGCTCGGCACACGCTCGTTCTGGGAAGGCGTGGATGTACCCGGCGATTCACTTTCGATGGTGGTCATCACCAAACTTCCCTTTGGCGTTCCCTCCGATCCGATCATCGCCGCCCGTTCCGAACTGTATGAAGATTCGTTCAATGAATATTACCTGCCCGAATCCATCCTGAAATTCCGCCAGGGATTCGGGCGACTGATCCGCACGGCTTCTGACCGCGGCATTGTCGCTGTCATGGATCGGCGTATTCTTACAAAACAATATGGAAAAATGTTTCTTGAATCGCTGCCACAATGTACATCCAGGCAAGGGGCGGCGGCTGGATTGGCAAAAATGGCAGGTGAATGGCTGGGAACATAATCCCTAGCGGCTCTGACAAGAGGGTATACGCCAATTATTTATTTTCCTAATTTTGCCTTGAGTTCCGATTGATATTTGATAGATCATCCAGGGAAAGAAATGCATCAACGATCCTGGGTTCAAAATACGAACCCGAAGATTCGCGAATATTTTTTAATGCGTCTGAAGGCAAAAACCTCTTTCGGTAAGGGCGGTCGGATATGAGCGCATCCCATACGTCAACAACGGAAAAAATACGCGCCGCAAAAGGTATCTCCTCTCCTTTCAAACCACGCGGATACCCACTGCCATCCCATTTTTCATGATGGCAATACGGAATATCCAGGGCGGAATTGAGGAATTTAATCGGACTCAACATCTCATAGGCGTAGACTGGATGTTTATTAATGACGGTCCGCTCCACATTATCGAGTGGTCCTGGTTTAAGTAATATCCCATCTGGAATACCCATCTTTCCAATATCATGCAATAGGGCGCCCCTGATGATGTCATTGATCGCCTGATCATTTAGCCCCATTATTCTGGCGAGTTTTTCCGTCAGGGAAGTGACGCGTTTGGTATGGCCTTCCGTTTCCTTGTCCCGTAAATCTAATGCACGCACCCACCCCTCCAGTATGGCATGATAAGCAATCTCCAGCTCTTTTTTACTCTCATTTAATTCATCGAATAAAAGCGCATTGTGAATGGCCATCGCCGCCTGGTTGGCAAAGGCAGAGATCAATTCAATATTTTCCTGCTGGAACACCCCGGTCTGCGAGCG
>Ga0194113_10012249_pt1 | contig 10090 bp, 12 predicted proteins | sample TA2MahC200mmetaG_FD_146193 | JGI IMG/M metagenome (GOLD analysis project Ga0194113, IMG submission 146193) | Freshwater microbial communities from Lake Tanganyika, Tanzania - TA2015017 Mahale Deep Cast 200m | ecosystem: Environmental > Aquatic > Freshwater > Lake | place: Tanzania: Lake... | reverse complement strand
AAACAACCAGATTGACAAATTTTCTCTGTGCTTTATCTTCAGCTATCCATCTTAATGACTTTGGTCTGAATCTAACTAACCCATACTTACTCGGTTTTCTACCTTTCCTTCCATACAATCTTCTTCTTCTAGCACCTTTTTTCACAGTCACTCTTGCCAAGACATATCCTTGCTTAGCTTTGTATCCAACAGACCTTGCTCTATCCAAGCGACTAGGTTTATCTATTCTTTCTACAGTATGTTCTCTTCTCCAGCCTATCATTTTCTCTTTTAACAAGTTCTTATTTTTCCACTGTTTTGCTATATATTGGTACATGCTATTACTCATACTACAATAGTAAGACTTATATTTTTATATTTTTAATAGAATTAAGAGATAGAATGGGAGCTTTGTTCAAACTAATCATTGGTGCTATATTAATGATAGCTGCTGTATGGTGGGTTATACCAGGACAAGGCGGTTCAACTATTCTGATAAAAAGAAATGCGATAAATGATCTTATTTCTTTGTTAAATGCAGGTATTCCTATTGGAGTTTTCTTCATAGGATTATTCGTTGTCTGGCTTGAATTGGATGAAATAAAAATCGAAAGAGAGATAAAATCTGAAGAGAAGAAAAAAAGGAAATAAAGATTTAAGTTTAAGCTGTTTCTAACTTTTATTATGGGAGTAAGTCTAGGGAATATAGTTTCTAAGCAGGAAATAGAGTTAATCACACTTTCTGGTAAAAGAGTTGCTATAGATGCACACAACAACTTGTATCAATATCTCACGATAATCAGGGACAGGATGACTGGTGAGCCCTTGAAAGATAGTTCAGGAAGAGTGACATCACATCTTTCTGGCTTGCTTTACAGAACTTCTAATCTGATTGAGGGTGGAATAAAACCGATATTTGTTTTTGATGGCAGACCACCAGAATTTAAAAAGAGCACAATAGAGCAGAGACAGAGAGCAAAAGAGGAAGCAAGAGAAAAATGGAAGGAGGCATTGGCAAGGGGTGAAGAAGCAATAAAATATGCTCAAGCTACTACCAAACTTACTGCAGATATGATCGAAGATTCTAAAAAACTTCTGGATGCTATGGGTATTCCTTATCTTACTGCTGAAAGTGAAGGTGAGGCTCAATGTGCTTTTATGTGTATTAAAAAGGATGTTGATTTTTCAGCAAGTCAAGACTTTGATTCTTTGCTTTTTGGTTCCTCATATCTGGTCAGGAATTTGTCAATAACAGGAAAAAGAAAGATACCAAATAAAGATACTTATATAGACGTCAAACCAGAACTGATTGGATTGAATAATGTTCTTTCAGAACTTGAAATTAACAGACAGCAACTAGTAATAATTGGTTTGCTTGTAGGGACTGATTATAATGATGGCATAGAGCAAATTGGGCCTAAGACAGCTCTGAAATTAGTAAAGGAGCACAAGACTTTGGAAGAAATACTGAAACATGTTGAGTGGAAGGAAGACATTGATCCAGAAACAATTTTCAATTTCTTTCTAAATCCTCCGGTTAATGAAAATTATAATATTGAATTTAAAGAGCCAGATAAAGATGCAATAATTAAGTTTATGGTGGATGAACACGACTTTTCACAGGAAAGAGTGGAAAAAGTGATTGAAAAATTACTTTCTCAAAAAGGCAAACAGTCTAGTCTGAAGGGTTGGCTTGGTTAACAGACATATTCTCCATTTTCTTTCATCAGAGTCTCTTTTATGAATATTGGAGTACCTGTTCTAACTGCTAATGCAATCCCATCACTTGGTTTGGAATCTAAACTGATTATTTTACTACCCTGTTTCAAGATCAAGTTACCAGTAAAAGTATCATTTTTCAAATCAACAATTCTGATCATCAAGATTTCGATTCCAAAATCGTTAAAGATCTCTTTCATTAGATCATGTGCATTTGGTCTGAAATCAATTTTCTTCTCCAAACCATTAAAAATGGATAACGCTTGGTATGCCTCTGTGTTTGCTACAAGTTGGTAACATTCACCAGTGAGAGTTATTATCCCAATATTTTCAATCACCCCTGCGTCTGCGCTAACTTGTATATACCCGTGTGTAGACAGTTGTGGTATCATCAAAAGTTCTGGCATTTCAACAACATTCTTCTTTTCGGTAAAATACGATGTGATAATTATTGTTAAAAAAACAATTAGTAAAAGAACTATAGAAACAACTATTATTTTCTTACTTGATTTCTTTTTTATTACCATTAATCCTATTTTTAATTTAGTTAAATAAAAACTTCCGGAAAAAAGATTTATTTAGCCAAAAAATGAATTTTAAGATATGAAAGGTATCTCTCCAATTGTTGCTGCAGTTCTTCTTATTGCTATAACTATGACACTTGCAGGAGGGTTGGCTCTCTGGGCAACAAAATTAGTTGGACAACAATTACCAGAACCTGAGACAGAGGTTCAGTGCAGACTTGCAAATTTTGTTTTCTATTCCTGTAAATACAATTCTACTACACAAAGAATAATCTTTAGTTTAAGTAATAGTAGAGATGTTGAATTGAAAAATCTAACAGCGTTTATAAATTATAACAACGGAACTGTTTTTGGCAATTCGCTGAATGAAACACTCAAGACTGGAACAGAGTCAATAAAAACTTTTACAATTTCTAGTGTTTCTTCTGATTTTTCTTCCATATTAGTTAAAACACATTGTCCAGGTGTAGAGGCATCTGATAAATGTACAAGGAGCTAAAATGAAGGCCATTTCACCTATAGTTGCTACTGTCTTGCTCATAGGAATTGTTGTGGTGATAGCAGGTATTGTAAATATATGGACTTCAAATTTTTTTGGTTCAACTAAAGACATAAAAAAAGAAGCCGATACTCAAGTAAGTTGTTTGAATGCAAAGATATTATCTGAAAATATAAGATATTGTAGCAATCGTTTGTCTGGAATAATTTACAATTCAGGAATGGAAAATCTAGGAAATATAACAATCTTTGTTATATATCAAAATGGAACTCAGCAGATATCAGACTTGAACACAAGCCTGCTTGCCGGCAACGTAATTTCATTTAATGTTACTATAGGTAGTAATTATAACTTAGTCAGAATCGCAACTAATTGCACAGAACAAAGTGTTGATTTTGAAAGAAATAAAATTACAGTATGTTAGTTATCCAAACATCACGAATACTAGTCCTCCTATAAACATCATGATGAAGCTATGTCTTATACCAGATATCATTGCACCTTCAGCCATCTTTCCGACTATCAAACCAGCAAAAAATCCTTGAATCAGAATTAGTGTCATAAACATTTCCTTATATTGTTGGGCAATGTTTTCAGGTGCCTCTGGCGTTCCACTTCCAGGTAGGCTGACTTGACCTAGAGTTGGAACTAGAAACTTTCCTAAAGCAATCATAACACCAAGGAAAACAAAGAAAATTATGTAACCGGTTATCATCTGGGAATTCATATAAAGTCTTCTTTCTGATCTTAATTTCTCAACTTCTAATGCAGTTCTGCTCAGTGCTTCAAATGTATCTGCTAAATTTCCACCAAATCTATGTGCTTCTATAACAGATGAAACAACTCTTCCTATAAGTCTAGATTTTGTTTCCTTTGAGAATTTAGTCAATACTTTTTCAACAGATATTCCCCAATCTAGTTGTGCAGTTATCTTTTTTACATATGGTGTCAATGCATGATAATCATTGTTACTTATTGATTTGAACGCTTGTGGTATGGCCATACCACATCTCACAGATTCTACAAAATCTCTTAAGAAAACAGGAAACATTTCTTCCAGTTCTTTTACTCTTCTTTGTTCATTGAACTTTATAATGAATATTGGTATGACGACTACAACTATTATACCAAAATACAAACTTGTGGAGAATGAAAAATGTTTTGAAAGATAAAAATAATTAAATAGGCTAAAAGACACTACTACAGCTGTACCTATGGCAATCATCATTAAAGTTCTTCTATCCATTTACATCTCAACCTCCATACCTTTCAGAAATCCAAGAAAAGCTAGGTTCAATACCGGAACTAGAATCCAGATACTCATTCTAGTTAATGTTAGTATGTCAAATCCACCAAGCGTAGGTGATATCATTCCCATAACAGAAAACAGTGCGATAATGAATAGGGGTGCAGCAATTAAAATTCCTGTATAAAATTCTGCGTATGCTGATAACTGTTGTAAGAATTTCTCTCTTTTAATTCTCCAATTAAACAAAGCTTGCTCACCGGAAATCTTGATATAATTTTTTACATCACCACCAGACTCAGTGGCACTAACAATTCCTAGTAGAACTTGTTTGAATTCTTTACTTGGAGTTCTTTCTGCCAAGTCTTTTATTGCTGTCAATGGATCAATACCAAGTGTATCAATATTTTTAATCAATTTTTTCATTTCCTTTGAAACTTCTCCATATTCTTCAAACTCAGCAAGGAGTTTAAAAATCATATATGGTGGAACGCCTGACTCAGCTATAGCTCCCATGTGTGTTAGTACAAAAGGTAGATTGACTTCTATATTTTTTCTTCTAGAATTGGCTCTCTGTATAGGTTGATAGACAAAAAAGCCAAAACATAGACACGCAAAAACTATTGGAGCAACAATTAGAAGCATTATTTTTGTTGTTGCTTGAAATTGAATAAATTTAAACAGAGCAAACAAGCCACCAAAACTAAGAAAATAGACTAGAAGGGATGTTAAAAGAGTTGAGCACATGTATGTTCTGAACGGTATTTTTATATCACTCTTACCTAAAGATTCTTTCACGCCAAACTTAGAAAAAAATCTGTCTACCAATCCACCAAAGAGAACTGTTGATACGGCGTTATAACTTGTCATCTTTCCTTATTTTAATTTACTTTCTTCAGAACAATAAGTTTTTCTATAGGTCATTTCTTTTTACTCATTGTAAGGCCTAGCAATCCTAACATAGAAGTTCTCACTGGTTGTTTTATAGGTATCTCCTCTTTAACTATCTCATTTGATTTTTCTACTTCTACAGGAATCTTTATTGGTGCAATTATTTGAGGAATCTTGATTGGCACATCATATTTTTCCTTCATTTCCTCAAAAAGTTTTGCAGGTTCTTTATAGTATAGGTTTATGTATCTAGTAACTTCTTTATAGTCCTTTACTCCTTGTGAATATAACCAGTCTAAAACCTTTCTCCTTTTTTCTATTTCAACTAACGCATCCTCAAAATTTTCTCCTTTCGCTTCTATTAATTTTCTTAATATTACACTTTCATTTACTTTTTGATAAGAATCAGTAGTTGGATCCCACATAAAAAGTACATTTGTTTTTACCTCATCGGTTTTTGTATCAACCGAAACAATTTCCACAAATTCTTTCAACCTTCTTGCAGATTTTCCCTTTTCTCTTGCGTGTGCCATTATCAATACGGTGTTAAGACTTTCTATCAGAGATGGTGAGAGATTAATTGGCGGGGTTGTCAATCTTTTCAAAACAGAGTCAAGGCTTCCTGCGTGAAAAGTACTAAGTGAACAGTGACCAGATGCCATACCTTGAAACATAACATATGCTTCTATACCTCTTGTCTCTCCTACAATAACATATTCTGGATTTTGTCTGAAGCTCTCTTTTAAAAGATCAAACATAGAAACTTCTCCATACTTCTCTCCTGTAGGCAAAGGAATACCAAATCCTACTCTTGCTAATCCTGAAATCCAATGTTCATGCGGTATCCTTATTTCCTTTGTATCTTCTATGCTTACAATCTTTGATTCAGGAGGAATGAACATGCAGATTGAATTTAGAAAAGATGTTTTACCTGTACCAGTTCCGCCTACGATTAGCATATTCGCCTTTAGCTCTAGCATATACCAAAGATATGCCAATATTTCTGGTGAAGCAGTGTTGAGATCCAAATGTTCTATTGGTGAAAATGGTTTTTCTCCAAATTTTCTTATACTAAATGTTGGTCCACGTGTGGCTACATCTCCAGCCAATGTTGCAGAAACTCTACTCCCATCTGTAAGGGTTCCGTCTAAGATAGGCTCTGCATAGCTCACATATCTTCCGCTTCTTTGCGCCAGCTTTGTTACAAATTCCCTGAGTTTTTCCGCATCAGTAAAAGCTATATTTGTCTTCATTGAACCATATTTCCTATGGACCACAAAAATCGGAGTGTCAACACCATCACAACTTATGTCCTCTATGTTAGGATCCTGCATCAGAGGATCAATTATATTGTAGCCAGCAAAATTTCTATAAATATAATACATCATTTTTATATACTGGTTTTGTCCTAACTCTATCCCAAACTCCCTCACTATTTTTGACACGTTTTGCTTTATGTATTCCATTGCTTTTCCAGCGTCCTTTATCGCGCTCAATTCTACTTCAACCATCTCTATCAGCGCATCTGAAACTTTTTCCATAAGTTTTACTTCATCGTCAGAAACTATAGGTTCAATTACATTATATATTATTTCTCTTTTTTCAGGATCCCATTTTATATTTACATATGCAAAAGGTTCTATCAGAGGATAAATAACATTAACTTTTGATATGTCGTCTAACTTAGGGAATTCGACTATTCTGTCTGGCTTTTCTATTTTAAACCAAGGCAGCTGTTCTTCTCCTTCCTTTTCTTTGATTTTTCTGTAAAATAGTCCCCTTAATTTTTTAATCTTTTCAATTACCATTATCTTACCGAATAGATTTTTTCCTCACAGATTTACCTGGCTGAGAAATACCTCTAAACCTAGCACAAGAAGGACAAAATCTCTCAACTCTTATCATTCCATGGATCATTCTTCTATCCATCTGTTGCAGTAGAACAGGATCTCTAATTCTAAACCCTCTTCTGACTGGGAATGTCTTGTATGATGGAACTTTTCTTCCACAACCATCACAAGTTACAGTCCTTTCTCTGCCCCTTTTCGAAGTATGTAGATAATGTCTTGTAAAGGGAGCTCTACTTATTGGCATAAATAGAATTTGTGATGCTAAGGAAATAAATATTCTTTTTTACATTTGCTCTAGTCTTTTTATTCGTTCTTGAATGGGAGGATGTGTTGAAAATAGATTTGTTACGAACCCACGCTTATCTCTGAAAGGGGTTGAAATGAAAAGATGTGCAGTTGCTCTATTTGCTTGGTCCACCAATGGGTCTGGATCCTTTGAAATCTTTCTCAATGCATTTGCCAATCCAGGAGGATATCTAGTGAGTATAGTTGCATTAGCATCTGCCATATATTCCCTTTTTCTACTAATTCCAAGTTTTATTAATTCACCAATGATCGGAGTTAAAATTGCTAAGACCAAACCAACTAAGATTAGAATTCCACCACTTTTTCCACTTCCTTTTGAATCTCTGTGTCCGCCCCAAAGAAAAGATCTTAATAAGAAGTCGCTCAACAAAACAACGATTCCTACCAGAACAGCAGTCAGCATCATGAATCTTACATCATAAGTTTTTACATGTGACATTTCATGCGCTACAACACCTTCTAGTTCTTCTCTGTTCAATTTGTTTAATAGTCCTGTTGTCACAACTATGGAAGCATGTTTAGGATCTCTACCAGTGGCAAATGCGTTCAATGCAGAATCTTCAATCACATATACTTTTGGAGTTGGTATCCCTCCTGCAATTGCAAGTCCTTCAGATGCATGATATAAATGTGGGTATTCTTTCTTTGTAACAGGTTTTGCTTTGGACATTTTCAGGATCATTTTATCTCCTGAGTAGTATCCAATCAATGTATAAATTATAGAGAATATGAGTGCGAGTGAAAGTCCTATATACATACTGTTGTAAAATATTCCGATCAAAGCGCCGAGAGCACCAATCAGAATTATAAAGAAGAACATGAGTATGTAAGATTTGATACTATTGTTTCTAACTTCGTCAAATGCTATCTTCATATGACACCTTAGAATAACTTAGAACTGGACTTTGACATTCTTCCTTTCTTCTTTCTCTGTTTCAAATAACTGTTCCTGCTTAAAATTGAACATCTTTGCAAAAAAGTTTGCAGGGAATTGTTGTATTTTTATATTAAATTCCATTACAACATCATTGTAATGTTGTCTTGCATATGCTATCTTGCTTTCTGTACCGCTGAGTTCTTCCTGTAATTGCATGAAATTCTCATTTGCTTTCAAAGTCGGATAATTTTCTGACACAGCAAATAGTGATTTTATCGTGTCTGATAGTGCATTAGATGCTTTTGCCTTCTCATTCATCGTCTTAGCAGATAAAATTGCAGAACGTGCTCTTGTTATATTTTCTAGGACATTCTTTTCATGTTTCATATATCCTTTCACAGTTTCTACTAGGTTTGGGATAAGATCATTCCTTCTCTTTAATTGGACATCGATCTGAGCCCAAGAATTCTTTACTTGATTTCTCAATCTTATTACACTGTTGTAGAGAATTATTATAAAAAGTACTATGAAACCGGCTACAATGCCTACAATTATCCACGGGTTAATCATACAACCTATTATTTTATAGAAAGTCTTAATATTTAAATTAATATAGGATTATAATGAGCCTGAAAGATAGACTGAAAAAGATTGGACCATGCTTATGGGAGTTGCCAAAAGAAGCAAAATCAGGAATGAGAGTACCTGCTTGGTTATTTCTATCAGATAAATTATTGAAACAAGTGGAAGATGGAGCAATAGAGCAGGCTGCTAATGTTGCTTTCTTGCCAGGAATATACAAACGATCTATAGCTCTTCCTGACATGCATTTCGGCTACGGATTTACAATTGGTGGAGTTGCTGCTTTGGATTATGAAAAAGGAGGATTGAGTCCTGGTGGAATAGGGTTTGACATAAATTGTGGAGTCAGAGTATTGAGAACAAATCTTACTGTTAATGATGTAAAATCGAAATTACCTCAGATTCTAGAGTCAATATTCAAAAATGTTCCTTCAGGCGTGGGAGAAAGTGGAAAAATAAAATTAAGTTTTTCAGAATTAGATGAAGTCTTAGAAAATGGTGTAAAATGGGCTGTTGAAAAGGGATATGGAACAAAAAAAGATATGGAACACCTAGAAGAGAATGGGTGTATGAAAGGAGCTGATGCAGAGAAAGTATCTACCTCTGCTAAAAAAAGAGGAGCACCTCAGCTAGGAACTTTGGGAGCAGGAAATCACTTTTTAGAAATTCAAATTGTAGATAAAATATTTTTACCAGATATAGCAAAAACTTTTGGAATTGATAAGCCAGGACAGATATGTGTAATGATTCATACAGGTTCTAGAGGATTGGGGCATCAAGTATGTACAGATTATCTAAGAATTCTAGAAACAGCATTCAGAAATGAAATAAATAAATTGCCTGATAGAGAATTAGTATATGCTCCTTCAGGAACTAAAGAGTGTGAAGATTATTTTGCTGCTATGGCTGCTTCTGCTAATTATGCATGGACAAATAGACAATTGATAATGCATTGGGTGAGAGAGAGTTTTGCAAATGTTTTGAAAATGAAGGAAGAGGATATGGGATTGGAAGTTGTGTACGATGTTGCCCATAATATCGGGAAGATAGAAGAGCATGACATTGACGGAAAGAAAACAAAAGTATTTTTACATAGAAAAGGAGCAACTAGAGCTCTACCAGCTGGAAGCAATGAAATACCTAAAAAATATCGCTCAGTAGGACAGCCGGTTCTGCTTCCAGGAAGTATGGGAACAGGTAGTTTTATTTTGGTTGGAGCTGAAACCGCTAAAGAAACTTTTTATTCGACTGCTCATGGTGCAGGTAGAGTTTCATCCAGATCATCAATGTTAAGGAACATAAGAGGAGAAGATGTAGCAGATGATTTGAAAAAGAAAGGCATTCTTACAAAAGCAGCTTCATGGAAAGTTTTGGCAGAGGAGGCACCTAGTGCGTACAAAGAAATTGATGAAGTTGCAAGAGTAACAGAAGAAGCAGGTATAAGCAGAAGAGTTGTTAGACTAGTTCCATTAGGTGTAATTAAAGGATAGTGAGGTGAAAAAATGGGAGTTAAAAAAATTGGAGAAAAATATAAGTGCAACATATGTGGAAATGAAGTCAAAGTCACAAAAGTCGGTGGTGGGGCATTGGTTTGCTGTGGAGAACCACTGAAACTGA
>Ga0194113_10012248_pt1 | contig 10090 bp, 8 predicted proteins | sample TA2MahC200mmetaG_FD_146193 | JGI IMG/M metagenome (GOLD analysis project Ga0194113, IMG submission 146193) | Freshwater microbial communities from Lake Tanganyika, Tanzania - TA2015017 Mahale Deep Cast 200m | ecosystem: Environmental > Aquatic > Freshwater > Lake | place: Tanzania: Lake... | reverse complement strand
CCTCCCAAGTTCGCTGCGCAAGATCGAACGCGAGATCGCCGCCGTCGCCGATTCCCCCTGCCACGCCGGCGGCGTTCAACTGCGATTGGAAGTGTCGGCACAGACCAGGCGTCAGCCGCCGATGAAGTGCATCGAGCGCCGTGCGGTCCCCTGCGCGCAGCGATTCGACAGCATGCGCAAACTGCGCCTGCAGCGCGTCGCGCGAGGCGCGGGCTTCGGGAGATGGTGTCCGACGTGGAGGCTCCATGATCGCTGCACCCATGAGAGGGGCGCTCATACAGTAGTCCGAACGGCGCGCGGTTCCGTTGCTCGCACGACATGAAATCTGCTGCGGCAGGCGCCCATGCTCCCGCGATACGCTTTCCCGCATGCCCTCCCGAAAGTTGTCCGCCGCACGACGACCCGCCACTCGAGGGCAGCGCAGTGCAGCGCGTGCCGCCTTGCGTCTTCGCAGTACTCGGCAGCGCAGATTGATCCTCGAACTGCTGACGAAGCAGGCGCGCCCACTTTCACCCGCGGAGGTTCATAGGAACGCCCGCCGTGTGATCCGCACGATCAGCCTGAGTACGGTGTACCGAACGCTGCGAATGCTTGAAGCATCTGGCGAGATCCGCCCGATCGGCATTCCAGGGCAGATTCCCCGCTACGAACCCGCATCGGTCGCAGCGCATCACCATCACCACTTCCATTGCCGCGCGTGCGACCGCGTGTTCGATGTGCATGGCTGTCCTGGTGGGATGGCGGCGCTGGTGCCACGCGGTTTTCGCCTCGAACAGCACACGCTGATGCTGATGGGCACATGCAACTCGTGCACGCCGCGGGCGGGGTCCCATCGCGCGCACCGCTGAAGAGGGTCGATTTCAGCGAACTTCGATCTCCACAATGCTGACATCGTCCTGATACGACGCGCTGCCCTGCAGTTGCTCCGTGTATTGCATCACTCGGTCCATCGGCGATGACGCGAGCAGCGCATCCTTCCGCATGAAATCCATGAACTGGCTGTGGCTCCAGACGGTGCCGTCCGGCATGCCGATCTCCACGATCCCGTCGCTGTACAGGTAGAGACGATCGCCGTGATCGAGATCGATCAGCGTCTCCTCGAAGGCGATGCCATCCACCATGCCGATGATGGTGTTCTGCGACTCGCACTCGCGGATGCCATTTGTACCCGCGACGAGCACCGACGGGTGCGCTGCGCCCGACCAGCAAAGCGATCGTGTCGGGACATGCAGGACTCCGTACCAGCCCGTGAAGTACAGGTTGTTCTGCGTGGACATCTGGAAGGATGCGTTCAGCATCGTCATGACCGCACCCGGTCGGCGGAGGTCAACGCTCGGGGCAGCACCCTGCAGCAGGTTGCGCACGCTGACCGACAGTAGCGATGGCCCCACGCCATGCCCGCACACATCGATCAGCCAGAATGCGAAGTGACTCTCATCCAGCATGCGATATCCGAAACAATCTCCACCAAGCGAGGCAGATGGCGTGAAGATCCAGCGCGTACGAATCGAAGGAAGGTCGATCGGTGCGGGCAGAAGGCTCCGAACGTACTCCGCGGCTTGACGGAGTTCGGACGCCAGCGCCTCGTAAGCGGCGTTGCGCTGCAACTGCGCGATGTAGCCGCGCGAGTGGTAGCGAATGCGCGCAATGATCTCGAGCGGGTCCGGCAACTTGACCATGTAGTCGTTGGCTCCGCGCGCGAACGCCTCCGCCTTCGTTTGCCCCTCCTCCTTGGAACTGAGCACCACGAGAGGAACGAGTGCTGTCGTGGATTCCGCGCGGAACTGCGTGACGAGATCGAGCCCATCCACTCCAGGCATCACGAGGTCCTGCAGGATGACGGTCGGGTGCACTTCGCGAGCCTTCGCGATCGCCTGCATCGGGTCGTTCACAAAGTGGAAGTGAATGTCAGGTTGCGATGCGCAGATGCGCCGAACTGCCTCTCCGATGATCGCCTGATCATCAATCAGCAGAACGGTGATGGGCGGGTCCTTCTTCTTCAGTACTTCACTCATATCGCTCATGGTGTCCTCAAGATCTCGTCATGGCCTTCCCTTTGAACCGCGTTCATGCGCACAACGAACGATCGCATCGGCGATAGCTTCCAGCGGAAGAACCTCCACCGCGCCACCGCACTTCACCGCAGCGCCGGGCATCCCCCAGACCACGCTCGTCGATTCATCCTGTGCGATCGTGTGCCAACCTGCCGCGCGGAGTGCGCGCATTCCATCCGCGCCATCGCGCCCCATGCCAGTCAGGAGCACGGCGATGCCGCTCGGCGCATGGACGAGGCTCTCAAAAAACACATCCACCGAAGGACGGTGCGCGAGCCCCCGCGGATCAGCCGTGTGGCAGAACTGCCCGCCTCGCAGCACCAGATGATCATCGCTGCACGCGAGATGGACATGTCCCGCCTGCGGACGCTTGCCCTCATGCGCCACATCGACCGCACGCCCCGTGACATAGGCGAGCCACTGAGCCAACCCGTGCGCGAAACCGCGATCGATGTGCTGTACCACCACCACAGGCCAGTCGAATGATCGCGGCAGCGCCGAAAGCAATGTGCCGAGTGCGGGCGGACCGCCGGTACTGCATCCAATCGCCACGATGCCGGATCCAACGACAGCATGATCAGCGATCCGCGTGGGCGTGAGAACGTGCCGATGCTCATCGAGCGCACGGACATACGCCACCTTGCGGACGAGCGCGTCAAGTCCATCGAGGGTTCCATCGGGGCGAATCGTCGGCGTGAGCGTGACATCGAGAGCCCCGGCACCGAGCGCGTCGTACACGCGATCGAGATTGTGGTCGATCGATGCGGTGACCACAATGATCGGACAGGGAGATCGCTTCATGATGTGGCGCGTAGCAACGGCGCCGTCCATCACGGGCATCTGCATGTCCATGAGCAGGAGATCTGGCTTGTCCTGCGCACATTTGTCTACTGCCTGCTCCCCATCTTCAGCGACCCATGCCACCGTCGCATCAGGAATCCGCGCGACACACTGGCGCAGGACTTCGACCGCGAGCCGCAGATCATTCACGATGGCGATGCGCACGGGGGGAATGTACGGCTGCCGCACTCAGGTGCCGTGTGCGGTGGACGCGATCAGATCTGCGACCGTATCGAGCAGCGTCCGATCATGGAACGCCGCCTTTGTGAGATACGCCGTGGCACCCGCTTCGAGTCCGGCGCGGCGATCCTCCTCGCGGTCCTTGTACGAGACCATCACGATCGGCAAGTGTGCAAGACGGCTCTCCGCACGGATGCGCCGCACGAGATCGAGACCGTTCATCCGCGGCATGTCTACATCGCTGAGAACGAGGTCATATGTGGAGCGCTGCAAGGCGTTCCAACCATCGAGCCCGTCCACGGCAACATCGACGTCGTACCCGGCGCGGGTGAGCATTTGCCGCTCGACTTCACGGACCGTGAGCGAATCCTCCACAACCAGCACACGGTGGCGTTTCGCCGTGCTGCGCTCGCTGCCCGCCGCAGCACCGCGCAGAGAACCTTCGTCCAGTTGGCGCGCCGCGTCGATCCCCAGCGCATCGAGATCGAGGATCAGTACCAACCCTCCATCCTGGCGAACACTCATCGCTGCGACATGTGGAACGCTGCCGAACCGATCATCCAGCGGACTGACCACGATGTCCTCCTCGCCGAGGAATCCATCCACGATCAGGCCGAGCGTCTTCTGCCGAACGCGCAGGCTGACGACCGCAATCGATCCTGTGGGCGCAGGCTGCGGTAGTGCAAGCAGCGAATCCGCGCGGATGAGACCAACGAGCTCCTCCTGGACTCGGGCAACCAAGCGCCCCTCGACATGCGCGAGATCGCTCTCGCCGAGTCGGTCAATGCGTTCCATCCGAGCGAGCGGCAGCGCATAGGGTTCACCGCCGATGGACACGATCGCTGCGCGCACCACGCTGAGCGTGACGGGCAGCCGCATGCGGAAGGTCGTTCCCTTCTGTGGTGCCGTGATCACCTCGACACTCCCGCCGACCTCATGCACGGTCGACTGCACGACATCAAGCCCGACGCCACGACCCGAGATGTCGGTGAGCGCGGATGCGGTGCTGAAGCCTGGCAGGAAAAGGAAATCGAGCAGTTCTCGCTCGCCCATGCGCGCGACGAGTTCCTGCGTGGAGAGCTTCTTCTCGAGAATCTTTGCCCGCAGTCGGTCAAGATCGATGCCGCGTCCGTCGTCGCCCACTTCCACGAGCAGCATGCCCGCCTGGTGGCTTGCCGTGACTCGGATGGTCGCCTGCGCAGGCTTCCCCGCCGCGCTGCGGTCGGAGGGAAGTTCGATGCCATGATCGATTGCGTTCCGAACGAGATGCGTCAGCGGTGCCTCCAACTTGCGAAGAATGTCGCGGTCCAGACTGACCGCCTGACCACTGAGACGAACCGCCACATCCTTGCCCAATGAGCGCGCGAGATCGCGCACCGTGCGTGGCACGGTGATGCAGGCATCCGCAAATGGACGCATTCGCGACTGGACCGCTTCATGATGCAGTGCGGAACCGAGTTCCTCGCTTCGGCGGAGGTGCGCCTGCAAGTCCGCGTCGAGTTGCGCCACCTCCGCGCGCACGCGCTGATGCGCAGCGTGCAGTTCATCATCTGCGACCGCGGCACCTGAGCGGCGGCGGTCAAAGAGATCTTCGAGCGCGCGCTCTCCGCTGCGGATCGCGCGAAGCCGCTGCTGAACGCCTTCGAGGCGCCGCGACTCCACAAGGCTCTCGCTGGAGAGGCGCATAAGGCGGTCGAGGCTTCGCGTGCGGACCATCACGCTGACATCACCGCTCGTCGGCGTGGGCGTAGCCGTTGGCGATGGCGTGGCCGTTGGCGTGGCAGCTCGCGTTGGCGTAACCGTTGGCGTTGGCGTGGCAGCCGGCGTTGTGTGCGCGGCCGTTGGCGTAGGCGGCGCAGACGAGACGGGCGGCGACGCTGCTGCAACCACGGTGGGCGTTGGCGCAGCGGTCGGCGGCGGTGACACAGTTGCGGCAAGCGCCGAGCCCTGCTCAAACTGCTTCACAAGCGAATCGATCTTCGCACCCTGCTGCGCAGACCACGAAGCCACATCCGATTCAGCGACCCCCGCGCTCTGCGTGATGAGATCCACCCCTTGCAGCAACTGATCCGTGCGCGCGGCACTGATCGCCTCCGCGCCCTTCTGAATGCGCACGAGGCAGTCCTCCATCGCATGCGCCAGTTTCACAAGCGCATCAAAGCCAACGATTCGCGCGGCGCCCTTCACGCTGTGCGCCGCGCGCATCAACGGCTCCACGAGCGACGGATCGCTCGCACTCTCGAGCGACACGAGACCATCACTGAGCGCGCGACCATGCTGTTCCGCTTCCTGTCGATACAGGTCGAACATGCTGAAGCCGCCCAGACTCATGAACGCACCACTCCTTCACAGGCTGTGAGCAGCGCGTCGACATCCACCATGCCCGCCGGACCATGTTCCGTCGGCACGAGTCCCGATGTGAAACCTGCATGCGGAGCAGACACCGTCACAGGTGCGACCGACAGTTCATCCGCGTTGACGGCGAGAGTGCCGGGCACCTCATCTACTTCGAATGCCCATGCGGACCCGCGTTCGCCGAGCACCACCATCCGCGACTTCACGCCACCCGCAGGACTCCACTCGAATCCGCACACCGAGGCGAAGTCGATTACCGCAGCAATCTCCCCTTCGATGTTCGCGAGTCCACGAAGCGCGCGATGCGCGCGATGCGGAACGCGGTGCGGCGCGACTGCCGCCGTGACGCGCAGGACACGAGCCGCAGGGAACGCGATCCACGACGATCCGATCCGCGCAAGCACGACATGCACATCCTGCTTGCGCTGCATCTCCACGGGACGTGCGAATGCATCGGATTGCGCCTGAAGCGTCTGCGCATCAATCGGACGCGGCGTTCGAGAGGGCTCGCTCATCGGGAGTCGCCTCCTCGCAGTGCGATGCGCTTCGCCCGCACGCGCAGTTGCGCGGCCATTGACTGGCGACCGCCCTTCTCGTGCAGATCGGCCAGCGCCAACATCGCCAGGTCATGCTGCGGCGCGAGAAACACTACTTCGCCGAACAGGCGCTGCGCTTCCTGTCCGTCACCTGCGGTGAGACGCTCCTCGGCCAGGCGGAACAGTTCATCAACCCGCCTCCGAAGCTGCAGCTCCTGCTCGAGGTCCGCTTCCGACGGCGGCGCATCGACCGAAGGTGGCTGCGGAACCGCCGCAGTCCTGCGTGGCGCGGTCGGCGGGCGCCTGGCCCAGGCGCCCTCCGTTGTCGCGCGTGATCTGGCAACCGCAACCGTCGTTGAGGGCGCATGGTTCAGCGGCGGCAGTTCCGGGCGTTGCCACGCAAACGCATCGGCGATGGCGCTGCGTTCCCACCCGCTGCCGAGCATGGCAGTCTCCGCGTGGCCCAAGAACACGAGCCCACCCACAGGAACGCTCCCCACCATGGCCTGCACCACGCGCGTGCGCGCAGCCGAGTCGAGGTACATCAGCATGTTGCGACAGAAGATCACATCGAACGACCGCTCCGCGAGAAACGCCACGAGATCGTCGATGCTGCTGATGCGATGAAAACGCACTGCCGCACGGGTACGTTCGTGAACAGTGACGGTACCCGCTCGCTGCACAATCCACGGTTCCGCCCACGTCGGGATCGCGCCACGCTGCGGGAGTGCCCCAGACCAGTCGGCGGCGCGCGCTGCAGCGAGTGCCGCGGGATTTCGGTCGACCGCGTCCACACTGATCTCCGATTCCGTGCCAAGCGCGGACAGTGCCGTGGCTGCCATGCAGAATGGTTCCTGCCCCGTGGCGCAGCCAATGCTCGCCATGCGAATGGCGCGACCGCGTGCCAGGCACGCATCACGCAGCGTCTCAAAGCTCGCGGGATAGCGGAACAGCCACGTCTCGGGAACGGCGACCTGCGCGGCCAGCAGTTCGAGGGCATCTTCATCGCGGCGCACTCGGTCGGCGAGCGATTCCAGAGAGACTTCGCCAAGCGTTCGGCGAAGCTGTTCGCAAATCACCTCGAAGGCGTTCCCTGTGCACAGGTGCCCATCGAATGCCGCACGCTGGCGAAGCAGATCGGCAAGGACCGCCGTCATGCCGCGGGTGCCTCGCGTGTGAGCGCAATCCACTCCGGGTGTTGGCGCAGCGAGTCGAGATGCAACACCTGCACACTGCCATTGCCGAGTGGATGCAGTGATCCAAGCCAAGCATGCTCGGCCAACTTCAGTCCAGGGTGAACACCCGCGCCGTCCAATCGCACCAAATCCTCCACCGCATCGACTTCGATCAGGAATGCCTGCGATGGATCATCGGATCCATGAAGGAGCAGCGTGCGCGAAAGCGTGGTCGGCGCCGTCAACGGCATGCCAAGAAGCGCAGCCGCATGCACGAGAGGCATCCACTGCCCACGCGCACACGCGAAACCGCGGCACCATGCTGGTGCGCCTGGCAGTGCCCGTGCGGCGACTGCGGGACCGACTTCACGAACATCGGTGGCAGCAACCGCGAAGCGTGAGCCACCGATCATCACGCAAAGGTGGCGCATGCTCGCCTCACTTTCGGAGTTTGAACGCCTCAACGGCAGTCTTCAACTCGCCCATGGCCTCGAGCAGGCGGTCGGACGCGCGCGATGACTCCTCCGCTGCAAGCAGCGTCTCGCGGGCGGTGCCAGCCAAACTCCCCATCGCATCGGAAATCTGCCTTGCACCATCACTTTGGTTGCGCATGCCCGTGTTCACATCGGCGAACTGCGATGAACCCGCATCGACCTGTTCGATGATCTGTCCGAGTTGCGAACCGATCGTGCCCACATCCGTCACGCCGCGACGCACCTGTTCCGCGAAGCGGTCCATCTCCATCACACCCGTGCTGACGGCACTCTGCATCTGGCGCACCGTCTGTTCGATGTCGAGCGTGGCGGCCGCAGTCTGGTCGGCAAGACGACGAATCTCCCGAGCAACGACGAGGAATCCGACACCATGCTCGCCAGCTTTCTCGGCCTCGATCGCAGCATTCACACTGAGCAGATTCGTCTGATCTGCAACCTTGGTGATCGTCACGACCACGCTGTTGATGGTCGCCGCCTTCTCGCTGATGGCAGACAGCCGCGCCGCGATGCCCGTCGTGGACTCGTCGAGCCTCTGCATCGTGGCGCCCATGCCATCCAAGCTTGTTCGGCCACTTTGCGCGAGTTCCGCAGCGCGCGCAGCGCTCGCGGCAACGCGTTCCATGGCCTTGCCCAACTCATTGCTCGTCGCGGCGATCTGCTTTGCCGCCGCTGCAACCTGCGTCGTACTCGCACTGAGCCCATGCGCGCCGCGCTCCTGCTGACGAGCCGTGGCCGTCAATTCCGTCGCGGTGGAATTGATGTTGATGGTGGCCTGCTTGACCTTGGTAATGAGCGCTTCCATCCCCGCGTGCATCGATCCAAGCGCAGAGAGAAGATGCGACGCCTCGTCGCTTCCCGACACAGGCGGGGCCCCAGCGGAAAGATCGCCACCCGCCATCCGCTTGGCTGCCTCCGTTGCGGTACCCACTCGATTCCCGATCGAACGCGTGGGAACGATCAGCAGCGCAGCGAGCACGCACACACCAATCGCGGCTGCGGAGGCCTGATAGAAGAGCCGCTCGTTCGCGGCAGCAAGTGCATCGCTGCGAAACTCGCGGACCACCACATCCCATCGGTTCCCATCGGGCAGGCGGAGTGTCTTGCGCGCCCACAGGCAGGCAGCATTCTGCATGGGGTCGTCCGCATCGAAGCTCGCGATCTCATCGCCGCCACCTGCCATGAAACGCGCGAAGATTTCTTTGTACGGCGTTTCATTGACTGCCTTCGTACGCAGCATCCCCTCCACGGCATCCTCGGCTGCGTCCTTGGGATCGGTCGATGCCGTCACGAACGCGCGGGGCTTCTCTAGTCCCTTGACCTGACTTCCGCTGCTGATCACAAATGCATCGATCCCATTCTCTTCACAGATATCACGCACCTTCTTTGAGATATCGCGCAGCGCTCGGTCACACCCCGCAACGCCGACAAATGTGCCATCGACGACGATCGGCGCCACCGTTTCAATCATGGCCTGACCGTCGTAGACATAGGGCTCCGTGATCAGCGGCTGTGTCTTCCGAGTCGACCGCCAGATCTCGCGGATTCCAGCGAAGAAGAGGCTGGTCTCGAGATCGACTGTCGCCTTCACCGAGAGGGCGTTTCCGCGCTTCCAATCCAGGAACGCATACGGGACAAACTGCCCTGAATTGGGCTGTTGGCAATTGTCCATCGGCCGTGCCGCATAGTGCGCGTCCAATCCATCGGCGTTGACCTCGTAATCAAAGTAGACGCCGATACTCCAGGGATTCTCAAGAACCAACGCCTTCATCGCGTCGAGCGTCTTCTCGCGGTCGCCCACCTCCGGTTTCCAGCGCGATGCCTTCTGTGTGGCCATCGTGCTCACAAGAACGCATGCCATGCGATTCTGAACATCCAACTCCGCAGCGATCTGACCCGCGACTTGGCGCAGGGTGTTCCGAGTCATGTCCACCGAGTCGGTGTGATTCTTGTAGATGCCAAATCCCGCGACCAGTCCGAGGATCAGCACCGCCGGAAGGACTCCGAGATAGGTGATCCGAAACACAAGACGCTGACGAAATGGTGTTGTGCTCGAGCCCATGTGTGTCTCTGAGGAGGTGATCATGCGGTGACGTAGAAAGCCGGCCATCATCGCACACGGCACGCTGTCCGCCAAACGATGACACTCTGGTGGCGCGGCGCACCACTTTGCGCTTCTACCAATCGGATGCGCAGGACATCCACGGCGAAAAAAACTCCCCACGCACCCTTTGGTGCACGAGGTGTCGGATAATCGCGTCAGGGGCGAGGGCGAAACCGCAATCAGATTATTTGGACTTAATCAGGAAATCTTCCTTGCGCTTGCCGCCCTTCAGTTCAGCTGCGAGCCAACGCGGCGTCTTGCCGCGCCCCGACCACGTCTCCTTCGACTTCGGATGACGGTACTTCGGCTTCACCTTCAGACGACCATCGTTGGGGGAGAGCGTGCTCTTGCCCGC
>Ga0194113_10012246_pt1 | contig 10092 bp, 7 predicted proteins | sample TA2MahC200mmetaG_FD_146193 | JGI IMG/M metagenome (GOLD analysis project Ga0194113, IMG submission 146193) | Freshwater microbial communities from Lake Tanganyika, Tanzania - TA2015017 Mahale Deep Cast 200m | ecosystem: Environmental > Aquatic > Freshwater > Lake | place: Tanzania: Lake... | reverse complement strand
CGCTCACCGAGGGCGTCGGCTTCTGGTGCTGCCTCTCGCCCGACGGCAAGTTCCTGACCTACATGGGGCCCATCGGCGCGGTCAGTATCATGGACCTTGAGGAAGGCGAAGCGGCCCCACTGACCGGCATCCTTGACGGCTACGGCTACCCACGGATGATCCAGGCGGGCGACGGCGAGAAGGTCTTCGGCCTCCTCGCCAAGACCACGCGCGGCCTCGGTTCCCCTGAAGGCGAGGCCGCGGACAGCCGCTGGGCGGTGCTGAGTCCGACCGGCGCGGTGCCTCTGCCGGACCTGGAGGGCTACGAGGCCGGCCAGGGCGAAGCGGTGACGATCCCCGGCGGGGCGCTGGCGCTGCCCGTCCGCCGGGTCCTCGGCGCGGCCGAGGCCGACAAGGGCCGGCCGAAGAAGTACGAGTCGGCGGTGATCCTCCTCATGGTGGCCGAGCACCTGAAGATCGTCAAAGAGGACGCGGCAAAGGACGCCGCGCCGCCGCCGCCCAAGGGCATCGTCATGGCCAGGTGGACGAGCGAGGGCGACCCCGCGCCGACCATCGACGTGGCCGCCACGGGCAAGGACAGCAAGACCGACCGGCTCGTGGCGGCGGTCTCGGGCCAGGGGCCGGGCAAGGACATCACGCAGTTCTTCGAACTCTTCCCGCCCGAGAAAGGCGCGCCGAAACTCCTCTTCGAGGACGCCAAGGCCGGCCGCCCGCAATGGACGCCCGACGGCCAGGCCGTCGTGTACCTGCGGGCCAACGCCGCGAACAACAAGTGGAACGATGTGGTCCTCTGGCGGCCGGAGCAGAAGGAGCCGCTGGTTCTGGCGCATCTGCCGGGCAAGGCGTCGGGCTACGGCGAGCCGATCATCGCGTGGCGGTGGCTGGCCGACGGGCGGCTGAGAATCTTCAACGTGTCCAAGGACGGGCTGCGGCAGGTCGAGACCGCCGCCGACGGCGCCGGCGCCAAGGCCCGCCTTCTGAGGGCCGAGCGGCTGAACCTCCAGGTCGGCCTCGCCCTGGCCGACCGGGCGAAGCGCGCCCCGCCGCCGCTTGAGAAGTTGCAACTCGACGGCCTGGAGGAGAAGGCGAAACCGTCGCTGGAGGCCGCGGCCGCCGCCTCCAAGTGCCTCGATGCGGCCCACGAGAAGATGTGGCTGCTGGCCGCCGAGTGGGAGGACGCGCCCTCGCTGCCCGATGTGCCGCCGCCGCCCAAGCCGTCCGCCCCGCCGACGGGCGCCCAGACCGCACCGGCGCCCGAAGAGGCCAGGCCGTAGCATCGCGGTTACCCGAAAGCGCTTGCAGCCGCAATGCAACAGATCAATGGCGCGCTGGTCGAGCGTACCCGGGTTTTCCGCGGGCCGCGCTGGCGCGCTCTAGGCGGCCAACTCCTCCTTCACGGTTTCGCGCGCGCTCCAGACGACGGGGGTCACATCATAGTTATGCAATGCATCCACAACGCCCTGCGGCACATGCTGCTCCTGGTCGTTGAGGAATGCGTAGGCTTGTGAATCGGGCGCCCTCACGTCTTTGGTGTCAATCCACTTGAAGGCTATGGCCTCCGCGGTGTCCCGGCTGGGCCGCGTGATGGTCTGCAAGATCCGCTCCGGGCGTCTTCTGGACTTGGGAATGACAAAATCGAAGAGGTGGTCGTAGCCGCTCTTGCCGGTGAATTTAACGTTGGGTGTGTACCGGATTTCATTGGCGTCCAGCCAGGCAACAACATCCTCGTAGAACAGGCTGGCCACCATGGGCCCCGACAGGTAGAAAAGGTCGTTGACGGCGAGCATGGCCTGAATCAGGTTGTGCTTGCGAAGCGCGAAGTTGTCGGGCGAGGCTCGCACCTCAAGGGCGCCGCCGTTGTTCGTGACGCCGAAACCGGCCAGCGTCACACGAAGCAGATCCTGACGCTTGGGGCTGTCCAGTTTGCACCCCGACTGCACAAGGTCCTCAATCACGTAGCCGTCGTCCGTCAAGACAAACCCGCCGTCGCCCTTCTTGGCATACATTTGTAGATAGTCATTGTGCCTGTCGAGATACGGCGTTGTAATCTCGACCCAATCGCCGGTCACCTGGCGAAGCGTCGTCTTGTCCCTCAGCCACGCCGAATACCGGTCCAAGAGGCTTTGGATTTCGTCGATCATGGGAAGAGCCCTCTCCTGATGTTCGGGCGCTCAGTGACGTTGCAGTACTTCATGAAGTCCTGGAGCGTTTGCCAGAGGTCGGCCAAGTTGGGGAACTTGTCGTGCGGCACAGGAACAGCCCATTTGTCAGCGTACCCCTCACGGTAAACATGGATGTGGGCGCCGGCCAGTTCCGTGTCGTCCGGGTTCCGATGCCGGTGGCATGGGTTGCCGAAGTCGAGACGCACGAGAATGACCACCTGTCTGCCGCGGTTCTGGTACTTGCCCTTGAGAAGGTCAATCCGGCCCCGGCTTATGTCCAGGAAAAAACCTTCCCGCTTGTCCTGCGACACGAGCGGAACACAGATCGCGCCTCCCATGCCCGGGTAATCCCACGGGTCGTCGTTCACCCGACACTTCGGCATGGCGATCAATGCATCCGCTTCGGCCTGCGTCAAGGCAATGTCGGCCATAGTGCCACCTCCCCCAAGGTCACGCAGTCATTTCAAACGTGGGGATGCTGCTCAAGTTCTCCTGCAAGACCTGGGTGGTATGCCCAGGTTTCTGCATGATGGGCCGCCTGGCGCGGCCGAACAATGGCAGGGGCCGCAGCCCGCCTCGATGGGGCCACTATACCGGGATGCGCGGCGGTGGCAAGAATGAAAGTACATGCCGGCGGTCGAGAAGAACTGCGGGTGCGGGGCATCATTCCGGCGACGCCGGGGCGGGCGCGGGGCCTGAGCCCAGGGCGGCGCGAAGGTGGGCCAGGGCCTGCCGGCAGTCCTTCGGCCCGACGTACTCCAGGACGAGCGGCGCCTTGGGCGTGCGGCTTGCGGCCAGGCGGACGAAGGCGGGGTAGTCCAGGTCGCCCTGGCCGGCGGGCACTCCGCGGTCCACGTGCAGTTTGCGGTCCTTGGCGTGGATGCAGTCCACGTAAGGGGCGAGTTGCCCGAACATCTCATCCAGGTCATTGATTTCCAGCAGGTTGGCCGGGTCGAGCAGACACCGGACGCGGGGCGAGCCGACCTCTTCCAGGAAGACCCGCGTCCGCTTTGCGCTGGCAAGGAAGCCGCGATAGAACGGTTCCAGGAGCACCGTTGCGCCGTGGCGCTCGGCCAGGCGGGCCAGTTGGCCGGCCGTGGCGAGCATGGTTTTCCAGGTGGATTCCTGGAAGTGGTGGGGCACGGGCGGCTCGGGCGCGCCGGAGTGATAGTGGCCGGCCTCGGTGATGAAGACGCGGACGTTCATGGCGTCGCCGACCTTCATCATGGCCTCGAAGTAGGCGAGGTTGGCCTTCCGCTCGGCCTCGTCGGGGTGGACCAGGTTGGTGTACACGCCGATGCTGTGGATGGAGATGCCGGCGGAGCGGTAGGCCTCGGCGACGGCCCTGGAGCGGTCGGGCGTCAGGTCGGCCAGGTCGGACCGGCCGTTGTACATCCAGTAGCGGCTGTCGCGCTGGTTCAGGAAGAGTTGGACGAGGCCGATGCCGAGGCGGGCCAGTTCGTCGGCGAGTTCGCGGTTGGAGTAATCGGGGAAGCCCAGGGTCGAGATGCCGACGGCGGGCGGGGCCGCAGCGGGCGAAGCGGAGGCGGGCGGGACGGCAGCCGGCGACGGCCGGCCCGCCCGCGCCGCCGACGCCGCGGCCAGCGGCGCGGCGGCCGCCGCCAGGCCGAGCACGCCGCGGCGGGTGAGGCGATGACTAGACATGGGCATATCTCCTATAACATGTGCCGTGACGGCGGCGGCCGCGGCCTGACGGCGCGCGCCCGGGAAGCCGGGCGGCTAAACAGGATGAGGCCGGGCGCCGCGTTTTCCTTGCGGCAGCACTTCATCCATCGCGCCGGGGCGGTAGCCTTCCAGGTCGAGGGCCACGTAGGCGTAGCCGAGGGCCTTGAGGTCGCGCACGATGCGTGCGCGGTGCTCGAGGGAGAGGCGCTCGATGTCGGCCGGGGCGACCTCGATGCGAGCCAGGCGTCCGTGGTCGCGCACGCGGAAGCCGCTGTACCCCAGTTCGCGCAGGACCGCCTCGGCCGCCGCGACGCGCGCAAGGGCGTCCCTGGTGATGCTCTGGCCGTACGGGAACCTGCTGGCCAGGCAAGCGGCGGCCGGTCGGTCCCAGGTGGGCAGGCGGAGTTTCCTGGAGAGCGCGCGGACGTCGGCCTTTGCGAGGCCGGCTTCCTTAAGGGGGCTGCGGACGCCGAGTTCTGCGGCGGCCCGGAGGCCCGGGCGCCAGGCGCTCGGGTCGTCGGCGTTTGCGCCGTCGCAGACGGCGGCCATGCCGCGCTCGCGCGCCATCGCCAGCAGCCGCTCCAGGAGTTCCTTCTTGCAGAAGTAGCAGCGGTCGGGCGGGTTGCCGCGGAAGCCGGGGACGTCCAGTTCTCGCGTCTCAATCACCACGTGCCGCAGGTCCAACTGTCTGGCCAGCGCCTTGGCCTCGGCCAGTTCGCCCGCCGGGTACGTTTCGCTGGAGGCGGTGACGGCGAGGGTGTTGTCGCGGCCGAGGGCGCGGCGGGCCTCGGCGGCAAGGAGGGTTGAGTCCACGCCGCCCGAGAAGGCCACGACGACGGACCGGAGTTCCTTCAGGATCGCCTCCAGCCGCGCGCGCTTTGCGGCGAGGGCGGCCGTGCCGCGGGACTTGCGAGGAAGGCGCCGTTTGCGGGGAGGTTTTCGGGCCACTACTTGCCCTCCGCGGGTGCGATGATGAGTCGGCGGGCGTCGGCGTCGGCGGCGGGTGCGGCCGTGATGGTGCGCTTCGGGCCGCCGACGGGCTGAACGAGCACCCGGCGCGGGCCCGGCCCGGCCTTTGTGATATATCGTAACGTCAGTGCGGCGGCCGTGCGCAGGTTGTCGTCGCCAGGCGCGCCGCGAAGGAGCGTCGTCGGGCCGGGGATGCCCTCGGCCTCGATGCGCACGTCGCCGGGGCGGAAGAAGCGGTCGAGGAGGAGGCAGTCCTGCTCGCTTCGGCCCATGACAAGGAGGGTGCCGTCGGGCAGGCGAAAGTGGCGGCCGACCTTCAGCAGTTCCACGTCGGCGACGGTGGGCGGCCCGCGCGCAAGCAAATCTCTCAGGCGCAGCGCGAAGCCGGGGTCGGTCAGCAGGCAGCCGCCGGCGGGGGAGGGGTAGTCGGTGATGCCCCACTCGGCGGCCAGGGCCATCTGCACGGCGCGCGCGCGGCCGCGGATGCCGAGGAGTTTCTCGCGGTCAACGAGGCCCTGTTGCTCGGCCTGCGTGGGCGGCAGGCACTTGGCGGAGAGCGGGCGCAGGAGGCGGCCGACGAGGCCGGCCTCGCGCTCAATCAGTTGCATCACGGGCCGCCGCTGCGACATGGGGCGCTGGCCCAGGACTTCGCCGGTGAAGACGAAGTCGGCCCGCTCGGCGTCCATGAGTTCGCGCGCCCGGCGCAGCGACCAGATGCGGCAGTCGATGCACGGGTTCATGCGTTTGCCGAGGCCGTGCGCGGGGGCGAGGACGAGCGCGAGGTCGGCCTCGGCGGCGTCGATGGTGCGCAGCGGCACGCCGAGCGCCTCGGCTGCGCGGACGGCGCGCGGCTTGGCGCCGGATTCAGCGGGCGGGGGCGCCCAGAGATGCAGGATATGCAGGCCGATGACTTCTACGTCCAGGCGCTGCATGAGGCGCACCGCGAGCGTGGAGTCGAGTCCGCCCGACATGCATCCGATGGCCGTGACCATAGCGAGCGCCTCTTACGTGCCCGCTCGTGACGGGCCTGGTGAACCGCCGGCAGCGGTGGGTCGCTGGTGCGAAACAATCAGGCGGCGCCCGCCCGAGGCGGGCAGGCTCGGCACGGCAGCGCCCGCGGCCGTACCGGCCGCGGCTAAACGGATCTCCCCGCGTCGGCCCTGCTTGTATTTCGGCGGCGGCCACGTATAGTATTCTGCTCAAGAGCGAGAATCAAGCCGTGGCACGCGACGGCACGCGAAAGAGTTTTTAAGCGGCGAGGAGGCCATGAGCGCACAGTCGGCGCAGGACGCGGCCACGGCTGCGATTGAGGCGGCGCTGCGCGGCCGCATCGCGGGCGACCTTCTTACGGACCGGTTCAGCCTGACGGCGTACGCCACGGCGGCGTGCATCTACAAGATCATGCCGCTGGCCGTCGTCGTGCCGAAGGACGCCGGCGACGTTGAGGCGGCGGTGCGCGCGGCCGGGGAACTGGACGTGCCGGTGATTCCGCGCGGGGCGGGGTCGGGCCTGTGCGGCCAGGCGCTGGGGCGCGGCGTGGTCCTCGACTTCACCAAGTACATGACGGAGGTGATGGAGATAGATGCGTCGGGGGGGCTGGTGCGCGTCCAGCCGGGCGCCGTCACCGGCCGCGTGAACGAGGCCCTGGCGCCGCACGGCCTCATGCTGGGGCCGGACCCGTCGAGCGAGGCGTTCTCGACCATCGGCGGGAACCTGGGCAACAACGCCTCCGGCAGCCGCGGCATCCGTTACGGGTCGATGAAGGACTACGTGGCGTGGCTCGACGTGGTGCTGGCCGACGGATCGGGCGTGCGGCTGGAACCGATGGCGGCGGGCGACGCGCGGCTGGCGGCGCTTGAGGCTCGCGGCGACCTGGCGGGCCGCATTGCAGCAGGCACGCGGCGGCTCGCGGCCGAGAACGCTGAACTCATCAGCCGCTACGAGCCGCACACCAGCAAGAACTCCGCCGGCTACAACCTCTTCGAGGTCCTTCGCGGCGGGACGTACGACCCGACGCGCCTGGTCGTGGGGTCGGAAGGGACGCTGGCCGTCATCGTGGAGGCGGGCTTGCGCGCGGTGCCCCGGCCGCGCGAGCGGGCGAGCGTGCTGCTGTGGTTCTCCAGCCTGGAAAGCGCGGGCGCGGCGATCGAGCCCGTGCTGGCCCTTGCGCCCAGCGCGTGCGAGATAATGGAGCGGCACTTCCTGGACATCGTGCGCGGCGACGGCTCGGTTCCGAAGGAGTATCTGCCGAAGGAGGCCGACACGGTCCTCCTGGTGGAGTTCCTGAGCGACAGCCGCCGCGAGAACGAGGAATCGGCGGCGGCGGTCCGCCGGGCGATTCTCGATGAGCGCCGACTTGCCTTCGGCGCAATCGACGCGTATGACCCGAAGGAGCAGGAGCGCCTGTGGCAGGTGCGCAAGCGCGCGGTGCAGATACTCCAGCGCCTGCCCGGGCCGACGCGCATCACGCCGTTCATAGAAGACGTTACCGTGCCGCCGAAAAACCTGGTGCCGTACATGCAGGGGCTGCGCGAGATTTTCGAGCGGTTCGGCGTGGAGGCGGCCGTGTACGGTCACGCGGGCGACTCGAACCTGCACGCGCGGCCGCTGCTGGACCTTCGGCGGCCGGAGGACGTCGCCCGCATGAAGGGCATCGCCGACGCCGTCGCCCACCTGACGGTGGACCTGGGCGGCACGATCTCCTGCGAGCACGGCGACGGGCTGACGCGCAGCGGTTACCTGGAACTCCAGTTCGGGGAACTCTACGGCGTCATGCGCCGCGTGAAGGAACTGTGGGACCCGCGCGGCATATTGAACCCCGGCAAGATAATCACGGAACTTCGCGAGGTGCATACCGGCGACCTGCGGATGGGGCCGGATTACAGCGTGCAGGTCACCGGGACGGCTCTGGACCGTGCGCCGTGGGCGAACGAACTCGGGCGCTGCCACGGCTGCGGCACGTGCCGCGCGTACTGCCCGGTTTACAAGGTCCGCGGCGACGAGATAGCGACGCCTCGCGGCAAGGCGAACCTGCTGCGTGCGGCGGCCTCCGGCGACCTGGCGCTCGAAGACATGGCCGACGATAAGATGAAGGCCGTCGCCGACCTCTGCTACAACTGCAAGACGTGCCTGGTGGAGTGCCCCAGCCACGTGAACATCCCGGGGCTGGTGCTGAAGCACAAGGAGCACCTGGCGGCGCGCGGCCGCCTCGGCTTGCGCGAGAAGATGCTGCTGCACGTGCGGCCGATGGGCCGCATCGGCAGCCGCCTGGCCCCGCTGGCGAACGCCGTGTTCGGCTGGCGGCCGGTGCGGGCGGTGCTTGAGCGTGTAAGCGGCGTCCACCGCGAGGCGCCCCTGCCGAGGTTCGCCCCCCGGCGCGTGACGGAAGGCCGGCGCATCGACGTGCCCGTCACGCGATGCAGCGTGGCGTACTTCGCAGGATGTTTTGAACTGTTCAACCAGTCGGACGTTGCGCGGGCGGCCCTGGCGGTGCTGGGCGCCCTGGGCTGCGACGTGGTCATTCCGGCGCAGCGGTGCTGCGGCATACCGAAGATCAGCGCGGGCGACGTGCGCGGGGCGCTCAAGGACATGCGCTACAACCTGGAGGTGCTCGCGCCGCTGGTGGAGGCGGGCTACGCCGTCACCAGCGGATGCCCGTCGTGCGTGCTGACGCTGACCGACGATTACGTTGAACTGGCGGAGGGCCAGGAGCGGGCGCGACTCGTGGCCGAGCACACGTCCGACGTCCACGCGCTTATCCTGGGCCTCAACGAGGAGAGCGAGAACCGCGACAAGGCGCTCTTCCGCCCGTGGGCCGGACCGCGGCTGGCCTACCACGCCCCGTGCCACCTGCGCGCCGCCGGTCGGGGCGACGTGCCCAGGCTCATGCTCGAGGCGCTCCTGGGCCTGAAGTTCACCGTCACCAGCGCCACCTGCTGCGGCATGGGCGGCACGTATGGACTTAAATCGAAGAACGCCGAGACCTCGGCCATGATCGCCCGCGAGGCGTTCCAGCGCATCCGCGCCTCCGGCGCCGAGGCGGTGGTGACCAGTTGCGGCATGTGCCGCACGCAACTTGCGCAGGGGACCGGCCTGCCGGTGCATCACCCGATGGAACTCCTGGCGCAGTCGCTCACTCGGGCGACAATTCCAGCCTGAACAGGACGGGGTCCTTGATGGGCGGGCTCAGGTCCTGGACGACCAGGAGGCGGCCCTGGGCGTCGAGGGCGATCCCTTCGGGCTTGGCGATAGCATCCAGGCCCCGGGCGGACAGCCGCCGCACTTCGCCGCTAGCCGGGTTCCAGCGGAGGATGCGCGGCGGCTGATTTCCCTCGGCCGCCGGGCCCAGGAGCGCCAGGACGGTCTCGCCGTCGCCCGTAAGGCCGCGGATGCCCTCGCTCGTGGCGGCCGGCAGAAGGAGGGGCTTGCCGAACTCGGGCCGCACGGCCTCGCCGCCGGCGGCCAGTTCCTGCGGATTGCGGATGGGCACGACCAGCGCGCCGCCCCTGGCCGCAGGCGACCGCAGGCCGACCAGCAGTTGTCCGTGCCACGCGGCCAGGCCCTCGACGTTCAGGCCGCCCGTAAGGGGCGTGCCGTCGGCCAGGGCCCCCAGGTCGGCGATGAACTCGCGCGCTTCGGCGGCCAGGTGCGCAAGGAGGGCCTCGCGCACGCCGTCCCAGACGCGCACGGCCGTAATCTGCCGCGCGTCGGCGCTCAGGGTTGCCAGGGCGAGGCGGCCGCGCTCGGGCTTTGCGCGGGCGTGCGGCTTCGTGCGGCTCTGCGAGCACATGATGAATAGTTGATGTTCGCCCCACGGGGCCAGGGCCTCGACGTCGTCCAGCGGGGGCGTGCCGGGCGGGAAGGGCAGTTCCCAGCGAGTCAGCAGGCGCTCGGTTCCGACGCCCCACAGGCGGTCGCGCGCCTCGTCGCCGGCCACGACGGCCGCGCTGCCCCCGGCGCAGACGGCGACCGCGGAGGCCTCGACCAGCACCGTCGCGTGCTGGCCCGCGCTGTCGGTCCGGCAGCCGGATGCCGGGGCAAGGCAGGCGGCCCCCAGCAGCGCCGCGCAAGCGAAACGAGAAGACATCGGCGTATCCTCGACTCCGGGCCCGCCCCCGCCGCTTCTCTGCCGATATGAAAGAAGACATGATACGGCCGCGGCCCCCATGGCCGGCCGCCCGCCGCCATCAGACATATAACCGCGCGGGCGGGGAATGTCAACCAGGAACCTGCCAGGGGTTGCGGCAGCCCTGACGAATGAGTTTTTTGTCGCACG
>Ga0194113_10012236_pt1 | contig 10098 bp, 8 predicted proteins | sample TA2MahC200mmetaG_FD_146193 | JGI IMG/M metagenome (GOLD analysis project Ga0194113, IMG submission 146193) | Freshwater microbial communities from Lake Tanganyika, Tanzania - TA2015017 Mahale Deep Cast 200m | ecosystem: Environmental > Aquatic > Freshwater > Lake | place: Tanzania: Lake... | reverse complement strand
ATATAGCATACTATCTCAACCCTGTCAAGCATAAACTTATACTCTACATGGGTACCAAATCGCAGGCCAATCAGCCCAAAAGCCCCAGATCACAGGCCAAACACCCCCTCAGATCGGGGAACTTCGGCCTAGACGATCAGCCCACCGATCACCGCGCAGACGAACGCGCCGATGACCATCACGACCCTCGACATGGCAAGCACGCCTGGGTTGTGGCCCGCCGGTTGCGGGGCCCTGGGGCTCGGCTATCGCTGCAGCCTCACAGTCACCAGCGCCCGGCTCCGGTTGCCATCCGCGGCCTTGGCGCTGACCTCGATCACGTACGTCCCGGTCGGCGCCGGCAGGCCGCTATCGCTCCGCGCGCTCCATCGTAGGGTGTTCGTCCCCGCCTCGCACTCCCTGTTGTGGCAGAGGGTAGCCACCGGCCGCCCGGCGACGTTCAGGACGCGGGCTTCGACCTGGGCCGCCGTGGAGAGGGTGAACGTCACTTGCGCGCCGGCCTTTGTGGGCACGGCGGTGAGTCCTGTCAGCGCCGTCGGCGCGGCCGTCGTCACCGTCAGCCCGGTCAGCTTCTGGCTAGCCGGCCCGTGGGCTCTCCCATCCTTGTCGGCCGCGCGGAACTCATACGCGTACTCGCCTGCCGGTAGCCTGCGCCTGGCCGAGTACGCGATGCCGGCGATTGGGTCTGGGGCCGTCTCCAGCGTCACCATACGGAGCGTGTCGTAGTAGGTCCCGTCGCGCCATAGGCGCACGTGGATGTAGGTGGGCGCGTCGCCGTCGTTGTCCTGGTAGATCACGCGCCACAGGAACATGGTGGTGTCCGCTGTCCCGGCATTGGGCCTCACGCCGTCCTCGAGGCCTGGCTCCCCGCTGAAGCTCAGCTCCGAGTACGTGCTCGGCCCGAACTGCCACACCGTCGCGGGCCCCGTCGCGAACCCCGTCTCGTCCTTCGCGCGGAAGCGGTACTTGTATCTGCCCGGAGGCAGCGGCTCCGGCAGGTGGAGGTAGTAGATGCGCCCTGCGCTCGTCAGCGTTCCGGGGACGGGCTGGAGCGTGTACGAGCGCCACTGCTGTCCATCCCTACGCAGCAGAACCTGGACCGGTTTGGGCTCCGTCCCGTCTGCGTCCGTGACTCGTACCCTGAAGGTCGGGCGAGCGGTGTTGGCCTCGCTGATGTCGGGGTCGCAGCCATCGTTCAGGTAGCCGGGCTCACCTGTCCATGAGAGCAGGAGCGCCGTTGGCGAGAGGTCTGCGAACTTCTGGACGCGGCAGTTCCCGGTGTCGGCCACGTAGACGTTCCCGGCGAAATCGACGGCCAGCGCGTTCACCCAGCCGAACTCCCCGCGCCCGGTGCCTTGCGCCCCCCACTTGGTCAAGAACGCACCGTTGCCATCGAACTTCTGGACGCGGAGGTTAACGTCTGTCACATACACGTTCCCCGCAGCGTCGACGGCCACGCCACACGGGTTGTAGAACTGACCGTCGCCGCTGCCTCGGGACCCCCACTTGCTCACGAACGTGCCGTTGCCATCGAACTTCTGGATGCGGTCGCTAGCAGCGTCCGCCACATAGACGTTCCCGGCCGCATCCACGGCCACGCCCTCAGGAAAGTGGAACTGGCCGTCGCCGGTGCCGAACGAGCCCCATGTGGTCAGGAATGTGCCGCTGCCATCGAACTTCTGGACGCGGTAGTTCAGCCTCTCCCCCACGTAGACGTTCCCGGTGGCATCCACGGCGATCCCGCGCGGCCCGCGGAACTCACCGTCGCCGCTCCCCTCGACCCCCCACGCGGCTAGAAAGGTGCCGCTGCCATCGAACTTCTCGATGCGGTGGTTGTCCGTGTCCGCAACGTACACGTTCCCCGAGGTGCCAACGGCGATGCTGCTCGGGAAGGAGAACTGACCGTCGCCGGTCCCCTCAGACCCCCACTTGGTCAGGAACGCGCCGCTGCCATCGAACTTCTGGATGCGGTGGTTCCACGTGTCCGCCACATAGACGTTCCCCGCGCCATCGACCGCGATGCCTTGCGGCGATACGAACCGACCGTCGCCGCTGCCGCGGGATCCCCACTCGGTCACGAACTGATAGCTCGCGTGCGCACTCGCCCCGATGACAAGGGTAGCTACCAGGATCCATCCGACCAAGAACCCAACCCTCCGAACGCCATCGCGTGCGGACTTCATGGCTCATCCCTCCCAGCGCGCGTTGTGGAGACTCTACGCCAACACACCTCGTGTCTGCTCAACCTTGCCGGGCCCCGCCACGCCGTGCGGGCAGGCTTGCGCGCAGGCGGTGCAGGCGCCGCAGGCGGGGAGCGGCCCGGCGGCGGTGATCTCGCGGTAGACTTGTCGGGCGTAGGCGGGCTTGTAGTGGAGGTCGCGGTAGGTGAGGCAGCGGAGGAGGTCAGGAATGGGGAGCTTGGCGGGGCAGGCACGCTGGCACGCGCCACACATACGGCAGACCGAGGCGGACCTCTCGCGGACATGCTCGCGCAGCAGCGCCTGGTCGCCGGGGGTCAGCGTCTTCCCGACGGCGCCGAGGTTCTCGTCGAGGATCTCGTAGCTCAGCACTTCGGATAGCGCGGTGGCGACGGCGTCCTGGCTCAGCACCCACTTGATCTTCGCCTGCGCGAGCGTCGAGCCGTCGGCCTGGTAGGCGTCGGGCTTCTGCAGCGCGCCGCCCCCCATCGTCTTCATCGCGACGAGGCCCACATCGTGTTGCTTCGCCGAATCGAGCACGCTCTGCAGGCCGCTGTCGGCCAGCCAGTTGTCGTAGACCTTCCCGGCCTTCACGTCCTCGGGCTTCACCGTGTTGCCTGAGAAGACGTTGAACGCCATGATCGCGACATCGAGCTTCCCCGACTCGAACAGCGGGATCAGCACCCGCACCGGGTCGGTGTGACACGACACGCCCGCGAAGCGGATCTTGCCCTGTGTCTTGAGCTGCTCGAAGGCGGCCTGTATGGGGTCGGCCAGGAAGTGCTCGGGCGCGCCGACGCCATGGATGCACCACACGTCGAGGTGGTCGGTTCTGAGCTTACCGAGGGCCGTCTCGCAGGCGGCGATCACTCCCGCGGTCGGATCTGCCATGCGGTACGGGAAACACTTGGTGCTGATGATGACGCTATCTCGACGGCCCTCGGTAACCTCGCCGATGCGCTCCTCGCCACCGGCATAGCCTGCCGACGTATCCACGAAGTTCATGCCGCGGTCCAGCGCCTCGGTGAAGACCGCCGGCTCCGGGCTCGGGCTGCCTCCGATCGACAGCTCCGACACCATCAGGTTCGTCCGCCCCAGTCGCCGGTACACCATGTCGCCGCGCTTCTCGACTCGCGGCGTCGCCGGCGCCTCCTGGCCCAGCATCATCGCCCCCGACCCCAGCGTCAGACCGACGCCCACAGCGCCCAAAGCGCCTCGTCTCACGAACTCGCGGCGGCTGAGCTGGATCGAGTCGTTGGCTGGCGTGATGCGTTTCTCTCCGCAAGGGGTCGAGGTGAGCACTTGCTGCGGCAAGCTCATTTCCCTGTGATCTCTACCGTGACGACCAACGTCTGCTCGCCTGTAGTTGTCACCTTGAGTGTGTACCGGCCCTGCGTGATTGTGACGTCCGCCCCAAACCAGAGGGTTGCACTGGACCCATCCGGTGCGGCCTGAAACCTGACGGGGGTCTTGTCCGCGCCGCCGATTGCTGCCGTGATTGACTTGGTGGCCGTCAGGGCCGCGCCGGTTAGGCGGATCTCCTTCTCCCCGTTCGCGAGCGTGATGAGCGTGGCAGGCTCCGCGATCGTCGGCGTTGGGGTGGGTTTGGCGCTCACGGTGATGGAGAACTTGAAGGTCCCGCCATCCAGCAGTTCGCACACCAGTTCCCTTTGTCCCGGGTCGGCGGCAACGTCCCCTTTCACGGTGAGTGTCAAGCTGCTTCCGGCGGCGTCGCAGATGAACGTCAGCAGTGATGCTCCGTACCGGATAGCCTTGATGCTGCTGAGGTTCTTCCCCGTCAGCACGAGGTTGGTTTCCTGGTCCTCAACGACCGGCTGGGTCTGGGGATTGATCGTGGGCGTGCCGGTCGGCAACGGCGCGGCTTCCCCGCTGAGGCTGAGCACGACCGGCGGCAGGTTGCCCTTCGTTGCGGTGACGCACTGAGCCGTGCGCAGCGTCTCAACGTCAACGTCGAACGACAGCAGCGTCGGGTAGGCGGGGGCCACGTACTTCTGCGGGCCGTCCCGGTGGTACGTGCGGTCGCCGATGCACACCGTCACCGTGTCGTCCAGCCCCGTCCCCTCCAGTCCCACTCGCGCCGTCAGGCCCCACACGCCCAACCTCACCAGCCGGGTAACATTGAAGTCGCTGAACTTGTGCTGCCAGGACTCTCCTTGCTTCAGAGGCCTCATTAGCTTCTGGACGTACAGGCGGTCGTTCTGGCGCAGCAGTTCGCTCTTCACGTCGAAGTCGAACTCCACCCGCTTGACCTTGCCGTCCACCTTGTACGCAGTTCTGCGGATCGGGGAGTCCCCTAGCCCGAACACCTCCTCCCCGATGAGGACAACGTAGGGTGCCTGGAACCGCGCCTCCGAGGGAGGCCTCTCATCGGTGAGGTACGTGGCGCCCAGACCATCCGTGAAGGGTTCCACCGTGTGGCGCTCCGCTTCCGTGTCCTCCAGGACGCTCGGCAGCCAGAATGCACCGAGGGCCTGCAGCTCTGATGTCGTCCCTTCCTCCACACCTCCCGTGCGCCAGAACGCGCCTAGAGCCTCCGGCGTGCAGCAAGACCCCTTGCCTTTGAACACGAGCTGCACATGCACTTCGCTGGCCGTGCGGGCGGTGAGCGAGCACTGGTCACGTTGGAGCACTAGTTCATCGGCCTCTTCGCCCTCTTCGCGTTCCTCCCGGGACAGGTCCTGTAGTGACTGCGGCTCGCCATAGGGCCCGATCACCAAGGGCTCGTAGCGGAGCAGCGAAAGCGCGTCGGCGACGAACCGCAGCCGCTGTTCGCTATGGCGAACGAAGAGGGTGTCCGTGGTGTACGTGGTGCGCCCGAGGCGCACAACCGTGTTCGGCAGGAAGTTCTGCCCGAGCACATCGACAATCACACTGCCCTCGCCCACATCGCGCACCGTGATATCGTAGACCCTCGGACCGACCCGCTTCTCGACCTCCTCAGGCGTCCAGACGGGAATCTGGCGGGTGCTGCTATCGAAGCGGTACATGCGATCCGAGCCAGGGATCGCGTCTCCCACGATCCGCGTGCGGCTCTCGTAGCGCCGCCAGCGAGTGTAGATACGGGCAGAGAACTGGTAGCCCTCCTGCTGGCTGCCGGCGGGCAGGGCCAGCGAAGCCAGCATCAGACGGTTCGGGATGTAGTCAACCGTCTTGCGCCCCAGGACGGGGCGAAACTGCCAGCCGAAGCGGGCGAAGTGCACGCCGAAGGTGCCCGGGGGACGTACGAAGGCCACCACGTCCCGATCCCGGACCAGGTACAGTGCCTGGCGCGTGGAGCCCCCCGATATGCCCGGAGCCCACAGTTGGAGTGCTGCCCCGAGGCCGAAGCCCGCACTTCGGCTTGAGAACGTGGAGACGTTGTAGGTGCGCTCATCGGGCATCAGGAAGACCACCGAGGCCGGCTCCTTCTGCCCGCCGTCCGCATCGATGGTCCGCAGGTCTATCTCAATCTCCGCTACTGCCTTCTTGTACTTGGGTTCCACGCAGATCGGGAAGCCGAGCACTGCTCGCAGGCGTGGCTTGTAGTCGCCTCGTGTCTTCTCGAAGACTCGGTCGGACAGAGTCATCTCAAGCAGCGTCTGCGTGTTGATGATCTCGTACATGATCTGCAGCTGCTCCGCAAGCATGTTGCGGGCGCCGATTTTGAACTCCTCCGGCACTTTCGGGCTGGTGCTCGTCGGCGTAGGGGCCTCGACCGGTTCGGGAGGCGTCTCTGGGTACCCGCTGACCGTTTCCTTCTTAACGTCCGTCGGTCGCGAGACCTGTGGCGAGAGGAGGTTAGTCTGCAGGCTGAACTGAGAGTAACCGGCCTCTAACCCCTGCAGCGTCCCGAGCTGTCCGGTCAGCGTGGTCTGGTCCAGCGCATTCAGGGAGGCCAGCTTCATTCGCAGATTCTGCAGTTTCTCCAGCAGACTGCGCTCATCGAGGAGCTTCGGCTCCGAGACGGTGATGCCGTTCACCGGGTCGAGCAGTGGTTGCTCCACGACGCCGTCCGGGCAACCATCGGGCTTCGGCGGCGCGGAGGTCCTGTCGGAGGCGGAGGACGTCGGGAGGCCAACCACGCACAGCAACACCAGAGTGGCACACTCGCGGCGTAGGACTCGCGGCATGGTCCGTCACCCCCGGGTGGTCTCCGTATGGGCCCAGTCTCGATCGCGTCGTCATGGAACGATGCGGATCGATGGCCGCTCCATCGTGACTGCTACCCTTGCTTCGGGTAGGTCGCCGCCAGGTACTCCTTGATCTTGGCGGCCTCCTCGTCCGTGATCGGCGTCTTCTTCATCCTCTCGGCGTTCTGCTGCATCTTCCCGACGATGGCGCCCCACTCCTCGGCATCGCCCTTCTCCTTCTCCACCTTGTCGATGCCGTGGCACTGCGTGCAGCGGTCCTCCACGAGCGCCTTCGCATCGACGGTGCTGCCGGCCTCCGCCGTCTTCGTCTCGCCCTCGGCTGCCGTCGTCGGAGCCGCGGGCTGAACGGTCGTCTCGGTCTTCGGCGCCTCGGTGCTCGTCTTCTGCGGGCAGCCGGCCAGCAGCACGGCAAGACCCATCACCAACAGCACGAGTGCGGCCATGCGACAGTTCATGGAAGCTCACCTCCAGGTGGTCACAGCCTCAGGTCTCACGCGCAGGCCCGGGTGCTACGGTCACTGCCTGCGAGCAGCATCCTCATAGATGGTGCTTCGCGGCCCGACCGCGATCACGAGGACCAGCACCCGCTCTTCCTGCACCTCGTACAGCACGCGGTATGCGCCCATCCGCACACGCCGGATGCCCGCGAGCGCGCCGTGGAGCAGTTTGCTGTCGGCCGGGCGCGGATCGCCCGCCAGAGCCTCAACGTGCGCGATGACCAGGCGCTGCACCTTCCGCGGCAGTCGGTGTAGCTGCTTCAGCGCGCGGGGTAGGAACTCGACCGTGTACGTCACAGCCCAAGCTCCTTCTTCACCTGCTCCAGGGGGATGGTCGGCTGGCCCGCAGACTCTTGCAGGGCGCGCTCAGCCTCCTCCAGGTCCAGGCGGTCCTCCAGCTCCTCCAACGCGCGCAGATCCTCGATCGGGATCAGGGCGGCCACCGGCTTGCCGCTGCGCTCCACAATCACCCGCTGACCGGCGTGCTGCACTCGTCCTAGTACGTCCCCCAGCGTGCTCCGCAGTTCGGTCGCGCCGATGCTGCTCATCGCTCGCCTCACTCCTCAGATTCCGCAGTGCGTACATTATCCTCAAAACGAGGGACTTGGTCAATGTCAGCGATGGCCCGCGACCACGGTCGTTTCCCTGCCGTGGGAGGGGCCGCATGCCCATGCGACGAGCCCGCTCGTTGCATGGGTATCCGGCCCTTCTCAGGCGTGGCTGTCCCAAGGTGCCCGACTCTCTCTCAGCGAACTCCACAGGAGCCGCCAATCCGCCAAAGGGGACGACCGGAGTGAGAGTCCTATCCCTCATGATTGCCCTCGCCGCCGCTTCATGGACTTCCGCTCAGACCCTCGTCGAGCGCCTCGGCTTCAAGCCTACGGACACGGTGCTCATCATCAACTGCGATGACGCGGGCATGTGTCACGCGGAGAACCTCGCGACCTTCGACTGCCTCACCCAGGGCGTCGCGACCTCGGCCACGGTGATGATGCCCTGCCCGTGGGTGATGGAAGTCGCCCAGTGGAAGCAGGAGCACCCGGACGCCGCGTTGGGGGTGCACCTCACGCTGACCGCCGAGTGGCAGCGCTACCGCTGGGCCGGCGTGCTGGGCCGGACGCTCTGCCCCAGCCTCCACGATGAGGAGGGCTACCTCTTCCACGACAACGAGCCGCTGTGGGAGCACGTGAACGCGGACGAGGCCTACAAGGAGTGCCGCGCGCAGGTCGAGCGGGCCATCGAGTTGGGCCTCGATCCCACCCATCTCGACAACCACATGGGCAGCCTGCAGACGCACCCTACGCTCTGGCAGGTCTACTGCCGCCTGGGTGAGGAGTTCGACCTGCCGTTGCGCCTCGCGGCCCCCGAGCTCTACGCCCTCATGGGCGCCGCCGGGCAGCGCGACGTCTACGAGCAGAAGGGCGTGCTCGGCCCCGACGTGCTGCTCCACGGCCCGGCGATCCCCGTCCCGGAGCCCAGGAGCATCGCCGACGTGCCCGCCTACTACAACGAGATTCTGCGTAAGCTTCAGCCGGGCAAGGTTACCGAGCTGTACCTCCACACCGCCCTCGACGGCCCCGAGTTGCAGGCCATCGCCGGCAGCCACGAGCGCCGCCAGGCCGACCGCGACTGGCTCTGCGCGCCCGAGACCCGCGGGCTCATTGACCAACTCGGCATCAAGCCCATCAGCTACCGCCCGATCCGCGATCTGCAGCGGAAGGTCTGACTTGCAGGGACTGTCCAAGTCTCGGTCCCGGCTGCGGTAGGACCTGACGCGGCCAGGGACTGTCCAAGTCTCGGTCCCGCAACGCGGGACCGAGGCGCATGGACTGTCCCCTGTTTCCGTTCGCGCCCACTCACGCCTCGAGGGGGTCGGCTCATCCCGCCCCTCGCTGGCCGAATCCTTGCAGTGAGCCCCTCACTGTGAACCGCGACCTCTGCTGCTTACTGCTGGCCCTCTGCCCACTCGCCGTTGCCGTCGTCCTCGGCGGCTGTCGGCTCACGGATGCGTTCGTCCGCGAGGCCCCGCCGGAGGAGCAAGGCCGGCCCCTCGAGTGTGAGAAACCAAACCCCGCTCCGTCTGAGGACGTGGCCGAACCCACGCCTGCGCAGGAGAGCGAACCCTCGCCTCCCGCCTCAGCACGCACCGACCTACCTCGCGGCGACATCCGCGAGAGTTCGCGCAGTGTGTCCGTGGGCGGTCAGACCGTCGCCGTGACGCTGCTCGATGTGCCGCTCGGCTCGTTCACGCCGAAGGTCGGTCTCGCCAAGGATCACGTAGGGGCCACCGAGTCTCTGGCCGGCATCGCGCGTCGGCTCGGCGCAGTGGCCGCGATCAACGGCTCCTTCTTCGACGCCTACTCCAACCGCCCCGTCCGCACTCCCTACCACAACCTGGTCGTCGAGGGGCGCCTGGTCAGCCTCTCTGACCATCCCACCACCCTCGGCGTCTGGCCCGACGGCACGGTCGCCATCGGCCAGGTGAAGTTCCGCCTCGAGGGCGATAGCGGCCACCCCGACCCCTGGCTGCGCCGCTGGTATGCCTACGGTCTGAACCAGTACCCCGAGCGCGAGACCTGCGCGACCTTCTTCGACTCTCACTGGGCCCTGACCCGCTCACCCGATCATGGCCTCTTCATCGTGGTGCGTAACGGTCACGTCACCGCGAAGGGCCATGGTCCCACGGACATCCCCGCCGATGGCTACGTGCTCTACCTCCGGGGCGGAGAGACCCAGCTTGACAAGCGCTTCGAGGTCGGGCAGCAGTGCAGCTACCGGGTCGTCGCGGAGTCGTCCGACGGCCTCGACTGGCTCTCCGCCAAGCAGGCCCTCGGCTGCGGGCCCTTGCTGCTCCGGGACGATCAACCCTCCGTCAACCCCCAGGCCGAGCGCTTCCGTGACCCCAAGGTCCTGACCGGCTCCCACAACCGCAGCGCCCTCGGTCTCACCGCCGACGGCCACCTCCTCCTCGTCACCACTTCCTCGGCAACCATTCCGGCACTCGCCCAGGTCATGCAGACCCTCGGCTGCCGCGACGCCATGAACCTCGACGGCGGCGCCTCCAGCGGCCTCCTCCTCCACGACGCCTACCTCACCAGGCCCGGCCGCGACATCTCGAATGCGCTCCTGGTGCTGGCCCGCTAGCCCGGATCATTCATGATGGTGGAAGGAAGTGAAGCCGGAGAGACGAGGAAATGGGCCTGTGATAGGCAGCGCGCGTTTCCAGGAGGTCTCTCCGGCGATGACAGAGTG
>Ga0194113_10012227_pt1 | contig 10101 bp, 9 predicted proteins | sample TA2MahC200mmetaG_FD_146193 | JGI IMG/M metagenome (GOLD analysis project Ga0194113, IMG submission 146193) | Freshwater microbial communities from Lake Tanganyika, Tanzania - TA2015017 Mahale Deep Cast 200m | ecosystem: Environmental > Aquatic > Freshwater > Lake | place: Tanzania: Lake... | reverse complement strand
TACATCCAAAATGATTGCCCTGGCGCAAAAATTTCCAGTCATTACGCTCACCGGACCACGCCAATCCGGAAAAACCACCCTGGTTCGGTACGCTTTTCCAGAAATGCCCTATGTTTCGTTGGAGGAGCCAGATATTCGCCAGGTTGCCCTCACAGACCCGCGGGGGTTTCTATCCAATTACCCCACTGGCGCAATATTGGATGAAATACAACATACCCCCGACCTGTTTTCTTATATCCAAAGCATCGTGGATGGCAATCGTGAAACGCGCTTTATCCTGACTGGTTCATCGAATTTCCTGCTGATGGAAAAAATCAGTCAAACCTTGGCGGGAAGAACCGCCGTTCTTCGCTTGCTGCCTTTATCTTATGCCGAGTTAAAGACCAGCGCATTCTCGTTTGAGCAGTATGCAGGCTTAATATTTAGAGGTCAATATCCGCGCATATACGACCGTGATCTTTCCCCCACCGATTTCTATCCTTCTTATATCCAGACGTATGTGGAGAGGGATGTGCGCATGATGAAAAACATTGGAGACCTGAATACCTTTATCCAATTCATTAAGTTATGTGCGGGGCGCACCGGGCAATTGATTAACTATACCAGCCTGGCAAATGATGCTGGAACCAGTCCCAATACCGCCAAAGCCTGGCTTTCCATCCTGGAGAGTTCGTATATCATTTACCGTATCCACCCTTATCATCGCAACTTCACGAAACGGCTGGTCAAATCACCCAAGATGTATTTTTATGATACCGGATTGGTGTGTTCGCTGCTGGGTCTGCGGGACGAAACGCAGGTTCATTACCATTACCTGAAAGGGGCGCTCTTTGAAAACCTGGTCATAAACGAGTTCATCAAACATGATGCTCATCGCGGTATTTCAAATCTGCCATACTTCTGGCAGGATAACCGCGGTAATGAAATTGACTGTCTGCTGGTGGATGGGGAGAATATTACTCCGGTCGAAATTAAAGCCGGTAAAACCATTACGGTAAGTTATTTTGATCAGCTCAATTTTTGGCGCCAACATAGCGCTGTGCCCCAAGATATCGGTTATGTGGTTTACGGGGGCGACCAATCCATGCAAACCAGTGCTGGCTGCTTGATTAGCTGGCGTCACCTGGAGCGCATACTGAAGGATTGAGGTGTGTTAAGGCTTGCCTGGTTGGTGTGGTGCAGGTGCTTAGAACAGAATTTGTTTTTGGTGCAGCGGGGAAGGTTTTTGCCAGGCGGCAGGTTCGCCCTGCGCGGCAGCATCAGGTTCCAGCAGGTAGTAAATTGCGGCTTCGAGCTGCAAGGGCGACTGTTCTCTGTCGCCGCGCAGGTGCAGGGTTAGCTCCTGGCGCGGCTCAATCATCTCGATGAGGCTGATTTCCGCCAGTGTTTCTCCCAGGGCATTGGTGATGCGAATTTCTCCACTTGGGCGCTGCTGGAAAGGAGTCAGTTCTATCAGCACCTTGACACGCCTGCCATCCGCATGGCGTGAGGCAGCGAGAGTCAGAATTCGTATACTTTGTGGCGGCAAGGGGATGGCGGTTGGGTCGCTAAAATGGATTTCCATGGCATGGATTATAAATCAAAAATGCCCCAGGTTGTGGGGGTGACACCTGGGGCAGCAAACAGGAGAGAAGACTTAAAAACCTGTCATGTACGCCAAGCCGACCGTGCCTGGACCAATGTGGGTGCCGATCGCCGGGCTGACCTGGGCGAGGATCGTTTCGCTGGGCGAGAGTTTTTCGCTCGCCATATCCAGCAACTGACGGGCTTCCCCAGGTGCGTTGGCATGTAAAGCTGCCAGGCGAAGCGGTGTTTTGCCATTGACGCGTTCGGACACCAGTTCCACCAGCCGGTTGAAAGATTTTTGGCGCGTGCGTACCCGCTCGATAGCTTCCACCCGTCCGCCGGTAACTTCCAGGATAGGTTTGATATTGAGTGCGGTACCTAAAAAGCGGCTTCCCCCGCCAATGCGACCACCGCGGTGTAGAAACTCCAGCGTATTCACCGCAAAGATAACGCCGGTACTTTCACGTGCCTGTTCGGCAATCGCCTTGCATTCAGCCAGGCTGGCGCCCTGCTGGGCAGCACGAGCGGCTGTTAAGACCTGATAGCCCAAAGCCATCGAGCTGGTCTGCGAATCCACGATCTCGATCGGTTTGCCGGGCAAAGTATCCAGCGCCTGGGTGGCTGAATCGATCGTCCCAGATAACTTCGAAGAAATGAGAATCGCCAATACTTCACGGTCTTGCGCTAATAATTGCGTAAAAATTTTTTGTAAAGCGCCAATCGTCGCCTGCGAGGTGGTAGGCATCACGGTAGCCTTTTGCAGGCGGGTGTAAAATTCGTCGGGTTGGATATCGATGCCATCCTGGAAGGTTTCCTCGCCCCAGATAAGCACCAGTGGGGCAACAACCAGGTTGTACTGGTTGACGTAATCGGGTGGGAGATAAGCTGAACTATCGGTAACAATGGTGACTTTTGACATAATGCCTCCTAAATTAAATGTTGAAAGAAAAAATTATGATATAAAACACAAAAGCAGTTCTATGTATAAAATAGTAACCCCATTTCTAAACCAAAGTTGCGCAAGATACCTCCTTGACCATTCTTCGCTTCCACATTACAATCCAGCACTGCTATCAGGAACTGATGTGAACTGGTCTGATGTTTGAAAACCTGACTGAACGCCTGGAAGGTATATTCGAGCAACTGCGCCGGCGCGGGAAACTATCCGAGAAGGATGTGGATGCCGCCATGCGGGAGGTACGGCTGGCGCTGCTGGAAGCCGATGTGAACTTCACCGTGGTCAAAGAGTTTATTGGCCGCGTACGTGAACGCGCCGTGGGGCATGATGTCTCACGGGCATTGAACCCGGCGCAGCAGGTGATCAAGATTGTGCACGAAGAATTAATCGCCACCCTGGGCGAGGCCGAACGGCTGAACCTAAGTGGGGCGAAACCACGCCTGATCATGCTGGTGGGTTTGCAAGGCTCTGGGAAGACCACTGCAGCCGGCAAGATTGCCCAACTGCTGCGTTCGCAAGGGGAACGTGTGATGTTGGTGGCGGCAGACCCTTACCGCCCGGCAGCCGTGCGGCAGTTGGAAACCCTGGGTGAGCGTTTGAATGTACCGGTGTTTTTTGAAGAAGGTGTTCCCCCGCCCCAGCTTGCCAGCAAAGCCAAAAGCAAAGCCGAAAATGGCGGCTTTTCGGTGGTGATCCTGGATACGGCCGGCCGCTCTCAGTTGGATGACGCCCTGATGAATGAATTACACGCCATCCAGCAGCGCACCCATCCGGCTGAAATACTGCTGGTGGTGGATGCCATGATCGGTCAGGAATCGGTCAACGTGGCGAAAGGCTTCCGGGAAGTAATTCCCATCAGCGGTTTGGTGCTGACCAAAATGGATGGCGATGCTCGCGGTGGAGCCGCGATTTCCATCCGCGCGGTGACCGGTGTGCCGATCAAATTTTTGGGCACCGGTGAGAGCCTGGAGGCGCTTGAAATCTATGAGCCAGCACGCCTGGCTTCGCGCATCCTGGGCATGGGTGATGTCATCGGTCTGATCGAGAAAGCTGAAGCAGCTTTCGATGAACAGACAGCCCGCGTGCAAGCCGAAAAGATGCTTTCTGGCGAATTCAGCCTGGAGGATTTTGCAGACCAGTTGCGCCAGTTAAAGAAAATGGGACCCCTGGGACAGATTTTAGAAATGTTGCCCGGCGGCATGGGACAGGCTGCCCGCCAGATTTCCCCTCAGGATGCCCAAAAACATCTGCTGGTCACCGAAGCGGTGATCAACTCGATGACGCCGCTGGAGCGCCGCAGACCAGAACTCCTCAACGCCAGCCGTCGCCGGCGCATTGCCATGGGTTCTGGTACCCAGGTGCAGGATGTCAATCGCTTGTTGAAGCAGTTTCGAGAGGCGCAGCGCCTCTTTAAAACGTTTAAGAAATCGGGCATGCGTGGAATGCCGCGCATGTTTGGTTGAAAGCCTGGGTGGCAACCTTGTATTGCGCTCCCTTCAGCGCTCCCTCTCCCTGGTTGTTTGCCCACAATACTGTTTGAGTTTATTTGAAGGAGATAACATCTATGGTTCGTATTCGATTGCGCCGTATTGGAGCAAAAGGACAACCCAGCTATCGTATTGTAGCTGCGGACAAAGAAAGCCCGCGCGATGGTCGCTTTCTGGAAATATTGGGATTTTATAACCCCCGCACACATCCGGCAACCATCCAACTCAAAGAAGATCGTATTTTTGAGTGGATGAGCAAAGGCGCCCAGCCTTCCGATTCGGTGGTGCAAGTTTTTGGGGCTGCAGGCACGTTAGAGCGCTATGAACGCTTCAAGAAGGGAGAAGCTTTGGAAGGTTTGCTGGCAGAAGCCAGTGCAGCCGAAGCTACCCGCAATTTCAACCCCAAGACCAGCGTTGCAGCAGCATCAAAATCCAAAAAAGCTAAGAGCAGCGAGGAATAAGCCTCTCCTCTTGCCAAAACGAGGAGATCAGTCATGAAAGAGTTGATCGAATATATCACCACTTCACTGGTGGATGACCCGACCGAGATTCAGGTGCAAGAAATCCGGCGCGGCTCAACTGTTAACCTCAGGCTGAAAGTTGCCAAAGAAGATATGGGGCGGGTGATTGGAAGAAACGGACGGGTTGCCAATTCGATGCGCATTCTGTTGCGCGTGGCAGCCTCCCGCCAGGGCAAGCGGGTAACACTGGACATCGAAGACCCTCGATGACCTCAACCAGTCACCAGCACCGACAAGAACAACCGGCAGGTCCACCTTTACCAGGAGGGCCTGCCTATCTTGTCATAGGGAAATTGCGGCGTCCTCATGGTGTGCGCGGCGAGTTGTACATGGAAGTGCTGACCGATTTTCCCGAGCGTATCCAACCTGGCTGCATGGTCTACGCCGGGCAGGAACATCACCCGGTCAAAGTGCTTCAGCGCAGAAACCACCAGGATGGCCTATTGATAACCCTGGAGGGGATCAACAACCCGGAAAGTGCGGGTCTTTACCGCAACTGCCTGTTGTTCGTCCGCGTGGAAAACAGCGTCCCACTGCCGGAAGGCGAATACTACCACCACCAATTGCTGGGGTTGGCTGCTGTGACCGAGTCCGGAGAGGTGCTGGGTAAGGTGAGTGAAATCCTGGAAACCGGCGTCCATGATGTGCTGTTGCTGCATCAACCTGACGGCAAAGAACTACTGCTGCCTTATATCGATACGGTGGTGCTGGAAGTGCACCTGGCAACGGGGAAACTGCTGGTGAGGCCGCTCCCCGGAATGCTGAACGAGGCGTAACCTGCCGGGGGGTTCTAAGAGTTTAGCGCAATTTTCCGTACCAGTGGGCGGCTTGAAACTCCAATATCTTCCATTTAAAAACTTGACAGGCTCTGATTGGGGTGGTATTCTGTGCCGGATGCATTTGCAAGAAAACCTTCAGCATAGGGGAAGGCTTTGAGTAATCCCGAACGTTATTGGATGGGTTTCAACCTGGTCAAGGGGATCGGCGCGGTACGATTTAAAATGCTGCTGGATGTTTTTGGCGACCTGGAAACTGCCTGGAATGCCTCCCCCGAGGCATTGAAAGCTACCGGTTTGGGGCGCAAGCAGATCGAAAACTTGCTGCCGTTGCGCGCCAGTGTAAACCTGGAACAACTATGGCAGCAAATCCAGGCGCAAAAGATCAAGGTGCTCACCTGGCAAAGTGCGGACTACCCCCGGCGCATTAAAGAGATTGAGCAGGCGCCCCCGGTGCTGTACCTGCGTGGCGAGTTGCTGCCGGAAGATGAATGGGCGGTGGCGGTGGTGGGCACTCGCCGGATAACGGCTTACGGGCGGCAGGTTGCCGAGGAGATCGCGCGCGGGCTAGCCCAGAGCGGTGTGACGGTGGTGAGTGGGCTGGCGCGTGGTGTGGATGCCATCGCTCATTTTTCTGCACTCGAGGCTGGCGGGCGCACGCTGGCGGTCCTGGGGAATGGCGTGGATCGCATCTATCCACCGGAAAATCGTAAGCTGGCTGAAAACATTATCTCCGCCGGTGCGCTGATCAGTGATTACCCGCCTGGTACACCGCCAGACGCAGCCAACTTTCCACCGCGCAATCGCATCATCTCCGGTTTATCTATGGCAGTGGTGGTGGTAGAAGCTGGCGAGAGGAGCGGCGCATTGATCACCGCGGCGTTTGCCGCCGACCAGGGGCGTGATGTGTTCGCCGTGCCAGGCAGCATCCATGCCCCTCAGAGCGTGGGCGCCAACCGCCTGGTACAGCAAGGCGCCCGTCCGTTCCTGGGAGTGAGCGACCTGTTGCAAACCCTGAATCTTACCAGGGTGGCGGAGCAATCCCAGGTGCGCAAAACCTTGCCAGCCGATGCCAACGAATCCAGGTTGCTGGATGTTCTGTGTGACCAACCGTTGCATGTGGATGAACTTTCTCAGCAAATGGGTATGCCAATTTCCGCTTTAACTGCTGCGCTGGTGATGATGGAATTAAAAGGCATGGTCAAACAAGTCGGCAGTATGCAGTATATTGCACTGCACGAAGCGAAGAGTGAATATATAACTGATGGGTTGGAGTAGTGTATGGTAGAGAATTATTATGCGGTGATCATGGCGGGGGGTGGGGGCACCCGCTTGTGGCCGCTTTCCCGCAAGGCGCGCCCAAAACAAATGCTGCGATTGATCGACCACCGCAGCCTGTTCCAAACCTCGGTTGAACGGCTGCAGGGCTTGTTCGATCTTGAGCATATACTGGTCGTGACGGTGGAAGAGCAAGCCTTGGAACTACAGGAGCAATGCCCGCGCATTCCCAGGGAAAATTTCTTACTCGAGCCGATGCCGCGCGGCACCGCCTCGGTGGTTGGCTTAGCCGCGATAGCCCTGCGCCAACGCCACCCGGATGCCATGATGGCGGTATTAACCTCCGATCATTACATCGGCGATGAGCAGCGCTTCCGCCAATTATTGAACATTGCGGGAATGGCTGCCCAGGAAGGACGCCTGGTGACGCTGGGCATTCCTCCAACCTATGCTGCCACCGGCTACGGGTATATTCAATCTGGCGAGGTTACCTGCCAGTACGATGATGTGAAAATCAGGCGGGTGGTGCGCTTCAAGGAAAAACCGGACGAATTGCAAGCCCAGTTGATGCTGGCGGGCGGAGATCACACCTGGAACTCCGGTATGTTTATCTGGCAGGTGAAACGCATTCTGCAGGAGTTTGACAGGCAGATGCCAGGGCTGATGAGCGGCCTTGAACAGATAGACAAAGCCTGGGGAACACCCCAACATGAGCAGGTCATTACCCAGGTCTGGCAGGGCTTGCAGCCAGAAACCATTGATTATGGAATCATGGAAAACGCCAGTGACGTGGTGGTGGTGCCGGCGGATGGTCTGCGCTGGAGCGATGTGGGCAGTTGGGATTCGCTCTTCGAGGTGTTGCCGGCGGATGGGCAGGGAAATATTATCATCGGTGGACATCATTTTGGTCTGGATACCAGGGAGTCGCTGGTGTATGTTGCCCAGGAGCGCCGCTTGATTGTCACAATTGGCGTGCGCGACCTGGTGGTGGTGGATACGGGGGATGTATTGCTGGTTTGCCGGAAAGACGAAGCGCAAAAAGTCCGTCATGTGGTGAATGTATTAAAAGAAACTGAAGAGAGCTATATCTAAACCACAGGAGGTATTAACATTGGAAGCCTATTGTGTAAAATGTCGTGCCAAAAGAGAGATGATCGAGGCAAAGCCCGTTTTTACCACCCGCGGCGCGCCTGCCACGCGCGGCAAATGCCCAGAATGTGGCAGCACCATGTTTCACACCGGGCGCACCGCGGCACACGAAGGGCTACACCCCTCGGAACATAGCGCCAACCTGATTAAACGAGAGGGAAAGCTGGTGATTGTGGAATCGCCAGCCAAAGCACGCACGGTGGGTCGTTTCTTGGGTAAAGAATACACCGTGAAAGCCTCGGTGGGTCATGTGCGCGACCTGTTGCGGTCGCAGCTCTCGGTAGATGTGGAAAACGATTTCAAGCCCAAGTACCGCGTTCCCAACGAGAAACGCCCGGTGGTCAAGGAGATCAAGAAGTTGGCGCGTTCCGCTGCCGAGGTGTACCTGGCAACCGACCCGGATCGCGAAGGCGAGGCGATAGCCTGGCATTTGTTGGAATCAGCCGAGATCGAACCGCGCTTCACCCAGCGGGTGGTTTTCCATGAAATCACCGAACCCGCCGTGGCAGAAGCTTTCTCTCACCCGCGCAATATCAACACCAACCTGGTGGATGCCCAGCAAGCGCGCCGCGTGCTTGATCGCCTGGTGGGATACAATCTCAGCCCGCTGCTGTGGCGCAAGGTGCGCGGTCGATTGTCTGCCGGGCGGGTGCAATCGGTGGCTTTACGGCTGGTGGTGGAACGCGAGCGGGAGATCCAGGCGTTTGTTCCGGTGGAATACTGGAGTATTGCGGCGGAATTTCTGCCGGAGGGCGGCAAGGAGAGTTTTATTGCCCGGCTTGCCCGCGTGGATGGCGAAGAACCCACCCTGAACAGCGAAGCCGATGTGCAGCCCCTGCTCCAGGACATGGAACAGGCAGCCTATACGATCGGAAAGATCAAGCGCGGCGAGCGCAAACGCAACCCCTCCCCACCCTATATCACCAGTTCAATGCAGCAGGAAGCTTCTCGCCGCCTGGGCTATACTGCCAAACGCACCATGTCGCTTGCCCAGCAGCTTTATGAAGGCATCGATGTGGGGGAAGGCGGCGCAGTGGGCTTAATCACCTACATGCGCACCGATTCAACCCAGGTCTCCGAGCAGGCTCAGAAGGAAGCCCGCAGCTATATCCAGGAGCGTTACGGCGCTTCCTTTTTGCCAGAAAAACCGCCGGTTTACAAAACCAAAGCCAAAGGCGCACAAGAAGCTCACGAAGCCATTCGCCCCACCTCGGCGCTGCGCACGCCAGATGCCATCAAAGCTTTTTTGAACCGTGATCAATTCCGGCTCTACCAGTTGATCTGGCAGCGTTTTATGGCTTCTCAAATGAATCCAGCCATTTTTGATACCCTTTCGGTGGAAGTAACCGCTAAGACCGGCCAGCATGAGTATTTGCTGCGCGCTTCTGGTTCCACTGTGCGCTTTTTGGGCTTTTTGATCGTTTATGAGGAAGCCAAGGAAGAAGACAAGCAGGCAGACGAAGAGGAAGAAACTCGCATTCCTCCAGGCCTGGAAGAAGGGCAGCGCCAGAAGCTGGTGCGCTTGCTGCCGGAACAGCACTTTACCCAACCGCCGCCTCGTTACACCGAAGCCACGCTGGTGCGCGCGCTGGAAGAGTATGGCATCGGTAGACCTTCCACCTATGCCCCGATTTTATCTACCATCCAGCAGCGCGGCTATGTCAACCGGGATGGCAAACGCCTGATCCCCACCGAAACGGGCATCCTGGTGAATGACCTGATTGCCGAACACTTCTCCGAAGTGGTGGATTACCACTTCACCGCCCACATGGAAGAAGATCTGGATCGCATCGCAGCTGGCGATCAGGATTGGGTGCAGGTTGTCAGTGAATTCTATACCCCCTTTGCCAGCCAGGTGCAGGCGGCTGAGGAAAAAATTCCGGAGATGAAGATCGATCTGGAACCGGTTGGGCGCCCCTGCCCGCGATGTGGTCAAGACCTGGTAACCCGCTGGGGGCGTTTTGGAAAGTTTATCAGCTGCAGTGGTTTCCCTGATTGCCGCTACACGGAAGCCTGGCTGGTCAAGATTGGCGTTAAATGCCCCAAGGACCAGGGAGAAATTGTTGAACGGAAGTCGCGCCGTGGCAGAGTATTCTATGGCTGCGCCAACTACCCGGAATGCGATTTTACCAGTTGGAAGCAGCCCATCCCCACCGCCTGCTCGCAGTGTGGCGGTTTGCTGGTGATCGCGGATAAACAAAACGCTCAATGCCTGGATTGCGAGGAGAAATTCTTGCTGGATCAGGTGATGTCTGATGACCTGGTGGAGTCGGCATGACTCTTGCACAATAATCCGTTGAATAGTTGTCAGATACAGAACTGATGTGCTATAATAGGGTATCAAAAATAGTTGCAGATTCACCCAC
>Ga0194113_10012226_pt1 | contig 10101 bp, 9 predicted proteins | sample TA2MahC200mmetaG_FD_146193 | JGI IMG/M metagenome (GOLD analysis project Ga0194113, IMG submission 146193) | Freshwater microbial communities from Lake Tanganyika, Tanzania - TA2015017 Mahale Deep Cast 200m | ecosystem: Environmental > Aquatic > Freshwater > Lake | place: Tanzania: Lake... | reverse complement strand
TCGTGCAGGTGTGGGTGTTCAAGGCCACCAAGAATCCCGCCACCGGCCAGGGCCGGCGTGTGTTCCGCATGGCGCCGCTGCATCACCACTTCGAGCTGGGCGGCGCCAGCGAGCAGCAGGTGGTGGTGGGCTTCTGGCTGATCAGCCTGATACTGGTTGTGCTGGGACTGGTGCTCCTCCCCTGATGGCGTACTTCACCTGGAAGGAAGCGGGCCTCACCGCCGATTGCGCCAGCCTTGAGGCGATGGCAGCGCGATTTGAAGAAGCGGCCGCACTGATGCGCCGGATGGCCAACGAGGGTTTTGTGCTGGAGCGCCACAGCGATGGACAGCACATCACCCACAGCGATGAATCAGTCTTTGCCGCCTATGGCTTCATCGATGAGCAGTCGCCGGTGCGGCAGCTGGATCTGATCGAGCCGGCCTAACCGGCAGTGCCTCAGCCCGGGCGGCGCAGGTAGCCCACCAGCCACACCACGATGAAGGCCAGGGCTGAGATCCCCAGATACACCAGGGTCCAGCGCTGCAGGCTCTCAATGCTCAAACCATTGAGCAGGCCATCGGCCGCATCGCCGGCAGTGGCGTAAGCCAACGGAAGGAACTGCAGCACAGGGAGGCGCCGGGGCAGGATCGGGGCAGTCTCTCGCCTCAGCCGCGGCCATGGCCAGCCCCACCTTTCCGCGCACGCTGATGCTGCTGGGCAGCGGCGAGCTGGGCAAGGAGGTGGCCATCGCTGCCCAACGCCTCGGCTGCCGGGTGATTGCCGTAGACCGCTACGCCGGTGCGCCGGCCATGCAGGTGGCCGATCAGGCCGAGGTGGTGGCCATGACCGACCCCGAAGCCCTCAAGGCCGTGGTGCGCCGCCACCAGCCGGATGTAGTGATTCCGGAGATCGAGGCGCTGGCGGTGGATGCCCTGGCGGAGCTCGAAGCCGGCGGCATCACCGTGATTCCCACCGCCCGGGCCACGGCCGTCACGATGAATCGCGACCGGATCCGTGATCTGGCCGCCAGCGAGCTGGGGCTTCGCACCGCACGCTTTGCCTACGCCGAAAGCGCTGAAGAGCTGGCCGCTGCTGCCGCACCGGTGGGTTGGCCGGTGGTGGTGAAGCCGGTGATGAGTTCCTCCGGCAAAGGCCAGAGCGTGGTGGATGGCCCAGAAGGGATCACCGCGGCCTGGGAGGCAGCGATGGCCGGTGCCCGCGGCAGCGGCGCCCGCGTGATCGTGGAGGAATTCCTGCGCTTTGAGCAGGAGATCACCCTGCTCACCGTGAAGCAGTGGAACGGGCCCACCCTGTTCTGCCCGCCGATCGGCCACATCCAGGAGCGCGGCGATTACCAATGCAGCTGGCAACCAGCCCATCTCGACTGGGATCAGCTGGCCGCCGCCCAGACCATGGCGCGCCAGGTGACCGACAACCTGGGTGGGGCCGGCATCTTCGGGGTGGAGTTTTTCGTCTGCCAGGGGGCAGACGGCCGCAGTGAAGTGGTGTTCTCTGAGCTCTCCCCCCGCCCACATGACACCGGCCTGGTCACCCTGGCGGGCCAGAACCTGAGCGAATTTGAACTGCACCTGCGGGCGGTGCTGGGGCTACCGATCCCCGAGATCCGCTCCACCGGGCCGGCCGCCAGCCGCGTGATCCTGGCGGAGCAGGCCAGTGACTCCGTGCGCTTCAGCGGCCTCGAGCAGGCTCTGGCGGAGGTGGATGTACAGGTGCTGCTGTTCGGCAAGCCCGATGCCCGGCCGCACCGGCGCATGGGCGTGGCCCTGGCCAGCGGCGCCAGCCTGGAAGAAGCCCGTGAGCGCGCCGATCAGGCGGCGGCGGCCATCACCGTGTTGCCGGGCAGTTGATCCAGCTGGGCGAGAGGCCCAGATGCCCCTGGCCACAAGGGAAGACGCGCGATACGGTGCGCCCACGCACACCGTCCATGTCGCAGGCACAGCCCAATCCCGCGCCGCGCCGCCGCCCATCCCGCGGCCGCCTGAAGCCTGTCGAGAAGCAGGAGCGGCCGGGCCGTCGTGGCGGCGCGACGGCCCGCCAGGCCACGGTGACCCCGATCGAACCGCGGCGCCGCATCAAAACGGCCAAGGGAGGCCTGCCGCGCCTGCCTCTCTTCCTGGCCGGCATCGGCCTGGGCTATGGCCTCAACGGCCCGCTCCCCCACCTCGCCACCGGCCTGCTGGCCGGACTGCACCACCCCAGCAACATGCTCGGCTCCCTGGTGGCGCCGGCGGGTATGGGCGATCGGCGCATCGTGGTGATGGGCACCGACCACGTGAGCACCAACACCGATGTGATGTTCACCGTGCAGCTGCGCGATGGCCGCACCGAGCTCACCCAGGTGCCGCGCGACACCTTCATCGAATCGGAGCGCTACGGCGTGATGAAGGCCAACGCCCTCTACAGCAGCGGCGGGCCGGAGATGGTGAAACAGGAGCTGAGCAAACTGCTCTCCGCCAAGGTGGATCGCTACCTGGTGCTCAACCTCAACGCCGTGCAACGCCTGGCGGATGCCCTCGGTGGCGTGGAGGTGGATGTGCCGAAGCGCATGTATTACGTGGACAACAGCCAGGGGCTGTACATCGATCTCTATCCCGGCCGGCAGCTGCTCAAAGGCGAAGCCCTGGAGGGCTTCCTGCGCTTCCGCCACGATGAACTCGGCGACATCGGCCGCATGGAGCGCCAGAAGCTGGTGCTCAAGGAGGTGTTCAAGAAGCTGGCCAATCCCGCCATGGCCACCCGCCTGCCGGAGCTGATGACCATCGCCGGCAAAGACGTGCTCACCGACCTCTCCCCGGTTGACATGGGCGCCCTGGTGAGCGCGATGGCCACCACCAAGCTCAGCTCCAGCCGCTTGGAGGGCACCCCCTACTGGCATGAAGACATCAGCTACTGGCTGCCGGATGCCAACCCCCACCGCGACCTCTACCGCAGCCAGGAGCAGCCGCCCCTCTGAGGCCCGGGCCGCACATCAGCGCCGCAGGAAGCGGTAGTGATCCAGGCCCTCCAGCACGCCCCACGCCTGACGGCGTGAGGCGAAAAACACCTTGGAGCGGCGACGCAGATCATCGAGGGAACGGTCGTGATCGCCCACCACCACGCCCAGGGCGCGGCCATTGAGCAGATCCCCATCGCCCTGCTGCGACGCCACCACCAACACCTGCTCCAGCGGCAGGCCCCACCGCAGGCTGAGATGGCGAATCGCCTCGGCCTTCGAAGCCCGCAGCGGCAACACATCCAGGAACCAGTGGTGGAACAGATGGGCGCGGGCCTCAAGCCGTTGTTGGCGCAGGCGCTGGCGCACCATCTCGAGCACGCCACCCGTTGGCGATTGGAGCGTGTAGCTCAGCTTGAACGGGCCCTGCTGCGCTGGCGGTTGCAGCACCAGGCGTGGGGCCAGATCCGCCAGCGCCTGCTCCACGGCCTCGCGGTGCCAGCCCTGGGCGATGTGATCACGCCAGGCCAGATCCGGCACACCCTCTGGGCCGTAAAGGATCTCGGCACCGGCCTCCAGGATCCACACCTGCGGCGGGGGCAGATGCAATTCCTGGTAGCGGAGGCGGGCTGAAGCAAAGCTGCGGCCGCTGAGCATGCCGATGCCGCAGCTGGCATCCGCCGCCAAACGGCGCCGCAACTCCTGCAGCCCCGCCGGATCCGGGGCATCCAGGCAAACATCCAGATCCAGCAGCAACAGCCGCTGCACCGGCGCCGCTGCCGCCGCGGGCAGCACCGGCTGCGGGCGCTGGTCCATCAGCTCCTGGCAGCGGCGCTGGGCCTGGCCGAGATAGGCGCACACATGGGCATCCCAGCTGAAGTTGCGGCTCACGGCTTCAATGCCGTTGTCGCGCCAGCGGCGCCAGCGAGCTGGATCAGCAGCAGCGGTTTCCAGCGCCTGCTGCAGATCATCGAGGTCGGTCACATCCACCAACTGGCCGTTGGCGCAGCGCTGCAGGATGTCGCACGGACCGCCGTCATCGGTGGCCACCAGCGGGAGCCCGCAGGCGGCGGCCTCCAGCAGGGTGAGGCCAAAGGGTTCGGTGAGCGCCGGGTTCACAAACACGCCGCCGCGGCGAGAAGCCCAGCGATAGATCGCGGGAATGTCGTCGCCGCGGTGCTGCTTCGGGTAGGCCACCCGCCCGTAGAGATCAAAGCGATCCACCAGCTCGAAGATCTGCTGGAACTGATCGCGCTGCTGTTTCTCCATGGAGCGGGGATCCTCGCGGCAGCCCAGCACCAGCACGAGGTTGTGGCGCTCCTGCAGCAGCGCCGAACGGCCAAACGCCTCCACCAGGGCCGGCACGTTCTTGCTGCGCACGGCGCGGCAGATGCACAGCAGCGGCGGCTTGGCCGGATCGCGCAGGAAGGGCCGCATCAACTCCGCCACCGCCTGCTCCTCCCCGGGCAGCGGCTGGGGGTGAAAGCGGCGGGCATCCACACCGGGGGGCACCACCGTCGCGCGGCTGGCGATGAAGCGGTCGTAGCGGCTGTATTGCTGCTCCGCCTCCTGCTGGGTGCTCGTGATCACGAGGGCGGCCTGCGCCAGGGTGCGCTCCTCGGCATCAATACGGCGGCCGATGGCATAGGTGTGCTCGATCTGGTCGTGGGCCATCCCACCGGCCAACAGGCGCCGCTGCTTTTCGCGCCCCAGGGAATGCCCCGTGAACACCAGGGGAATCCCCAACCGCTGCGACACCAGCGCTCCCACATAACCGGCATCGGCGTAGTGGGCATGAATCCAATCGGGCCTTCGCTCCTGGGCGGCGATATGGGCCACCACCCCATCGGCCAGCTCATCGAGGTGGGGCCAGAGCAGCTCCTTGCGCAGATAGCGGCGCGGTCCGCAGGGCAGGCGCACGATGGAGGCTCCGCCGCCCAGATCTTCCCGTGGCTCGGCGTAATCGGGAGACACGCGCTTGTCGTGAATCAGCCGGGTGATCACCTCCACCCGATCCACCTCCGGGCGCGCCGCCAGGGCCCGCATCAGCTCCAGCACGTAGGTGGTCTGCCCGCCGGTATCCGCATCGTGCCCCAATTCGAGGTCATGACCTCGAAACAGCCCATGCACATGCAGATGAAGCAGATAAAAACCCACCCTGATCTCCCGCGCTTAACTCAGCTTTAGCCGAAACTTCAAGGGCAGGCCGACCAACATTCAGGAAAAATCCCGAAATGATGCACAAATGCTGACGTAAATATCCTAAAGAAAATCAGGCTTTACCCACCAGTTTCTGGCGCAAACCCTTGATACGATCCCGCAAGTTGGCGGCTTCCTCAAAGTCCAGATTCTTGGCGGCATTCTTCATCTTCTCTTCCAACTGTTGAATCAACTCCGGCAGGGCATCGAGCGGCACCTCGTTGTGCTCCGCCTGCTCGGTGGCCTGCTCGAGCTGCTCGTCGTTGAGCCGGCGCGACACCTCCAGAAACGCCAGGATCGAATTCCCAGCCCGCTTGCCGGCAGGCGAGGGCGTGATCCCATGCTTCTCGTTGTAGGTCTGCTGGATGGCACGGCGGCGCTCTGTTTCCGTGATCGCCTTGTCCATGCTGTCGGTGAGGTTGTCGGCATAGAGCAGCGCCACGCCTTCCACATGGCGCGCCGCACGGCCGATGGTTTGAATCAGCGAGCGCTCCGCCCGCAGGAAGCCCTCCTTGTCGGCATCGAGGATCGCCACCAGCGACACCTCCGGCAGGTCGAGGCCCTCCCGCAGCAGGTTCACCCCCACGAGCACGTCGTATTCGCCGTTGCGGAGGTCTTGGATGATCTCGATCCGCTCGATCGAGTGGATCTCGGAGTGGAGGTAGCGCACCCGCACACCGTTCTCCGCCAGGTAATCGGTGAGGTCTTCCGCCATGCGCTTGGTGAGGGTGGTCACCAGCACGCGCTCCTGCTTGTCGGCGCGGATGCGGATCTCGCCGAGCAGATCATCCACCTGGCCCTCGGTGGGTCGCACCTCCACGATCGGATCGAGCACACCGGTGGGGCGGATCACCTGCTCCACCACCTGCCCCTCGCTCTGGCGCATCTCCCAATCGCCCGGGGTGGCACTCACGAAGATGGTCTGGCGCGCCTTCTCCCAGAACTCCTCGCCTTTGAGTGGGCGGTTATCGGCGGCGGATGGCAAACGGAAGCCGTGCTCGATCAGCACCTGCTTGCGTGATTGATCGCCGTTGTACATCGCCTGCAGCTGGCTGCAGGTCACATGGCTTTCATCCACCACCAGCAGCCAGTCATCGGGGAAGTAGTCGATCAGGCATTCGGGCGGCGTGCCGGCCTGGCGTCCGGCCAGATGGCGGGCGTAGTTCTCCACGCCATTGCAGTAGCCCACCTGCTCCAGCATCTCGAGGTCGTAGGTGGTGCGCTGCTCCAGGCGCTGGGCCTCCAGCAGCCGGCCCTGTTCGTTGAGCACATCGAGCCGCTCGCGCAGCTCCGTGCGGATCTCCTTGATGGCGCCCTCCAACCGCTCCTTCGGGGTCACGAAGTGTTTGGCCGGGTAAATGTTGATGCTCTCGAGGCTCTGCAGGATCTCGCCGGTGGTGGGGTCCACGTAGCGGATCGCCTCCACCTCATCGCCGAACAACTCGATCCGCACGAGGCGGTCTTCATAGGCCGGCCCGATCTCGAGCACATCGCCGCGCACGCGGAAGCGGCCACGGGAGATCTCCAGGTCGTTGCGGGAGTACTGGTTGTTCACCAGATCCCGCAGCGAACCACGCAGATTGAGGGTTTCACCCACCTCGAACTTCACCGCCGCCTTGAGGTATTCACTGGGAATTCCCAGGCCGTAGATGCAGCTGATCGAGGCCACCACGATCACATCGCGGCGCTCAAATAACGAGCGGGTCGCCGAGTGGCGCAGCATGTCGATCTCTTCGTTGATCGATGCTGTTTTGGCGATGTAAGTGTCGGAGACGGGCACATACGCCTCCGGTTGGTAGTAGTCGTAGTAGGAAATGAAATATTCAACGGCGTTGTTGGGGAAGAATTCCCGCAGCTCATTGCACAACTGCGCCGCCAGCGTTTTGTTGTGCGCCAACACCAGCGCCGGCCGCCCGGTCTGGGCGATCACGTTGGCGATGGTGAAGGTTTTGCCCGTTCCCGTGGCGCCCAGCAGCGTCTGATAGCGCTCTCCGCCCTCAACACCCGCCACCAGGCCTTTGATCGCCTCGGGCTGATCGCCCTTGGGGCTGTACGGAGCGTGGAGTTGGTAGGGAGTGACCATCCGGCCATTCTCGGGCAGTTAGCCCAGGGGCGTGGTGCTCATCAGCAACGAAGCGCGGGTTGCCGGCACCTCAAGCCCAAGCATCCCAAGGATCACCCAGGCTGGTGAGCGCCCAGGGCAAGGCCAGCAGGGCCTTGAGCGGCAACACCAGCAGCGTGCCCAGCAGACCAATCGCCACGGCGGAGACCAACGCCGTGAGGAAACCATCCACCTCAACACCCAGCGGCAGCGCCGCCACGATCAGCAGCACCACGGCCCGCACGGGCCACTGCAGCAACCAGAGCAAGGAAAAACCCACAACCACGGGCGGCGCTGACCGCAACGTAGTCATGGGTTTTAAAGCTGACCGCCGCAGCGGTTCAGGTTGGATTCAGAGCCTGAAGAGCGGCTCTGGGCTCAAAGAGTGGCCGCTCAAACGATGGCGTTCACGGCGCTGCCGAGGGCCTCGCGCAGACCGCGCACCACAGCCACCATCGCCAGCTGATCGTTCAGCTTGTTCACAGCTGAACCCACACCCACACCGGCAGCACCAGCGGCGATCGCCATCGGCACGGTGACCGACGACAGACCGGAGGCGCAGAGCACCGGCACGCTCACAGCACGGCTGATGCTGTGGGCAGCGGCCAGGGTGGGAGCGGCTTTCTCGATCAGGCCGAGGCTGCCGGCGCTGAAGGGCTTGGCGCTGGTGCCGCCTTCGGTCTGGATGATGTCGGCACCGGCGGCCACCAGATCCACTGCCAGCTGCTCCTGCTGATCCAGGGGAAGCACGTGGGGCACGGTGACGCTCAGCACCACCTCAGGCAGGAGCTCACGGGTGCGGCGGGTGATCGCCAGCACTTCCTCGGCATCAAAGATGCGGCCCAGGGGATAGAAGGCGTCGTAATTGCCGATCTCCACCATCGCGGCACCGGCAGCCACGGCAGCGGGGAACAGCTCAGGATCCACAGCGCTCACGCAGATCGGCAGGCCGCTCACCTCAGCAGCCAGCTGCACCAGAGCCGGATCGCAGGCCACATCGATCAGATCGGCGCCGCCCATGCCGGCCGCGCGGCTGATGCGCTCCACACTGGCGGCATCGAAGTTGGTGAGACCGGCGATCACCTTGAGGGCGCGGCGCTCCTCCAGAGCCAAACGAAGCGAAGCGGGCAGCTGGGCGAGACGCGACATACCAGTGCAGACAGAGTGGAGCGATTCTCCCACGCAGCATTTGGCGCCACCCTGGAGCCGCCACCACCTGCGCCTGCACCGCTGGCTGCTGCAGCGACCCACGCTGCTGCCCGATGGAGCGAGGCTGCTGCTGGCGGTGTCGGGCGGCCAGGATTCGATGGCGCTGGTGGGCCTGCTCAGCGATTTGCAGCGCTTGCATCACTGGCAGCTGCAGCTCTGGCACGGCAATCACCAGCTGCGACCTGAGGCCAGCCAGCAAGCGGGCGAACTGGCGCGCTGGGCGGCGGAGCAGGAGCTGCCCATCCAGGTGGATCTGTGGCAGGAGCCCCAGCCTGATGAGGCGGCCGCTCGCCGCTGGCGTTATGCCTCGCTAGCGGCCGCCGCCAGCCGCAGCGGCGCCAGCCATGTGGTGACGGGTCATACCGCCAGCGACCGTGCCGAAACCCTGCTGTTGCAGCTGGCCCGCGGCAGTCACCGCCGAGGCATGTCCAGCCTGCGGCCGCAGCGGCCGCTCACCGCTGCGCTCACCTTGGTGCGGCCGCTGTTGCTGTTCACCCGAGCGGAAACCGGCCAGATCCACGCGCAACTGGGATTGCCCCTCTGGCTCGATGCCAGCAACGCAGACCCCCGCTACAGCCGCAACCGCCTGCGCCAGGAGGTGCTGCCGGTGCTCGAGCAGCTGCACCCGGGCGCCAGTCGCCGCATCAGCGGCGTGGCCGAACGCCTGGCCCAGGAGCAAGACAGCCACCAGGAGCTGGTGGCGCTGGCCGTGGCAGGGCTACTGGCCGGGCCAACCGCGCCCGCCGGGGCCCTGCGGCGACGCGAGCTGGCGATGCTGCAACCCGCCAATCAGCGGCAACTGCTGCAGCACTGGCTGGGCGGCCAGGGCGTGAGCAGCCTCCCGGCCGAGCAGATCGACGTGCTCCTGGGGCGGATGGCCAACGGCCGCGGGCCGGGCAGCAGCGATCTGCGCGCAGGGATCCGCTTGCAGTGGGACCGGCAGCACCTCTGGTTGCAGCAAGCCAGCGCTGGCCCACCGCAGCAGGCAGAGCCGCCCGAGTCGCCCTAAACAAGGAGACAAGCCGCCCCCGCATACCGCCCGTGCCCACGCCCAGCCCGGAGGAGCAGGCCTACAGCGCCGTGGAGCGGGCCTACGGCCAGGGTGATTTCGCAGGCGCTCTCGAGCAAGCCGAGGCCCTGCAACCGCAGCTGCAACCCAACCGCAGCGACCTGCTGGATCAACGCCTGCAGCTACTGATCGGCCACATCCATCTCTATGGCCTGAGCCAACCACGCCAAGCGGAAACCGCCTACCGCGCTGTGCTCAGCAGCTGCTCAGAGCCCACCTACCGGCAACTGGCCGAGCAGAGCCTGCAGCTGTGCGCCCAGCAACCGGAACCCGCCGAAACCAACCCCGAGAGCAACCCGGCCAGCGCCGTGGCTAGCGAACCCAGCAGCCAGCCCACCAGCGACTTACCCGCAACCCCCTGGCTGGCCCAACTCGACGACCCACAACAGGCCCTGGCCTCCATCCAGCAGGCCTGGGCCACAGCCACACCAGCCGCCCAACCCGCGCCTGCCCCCAGCTCAGACGCCGGCACCGCTGCCACACCTTGGGCGGAGCCACACACCACCACAGCCAACGCAAGCCAAAGCGAGGCCACAGCGCCTGAACCGGCGGCCACCAAGGCCGTGGAGGCAACCGCAGCGCCAGAGC
>Ga0194113_10012220_pt1 | contig 10106 bp, 9 predicted proteins | sample TA2MahC200mmetaG_FD_146193 | JGI IMG/M metagenome (GOLD analysis project Ga0194113, IMG submission 146193) | Freshwater microbial communities from Lake Tanganyika, Tanzania - TA2015017 Mahale Deep Cast 200m | ecosystem: Environmental > Aquatic > Freshwater > Lake | place: Tanzania: Lake... | reverse complement strand
ATGATCGCTACCCGCAAATTAGAAGCGGGATCTAGCTCTGTCTCCGCTTTGTCACGAGCCTGTGGTGGAGCTGGGGTAACAGCTGAGTTGGTTGATCATCTTGCAGACCATGGCAGTCCAACCGGTTTGATGGCTGGCACCAACACCGCTGCCGTGATCACCGTGGAAATACTCGTTGAACAGGATCAGATCCCGCCAATGGGGGTCGTTCTGGAAGAGATCCACAGCGCCATTGAACGGTCGCCTTCCATCGGAACCGCGCCTGAACAGGTTCACGAGGCGGTGCTCCAGCAGCAATGAGGCATCCCACAAGTTGATCCAGTTGCCTGAACGTGTGGGGAACTCCACCTTGAAAGAGTCGCCGTAATAGTGGCCAAACTTCTGCAGGGCCTCAATCAGCAGAAAGTTCATCGGCATCCAAACAGGCCCGCGCCAGTTGGAATTGCCGCCAAACATCGGCACTGGGCTGTCTGCCGGGCTGTACGCAAGGGTCTGAGAGTCGCTGCCCTCGGTGAAGGTGTAAGGGTGCTCCTCATACACTTTGGAGAGGGCGCGGATGCCATAGGGGGAGAGAAACTCGTCTTCATCAAACAAACGCTCACAGATCCGGCGCAGACGCTCCTCCGGCACGAGGGCAAACAGCAAGCGGTCGTTGCGCCACTCGGTGAAGTTGTCCACAAACCACTGGGGTCGGGCCCGTTCGTGCAGCAACCACTTCATGCTGCTGGCCACATCCAGCACCGGCAGCCGCTTCACGGTGTCCACATCAAAACTGGTCACCGCAAGCAGCGGAACCAGCCCTGATACCGATCGGGTGCGCAGGAACGTGCTGCTGCCATCCGGACGCTTGATCACGTCGTAGTAGAAGCCGTCCTCCTCATCCCAGTTCACATAGCCCCGACTACCCGGCGTATTGAGGGTGAGCGCCAGGGAGAGGTAGTCGTAGACAAAGCGCTCACACATATCGGCGTATTCCGGCTCCTCGCGGCTGAGCTCAACACTGATATTGAGCAGATTGAGGCTGAGCGAAGCCATCCAGGCTGTGCCATCACACTGCTCGATGCGGCTGCCATCGGCGAGGGGATAGCGGCGATCAAAAACAGCAATGTTATCGAGGCCGAGAAAACCACCTTCAAACACATTGTCGCCGGAACGATCGTTGCGATTAGCCCACCAGCCGTATTCGAGAATCAACTTGCGCAACGCCGCGCGAAGAAAGCCGAAATCAGGCTCTTCGGTGCTCTTGCGATCGATCTGGTAGACCCGCATCGCGGCCCAGGCGCCGATCGGGGGATTGGGATCGGAGAGCGCCCACTCGTAAGCTGGGGTCTGAGCATTCGGGGCCGTGTAGTGCGGCGAGCGCAGCAAAATGCACTGCTGCTTGGCTGTGGCGGGATCGAACACGGTGAAAGCCACCGCGTGGAACATCAGATCCCATTGGCAGAAGTAGGGGTATTCCCATGCATCGGGCATGGAAATCACATCGTGAGCGTGCAGGCGCTGCCACGAGGCGTTTTGGGTGTGCCAGCGCTGTAGCGGTGGATCTGGGGATGTGGGATCGCCATCAAGCCAGCGCTGCACACTCCAGCCGTAGTACTTCTTGCACCAGAGCAAACCTGCAGCCGCGCTGCTGTGGATCAGGCGGTCTTCCTCACTGAGATGCGGCACGCGGCTCTCGAAGAAATCGCGCCATTCCTGTTCACGCATGCGGAACAGCAGATCCACCTCACTGCTCTCAGCCGGCGCATCCGCGGAACTGACCGGTCCGCTGAGACGCAGATCCACCTGCCATTCCTCACCGGGTTGCAGCGTGCGCTGCAGATGCCGGGCCACCTTGGTGCCGCGCTGAGCCGGATTGATCGCCTCCTGCTCGCCGTTGATCAAATAGCGATGAAAACCATCCTTCTGGAACGGACGGGCGTTGGGCTTCTGAAAGAGGCGATCCGTGTTGGTCTGATTGTCAGTGAACAGCCAAGTGCCCTGGTTCTGACAACTCAGCCGATAGGCGCCCACCCCGCCCCCGACGGTGGCCCGAATGGCATCCCCATCGAGCTGCATCGGATGCTCTTGCTCATCGGGATAACCCCAGCTCCAGGTGTTGCGCAACCAGAGGGTGGGCAGAAGGGTGAGGGGTGCTGGATCAGGGCCGCGGTTGATGGCTCGGATGCGAATCGCAATGTCGTCTGGCCCGGCCTTGGCGTATTCGATGAAGACATCGAAATAGCGGCTCTCATCGAAAATGCCGGTATCCACCAGCTCGTATTCGGGCTGATCGCGACCCCGACGGCGATTTTCCTCGAGGAGTTGCTCGTAGGGGAAACGCTGCTGCGGATATTTGTAGAGCCCACGCATGAAGCTGTGGGTGGGGGTGTTGGCGATATGGAAGTAGTAGTCCTTGATGTCTTCGCCGTGGTTACCCTCTTCATTGGCAAGGCCAAAGGGGCGTTCCTTCAGGATTGGATCCACCCCATTCCAGAGCGCCAACGAGAAACACAAGCGGCATTGGCTATCGCAAATGCCCAGTAGGCCGTCTTCCCCCCAGCGATACACCCGTGAACGGGCATGATCGTGCGGAAAAGAATTCCAGGCATTGCCATCAGCGGAATAGTCCTCGCGAACGGTTCCCCACTGCCGCTCCGGTAAATAGCTGCCCCAGAGATCCCAGCGCACGCCTTCGCGATCGCGTTCGGCCATCCGCCGCAGCTCAGATCCTTCGGGCGATGCCCCGCTTGGAGAGGTCATAGGTCTTGCAGGATCTGGTCACCAATGCGCAACGCATTGGCAATCACCGTGAGGCCGATGCCGATTCCAGGGCAGCTGGGAAACACGCTGGCATCGGCGATGTACAGGTTGATGAGCTCATGGGCACGGCCATTGAGATCCACCACGGATGTGGCTGGGTTGGAACCCATGCGGCACGTGCCGCAAACGCTGCCCATCACCGTGAGCGGGGCTTCGCCGCGGGGATGCGTGGGCGCCGGCTTCACCACATGGCATTCGGGATCACTTTCCACCAACTTGAGGGTGTCGATCCAGCGATACACGAGGCGGTCATGGGCCTCGCGGTTGTTGGGGAGGTAGTGGATCTGCAGGTGATTGCCGCGCAACGTCAGCCGGTTATGAGGATCCGGCAGAACAGCACTCGTCGCCCACCAGACCACCGAACGCGCCGCCAGCTGCTCGAGGCCGAAATTCGGCATCAGCTTGGTCACCAGTGAGAGCACCGGTGGGGATTCAGCGAACAAGGCGTCCTGCAGCACACCGCCACCACTGGCAATCGAACCAAGCGGGAAGCTCACGTTCTGATCGCCCCAGTAGTAGTCGTTCACCCCCAGACTGCGGGCATAACGGCCGGAGTTGGGTTCAGCAGCGATTTGAATGATCGATGTGAGCTGCGGCTTCATCAGGTTGCGGCCCACCTGATCCGAGCCGTTGGCCAAGCCGCGGCTGTGGTGTTCAGTGGCCGAACGCAACAGGATTTCAGCGCTGTTAATCGCACCCGCAGCTAACACCACTACATGGGCAGCAAACAACCAGGACTGCCCATCAATCTCCGCCTCAACGCCGCGCACCTCAGTGCCCGACGGATTCACATGGAGCCGGCGCACCCGTGCACGCTCGCGCACTTGAACGGTGGCCTGGCTGCGGGCCGCTTCCACACCAAAGAGCTCGGCATCGCCAGTGGGATCCAAGGCAGATTCCGACCAACTCTGAGGCAGGTGGTAGGGATGAACACCTTGCCGCTCCAGCGAGAGGCGTAGCTCCTGCATGAAGGGCTCAATCGGTTTAGGCCCAAAGGGGAAGCCGGATTGACGCGGAGGTTCGCTTGGATCGACGCCCTGCTCACCATGCACCCGGTAGAGCTGCTCAGCGCGGTCGTAGAAAGGAGCGAAATGGTTGTAGCTCAGCTCCCAAGAGGGGGCTGCACCGTCCTGAAGCTGCACGCCAGAAAACTCCTTCTCCCGCATCCGCTCGAGTACCCCACCCCAGATCTTGGTGTTGCCGCCGAGCGCATAGATCGTTTGGGGAGAAAAGGGATCCCCATCGGTGCCGAACCACTGCTCACCGGGGTGGTAGCGATCCTTGCGGAAGAGATCCACATCGGCCACGTTCTGATCGGCCAAGGGCATCGCACCGCCGCGCTCGAGCAGCAACACGCGCTTACCGGAGCGTGAGAGCTGGCCCGCCAAGGTGCCGCCGGCAGCGCCGCTGCCGATCACGATCACGTCGTAGTGGGTGTCATCAATGATCATGGTGAACCTCCTATTGCCACACGTAGATCAGCAGAAAGAGGATGATCCAGATCACATCCACGAAGTGCCAGAACAGGGATGTGGCCTGCACCCCCTGCTCACCGCCGCTGTAGTTCCCGGGGATGAACGACTTGATCAGCATCAGCCCCATCAGCAGGATGCCCGTGGCCACGTGCAGGCCATGGAAACCGGTGAGCAGATAGAAGGTGCCACCAAAGGTCCCGGAGGTGAAGCCGAATTGCAAACCGCTCCACTCAACCGCTTGGCCATAGAGGAAGTAAGCCCCCATGGCCATGCTCATCAGCCAGAAGCCACGGAACAGCAGCATGTTCTCGCGGTTCTTGAAATGCTCCGCCAAAGCGATGGTGCCGGAGCTGGATACGAGCACGATCGTGTTCACCAGCGGCATCCGCCACTCCAACCCGTCCACCCCATCGGGTAGCCAGTTGAGGGCTGAAGTCTTCAACAGGGCGTAACCGCTGAAGAAGGCCAGGAAAATAACACTTTCCGAGCACAGAAAGATGATGAAACCCGTGAGGTTGTGTTTGGGATGCTGCTCGTGCTCAGCGGGAGTTCCAGGTTGTTGCAGTGTGGTGGTGGTCATGCGGCTGCCTCCTGCAGCTCAAGCCGGCGTTCGATCTCGTCTTGGTGTTCCACCAGCGGCTGGCCGGTTCCGTAGCCATAGGGGCGGCTGATCACGGTAGGCACGTCCTCTCCAAAGTTGTCCTCCGGGGGAGGGGAAGGCAACAGCCACTCGAGGCCAATGGCATTCCAGGGATTGTGGGTGGCCTTGGGACCCCGGATCCAGGCGCTCAGCATGTTGAGCAGAAACGGAATGATCGACACACCCAGCAGGAAGGCGCCGAGGCTGGCGACCACATTCCAGAAGGTGAATTCAGGGTCGTAGCTCGACACGCGCCTGGGCATTCCCATCAGGCCCAGGGGGTGCATGGGAAGGAAGTTGAGGTTGGCGCCGACGAAGGTGAGCAGGAAGTGCAGCTTGCCCAGCCCTTCGTAGGGCATGCGGCCGATGAATTTGGGGAACCAGTGGTAGATGGCGGCAAAGATCCCCATCACAGCAGCGCCATAGATCACGTAGTGGAAATGACCCACCACGAAATAGGTGTTGGACACGTGGATGTCCACCGGCACCGTGGCCAACATGATGCCGGTGATGCCGGCAAACACGAAGTTGAACAAGCCACCCAGGCAGAACAGCATGGGAGTGGTGAGCCGCAGCTTGCCGCCCCAGAGGGTTCCCAGCCAGGCAAACACCTTCACACCGGTTGGCACCGCAATCAACATCGTGGTGACCATGAACAGATTACGCATCCACTGGGCCACACCACTTGGGAACATGTGGTGCACCCACACGATCAAGCCAAGGCCAACGATGATGAACGACGCCAAAGCCACATAGACATATCCAAACAGCGGCTTGCGCGAATAAACCGGGAACAGCTCAGAGAAAATGCCGAACACCGGCAGGATGATCACATAAACAGCCGGGTGTGAATAGAACCAGAAGAAGTGCTGATACAGAACCGGATCACCACCGCCTTCGGGGCGGTAGAAGCTGGTGCCAAAGGTGAGATCCATCAGGAGCATGATCGCTCCACCGGTGAGGGCTGGCAGACCAATCAACTGAAGGCTCTGGGCTGCCAGCGCCGTCCAGCAGAACACGGGCATCCGAAAGAGCGTCATCCCCGGAGCACGCATCCGCAGGATGGTGGTCACGAAATTGATGGCCCCCATGATCGATGACACCCCGGAAAGCGCCACGGCCGTGATCCACATCCCCTGGCCGTTGATCAAATTGCCCAGCGGATTTTGAATGCTCACGGGTGGGTAACTCCACCAACCCGAATAGGCGGGGCCGCCTGGAACAAAGAAGCTGGCCATCAGCAGAAAGCCGAAAATGGGCACCAGCCAAAAAGCCACGGCATTTAGCCTTGGGAAGGCCATATCCGGTGCGCCGATCATGGTGGGAATCAGCAGGTTGTTGAGGCCATTCAGCACTGGGAAGGTGAACAGGAACAACATGATCGTTCCGTGCATCGTGTAGATGCCGTTGTAAACGGCACGATCCACCAAATCGCTTTCTGGTGTGATCAGCTCACCGCGGATCACCATGGCCAGCAGGCCACCGATCAGGAAAAAGAAAAACGCGGTAACGATGTATTGGATGCCAATCACCTTGGCATCGGTGCAGAAGCTGAAATAACGGCCCCAGCCCGGTTCGGGCTTCGGCTCTGGAGGAAAGGTGGCGATGGTCATCAGGCTTGGTGGGGCTGGGAGGACGAACCGGGAACATTCACCTGAGGCGGAGGTGCCGGGGGCACGGTTGCCCAGCCAGGGTTCGAGCGGGCTTGGCGTGTTGCGTACTCAGAAACAGCGCGGCTTAAGCCCGGCTGCAGCGGTGCACGGGAGGCCTGCTCAAGCCAGGCCTGATGCTCCTCAGCGCTTTCCACCACCACATCGGATTGATTGGCGGCAAACCAAGTGCCACTGAATTGGGAATCGCGCAGGCGATACACCCCTTCACGGGTGGGGGTGACGTTGAAATCAATCGCCCGGCCCGGAACCACATCCTGCTTCACACGGAAAGCGGGGATGTAGAAGCCATGAAGTACATCCTCCGAGACCAATCGGAAGGTGACCGGTTGATCCACAGCAAGATGCAACTCGGTGGAGGACACATTCGATCCGGGATAGCGGAACTCCCACGACCACTGGCGGGCAATCACCTCCACCTGTTCCTTTGGCAAACGATCGCCGGTGTAGCCGCCCACCTCTTCAACTGGGTTACGGGGATGGATGTGCTCCATGGGGCCGAGCGTTCCAAGCTCCTCGGAGGCCCGGATGGTCCAGAAGGCAATCCCCATCACCAACACAAAGGGAATCGCCGTCCAGATCACCTCCAACTTTGTGTTGCCCTCGATCGGAACAGCATCGCTGTCGTCGTATTTCTCGGCGCGGTTGAACAGCATCACCCACGCCATCACCGAAACCACCCCCAGAAACACAAAGGTGCCAATGGCGGTTTCAAAGCTGAACAGATCGTCCACCAACGGTGCCGCGGTGGAGGCCTGAACAGGGAGCCAGCGATGGGCTTGCTGCCCCATCCAGTTGCTGATCAGCACCATCACCCCAACCCAGACGCTGAGGCCAACCACGGCTGGGGTGTTGATCGATCGTGTTGAGGAACTCGTCATGGCAATGCAGTCCTCAAGGCAACGCAGTGTGGAGATCGGCTCCTGCCTGCAGGAGCTGATCGGCGGCGATGTGAACGCCAAACTCAGCGGCCAACTGCGCGCCAAGGGTGCCGTGCAGGCCGATCACGGCAAACATCACAATCCCAACAGCCAAATAAATCCACTGCACCTGACGGCCCATGTCGCGGCGCCAGGCGTAGCGCTGAAAGCCACGCCACACGGTCATGGCCACGATCACCGCCAGCACCAGCACGCCGCCAACGCCATGCCAGAGCATGGTGGTCATGCCACCGAGGCCGAAGGTGCTCTTCACGCCGGGCAGAGGCACGGCCGTGAGCATTTCGTAGAAGCCAGCAGCCACGGTGAGGAAGGTCACCAGGCAGCACGCCAGCAGGTTGTACCAACCCACATCGTGGAAACCACCACGGGTGATCGGCAGAGCCAGGAAGCGAAACACCCGCTTCTCTAGGGGATAGAACGCACCCACCACATCGAAGGCGATGGCGATCACAAACAGCCCGATAGTGAGGTGCACCAGATTCGGGTGGATCGGCAGGCTATAGGGCAGGCCGTTCGAGCCGAGCTCCTGGGCGATCTGTTCGATCGTGGGCTGCTGGGGGCTGTAGGCGAGGGCGAAGAGCATCAGATCAGCCCCTCGCGCATGGCTGCCACCACCTTCACGGTGTGGAGGCCGTAGGTCCAGATCAACTTGTCGCCGAGCACCACCTGAACACAGATCAGGGCACTCACCACCGATCCAGCGCCCAGGAACGACAACGGCAGCGTTTCAGGATCCCGGGAGCGGAGCACATAGCGCCAACCGGACAGCAATGACAACACCCCCGCCAGTGACCAGCCGATGGTGGTGTGGATGTCGAGGATGTTGCGAGCCGCACCGTAGGGGGCGGCCAGGCCCGCCTCCACCTGCCCAAAGATGATCGCCACGAAGATCGCGCCCGTGGCGAACAGAAGATTCCAGAAGCTCACCTCAAACAGAGGTGGCTTACGCCAAACCACGCCGATCACGTCGAAGACGAAGGCGATCAACGCCATCGAAATCACGAAGTGGACAACGATCGGATGGATCGTGTCCATCCAGGGTAGGTTGTGGTCGTTGAGCGGCGGCAGCAGCTCAAGCATGGGATGCCCAATGGCTCACACTAGATTGGCGCGCCCGCCTAGACGCCGCACAGGATTGTTGTGGTTCGCCAACTATGGCGATGCCAAACCCCGGCGATAGCGAACTCAGGAGTGGGAGCAGGGGGACTTGAACCCCCACAACGTTGCCGTCTGCGGATTTTAAGTCCGCTGCGTCTACCAATTCCGCCATGCTCCCGGTCGCAGGGAGCAACCCCTGGGGCCAGGCTTCCATCTTAGATTTGAGTGGCAACCGCCTTGCTGCCGTGCCCCTGCCTGGGTTTCTCAGCTCACTGTCGAGCGAAACGCTGCTGGTGATCGGCGCTTACGTAGCTCTGGGCGGCGCCTACCTACTGGTGGTTCCAGCGGCCCTGATGGCCTGGATGGCCAAGCGCTGGACCGTGATGGGCAAGATCGAGCGCACCGCCATCTACGGCCTGGTGTTTCTGTTCTTCCCGGGCCTGATCGTGCTGGCCCCCTTCGTGAATCTGCGCCTGCAGGGTCAAGGGCAGGTTTGATGGGGACCGGCATCACCCGCGGCAAGGCTCTGCTGGCGGGCGTGGCGATTTTTGGGCTTGGGGGCCTTGGCTACTGGGGGTTCCAGGCTGCTGGCTTGGAAGGCTTCTCAGCTGGGATCGCCGCTCAGGCGGTGTTGGTGGCCGTGGTGTTGGTGTGGACCGGCTCCTACCTGTTTCGGGTGGTGACCGGAAACATGACCTATATGGAGCAGCGGCGCCGCTACCGCTCGGCCTATGAGGCCGCCACCGACGACGAACTGCAGCAACGCTTCGATGCCATGAGCCCCGAGGAGCAAGAGAAGCTGCTGCGGGAGCTCGGACAGCTCGAGGAGACCGGCAGCAGCGAAGAGCCGGCGCCTCCGACCCCATAGGCTCACGGGCAGATCCAGCGCTGCCGTGACCACCACCACCCCGATCCAGCAGCGTTTCAGCCAGCTTCAGCAGCAGGGCCGTTGTGCCCTGATGCCGTTTCTGATGGCCGGGGATCCAGATCTCGCCAGCACCCGCTCCGCCCTGCTGGCCCTGGAGCAAGCGGGCGCTGACATGATCGAGCTGGGCATCCCCTACAGCGATCCGCTGGCGGATGGCCCGGTGATTCAGGCCGCTGCGAGCCGTGCCCTGGGCTCAGCCACCACCCCCGGGCGCGTGCTGGAGATGCTCACCAGCCTCAAGGGGGAGCTGCAGATTCCGGTGATCCTGTTCACCTACAGCAATCCCCTGCTCAACCGCGGCATGGAGGCGTTCTGCCGCGATGCGGCTGCCGCTGGTGCCGCCGGCCTGGTGGTGCCCGATCTGCCCCTGGAGGAAGCCGAGAAGCTCTCCGCCATCGCCGTTGAACACGGCCTCGATCTCGTGCTTCTGGTGGCGCCCACAACCCCCGCAGAGCGGATGGGCCGGATTGCCGCGGCCAGCCGGGGCTTCACCTATCTGGTGAGCGTCACCGGTGTGACCGGCGTGCGCACCAACCTCGAAAACCGCGTGGC
>Ga0194113_10012214_pt1 | contig 10109 bp, 8 predicted proteins | sample TA2MahC200mmetaG_FD_146193 | JGI IMG/M metagenome (GOLD analysis project Ga0194113, IMG submission 146193) | Freshwater microbial communities from Lake Tanganyika, Tanzania - TA2015017 Mahale Deep Cast 200m | ecosystem: Environmental > Aquatic > Freshwater > Lake | place: Tanzania: Lake... | reverse complement strand
TGAAAGGCTGCCGCGTTGATGTCCTCGATCTGCTGGCCGAACCGCTCGAACTCTACAATCCGGATTCCGCGCACGCTTCCACGATTTACCCGGCGCTCCAGGCGCGAGTGAAGAGGGCGGACGTGTATGTGTTGGGAACCCCGGATTACCACGGCAGCATCAGCAGCGCGCTGAAGAATTTTCTGGATCACTTCTGGCACGAGTTCACCGGCAAACTTTTCGCGACGATCGTGGCCTCGCACGAAAAGGGCCTGACAGTGACCGACCAGCTCCGGACTGTCGCGCGCCAGTGCTACGCGTGGTCGCTGCCCTACGGCGTGTCCTTCATGGACGGCGAGGACGTGCGGGACGGGCGCGTGATCAGCGAGACGCTCCAGCGACGCCTGGACATGTTTGCGCGGGACGTGCGGACTTACGGTCAGCTCCTGGCCGATCAACGCCGCGCGGATCTTTCGGGCCGCGACGCCGGTTTCATGGCGCGGCTGCGCGAGCGAGAATCGACGGACTCCTGACCTAATAAACCGGAGCCATTCAGTTGAACAAAAGGCAACAAAGAGAACGAAGGCGGGCAGGTGCTGTCAACCCCTTCCGGGTCTTCGTTTCCTTCGTTTGCTTTTGTTGAGATTTTGAAATGTGATCGTCACGGCTGAGGATTGTGCGCGAACCGGGCCAAAGCTTTCCGCAGTGCGCGCGCTTCCGCAAGCATGGATCGAGCGGCCTCAACGACATCGGAATCGGCCTGGAGCGGAGCCGGGTTCTCGCGAGCCACATCATCCGGATCGCCCAACCCCGCGTCGCGGTGCTGCCGCAAGCGCTCGAAAATGAGGTCGCGGATGGTTTGCGCATTGTCCACGCCGTGAAAATAGCCCACGTGCATCGATTCCGCGGCGCCATGTCCACGTGTACCGCCGCTTTCCCCGCCGCCGGGACTTCCACCGCCGGCCGTTTGCACTTGAAGATCGGCGATGCCGAGCAACCGCTGCAACGGCCCCTGGCGAATCGTCATTTGCTGGATGTTGGCGAAGGTCATGGTCAATTCGCGGACGCTGACCACGCCGTGGCGGATGCGGAGGCTGCGGTCGGTCACGAGGTACCAGCGCATCTCGAAATCGAGCCGAACCAGGAAGTAGGAGAACGGCATTTGCGCGAACAAGCCGGCGAGCGCGAACATTTCGACGACGCGAAAGACGTTGCTCAACCAGGCGCGCGACGGGAGGATATGTTGGCCGAAGTCGAACCCCAGCACCGCGAAGATGCCAATGAGCGCGCCCGTTTGCGCGAGGCCCCATTTGATCAGGCTCAGTGTGTAAAAGCTCCGAGCGGCGCGAAAAACTCGCACCGAGCCAGGCGATCCGGCCGGCGGTTCGGGTTCGGGCGGCACTTTGCAGACCGCCAGCACGAGCGATTTGAGCGCGTCAACCATGAGGCGGTGGAGGAGAATTCTCCGAAAGGGTTCGCACATGGAACCCATGGGATCCCTCCCCACGAACGGCCCTCTCTCCCGTTCCCTCTCCCCCTCGGAGGGGGCGGAGGGGGAGAGGGTGTCCGCAGGACGGGAGAGGGGAACTCTCGTGGGGAAGAGGCGAGTCCTTCGGTTCCAGGCTCAGACGAATCGCACGCAACTCGGCGCAGATTTCGCGGAGAATTGCGGAGAGTTCAGAAGCGGACTCGCTCGGCGCGGACGCGTCAGCGGACGATGCCGCGACCGCCGCGGAAGATTGGGAACGCCTCAGATCATGCTCCTTGCGTCCGCGCATCTTCGAGTAAAGGAAATCGCGGATGGCCTCGAATTCGAGCAAGCCTTCGATGGTCATCTCGGCGCTGGCGCTGCCGCTGGCGGTCTGGATTTGCACGCGCGCCAGGCCGAGCCAGCGTTCGATGATGTTTGACGTCAGGTGGATGTCCTGGATGCGCGCGTAGTTGAGGATGACTTCCCGGCGAAACAGGATGCCCCAGCGCATGGAGATGCCTTCGTCATCAAACCGGTAGCGCAGCGTGTGGTATTTGAAGTAGGAAGGCAGGATCGTGATGGGAAACAGCGGCCCGGTCACCAGGCTGCACAGGAAGTAATACTGCATGAGCCGGGGGCTGGGGCGTTCGAGCGCCTGGATGGCCTTCTCGTCCACGGTCGGCATGAGTCCTATTTCTGTGGCGGCAATTCGCGAATGAACGCCCAGGAGACTTCGGCCACCTGGCCGTTGTCGTAGTGAACGAAGAATCCGGCGTGGCACCAGTCCTCAATTTCCAGATGATCGAACTTCGCTTTGGGCGAAATCCTGTTGGCTTTTCGAATCGTGCCGTGCCGCTCCAGGATGCACAACCCGTCCTCGAATTCGACGTCAAATGCGTCTTCCCAACTCAGGTAGCGGACGTTCTGAACCCTTGAGAACCTGGCCGTGCCGAACGGCACTTTCGCGCTTTTGCCTGCGGCTTTCATAGTCTGCCTTCGCGCTTCAATCTCGGATCAACGCCAGAATCTTACGCTCAACTTCAGGAATGTCCATCGGTTGCATCGTTTCGAGATTCACGCGAGTGATGATCTTGGCGTTCTTGTCGAAGACGTGAACGTGTCGAGGCGCATGATCGCCTATCCACCAGAGGAACGTGTAGCCGCCACGCCGGATTCTTCCCATTTGCTCATTTCCCTTTCCGCGCCGCCTACAACCCTGCGATCTTGATCGCTTGAACCAGCCGCCCCACCAGCAAATCCGGCGCGCAGCCCAGCAAGACCACGCCCGCGGCCAGGAGCGCGACCACGCCTTGCGTGAAGAGGCTCGGCGTAACCGACGAAGCTGAGGCTGGCGCTTCCGCCACGTAGATTTGCTTGAGCACCTGGAGATAGTAGTAAAGCGACACGGCGCTCATGGCGACCGCGAAGATCACGAGCCAGAGCAATCCCAGATTCTTCGAGTCGCTCCCGGCGGCGGCGGCAAAGAGGTAGAATTTGCCGAAGAACCCCGCGAGCGGCGGAATCCCCGCCAGGGACAGCATGAAGATCATCATGCACAACGCCAGCACGGGCGCCCGCCGCGCCAGTCCGGCGAAATTGCCCATGTGCGAATCTCCAGTGGTTTCCTCCACGATCGCGACCACTCCAAACGCGCCGAGCACCGTGAGCGCATAGGTCACGACGTAATAGACGAGCGACGACACGCCTTGCGCGTTGTCCGCCAGCACGCCGAGCAGCGCGTATCCGGCGTGCGCGATGGCGGAATACGCGAGCAGCCGTTTCACGTTCTTTTGCGCGATGGCCGCCAGGTTGCCCAGCGCCATCGAGAGCACGGCCAGCAGCGCGATGGCCGGCACCCAACCCGAAATCATGCTTCGCCACGCCGCGCTTCCCTCCGCGCCGGCGAACCCCAGCATCATCACTTTGGCGAAAATGAAAAAGCTGGCGACTTTGGAACCGGAGGCGATGAACGCGGCGGAAGGCGTGGGCGCGCCTTGATAAGCGTCGGGCGCCCAGAGATGGAATGGCACGGCGGCGACCTTAAAACCAAAGCCCACGATCGTCATGACGATAGCGCAGATCAGCAACGGATCGAGCGCCTGGCCGCTCAGGGCGCGGGCGATTTGTTTGAGGTTCGTCGCGCCGGACAATCCGTAAATCAAGCTTAACCCGAACAACGCAAACGCCGCCGCCGTGCCGCCGAACAGAAAATACTTTAGCGCCGCTTCCGCCGAGCGGATATCGCGCTTGTTGAAGGCGGCCAGGATGTAAAGCGACAGGCTAGTCAGTTCGAGCGAAAGGAAGATCATGAGGAGTTCCTCGGAACTGACCAGGAACATCATGCCCACGGTCGCAAGCAAAATCAGCGCGCAGTATTCGCCCACGTGATCTGTGAAATCCCGCTCGACGGAAATCAACAGCGTGAAGGCTGTGAGACCGAGCAACGCGGCTTTCAACAGGCGCGTGAGCGGATCGACGACCAGCATCCCGTTCAAGACCGTTTCGTGGTGTTCGATATTGAACATCCAGAAGAGGGCCGCGAAACAGCCCACGCACGAAATCGCGGCGGACACGATGAACCGTTGCCGTGCCGGATCGTCCCGCATCACCAAAACGTCCGCCGCCAGCACCGCCAGGGCGGCGATCACCAAGATCGTCTCCGGCATGGCCAGATTGAGCAGCGTAAGATAGTTCACGGCATTCCTTCGTTTGACGTAGCGCAGAGTTGCACTCTGCCGTATCGCCGGTTTGAAATCGGCAGTGCTGCAGCGAGTTCGAGAGCGCTCGATCTTGTCGGCGCGCTGCGGGATGCGATTCCGCGATACAGCAGATTGCAAATCTGCGCTACGCGGACCTCAGCCAAGCGAGAGGGCCGGGAGGCGGAAAACGGCCGCAGCCATGGCGGTGACTCGGAGTCTGGCGATATTTGTCGGAGTTTCATCTCACAGCCCCGCGCCTTTCCGCAGGCCGTCGAAGAGCGGCGATTGAAGACTGGGAACGATCAAGTCCAGCAAAAGCCGGGGATACAGGCCGATCACCAGCGTGGTTCCCATCAAAAGCGCGGCGCCGAGTCGTTCGGGAACGGTGATTTGTTCGCCGGCGGAGTTGGTTGGGTTCGTCCGGGGCACGTGATCCGCGAAGAACGATTTCTGAAGCGTGCGCAGCATGTACGCGACCCCGACCACGATTCCCAGCCCAGCGAGGATTCCGAAGATTGGGAAAGCGTGCCAGGCGCCGATCAACACTTGCAGCTCCGCCACAAACCCGCTGAAACCGGGCAACCCCATCGAAGCCACGCCACCGATCAGGAACGTCGCGGCGGCGTAAGGCATGGTCTTGCTGAGGTTCATCGTCTGCAAAGCCGCCAACTCGCGTGTGTGGGTCCGGTCATAGACCATTCGGCCCACCACGCCGAAGAGCAGCCCGGCGATGATGCCGTGCGAAAACATCTGCAGCACCGCGCCGCTCAACCCGATTTCGTTGATGGTCATCAAGCCCAGCAGAACGAATCCCATGTGACTGACGCTGGAATAGCCGATCACGAATTTGAAATCGTTCTGCACGAGCGCCACCATCGCGCCATAGACAATTCCGATAACCGCGAGAAGCCCGAACGGGAGTTGCCACGCTTTCAAGCCCAGCGGAAAAAGCGTCATCGCCACGCGCAGAGCGCCGTAAGCGCCCAACTTCATGACCACACCCGCCAGCAACATGGAAGCCGCGGTCGGCGCGGCAACGTGGCCCGTGGGCGCCCAGGTGTGGAAGGGCCACAGGCCCGCGAGAATCGCGAAACCGACGAAGACCAGCGGGAACGCCCAGTATTGGAAGGCTGCCGGGAAGGAATAATTCGCCAGCTCCAGCAGGTTCATGGTTTTCCCGCCCGCGACCACGAACGCCGCGACCAGCCCGATCAAGACCATTGCGCTGCCGATAAACGAATAGAGCGCCAGTTTCATGGCGCCGTATTCGCGGTTGGTCGAACCCCAGATTGCGATCAGAAAGTATTTTGGAATGATCGCCAGTTCGTAAAAGACGAAGAGAAGGAACAGATCGAAGCTCAGGAAAACGCCATAGACCCCGCCGATGAGCGCCAGATAAAAGGCAAAGAACTCTTTCGCCCGGTGCTCGACGTTCCAGGAAAAGAGAATTCCTGCCACGGCGGCGATTCCGGTGAGCGTCACCAGCGTCAGGCTGATGCCGTCCGCGGCGAGGTGGTACTCGATGCCGAGCGCGGGAATCCACGCCAGCTTGCAAAGGCTCGCGACCGTCGCGCCTGTTTTGATCTGTAGAGCGCCGCCGAGCCCGCAGACCAGACCGAGCACGGCGGTCAACAGCGCGATGATCCGCGCCGCGCGCGCGTTGCCGTTCGGCAGCAGCATCAGGACAGCGACTCCTGCAAAGGAAATATAAATAGCCCAGGGCAGCATGATCAGTTCTCCTGGAAGCATCCTACTGACCGTTGTCGTTTCCTGTCCATGCGCCTCAAAACTTCAGTTGCTCTACCATCCGCTGGACTGTGGCGTTAATCGGGCCGATGGCCAGTTGCGGGTAAATTCCGAGCACGAACATCAAGCCCACTGCCGGCACCACGACCACGCGTTCGCCCCAACTCAAGTCCGGTATGGCGGACCATTTCTGATTCAACGGGCCGTTGAAGACTTTCTGGAGGAGCGTCAGGAGGAAGATCGCGGTCACCAGCAAACCGAGCGTCGAGAGCCCCGTGGCCCAGGTGGCCAGTGAAAAAGCGCCTTTGAAAATCAGAAACTCACCGACGAATCCGTTCAAGCCGGGCAGTCCCAGCGACGCAAACAAAACGATGCCCATCAGTCCGCAGAACACCGGCGCCGCCTTGCGGAGACCGCCAAAATCATCCAGGCTGCGCGCGCCTCCGCTGCGTTGTTCGAGAAATCCGACGAACGCGAATAGCGCCGACGCCGTCAGCCCATGATTGAACATCTGCAGCACGACGCCGTTGAGCGCGGCCGCTTTTTCCGTCGCCCAATTCCCGTCGATTCCGGTGAGAGTCGCGGCCGCAAAGACGCCCAGGAGGCAATAGCCAAGGTGGTTTATGGAGGAGTAGGCGAGAATTCGCTTCAAATCCTTTTGCGCGAACGCAGCGCACGCGGAGAAAATGATCGTGATCACCGCCAGCCACAGGAGAGGATTGAGTACTGCGCGCATTTCCTCCGGGAAAAGCGGGAGCAACACGCGCAGAAACCCGTAAACGCCCATCTTGGACATGAGGCCGGTCAGCAGCATCGTCGTGGGTGTGGGAGCTTCCACGTAAGCGGTCGGGAGCCAGATGTGGAAAGGAATCAGCGGCACCTTCACCGCGAAGCCCAGGAAGATCGCCGCGAACACCAGCAGCGACAGACCCTCGGCGGACAGCCCGGGCCAACTTATCTTGGCGGCCAGCTTGGTGGCCAGCCCTCCGTCGCCGGCCGCCTCGGCCAATTCCAGGAAGTCAAACGTGCCTGTCGCATAATACAGCGCCAGGAAGCCCAGGAGCATCGTCACGCTGCCGACCATCGTATAGACGAAGAACTGCGTGGCGGCGAAGCTTCGGTCCGCTCCGCCCCAAAACTTGATCAGGAAGAACGCCGGGATCAGGCTCAGCTCCCAAAAGATGAACCAATGAAAGAAATTCAGCGCCGTGAACGTGCCGATCAACCCCGCTTCCAGAAACAAGACCAGCGAAAAGTAAAGGGGAACGCGCTCTTCGATCTTCCAGGAAGCGAGAATCGCCATCGGCATGACGATGGCCGTCAGCAGCACCAGCAACAGACCCAATCCGTCGATGCCGACAAAGTATTCGATGCCAAGGGTGGGAATCCAGGAGTGACGCTGTTCGAATTGGATGTCCGGCGAACTCGGATCGAAGTTCAGCCAGGTCAGGACGCCCAGCGCGAGGGCGATGACCGACGCGGTGAATGCCAGCCCTCGCGCAAGCTTCTTCTGCTCGGAGTCAAATCCGATGAGCACGATTCCGCTGAGGAGCGGAACGAGCGTCAGGATGGTCAGCATGGGAAACTCAGCCAGATTCATTTCCCCCCTCCCCACGTGAGCAACAGCACGAGCGCGACGAGCGCCAGTCCGATCACGCGCAAGTAAGGCTGCACCTGGCCGGCCTGCCAGAGCGTCGCCAGGTTTCCCCCCCGCCGAATTTCGCCGCAGCCTTTGTCGAATCCCAGATTCACCACGTATTCATCGATCAGGCGGGTGATCCAGGAGAGGCCGAGAGTGAGATAAGAAACCATTTTCACCAACCCGTTCCAGAGGGAGCGATCCAGCCGGTCCGAAAGCCACGCGCTCCAGGCGTTGAACCGGATGACGCTCGCTTCGTAGAGTTCATCGACAAAAAATTTCCCGCGCAGGACGGCGAACACGTCGGGCCGCATTCGCTCCAACGGATCGGGAGCGTCTGCGGATTTGATCGGCTCGTGCCCGTAAAGCCGCCAGCCCGCGAACACTCCTACCACGACGACGACGATTGAAAGCGCCATGATGGAGAAGGTTTCCCATTGGAAGAGCGCGCCCAAACCGGACGGCTCCACGTGTCCGGCCAGGTAACCTTGAAACCACGGCAAAGCGGGAGTGCCGATGAATCCCAGGAGCGCGGCAAACACCGCGAGAACTATCAACGGGATGGTCATCACCGGCGGGCTTTCATGCGGAACGTAGGTCAGGCTTCCAGCCTGACCAGCACTTCCGTGTGAGGAAGCGTTCTTCGAAGCCGCACCATGATCGTGTCCATTCGGAGCATTCTGGGCCGGCAGGATGCCCGCCCTGCTTTGGCCGTAGAACACGTAGCAAACCTGGCGCGTCATGTAGAACGCCGTGAGCAACGCGCCGAACGCCCCCAGCCAAAACGGCCCGGGCGACACGCTCCAGTGCGCCGCGCTGTGTAGAATTTCGTCCTTGCTCCAGAAGCCCGCGAACAGCGGCACGCCCGCGAGCGCCATCATGCCGATGGCGTAAGTCGCCGACGTGATCGGCATGAACTGCGACAGACCGCCCATGCGCCGAATGTCTTGTTCCTCATGGCACCCATGAATGACCGATCCGGCGCCGAGGAAGAGCAACGCTTTGAAAAAGGCGTGCGTGATCAAATGGAACATCCCAACCGCTACGCCTCCGACTCCAAGCCCCATCATCATGTAACCGAGTTGCGAGACCGTGGAGTACGCCAGGATGCGTTTGATGTCCGTCTGCGCGACCGCGATCAGCGCGGCGAACACGGCGGTGATCGCGCCGACCCAGGTCACGACTTTGAGGGCGGTTGAAACTTTAGCGTTTGATGCAGTTCCATGCGCCACTTCCCCCTCACCCCGGCCCTCTCCCCTGGGGAGAGGGGGCGCAGAGGTCGCCGCGCTCGGCGTGGGCTGGGTTGCAGGTTGTCCGGCAAAAGTCGCTCCACCCGAGGCTGGGATCTGTCTGCCCCTCTCCCTTTCCGAAAGGGAGAGGGCCGGGGTGAGGGTTGTCTTTGCTTGCGCGACAACGGTCGAATTCGTCTCCGCGCCAGGCGCCGCCTCCATTAATGGATAAACCCGCGCCACGAGAAACACTCCTGCCGCCACCATCGTTGCGGCATGGATCAGCGCGCTGACGGGCGTCGGGCCTTCCATCGCGTCGGGCAACCAGACGTGGAGCGGCACCTGGCCGGACTTGCCAATGGCGCCGCAGAAAATCAGCAGCGCAATGCCGGTCGAGGCGGCCATGCCCAGCGTGGTTGTCTGAGCCACCAATTTCGTCAGCGCTGTTTGTTCCAGGCAGCCGTTGCCGCCATCGTAAAAGAGCAGCGTGCCGGTTTCCGAATACAGCCAGAGCATGCCGAGGAAGAAGCCGATATCGCCGACGCGGGTCGTGATGAACGCTTTCTTGGCCGCCGCTGCCGCGCTCGGCTTGTGATACCAGAAACCGATCAACATGTAGGAAGTGAACCCCACCAGTTCCCAGCAGATAAACGTGAGCAGAAGATTGTTCGAAATGACCACCCCGAGCATCGCCGCCGCAAACAGCGCCAGGAAACAAAAGAACCGCGTGAAATTCTCGTCGTGCGCCATGTATCCGACGCTGTAGATGAAGATGAGCAACCCGACAAACGTGACCATCACAAGCATGATGGCCGTCAGCGGGTCCAGCACCCAACCGAGTTCCAACGTCGTTCCTCCGATTTGAAACCAGTCGAAGCTAACGGTCTCCCGGAACAGCCTCCCGTGGCCCAGCGTCGTGACAAACGCGGCGCAAGACAGGGCGAGCGCCACCCCCATCGAACCAATCGCCATCGACGCGGCGAACGCGCGGTGCCGTTGCTTCGCCAGAGCTGTCAGCCCCGCCGCCAGCAAGGGGAGGGCGGGGATAAGGCAGAGGTAGTTGGCAGCTATGCTCATTGAGGAGTCCCCTTCTCATCTGCATGTCTTCCAGTATCGCTTGAAGGCTCTATCACGACGTGGAGTGGTCGTTTGCCGGCATGCACGTCCGCTCAGAATCTTTAAGAGTTTCTTTCCTTCCGCCGCCGCCTGGTCGTCCGCTGGTACCAGAGCCGCATGCACGTTGAGTGGTCTGTCATCGAGCAGTAACCCCAGCAAGAGTCGCCTTGTAGCTCTTTGCTCAATTTCATCATCGAAGTGACCTTTGGGAGCGTAAATACCCTTCTGCA
>Ga0194113_10012211_pt1 | contig 10111 bp, 6 predicted proteins | sample TA2MahC200mmetaG_FD_146193 | JGI IMG/M metagenome (GOLD analysis project Ga0194113, IMG submission 146193) | Freshwater microbial communities from Lake Tanganyika, Tanzania - TA2015017 Mahale Deep Cast 200m | ecosystem: Environmental > Aquatic > Freshwater > Lake | place: Tanzania: Lake... | reverse complement strand
CATGCTCTCCGGGCACTCCCGGCTGTCCTCCGGCAACTGGTTATCCCGGCTCTCCTACCAGCCCTCCGACTGGAGCAACAAATACTCCAATACCGCCTCCCAGCGCAACTTCGATTCCTCCTTCTTCTCCTGCTCCGACACTTCCGGCCTCCTGTAATTGTGAGACTATAGATATTGAAGGAAATGTTACCAAAGGTCAAACTGTAACCATCACCACTTATGCCAAAGTGGAAGACCCGGATAAAAATAACGCCAAGGTATTAACTATGATTTATTATGTAGACAGAATAGATGATAATCAAAATTCCAAAAATATAGATCGCTCGGATCCGATAGGTGCTATATTCAAAGAGCGGACAACCGACAAAAACGGCAAGACTATAGACCGCTATTATACCAAATGGAAATGGACTATACCTATCACCAGTGAGGAAACAGAGTATAAGGTCTGGGTAAAAATCAACTGCGGCTATAAAACCAGTGTCACGCCATCTGTAATTGCATCTTTGCTGAACGCAACTGCAAAACAAGGAGGAAGTCTGCTGGATTCTCTGCTTCGCTTTTTAGGCAGGCTTTTTGGCATATCCGGAAGCGCTCCTTCTCCAACTCCTGCGCTTATCCCTACGCCAACTATGACTCTATTGGTACCAACCGGAGCCCGCAGTCTGCAGCTGGGTACATTTATTCCTGCCACCACAACATTCCTGGAAAAAGGCTGCGCTCATATCAGAGTGAGACTAAGATAACCAGATGCGGTCTTCAAGACGCCAAATTTAGAATTGAAATTTCAGGTTTTCGATTATATAACCGGCTTCAACTGCAAAATTGTATGATAGCACTTGACAAATTTATATAAAAAATGTACAGTAAGATTATGTTTTATCCTCGGAAACTTTTACAGGACTTGGAGAAGCAGATTAATACAAGAGAGATCGTCGTCCTAACCGGTATGCGTCGTGTCGGCAAAACTACTCTCTACCAGGCTCTTTTTGAAAAAGTAGAGAGTAAAAACAAAGCTTTCCTGGACCTGGAAAACCCTCTTGAGCAGCGTGTTTTCGAAGAAAAAGATTACAGCAACATTCCTTCTAATCTTAAAGAGTACGGAATTGACCCCGGTATGAAAATATATCTTTTTTTGGACGAAATCCAGGCCAAACCGGAAGCCGTTGGAGCCATCAAATATCTTTATGATCATTATAACATTAAGTTTTTTCTCACTGGCTCAAGCAGTTTCTATCTTAAGAATATTTTTCCCGAAAGTTTAGCTGGAAGAAAATTTATCTTCCATCTTTTTCCTTTAGATTATGAGGAATTCCTGATTTTCAAAGACAGAAGAAAAAAATTTTGGCCAACATTAGCACAAAAAGACAAAAACAAAAATTATATTGCTTATGAGAAGGAAAAAAAATTCTATGAAGAATACCTCAAGTTTGGAGGCTTTCCTGAAGTTGCTCTGGCTGATTCTGATGAGCAGAAATTAATGAAACTAAATGATATCTTCAAGTCATATTTCGAAAAGGAAGTTAGAAATTTAGCAGACTTCGGTAAAATCGGTGCCTTCAGGGACTTGATCTTGCTTTTGGCACGCCGTACCGGTAATAAACTTGATATTACCAGGCTTGCCTCGGAAATAGAAACCAGCCGAGTGACCTGTTATTCCTATCTTGAGTTTCTACAGGGAACTTTTTTTATTTCTCTCGTCACACCTTTTTCCAGAAGTATTGACCGTGAGGTGAGCGGTAGTAAGAAAGTTTATTTCTGCGACCAGGGAATAGTAAACCAGTTTGCCAAAATTGATGAAGGGAATCTTTTCGAAAATAGTGTTTTCAATAATCTCAGGCAATTTGGAAAATTGAATTATTATCAAAAAAGAAGCGGTGCCGAGATTGATTTTGTTGTCAACGAAGAATTCGGGATAGAAGTAAAAATGAAAGGTTTGGAATCTGATCTTAAAAGACTTATGAGTGTTGGAAAAAAGATGGGATTAAAGGAATTTTATGTCGTAAGCAAGGGGTTTGTGAATAAACCCGGCTTTATCCCGGCAACAGATATATAATTCTAATGGCCGGGTTGATTCGGAGGATTTTGCCATTTTACAGGCGAATTATTTAAAATGATGAGAGGGCTTATATTGTTATTTCTATTTACTCTTTTAATTTCAGCTTTTACCGCTCGATGGGTAATTCTTCCTTATCCGGCCCATGCCCAAAATAATCGAGGCTTCGTTACTGTTTCGGGAAAAGATTTTTTGCTGAATGGCAAGATTTTTAAGGTTAAGGGGTGTAACTTGTCCACACCTAATTACAATTGGGCGATTGATCTATACCAGACGGTACCCAACGAAAACGTAGAAAAGCAACTCCTGGAAGCTAAAAAATTTAACATCAATGTGATTAGACTAGGAGCGAGTTATATTGGCCTCGGCAAAGATCAAGTAACTGAAGAAAAGAGAGATCTCTTGAGATATTATTTGAATTTAGTGGGAGAGAGCGATTTAAAAATTATTGTTTCTTTCTTTCCTGATCAACCCTATTTTGCAGAAATCAAAGATCCAGCTTCCCGCGAACTTCATAAAAAACATTTGTCTGGGATTATTCCCTATTTCAAGGACGATCCCAGGATTTTTGCTTGGGAGGTAGCCAACGAGCTTCTAAATCCTGTCGCTGATTCTAAAGAAGATCAATTGATTATGATTGCTTGGGCCAAAGAGATGGTCAATACTATCAGGACATTAGATAATAACCATTTAGTTACTGTCGGCGGAGCCGCTGATTGGACATATACGCTTCATCCTGAATTTTCCGAGTTTATTGATTTTGTCCCAGTTCACTATTATCCTGGATATTTTTATCCCGGTATTCCAGAACGTCTACCAGATTACCTCGACTCCCAGATAAAAGCCATTCGTCAAAGTTATCCTCAACCTATTCTAATCGAAGAAGTTGGAATTCCTACTTGGACTTCTGGCCCTGAATTAACGACGGAAGAACTTTACCAAACCCAGTCAAAATTCTATGAAAGAATTTGCCAAGAAGTGGAAAAGAACCAGGATATTACAGGAATGATCCAGTGGTCCATTCAAGATGGCAACTTTAATCCTGTAATTGAACACCCCCCTGATGATTATCACTACCAGTGGGGCCTTATTAAAAGCGATTTCTCCTGGAAACCGGCTGCTTCTGTTTTCCGCGATTGTGACATTGGCCAATGCCACTTGCGCTCTAAGGCCGATACAAATTGCGATAATAGGATTGATTCCGAGGACTTCTCTCTTTTAGTGGAAGATTATTTGAGGGAACCAGTTCATAATACTGACTTTAATTCTGATGGCCGAGTTGACAGCGAGGATTTTGCCATTTTACAGGCGAATTATTTAAAATAATGAAGACAACAAGAAAATTATTTAATCAAAAAAATTATCTTTTCTCGGAAATTCTCCTTTTTGTCTTTTTTTTGACTCTTTTTCTTAGTGAGTCAAGTAAATCATCTTTCAATATAAAGATTTCTGCTCAAAATTATGAACCGACGGCCATCAATGTCACCTCTTCCTATTATGGTAAGGTAATTTCTAAACCAGATTACGACTATGGACCATCTATCATGCTTGATAACGGGGTTTATAAAATGTGGTGGTGCGGCTCTCCGCCAACGGGAGAGGTTGGTGGTGACCATATTTATTACGCAACCTCAAGTGATGGTTTTCATTGGTCACAGCCCCAAACCGTCATTCACCGTACGGGCGGTGCAGAGGGTATCCACACGTGCGACCCTTCGATTGTCAAAATGGATAATAGATATTATTTATATTACACCTCCGATTCTCTTAGTGTACCAGGAAATGACAACCAAATATTTTTAGCCAACTCAATTGACGGAATTAATTGGGCTAAATATCCCTCCACTAATAGTCCGCAGCCTGTGATTAAGTTAGAGAAACCGGATGGAACTTATGGCATTGGTGGGCCTAGTGTGCTCTATTTGAATGACAAGTTTATCCTTTACTTCGTAGATACAACTGGAATAGACGGATCTGGTGTATATATAGCATATTCTGATGATGGCATTCATTTTACCGGAAGCAATGGAGGGCATAAATTAAACGGGGGCGGTGATGTAAAATATATAAGCAGTCTGGGATTATATTTTGCGGTGTATGAAAGTCAGTCATGGGATTATATTGCTTGGACTGTTTCCGGTGATGGTATAAATTGGTTACCATTTGATAATTCCAGGATCATTCAGGAGAACAGAGAAACTACCCATAATCCGGGCATCTTGGGTTCGCCAACCGGAACCATGGAATCTGAAGCAATTGTCTACTACGGGGCAGGTTCTAAGACAGCTGATGGGAGTATCTGGAATCCTATTACTTGGGATATTGACGCCAGCAGGATTACTATTTCTGTCATGCAAACAATCACTCCCGCCCTAATCCCTGGGGATGCCAATCGCGACGGAAGAGTGGACAGTGCAGACTTTGCTCTTTTAGTGGCGGATTATCTTGGCCAACCGGCTCACAATACCGATTTTAATTCTGATAACCGGGTTGACAGCGAGGACTTTGCTATCTTACAGGCGAATTATTTAAAATGAAAAACTGGGAGAAAATAATCATTTCTATATCGACAATCGCCTTTATCTTTTTAGGTTTTACTAGCGATGTTAAAGCCTCCACAGAACCAGAGTATGGTCTGTGGAATTTTTGGGCAACCCAGGCTAATCTCAACGAACTCTACCCAAATTATAATTTTAAGTGGATTTTTACTTCTGAGCCAAATGACCCACCTCAAATGAACAGGAATTTAGTTTTAGATTACTATGGAGTAACTAAAGACTTAGAGCAGGATAATTGGCCAAAAAACTGTAATGATCTAAAAATTGTAGAGAATAGACATAAAAGTGTTCCCGCAGGAAAATTTTGGGGCATCGACTTTATTAGAGAGGAGATCGATAAGACCTGGTTCTCTAAATTGGATAATAATGCTAATTGTGCAGTCTTTGGCGAAAATATTCTTGGCTATAATGTTTTTAAAGATACTGCTCCTTACGCTAATGAAGAAAGCTGGAAAGATGAAATGTACTTTAGAGTGATTAGGGGATTTTATAATCATATCAAGAGCAGAAATCCACCAGAGAAAATTGGAATTACTATGGGTGGTGATCTATTAACTTGGTGGCAATCTCATGTTGGAGAAAAAGCGATGAATTTTATAAAGACTAACTATGATTATGTGATATTTTATTCTTACACAAAAGATCTCGGGCTATTTAGGTCATATACAAAACCTATGTATCTAACTCTCATTGATGACTTTTTTTCAAAACAAAAAAAGTTCTGGATTGTTTCTAGAAATTGGCCACAATTATTGATAATTGAGCCGGAAATCATTCAATTAGAAGTGAAAAATGCCTTGGACAGAAACATTGTTGTTTTGAGCTATGGCCCCGCAGGTTTGGACCCACCAGAAGTAATTGACTACATGGCAAAATCAGTCGATTTGTATAAGAATGCGCCGGGAAACTATCACGAAGAATATACCGGGGGTGTAAATATGATAACCGGGAAAGTTGGTAATACCTATGGTTTTGTACGTCCCTTCTCGCCTGGCGATGCTAATAAAGACGGTCGCGTTGATTCTGAAGATTTTGCCCTTTTGGCGGAGGATTATCTAAAAACACCAGCTCACAATACCGACTTCAATTCCGACGGGAGGGTTGACAGCGAGGATTTTGCTATTCTACAATTGAATTATCTTAAATAAAAGAGGGAGAACTAATGAATTTAAAAACAAAGCTAATTATCCTTGTTGATTTTCTTCTTTTTCTTTCATTCTTATCTAGCATATATCTGGGAAAATTGTCTCCAGTCGCTCAAATATTGGCAGCCAGTGGGCCGGCAATACTATCTCTTTCTCCCAACTCAGGGAATTTTACCAAAGATCAAACATTTGAGATTAATGTGCTTTTAAATACAGGTGACAAACCAGTTGTAGCAGTCGATGTATCTTTAACTTTTGACTCTTCAAAACTTCAAGTACAATCTGTAACCCCCGGGTCGCTTTTCCAAAACCAGATAGTTCTCAAGAATGAAACTAGTAACAGTAAAATACTTCTCTCTCTTGGTTCTTTTACTCCGTTTACGGGAAGCGGAACCTATGGAACCATCAAGTTTTTAGCTGCAGGAATCGGCGATGCTCAAATATCATTTGATACTGCCTCTTCAAAGGTCACCCAACAGGGAGGAGGAAATATTTTAGGCAATACAATCAACAGCTCCTATAAAATAATTGATTCAACCATTACCCCATCTCCTACCCTTTCTATTACTCCCGGCGGGCCGACTCCAACACCAACCGTAATTCCGTCTACTACTCCAATTCCAACCCCACCTCCTCATCCTTGCCAACAAAAAGCTATTTACGGTGATTATGACTGTAACGACAGAGTTGATGAAATGGACTTTGCTGCATGGGAGAAAGACTTCTTAGTTATTAAAACTTCTTTTTCCTATTTCGAATACTGGCGAAGGTCTTTTTACAAGTAGCTACTGGCTTTTTTCCCCTACTCCGCAGCTGCCGTTGGCAATGATCCCGCCCCAGTCAACGGCGGTAAAACCATCTCTTTGGGAAGCACTAAATCCTAAATCCGAAATCCTAAACAAATCCCAATTTCTCAAATTCCAAATTCCAAATTGTTTAGAGAATTGTAATTTAGAATTTAAAATTTGTTTAGAATTTAGATATTCGAATTTTGAATTTCCTTCATCTATTTTCTCAAAATAAAATCTTACTCTGATAAACGTATCCGGTGTGGTGGAAAACTCAATCGGTTCAATCCGATCCAATTCTTCCCGATCTATCAGTCCCACAAAAAGGAAGGTTTTATTTAAGCCTGAAGACACACCGGGAGTGGGCAAAGCACTCTCCCGGTGTGGAGGAATCGGATCTAAGTATTCCTCCAACTTCGGCACCCAGTAGTCCAGAAAATCCTGCATTTCCTTTTTATTCAATCCTAATTCAGGAAGTATGCTTCCAAAGAATCCTGGCAGTTCTTCTTTTGCCACAATCCAGCCTTCCTGCGGAACTTTTACTTTAGTTAACTCTGTCTCGTAATATAAATAAGGATAGATTATCGAATCCATAGAGGTCGGACCTCCAACGAGGTCCGACCTCGTCAGGGAACCGTCTGGATAAGCTATTACTTTCCAACCGTCTTCTCCATGCTCCGGATCGGACACCGTAATCCTCCCTTCAGGCTTTACTTTAACGGATAATTCCGTTGGATTTTGAGGATAAAGATAAATTGCCGGTTTGCACTCGGGTGTTGCCCAAGTCCAATCAGAGACGGTAATAAATTTTATTTGCCCCAATTGCAATGCCGGATTGTGCCAACCGACTCCCAGAGGCGGCTCTTCATCCGTAGGATTATACATCCAGGATTTGCCTGCATGATCACCGCTTTCGCCCACCTTCCCAACCAAATAGACAATTCCCGCGTGAAACCAGGCTTCATAGGTTCTAGTTTCGCCGTTGATTGTTTTTCTTAATATCCCAACTTGTTCTGCAGGAGCCGGTTTTGTTTGTTCTTGGATCCTCATAAAATATTTCTCCAAAAAATCAGCTTTGTATTCATCATAATTGGTCTGATAATCGGAATTATCAAATATTTGATTAGCTCTTTTATTATAATTACATGGTTTAGGATCAGAATACTGACTGCAATCCAGCATCAAAGTTATTGCTTGAGGAGGAAAGGTTGGGGTTGCCGGACCCTCAAGTACTGGGACAATACCTCCTGTTTCTTTGCAGTTCCGGACAAATTCATACTTTGGGTCGGAGGCCAATTTGTCTTTTTCTGCATCGTCGATATAGATATCAAATACATAGCTGCTTTTTTCTTTTTCCAGAAAAACAAAGATGAAATCGGAAGTATCATCGTTTAAATGGTTTTTATCCAGCCACCAGACTTCCCGTCCGTCTGTGGTTGCCCCGATTTTTCTTAGCCTTGATGAACCTGCAATACAGTTACCGGTAGAACCAACACCCTCTGAAATCTTAGAGTTAACAATTTTTACTTTTTGCCTGACACGGACATAGGTTTTACTGTCAATACGGTCTCTACAGTCGTCGCTTGTAAGCGAACCATTATCCACTGTCACTGTTACCCCGCTTTCCACCTGATAACAGGGAGCTTTGGCTATCAAGGTAGGTTGAATCAGCTGATTACCCAGTGGATTGCCAAGACCGGCTGCTCCTGCTCCGAATATCAAGGATACCAAGAAAAGTAAAAATGGCATGGTAATAAATTTCTAATTTCTAATAGCTAATATCTAATAGCTAATAGCTAATAGCTAATAGCTACTGTCTAATTTTCTCCTCTTCTTCTACTGTAAAACATAAATACCTTAGTTTCAAGAGGTAGGTATTGACTTTGCTCTCAATTTTTTCCACACTTGAATTAGAACATGCTAAATAAACCTGCCTGGTTTTTTTGTTTTCTTTTAATTCTTTTTCTTTCTTTGGGAAGTTCTCCTGTCTCTGTCAACAGTCAGTCTGACGATATCAATAATGTCATCCCCAGAACTTCACCGGCAACTGTCTCTACTTCTTATGCTTCCGATCATATTATTGTGAAATATAAGGAGGGACAATCATTCGGCGCCCTCTCTCAGCAAGTCAACCAACGAGAAGAAGAAAGAGGAGATTTTATCGGGAAGCTGAGGCAACAAATTAACGATCTGGCGGCTAAACTGTCAGGACAACATCTTCCCGAGGAAAAATTGGCAGAAATCCAAGCAGTCTTAGAACAATTCTCGCTTACAACCGAAGGATTAACCAGTGGAGCTATAGATGAAAATCTCACCCTTGCACATGCGGATGAGCCTATCGACGTCAAAGCAGCAGTAATGGGCTTTAGTAATCTTCCAGAAGTGGAATACGCTGAACCAGATTATAAAATAAACATCTTGTTTTCACCTAATGATTACTATTATCAAACTTTTGATACAACTTTTAATGAACGTTATCAATGGGGATTAGACAGAATTCAGGCAGAAACAGCTTGGAATAATACTCAAGGTGATTCCTCTGGAAATATTCTTGTAGCAATTATGGATACGGGGATCGCCAGTGCACATAGTGATCTTTCTTCCAAAGTCATTGCTTGGCATGACTGTACCAAGAATCCTTGTGCTAGCGGTGGTGCAGATGACAACGGACATGGAACTCATACTGCAGGAATTGCAGCGGCAATTACTAATAATACCCAAGGTGTAGCTAGCATCGGATTTAATACTAAGCTTGTTTCCGTAAAAGTTTTATATAGTGATGGAACGGGCTTTCTCTCCGATGTGGCTAGAGGTATATATAAAGTAAGTTCTGAATATGCAGGAAAAAAAGTAATCATCAATTTGAGTCTAGGTGGATTAACTGACTCATCAACGCTTCGTCAGAGTGTAGATAATGCCTGGAGTGCCGGATTAATAATTGTGGCCGCAGCCGGAAATTGCGGTGCAAGTGATGCAGCTTTCGACCCTGACTGTAATAATACCATCAATCCAGTCATCTACCCTGCTTCATATTCTAATGCTATCGCTGTAGCAGCTACAGATCGATTTGATCAGAAAGCAAGTTATTCTGAATATGGTGCATCTTGGGTAGATGTAGCCGCTCCAGGAGGAGATGACTGCCCACCAGGAGGTTCATCATATTATAAATGTTGGATTATTTCTACCTATCCTTCCAATGACTATGCTTGGGCTACCGGGACTTCAATTGCTAGTCCTTTAGTTGCTGGAACAGCCGCACTAATATGGAGCGTTGATCCAAGTCTATCTAATACACAAATACGGCAAGCTCTGGAAAATACAACCGACAGCATCTCTGGTACAGGAAACTATTGGGCAAAAGGAAGGATAAACGCTTTCCGTGCTATTCAATCTATTCTTTCTTCTTCTCCTACTCCAACTCCTTCTTCCGTGTTGTCACCTACACCTACCGTCATACAATCTACACCAACCGCAACTCCTACTATAACACCCACTCCGACGCTCACAATGACGCCAACACCCACACCGCTACCCACAAACACATCAACACCTACCCCAACAATT
>Ga0194113_10012210_pt1 | contig 10111 bp, 9 predicted proteins | sample TA2MahC200mmetaG_FD_146193 | JGI IMG/M metagenome (GOLD analysis project Ga0194113, IMG submission 146193) | Freshwater microbial communities from Lake Tanganyika, Tanzania - TA2015017 Mahale Deep Cast 200m | ecosystem: Environmental > Aquatic > Freshwater > Lake | place: Tanzania: Lake... | reverse complement strand
CCGCCAGCAGTTGCCCCGCTGTCTGGTCTGGCGCATTCGGATCGTGTTACAGGCCGCCCAGGGCCGCTCGAACAGTCGGATTGCCCACCGGTTGGGCCTCGACCGCGGCACGGTGCGGCTATGGCGCAATCGCTGGGCGGCGGCCCAGGCGCAACTTGAAACAGCTCTACTGGAAGGGGCCACGCGCCGGCAGTTATTGACGCTGCTCGAGACAGTGTTAGCGGATGCGCCGCGCTCCGGTGCCCCCGACACGTTCACGCCCGAACAGCGCGTAGCGATCATCGCCGTCTCGTGTGAACCGCCAAGTTTGTCCAAACGGCCGGTGACCCACTGGACGCCGCACGAACTGGTCGCCGAGGTCGTCAAACGCGGCCTGATGGTCAGCATCTCTGAGCGCACCATCGGCCGCCTGTGGGCCGAGGCGCACTTGAAGCCGCACTTGAGCCGCTATGGGCTCAACAGTCGCCCTGCAGACGCCACGGTCTTTGACGCCCAAGTGCGCCTGGTGTGCGATCTCTACCGTCAAGCACTCACCTTACAGGCGCAGGGAGTACACCTGATCAGCAGCGACGAGAAGACCGGCATCCAAGCTCTTGAACGCAGCGCTCCCACCCTGCCCATGCAACCGAGTCGGGTGGAAAGTCGGGAGTTCGAGTACATCCGGCATGGCACGCAGTGTCTGATCGCCAACTTCGAGATTGCCACGGGCAAAATTGTGACACCGACGATTGGACTGACCCGCACTGAGGCGGACTTCGTGGCCCACGTGACCCAAACGGTGGCCAGCGATCCAGCAGGTCGCTGGATCTTCGTGGTCGACCAACTGAACACCCACCAATCCGAGGGCCTGGTGCGTTGGGTGGCGATGACCTGTCAACTGCCGGACGAATTGGGCGAGAAAGGTAAGTCCGGCGTGTTGGCATCCATGAGTACCCGCAAAGCGTTTCTGGAGGACGCCAGTCACCGCATTCGCTTTGTCTACACGCCTACGCACACGTCTTGGCTGAATCAAGTTGAGATCTGGTTCAGCATCCTGGTCCGCCGCTTGCTCAAACGGGCCAGCTTCATCTCCACCGCGGACTTGCGCCAGCAACTCTTGGACTTCATCGAGTACTTCAACAAACACCTGGCGCATCCCTTCAAATGGACGTATACCGGCAAGCCCCTCACCGTCTGATCTGGTGAGGGATTTACGCCGGGGTGTACTAGCACCTTTTTGATCCCTGGTCAAGCCGGTGAACTGCGATGCAGCAGAATTCGAGGCGTCCTCAAATAGATCACCAGACGCTTCAGATCATCTGTGTTCGGAGAACCGTCAGTCTCAATCCCTCTGAACATGCAGGCGACCCAGTAGCGCAACACAGGGTCCCGGTAGAAGTAGCGCTGCTCCCTGACCACCAGCAGGTCCACATCAATTAGCCCACGCAGATAATCCTGGACGCTCGATGGCCGGCGATGTATCCGCTGCGCGGCTTCGGTTAACGTCAGCCCATCTTCTTCGGCGAGAATCTGCAACAGCGCCTTGAGGGCGGCATACCCCCGCGCCTTTTGGAGCGAGATATCATAGAGATAACGGCAGTGGTTGTAGATTTGCCCGCGTGCACCGAGTGTTTCCAGCACGAAAGCCTGCGCGACCTGCTCCGGGCTGATCGCTTCCGGCTCGTCCGGCGCTAGATCGCGCAGCCGCTCGGCTAAAGCCGTCACATAGAAGGGGTGGCCGGCGGTGTACGTGTACACCTCAGCCTGGGCGGCGACGTTCAGCGGCCGGCCGATGATCCTGGTCGTCAGAGCCTGCGTGTCCTCAGCGGTAAACGGCGGCAGCTCAATCGCGCGTAACTGCAGGAAGAGGGGTGACTCATGGTCGCGCACCATCTGCTCCATGACAGTGACGGCGGAGCCGGTGACCACGTAGCCCACGTGGGCGTGCTGCTGCATTACGGAGCGGAAGAGCTTGTACGGATTGCCCACCTGCGGGAACCGGGCCAGGGCCGCCAGCTCCGGGAATTCGTCCAGGAAGCACATGATGGGCCGCCCCAGGGCAATGGCCAAGCGATCAGGGAAGTCGAAGACCAGGTGCAGCAGCACGCCCGGGTCGACCGCGGCGCGTCCCAGTTCGGTGATCAGAAAGCGCATCGCATCCAAGACGACGGGGATGTCGGCTGCGGGAGTCTGGAGCAAATCCATTACACGCAGATACGGCTCAACGCTGCCCTGACCGCCAGCCACGGCCCAGAAGCAGGTCAGGCCGATGTAGCGCTGCACGAACAGCTCGGGGGACGTGCAGATACTCTCGATGCTCATGTAGACAGGGGTTACCCGCCCTTGCGCGGCCCGGCGTTGCATCTGCTCCTGGCAGAGGATCGTCTTGCCGATGTGGCGCACGCCGAACAGGGCTATGTAGTGCGGCCGGCCGCGTGCCAAATCCGCTGCCGCTTGGGCCAGGATATTCAGCTCGTGGACACGGTCGGTGAAGACGTCCAGGGAGGAGTTTGCTCGCCAGTTGCTCATGCCATGCCTTTTTCGGTCATTCGCCCTATCGGGTGATTGACCGAATTATGCCACGATTGCGCCTGGCAGACAAGTCCGCAAGGCTTGTTAAGTCTACCGACATCTTGACATTTGCATCGGGTTGGTTTAGGTTTGCTCCAGTCGAACCGATAGCCACCACCCCACAGGAGCGCCTTGATGAGCACCGCCCAAGAGCCCCAACCAGAACCGATACACGCGCCAACACCGGCGCCAAAGCCGCAACCGGCATCCAAACGTCGCAAGGCTAAGGTCAGCAAGGCCCAAACCATCGGCGGCCGGCGGCGGGCTGACCGGGCCCGGCGGGCGCAACAGCGGGCTGGTGCGGCGCGCAAGCAGACGCTGCGCCGCCAGTACAAGTTTCGGGTCAAGGTGGTGCGCCTGTACCGTAAGCTGCGGGAGCAGGTGTCGGAAAAGCGGGCCATTGAGCTGACCCTGGCCCGCTACCAGCCCACAGGGCCCGCTGACTGCCCCCTGTGTGCCAGCAGCATCCGGCAATGGCACCGCTTGGCCGCGCAGGAGGGCATGGGTGCGCTGCGCCCCCAGTCGAGGCGGCCGCACACCATCCACTATCACGTGCCGGAGGTGGTAGTAGGGGTGATCTTCACCCTGCGCCACCTGTTCGGCTGGGGCGGGCACCGCATTGCCGCCGAGTTGAAAGAGCGTGACATCGGCCAGGTCAGCGGCCAGACGGTCTATGACATCTTTGACCGGCCGGGGCTGTCAGTCAAGGTCTATGCCCTCCAGGGCCGTTCAGACGGCATCGCCTACCAGCGCTACGAGAAGCGCCGCCCCAACGCCCAGTGGCATATTGACCTCAAGCACACAACCTTGAGCGACGGCAGCAAGGTCTTCATCTGCATCATCATGGATGACTATTCCCGCTCTGCCCTGGCCGCCGTCGCAGGGCTGGCTGCGACCACCGAGTGGGTGGCCCAGGTGGCTGCAGAGGCCATCCGGCGCTGCGGCCAGCCGGAGGAACTGGTCAGCGACAACGGCCGGGAGTTCGTTGCGGTCTGGGAGGACACCCTGACCAAGTTCGGCCAACTGCTGGCCGAGCAAGGCATCGCACACCTGACCACTGCGCCGTCCTACCCGCAAGGCAACGGCAAAGCCGAAGCCTTCATTCAGACCCTGACGGACGAGGTGCTCCGCCGCGGCACCTTTGCCACCGTGGCCGACCTGCAGACGGCGCTGGATCGCTATCTGACCTACTACAACAACTACCGTCTGCACTCGGCCTTGGGTTGGCAACCGCCGGTCTCCCGCTACACGGGCCAGGCGATGACCATCAAAGGCCTGGCCGGGATTCCGGGTCTGGAACCGATGGCGGCCGATCCCAAGTACGGCCCATCCTACTGTGACCCGCCGGTAGAGATCAACGCACGGACAGCCGGCAAGGCCAGAGCCCTGGAAATCTGGCAGGAACCCGCTTTGGTAGCAGCGTGATGGGCTGTGGCTCTCTGGGATTTTGCGGGATAATAGCCCGGCTCGAAGCGTCTTGCCGCCACATCTTGGGTAGGATCGCTGCAAAACACCCTGATATGACATCGAACAAGTGTTCGCCCCGCAAAATCCCAAAGACCCTGGGCTGTCAAGATGTTGGTAGACTTAACAGTGCGTGAGATAGTACAAAGCCTCCGCATCGCGTTGCGCCTGCTGTTGTGCCAAGGCCTCTTGCTGCAACTTCGTCTCGCCCAAGCGCACCAGGTCTGGACGTGTGAAGACATACGGCCACGGGGAATCGTTGTGCCATTCCCACGCGTTGCCGCACAAGAGACACTCGTAGCTGTATTTCGCGTGATGCTCGACGTACCCATCCTTGAGCGCCAGGTTCATCATGAAGATTGTCACTGGTATACCGATGAGCGTTAGGCCGAATAGTATGGCGATGGCATCATACAGACCGTGCAGGTTGTGTCGCGAGAGCCACTCCATCACTGAGTCATATTTGTGATCTCCAACCGATTCTGTCTTCTTGATTGATATCTTGAAGCCGCCACAATGTGGACACTGCTTGCCTGGCGGATAGAGCTTGTCTGCTGGCTTGGGATCGGCCTTTCTGGGTTTGATCGGTTTCGGTCGTGCTACCACGGGGTCTTCGATGATCTTCATACAACTATCTCCCTGCGGTAAGTGATCAGCTCTATTACCTTACTCGTACAAGATACCAAATCAAGAAGAACACCGCCGCGAGACCTCCCCACGCCAGCGCAGCAGTAAGGATGACCTGGGGCCAACACAGTCCCAGCCCGGGCAAGGGGACCACTACGAGGCGAGACGAGTCCGACGAGTAGACCAATAGATTCAGACTGCGACCTTGCTCCTCGCGCAGCACCTCGTAAGAGCGCACCGGAATCAGTGGCAGATAGAGGATCGTAATCCACTTGGTTGTGATGTGTCCGCTTGCTGATCGCCGGTGGCCGTAAAGTTTTGTGCCCCAGCCGTTGCTGCTCTCCGCACCCTGTTCGCGACGTGTCAGCGTCCAGCACAGCCCAAAGATGCCGAGCGTTGCCAGCACGGTCAGCACCGGCGAAATCGCACCTCCTGCCGCCTGAGCCATGAGATATATCCAGCCAAACAAAAGAACGGTATAGAGTAGATTCAACATGATGCGCTCCTTGTTGTTATGGCCAATGCTGATCCCAATACGCATCGGTCGGATCCACGATCAACTGCCCCGGTGCGAGCAGCTTCTGCAGCGCCTTGCTGACTGTGCGGGCGCAGACGTCGTTCTCCACGTGCTCTATGGTGATCTCGCAGCCCAGTTGACCTGCCTTGTCTGGCGATGCCCAATGGGTGATCCGCCAATCGCGCAGCGTCACGATGGCATTGCTGATACACGGATACTGCCCGGCCACAGGCCGGTCGAACATGGCGGTCTCGCGCCAGGTGTAAAGATCATACTCGCGATGCCACACTTCGATGTGGAAGCGGATTTCCTCTTCCGTGCGCGCCAGTCGGGTGATCTCGGACTGGAAGGCCGTACTGCTATTGCGTCGAATCACATCAGCGATGACCTCTTTGGGGTGGAGACCGGAGAGGATCGTCTTGTATCGCACGATGGCCTCCCGCTGTGAGTCATCAGCGCCTGCCGCTACTCCCACATCAGCAGGTGCATCATGTTGGAGGAAGGCGCAGACAAATGCTCCTCAGGCAGAAAGACCAGATCATCGCGGTGGCAATAGTAGAGGCGTTCCCAACGAGTGAAAGTTCGACTTTTGATGTGAGCGGCCTCAGCCAGTGCTTCTTCCTTAGTATTCGCAAGATCCGCCTCCCACTTCTTGCGTTCTGGTGGCAGAATCTTGCGCGACAGCTTTGATAGCCCCCAGCCGGGTAAAAGCCATATGAACACTGCAATTACAAACGCTGCCATCATGTCGAAATCCGTCCCGTACAAGGACTGACCGACCAACGCAATAATGAACATGGTGAGAAGGCATCCGGGGAGATACAGCCAGGGCAGGATTTGAGGCAAGCATCCCTTCTTGGGGGCTGGATTCCCATCCCTGAAGGCCTTTACTGCCGCCGTGGCTCGCTCGTTGGCAAAAGCCTTCCATGATTTGTCAGAGCGATCGATATTCAGCTTCTGCGCCAACGCAGTCTGAGCGACTCCCCGCTGCTGCACAGTCCCGTAGAACTTGTGCCCGCCGAGTTGCCCCTGGGCAGGCATCTCGTAGTTGGTCTCATAGGTTCCACCGGAGACGATGGAACTGACTTTCTGGACGGCATCCTGGTTTCCGCAGCGCGGACAGGCGACCATGTGTTCCTCCTCTTGATGCAGTGGCGATGTATGAGGCTGCCTGACGCATAATAACCCAGACGAGCGACGAGCGAAAGGGGGAAAACCCCTCAAAATCAGGGGAAAGGCAGCCAGCCTCGCATGACAACCCCGCCATCCGGCCCCGAGGTCACGGTCAGCTCGCCCTCCAGCGAGCTGATCCTGGCCTGCATGGAGCGCAGGCCGAAATGACCGGCCGCCTCGGCCTGGGCGCGCTGCGCTTCAGTGAAACCGCAACCATCGTCCGTAACAGAGAACTGCACCTGCCGGTCGGTGCTACGCACGACGACCCCGACCCGAGTGGCATCGCGGGCATGGATGTCCACGTTGTCGAGCGCCTGCTGGATCACGCGGTATAGAGCGTGGCGGGCCGCTGGCGTCAGCCTGGCGTCCATGTCGGCCGCGATCTCGGCCTGCACGATCAGGTTGGTGCGCGCCCGGAAGCGCTCCAGCAAATCCACCAGTGGTTGGGTCAGCTTGCTCTCTAGTTGGATCGGGGCCAGCTCCCCGCGGATCTGTCGCACCGTTTGGGCCGCGCTTTCCACGTCGGCGATGCAGCGCTGGAGGAGCGCCTCAGTCTGTTCGGGCCGGCTGCGGACGCTGGTGCGACTGACCTGGAGGTAGAAAGGCAGGCGGCCCAGGAATTGCTGGATAGTGTCGTGGAGTTCTTGGGCCAGCCGGAATCGCTCGCGCTCCTGCGCTTCGGTGACACGGCGCGGCACCTCCCGCAGGCGCTCGATCTGTTGGGCGGTCAGCAGGAACAACGCAGCTTGTTGGGCGATCAGCTCGATGATTTCGAGATCACGTGTATGGAAGATCTCCTCGTTAACGCGTTTGCCGAGCGCCAGCAGGCCGACGCGCGCCTCCACGGCGGGGACTGGCGCGTCTGCAGCGGCCGGTGCGTTGAGCGGCGCTGCCGCCTCGAAGCCGTACGTCTGCAGGGGCCACAGCCATGCGGCAACAGATGGCGCGTCCGCCCCGATATAGACCGGTCGCTCCAGGACGGCGGCCGGCGGAGATAAGCGAGCGGGCAGCGTGTCACCTGACGCGCCGGCGCTGCTCGCCAGGGTGAAGCTGCCTGCCTCCGGCTGCCATAGCCAGAGGGCGATCCGATCCAACTGCAGTGCCGACGCCAGAGCCGTGACCATCTCATCCGGCAAAGTGGCTAGGTTGAGCCGCTGAAGCATCATGTACCCGAACTGGCGCGCAGAGGCGTAACTGGTCGCTTCCCAACGGAACAGGCGACTGAGCCATTGGGGCAGGAAAAGCCCGGCTGTGCTGCCGATCAGTAAGATGAGAAAGAGCCAGACGAACGGTGGTATCTGCGCCACCCAGGCTGCGCCAGATGAGGAGACAACGGCGGCCCCGTCACTGAATGCGGGCGACGATCGGCGAATCAGCCAGTCCCCTACACTCGCCAGGAGTGCGCTGCCTGATGCAACCAGCACACCCAAAAAAGCCGGATGGACGCCTCGAAACGTCTGGTAACGCAAGATCACGAACGCGAACGCCAGCGGCACTGCCAGATACAGGTAACGCAGATCCAAGCCACCGCAGCAGAAATTGGAGCCAGACATAAACAGCCCGGCCCGATAGTTTGTCACCATCATAGGAAGAGCGACAGCTATGCCAAGCAACACACCCGTTACGCGTCTTCTGACGCGTAACGAAGTTGTAGGCGAACGCAGGGCGTAAGGGTGTCGCAAAGAAATAAACCTCCCAATGTCGGCCTCGAAATGGCGCTTGAGCGGCCCTACGAGGCCAAAGGCGATCCGACTCAAGCAGCCTGGGAGATTTTATTCTTTTCAACGCCCTAAGTGACACGGAGCAACGCTATCGCTGCGCACACAATCCCGCCGGCCAGGCTTATTCGATAAGGAATCTCATCTAGCCAACCGACCAGCGGGCTCCACCCGCTATGCCATAGTAAGAAGCGTGATATCCACCAGATCAGGGCTGTGATACTGGCAATCCAATATCCAGCTCTCAACCAATGCTGGTAAGGGGGCGGTCGCTGTGGTTGGCTTTCTTCGCTGGTCAACAGGAAGGCGGCGAATACCACCGTTGGAGCGATTAACGGTGCGCTGTTGCGGAGCAATTCAGGCAGCCACAACCACGGAGCGAAATGAGCCGTCCGTTCGAATAAATCCAATCGCCAACTCGCGAGCAGCACAGCCACTTGCGCGCCAAGCACCGCATACGTGCGGTTGAGGGGATTGGTCGGACGCAGCCGATAAACGATCAGCGCCAGCAGCCAGAAGCTCAGGCCAATAAGGACATCCGGCAGTTTGAACTCAATCAGATGGCGGGGTGAGAATGCGAGGATCGGGAGGCGCGCCGCTGAGACCTGTCCGGCTCGCTCAAGACGCACTTCGACTTCGGAATCGCCGCGCGCGGCGGCCGCAGCGTATTCCTTGCCCTGGTTGAGGATGTCAGGGTTGCCGTTAACGGCCCGTAGACGATCTTCGATGCGCAAGCCGTCGGATCCCAGCGCGGGCCACCAGGGCGGCGTGGCGCCATCAATCACCCACTCGCCCGTGTTGACGTAGTCCAGCACCATGTACCCGCCGAACGGTTGGCCGACGGCGAGCCACAGATTGATGACACCCGCCAGGATGGCCGCCAGGGTCAGCCACAAGAGCGCGTCAATCCAATAGCGGCGTCCCAGCATACGCAGGCTGGCAAAACTGACGGCATTGTGGGCGCTCACCGCGCTCGCCCCCGGAGATCATAAATCATGCACGCTTTAGCCAGCAATATGGCCCGGCGCCAATGATTTGACACCTCGTTCAATCGCAGTTTGTCGTAGATGCGGCCGATATTGTTCCCAACCGACTTCGGCTCGATAACCAGGGCTTGCGCGATGCCCTCGGTGCTGTGCGAGGCCGCCAATCGCTCCGCGACCTCGAGTTCACGCGGGGTCAGCAACGGCAGTAAACTGACAGCAGTCTCGATGTAAGGGCGCTCCTCTGGTGTCAGCCGTCCCATGAACCGGTCAGACAGCGAGCGGACGTTGATCACCTCGGGGTCAATGATGACCTGGCCGGCCATCACCCCGCGCAAAGCCGCGAGCAGCGCGGCCGGCTGGCACCCTTTGAGCTTGTAGGCGAGGCCGCGGCGGCCTTCCTGGATCAGTTCCAGGACTTCCGCGCCGCGATCCTCATAGGCTGAGAAGAGCACGATCCCGAAGGCCGGATCTGCTTCCTTGATCCGTGCGGCCAGTTGGATACCTGCGCTGTTAGCCGGTTGAGCCTTCAGGCCTGGCTCCGTCGGCAGCGAGATGTCAATGACCGCTGCGTCCGCGGCTGGAACGTCGCTCTCAGACGCCATGAGCGTTCGCCAGACGGTCGCGACATCGCCGGCTTCGAGGACGACAAAGCCTTCTTGCTCAAGGTAGAGGCGCATGCCTTCGCGGTTGAAAGCGTCATCGTCCACGAGGAGGATAATGGGGGCGCTTATAGGTGACTGGCTCATTGTGGTCTTGGCATATCTCCGGTAGGCATGAATGAAGCACTTCTTGTCCGGTTCTGAGTCAATGCGTCGCTTATTTCGTTTGGGTGCATTCAAAGTTAGTTATGCGTTGGTCGTGAGGTATGGCATACTACTGGTGAGAGCATTCGGAAACTCCCCAACAGCAGAAAGCAACTGTAGTTGGGGAAAGGTGTTACTTCATGGTGAAGGAATCTCTCATCAGGAGTAACCGCCATGAAGTCGCTTATCAAATGGGTCGGCGGCCGCCTGGCTGCTGAACTACCCCTAGCCGAGTCGGACTTGGCGAGCTTGCCAGCGGGCAAAGGTCGCAAG
>Ga0194113_10012205_pt1 | contig 10116 bp, 13 predicted proteins | sample TA2MahC200mmetaG_FD_146193 | JGI IMG/M metagenome (GOLD analysis project Ga0194113, IMG submission 146193) | Freshwater microbial communities from Lake Tanganyika, Tanzania - TA2015017 Mahale Deep Cast 200m | ecosystem: Environmental > Aquatic > Freshwater > Lake | place: Tanzania: Lake... | reverse complement strand
CGTGAGCGCTCCAGATCATGAACGCGAATGCCGATATGGGCCAGGCCAGTAATCAGAGTGCTGAGTGTCATGGAGTATGAACGAAGCAAGAGAACCATACAGTAGCACGGTCCACGTCGGAACAGCGCCCTGTATCGGTGCTTGCTGATCACTCCGGGCTTCATCCGAGGTTGGTCATATCGCGTCCAATGTTGGAGAGTCGGCAAGTTTGACCGGAAAGGCATGCATCCGGCTCCCAATCGTCGAGCTCTGCCGCTGCCGGCATAGTGTTCCGCGCGCGGGTGAGGGCCATAACATTGCCGTGCAAAGCCAATGCCTGCACGGCGTTTTAGAGCGCTTCGGATATGGAAGAGTCTTTTGAAACGAAAACGCTGGCGGCCGGTGAAACCCTCTTGCTGCATGACAAACTTGCCGAAGTGGTCGAGGGAAACCTTGTTGATGGGGAGGGTTTCGTATTTCGTGCTGACGAGTTGATTGGCGTGGAAGCTGTTCTGGGTGGTTCGCATCTGTTCCACGCGGTTGGACCGACTGTCGTGCGGATTTACCCGTGGGAACCCTCATTAGGCATGATCGAGAGGCTCGCACGGGAAGTTCTCCGACTTCGGAAAGAGCGAGAGCAAATCCGCCTGGCGGCGGTAGACGAGAGCCTTATGGCTGGCCTTCGGGAACGCGGCAGAGTTGCCAACACCCAGTCTCTCATCAAGGATGCCCCCTTAGGGACAATCATTCAAACGTTGGCGCAAAGGCTTATCCAGGTTGTTCGGGACGAAGAACACATGAAGGTCCGGCGCTCTGTCGCCGCAGACTCGGCATGTCGTTTGTCTTACCTTTGGGCAACATGTCTGACTAAATCCGTGTCGCCGCCAATGGCGGCAACGCGGCGATGTCGGATTTGCGGGGCGCAGCCCAACTTTGATTGAACTGGGAAGGAATCCCGCCAGTATTTCCCCTCCCCGGATTCGCTTGCCCCCCTGCCGTCTGATCTGAATGGTTTCCATCAGGGAGTTCGCCTGATCGGCCAGCGCACAGGGGTTGATGACCGGAACCATCCGGATTTCCATCAATTCAACCCTTCTCCATAGCATTATCATGGGCTTAGCCAACTCAGACGATGGTCTTGGTGGGGAGGTAGGCGCCTTGTTGGATTTCCGCATACAACAAATGATGTATTTCAGCCCGACCGATGTTGCCCATAAAATACGAGCTTAGAGGTGACTACTGAAATACCTTGTTCAATCACTATGCCCACCCGTGAGACTGGTAATCAAGATCGACTCGCTCTTATTGAGTTGATGGAGCATTCCATCAAATGCTCAACCGAGGACGAGTTCAAGGATTTGATTCGGCGGCACGTTCGCCCTCTCCTTCCGCATGGTTGCATGATCGCGGCGGTCGGCCATCTCATTTTCGGGATGATTGCGGCGGATGTCCTGCTCGGGGTCGACTATCCCCTGGGCTTGATCGAAGGGTTACGCGATGGCACGCGCATGACCGAGCGGGCATTCATGATGCGCTGGTATGAATCCCGCAAGCCCCAGGCGATGGACCTGCGGGTCAACCCCGAATTGTTGTCGCCCCTGGAACGCGAAGAAGCGGAACGCTATGAGTTGCAAAACATCGTGGCCCATGGGCTGGTCGACATCGATGGTCGCGCCGGGAGTTATTTCAGTTTCTCCCGTTTGCCCGAGCCGCCAGGAGAGACGGAATGCCGGGTGCTGGAACAAATCGTGCCGCACCTGCATCAGGCGCTGACGCGCTCCGTTCCCTTCGACTCGCCCGCACTGGAATCCGTCATAGAGTTGACGGCCCGCGAACTGGAAATTCTCCATTGTCTGGTCGATGGCTATGCCGTCAAGCACATTTCCAGCCTGTTAGGCACCAGCCAGAGAACGATACGCACCCAGTTGCACTCGATATACAGGAAGTTGGGGGTCAGTGGTAAAGGTGAAGCCATCGCGCGCACCTATGAAATCGGACTGGATAAATTCGGCAAATGAACCGGCTAATCCCTGAAGACATTCTGGGCATCTTGCCATGGCGCGGGGTGGATTTGGGGGCCGATATCCTCGTGCCGCGCCAACCGGCTGGGTTGCTGCTGAACGCAAGCGCCGCCCGCCTGCGGGTGGTGCGGTGTTTGGTCAGGGCGTTGGCCGTGCGCCATGGTGAGACCATCAAGGCGCGGCGCCTGGGACATCGGTTCGGCTGTGAGTTCATCATGCCTGGTCCGCTGGGGAACCGGTCATGACCCATCGCACGCCTGCCCGCATCAGTATCCCTCTTGATGGGAGACAGCACAGGATACTGTTGGTGGATGATCACTGGGATACGGCGATCAGCCTGGAAGGGTGGCTGGAAAATATGGGGCAGGAAGTCGTGATGGCTCACACTGGAGGCGAGGCCATGGAAGTGGCTGAATCCTTCCTGCCGCAACTGGTGTTTCTCGATATCGGCTTACCCGGGCTGGACGGTTATGAAGTCTGTCGCCGAATGCGTACGCGAACCTGGGGGGCACGGATTCCGATCGTCGCTCTGACCAAATCGGGTATGCCCGATGATGGGTCAAAGGCCCAAAGCGCTGGCTTTACCCGGCATTTGGCCAAACCCTTGAATCCGGCCATCCTCGGCGACTTGCTCGCCGGTCTGTTGGTAGAGACATCGCCCCTGCCTCTAAACGAAGCGGTTTATCCTCCCGTACAGGTGAGCCGGTTGGGCCAGGGTTCGTTGTAAGAACTCTAAGGGACAGGAAACAGAAGGTCTAGGGCGGATATTTCCGCACTCAAGCGGCCTTCAAGCCAAGCTATTGTGGGCCACGTCCTAAATGGATGGCTACAGGAGACTGCGCTCGATATTCGCGTCGAACTCGGCCATAGCCGCCGTGGTAAGCGGATCATGGGTGAGGCTGTCGACAAACTCGGGCCGGACCGTGGCCGCGCTGGCGCCCAGCGCTATCAGGCGGCAGAAGACGTCGGCGCTCCGGATACTGGCCGCCAGCAAGTGCAGTCCCTCTTGCTGCAGGCTCACGCAGGCTTCCACCAGGGTCCAGACATCGCGACCATCGTCGGCCAGCCGGCCCAGATAAGGTGCGACCAGTTGCGCCCCCTGGGCTTTGGCCCACAGCAGTTGAAGGGGGTTAGCCAGTCCAGTCAACAGCACGGGTAGCCCCCAGGCGCGGACCTCGCGGATGACTTGAGTCCAATCGGGATGGCACGGAAGTTTGAGGGTCAGCCGGACCTGAGCCTGACCGGCGGCGGGCAAGAGTTCGGCAATCCAGTCATGCGCTTCGGCGACATCGGCCCGCGGCAGTTGCAGCATCAACTCCGGCAACCGCAACTCGCCCGCCCGGCTGACCAGATGTCTGTAACTCGCCAGCGTGACAGGCAGGCCCGCCTGCTGGACCAAAGAGGGATTGGTGGTCACGCCTTGAATGGGCGGACAGCCGGCGGGAGCCTGCCATAGCCGGGTGTCGGCGGTATCGAGATAGAGTTTCATAAAAAACCGCAACTATTGTAGGGCAATGGCTTTGTGACTATCAAGCTTACGACATTGAATCTTTTCCAAGCGATTCTATTGAGGCAAGCCCGGCCGGTCCCTCAGCGGACTTGCGGACAGGCCCTGAGATCCAGCCCGTAAGGCGTCACCGCCAGGCCGGGTGGAACCCGGGGCTCGGCACAGGATTCCTGCGCTTCCGCCTCGACTACCACCCGCTCCCGCCGCCGTCGCCGGCTTTCCTCGGCATCTTTCGGCAGACCCTCATAACCGCCACCGTCGGGCTTCCACTCGTGCAAGGTGATGCGCCAATCCTGGCCTGTACTCTCATTCGACACCCGCAGTTGCACCGGCGCCTGTGGCGCGAGGCCGGGATGCAGTCCACGCCAGGGCTGAAAGGCGCGGTAACGGATGCCGCACACCAGCAAGTTGTCGTGCCCCTCCGGCTCATGACGGGCGGGGATACGCCAACCCGCCGCCGCCAACCGCCAGCGATCCGGAGACTGCCGGGTATGATCGGCTACCCGAAGGCACCACTCGACGCGCTGCGTGCTGGAATCGATCAGGCGCGAGGGGCTCTGTTCCGCCGCCTGAAAGAGGCTTTTCACCCAGTCGTGGAACTCGGCGGCGTTCCGGGCGGGCGCCATGTTGATCTCGACCACCGCCGGATCGGGGGTTACGGTCATCCAGGCCACGGAGCCATCCACCGGCGGTGGAAAACCGGTCAGCACCCGCCCGCGCAGACCAACCGAGGCGGCTTCCTCCCCCGCCATCTCCAGCAGGCCGAGGTACTGGCCGACGTCCCGGATGGCGGGCAATTCCAGATAGGGCAGGCAGGTTTCGTCATCCGCCTCCATATTTTCGCCACGCAGCACCAACAGGTACAGGCCCTCCGCTGCCAGGTCATCGACCAGCCCCGCCTCCGGAATCGGCGCGGCATCAATGGGTGGCCGCAGGAGTCGGTCATCGGACTCCGGGTCAGGGTTGGCTATGCCTTAACCGGGCTACACGGCGATGCCGCTTTGCCATTCAATGAACTGTTCGCTGAGCGGAGTCGAAGCGAACTGACCCCAAACCTGGGTTCCAAGGGTTTCGACTCCGCTCAGCCAACAGAACCCAACGCTTTGTCGATTCCGCCTCGGTGTAATGGCAGTGGGTTGCCGCAAGGCGGCGGTTGCCGTTGAGGGGCTTACAGGTCTTCCAGGATGGCGTGCTTGACGGCATCCAGCGTGGCGGGGACCTTGCTGGGGTGGACGTCGCACTGGCCGATGGCGGTATCCGGATCCTTGAGGCCATTGCCGGTGAGGGTGCAGACGATGGTCTTGCCCTCGGGAATCTTGCCGGATTTGAGGTCGCGCAGGACGCCGGCGACGGAGGTGGCGGACGCGGGCTCGCAGAAGATGCCTTCCTTCTCCGACAGGAGGTGCTGCGTGGCGAGGATCTCGGCATCGGTGAACTCATCGAACCAGCCGCCGGATTCCCGGTTCGCCGCCCAGGCCTGGTCCCAGGATTGTGGGTGACCGATACGGATGGCGGTGGCAACCGTTTCCGGTTCGTCGACGAAGGCCCCGCGCAGGAAGGGCGCGGCGCCCGCGGCCTGATAGCCGACCATGACGGGCCGGTTGTCGCACAATTTGCCTATGGCGGTGTACTGGCAGTCGCCCTGGCAGAAGGCGCAGGCGCCGGCCGTGGGTTGGCGCCCGGGTGCGCAGGCGGCCTCGGTGTAGCCGATCCAGTGCGCGGTGATGTTGCCGGCGTTGCCGACCGGTAGACAGTGGTAATCCGGCGCGCGGCCCAGCGCTTCGATAATTTCGAAGGCGGCGGTCTTCTGCCCTTGCAAACGGAAGGGGTTGATCGAGTTGACGATGGTGACGGGGGCGTGATCGGCGATTTCCTTGACCAGCCGCATGCCGTCATCGAAGTTGCCCTGGATTTGCAGCACCTTGGCCCCGTGAATCATGGCCTGCGCCAGCTTGCCCAGGGCGATCTTGCCGTCCGGGATCAGCACGAAGCAGTTGATGCCGGCGCGCGCCGCATAGGCCGCCGCCGACGCCGAGGTGTTGCCGGTCGAGGCGCAGACGATGGCGCGGCTGCCGGACTCGACCGCCTTGGTGACGGCCATGGTCATGCCGCGATCCTTGAACGAGCCGGTCGGGTTCAGTCCCTCGAACTTCACGTAAAGGTCGACCTGCTTGCCGATCAGTGGGGGGATATTGACGAGCTGGATCAGGGGTGTATTGCCTTCGTTCAGGCTGACGGCCTTTGTTCCCGGAGCCACGGGAAGGCGGTTGCGGTATTTGTCGATGAGGCCGGTGTAGCGTGGGGTCATGAAGGGTTTCTGGTAATTTCTGAATCAAAAGTAAGTGGGGACGTCGTGCACGGGTTTCGGCCAGGGCGCGCTCGCTTAGCTTGGCCAGAACTGTTCATCAAGAATTTGCTCCAGGGTATAGGGGCACTCGGCCGGAAAGGGTGACTGGAGAAAGCCGGTTTCATCCAACGCGGCCCGCTGACCATTCCGGTAGGCGCGTATGAGAAATTCTGGCATCCGGGCATTCAGACTGGGACTGTCTTCCAGGATCAGCGCCAACTGGCGGCGTTGTTCATTGATCGTCAAACGCCAACTGGTGCACCGGCGTTCCGGTTGGTACGCCCACTTCAGCAAGTGGGCCAGCAATACCGCCAGCCGGTTGATCAATTCCCGCCGGTCGCGTGCGCCCATGCTTTCCAGTTCCTCAATCAGGTGTCCAATATCCAGCCGATCAAGCCGGCTAGCCTTTAATAGGGCCGCCTGCTCCTCGACCCAGCGCTGGAAATCAGTTTGATAGGTGTTCACGGCGGTATTGATACGCTATTGGGCATAAACGTCATCGCGGGTATAGGCGGCGCCGCTTTCAAACATAACGAAACCTGAACTTTCTCTCCATCCCCAGGCAACAGCCCATTCGCTATCCCAGCGTCTCCATCCGGATGCGCTTGACCGGTCCGCCAATCGTAGGCAAGGCCTCGATGCTGGCGATGGCGGCGTCCAGTTCCCGTTCGCGCACCTTGTGGGTCAGCATGATGATGGGCAACTGGTTTTCGCCCTGGGGTGGCTCCTTCTGCAGGATGGCCTCGATGCTGATGCGGTGATCGGCCAGAATACGGGTGACATCCGCCAGCACGCCCGGCTGATCGCTGGCGCTGAGGCGCAGGTAATAGGCGGTCTCGACCTCGCTGATTGACAGGATCGGCAATTCGGCGATGGCGCCGGGCTGGAAGGCGAGATGGGGCACGCGGTTGTGCGGATCGGAGGTCAGGGTGCGTACCACGTCAATGATATCGGCCACCACCGAGGAAGCCGTCGGCTCCGCACCGGCGCCGGCGCCGTAGTAGAGCGTGGGGCCCACGGCGTCACCCTTGACCAGCACGGCATTCATGACGCCATTGACGTTGGCGATCAGCCGCCGTTCCGGAATCAGCGTGGGATGGACCCGCAGTTCGATGCCGGAGGCGGCGCGGCGGGCGATGCCCAGCAGCTTGATCCGGTAGCCCAGCGCCTCGGCATAGGCGACGTCCAGGGCGGTGATGCCGGTGATGCCCTCGACAAAGACCTTGTCGAACTGCAAGGGGATGCCGAAGGCGATGGAGGCGAGGATGGTCAATTTGTGCGCGGCGTCGACGCCCTCGACGTCGAAGGTCGGGTCCGCCTCGGCATAGCCCAATGCTTGCGCTTCGGCCAGCACATCGGCGAAATCCCGTCCTTTCTCCCGCATCTCGGTCAGAATGAAGTTGCAGGTGCCGTTGATGATGCCCGCGACCCATTCCACCGTGTTGCCGGCCAAGCCCTCGCGGATGGCCTTGATGATGGGGATGCCACCCGCTACAGCGGCTTCGAAGGCCACCATCAGGCCTCTTTCCCTCGCCTTGGCGAAAATCTCGTTGCCATGCTTGGCGATCAACGCCTTGTTGGCGGTGACGACGTGCTTGCCATTGTCCAGCGCCGCCAGCACCAGTTCGCGCGCCGGACTGAGGCCGCCGATGAGTTCGACGATGATGTCGATGGCGGGATCGTTGACTATTTCAAAGGCATCGGTGGTGAGCCGGATACCTTCGGTATCGCAGATGCGGGCGCGGTTCAGGTCCAGGCTGGCGGCGGAGACGATCTGGATCGCGCGTCCGGCGCGGCGGGTGATTTCCCCGGCGTTGCGCTTGAGTACGCGGACAGTGCCGCCGCCCACGGTACCAATGCCCAGCAGGCCGATGTTGATGGGTTTCAAAGCATGTTCCTCAAAGACTTGTGGGATACCAGGGATTTCGCGCCCACTCATGTCGCGCTGTCTTTGCGCATCATGTTGCGGATTCCACGCACGGCCTGGCGGGTTCGGTGTTCGTTCTCGATCAGGCTGAAGCGGACATGGTCGTTACCGTATTCGCCAAAGCCAATGCCGGGTGATACGGCCACCTGTGCTTCCAGCAGCATCCGTTTGGAGAATTCCAGCGAACCGAGGTGACGATACTGCTCGGGGATTGGCGCCCACATGAACATGGTGGCCTTGGGTTTCTCGATGTCCCAGCCAATGCCTTGCAGGCTGGACCAGAGCACGTCGCGCCGGCTGCGGTAGGTTTCGCGGATGTCATGCACACAATCCTGCGGACCCTCCAGCGCCGTGATCGCGGCGACCTGAATCGGTGTGAACGTGCCATAGTCGAGATAGGACTTGATGCGTCCGAGCGCGGCGACCAGTTCCCGGTTGCCGCACATGAAGCCGACGCGCCAGCCCGGCATGTTATAGCTCTTGGAGAGGGTGAAGAATTCCACGGCGACGTCGGTCGCTCCCGGCACCTGCAGGATGGAAGGCGCGACATAACCGTCGAACACGATGTCCGCATAAGCAATGTCATGTACGACCCAGATCTTGTACTCCCGCGCCAGAGCTACCACCTTTTCAAAAAATTCCAGTTCGACGCACTGGGTGGTGGGATTGCCGGGAAAGTTGAGCACCAGCATCTTGGGCTTGGGCCAGGACGTCTTGATGGCCTTTTCCAGTTCCTCGAAGAAATCCACGCCGGGCACCAGCGGCACATGCCGGACATCCGCGCCGGCCAGAACGAAGCCGTAGGGATGGATGGGGTAGGCGGGGTTGGGTACCAGGGCGGCATCGCCGGGACCCATGGTGGCCATGGCCAGGTGCGCCAGGCCTTCCTTGGAGCCAATGGTGACGATGGCCTGGGTGTCCGGGTCGAGTTCCACGCCGTAGCGGCGATCGTACCAACCGCAGATCGCCTTGCGCAGGCGGATGATGCCTTTGGAGACGGAATAACGATGCGCCGTGCCTTTTTGCGCGACCTCGATCAGTTTGTCGACGATATGCTGGGGGGTCGCCCGATCCGGGTTGCCCATGCCGAAGTCGATGATATCGACTCCCGCCGCCCTCTGCTTTGCCTTGAGTTCGTTGACGATATTGAAAACATACGGCGGCAGCCGTTTGATGCGTTGGAATTCTTCCATCCCGGATTATGCCATTGAAAAGCTGAAGACGCGGCTTGACCGCGGGCAAGCCTGTAAAAGTACCGATGCGCCCGAAGACTGTCAACGAAAATGGCGAGTCTGGTACCTATATCGCGGAAAAATCCAAACGATCATGATGTTCGGCCTCTGTAACGGCGAGAGGCCTGTCCCATCCTGCGTCACGTCGGGATGGCCCGGGAGCGATTGGCTTTCGTCACCCGATTCGAGCGCTCGCCGGCGTGGCGGCACGGCTACCCGCGCGAGTGGGGGCGTTGTAATAGGGCATCCCGCCGGATATGGGGGTGGGGGGACCGCCTTGCCGGCGCAAAACCCAATGGTTGATCGGGCCAGTGATAACACTGAAAAAGTCATTCGATTTTCAGCGAGCGGAGGGTCAAGGGTTTTCGGGAAATTGCCAGGGTTTCCGAAGGCCGTTCGCCGAACAGGTTTCTATAATCGACGGCAAAACGACCCAACTCGTAAAAATCATGACTATGGGCGATGTGCGCCACGTTGACGCTGCCCTGTCGTGCGGCGAGGAGCGCTCGTCTGACGGCGTGAAAGCGCCTCATCCGCATATATTGCCGAGCGCCCGTTGGATGGGTACCGCAACGGCCAACATGTTGCTGGGACCCAGGCCGCGCAAGCGCAGGAAGCCCGAGTAGTCCTCGCGGTAGAGAATCATCGAAGAGGTCTTCAGGTAACACCTGCGGTAGCCATAATGGTGGCTGGTGGGTAGGCAGAGGAGTTCCCAGGGACTCAGTGCCTGTTCAACGAGACAGGGCTCGGAAGGCGTCGGATCGCCTGCCTCGATGCGCGGTATCGCAGGCTGATTGGCTCCATTCGCTGGGGGGTAAGGATTCACACATGCTGGGGTGTTTGTTCTAATTAGTGCCTGACAGAAAACCAAATAAATCATTACAAAACAATATGTTATAATGCATTCATGGGCCTGAAGAAGCCGTTACTTCAGCCCCGCGCCGGGTCGTTCGACCCTGTCGCCACCGTTTTTGCTCCTGGAAACAGGCCGTTGGCGTAGCCGGTCCGGCCCGCCCCTGAAACTCTTCGTCTCCGCGAAATCCCATGCGTAAGGTCATCGAACCCCCATTGGCGCTCGGCCAAATCGACATCGGCGCCATCGT
>Ga0194113_10012204_pt1 | contig 10116 bp, 9 predicted proteins | sample TA2MahC200mmetaG_FD_146193 | JGI IMG/M metagenome (GOLD analysis project Ga0194113, IMG submission 146193) | Freshwater microbial communities from Lake Tanganyika, Tanzania - TA2015017 Mahale Deep Cast 200m | ecosystem: Environmental > Aquatic > Freshwater > Lake | place: Tanzania: Lake... | reverse complement strand
TGTAAATGTAGAAATTCCTAAAGGCATACAAAGTGGACAACAAGTTAGACTAGATAATATATTTACTAATGCAACATTACTTGTTGAATTCGTTGTTATGCCTCATCTGTCGTATGACCGTGAAGGGGATAATTTGTATAGCAATCATAGTATTAGTGTATTAGATTTGATTGTGGGAACCAAATTTGATTTTATGACTATATCAGGTAGAGTATTAAATGTAAATGTACCTGCAAAAACTCAACCGTTTATGCAACTTAAGTTAACTAATCAAGGTATGCCAATACCAAATACTATGCAATATGGTGACCAACTAATATTGCTAAAGCCATATATACCTGATAACATTAGTCAAGATATTGTTGATAGTATATTACGTAATAAAGGAAATTAAATACATATATGCAAAATTCACCCGAAATTGAAAATATTATTGAACAAGCAGTTACCATTGCAAAAAGTTTTAATCACGAATATGTTACAGTGGAACATCTTCTATTAGCACTTGTTACACACAAGCCATTTAAGAAATGCTTGAGTGGATTTGGTTGCGAAACGGATATGTTTATTGGTGAACTGCAAAATTATATTTCAGGATTTCACGCAATTAAAAGTAGAGATCCAGATTGTAAGCCACGTAAAACCAATAGTCTAGAACGTGTGATGAATCGTAGTGTTACACAAGTATTGTTCACTGGTCGTCGCATGGTTACTACACTTGACTTATATTTAAGTATTGCTGCTGAAAACAATAGTCATGCGCATTACTTTTTATTAAAGTATGGTATCAATAGACAGGAATTTTTACTACACTGGCAAAAAACATATAAGGGCGGAGAATATTCAACACAATTAACAGAAAGTCAAGCAGACGAAGTACTAAGTGAATATACTACAAATCTTACTAATCTTGCAAAAGAAGATAAAATTGAACCTGTTATTGGGCGTCACAAAGAAATAGAAAATATTATCCATGTATTAGCAAAACGTTTTAAAAGTAATGTGTTGATGGTCGGCGATCCTGGAGTTGGCAAAACTGCTATTGCTGAGGGTATTGCACGGGCTATTGTATTAGATGAAGTACCTGAATTCTTACAGGGTTATGATTTGTATAGTCTTGAAGTAGCAGGACTACTTGCAGGATCAAGATATCGCGGCGACTTTGAAGAAAAGGTAAAGAATGTAATCGATGCGTTATCAACCAAAAAGAAAGCTATCTTGTTTATTGATGAAGCACATACCATGAAAAGTGCTGGTGGCAGTTCTAACGGAAGTGTTGACTTTAGCAACATGATTAAGCCTGCCATAACAAAGGGCAAACTTAAGGTCATTGCTTCAACAACTTGGGAAGATTTCTATGAAAGTTTTGAAAAAGATCGTGCTTTAATGCGTAGATTCTTTAAAATTACTGTAGACGAGCCAAGTAAAGAAAGTACTATTCGTATACTTAATGGCTTAAGTCAGCGTTTGGGTGACTTCCATGAAGTGTCTATAAGCCAAGAAGCGATTGATACAGCAGTCGATGGGGCTACAAGATATATTCCTGATCGTAAAAACCCTGATAAGAGTATTGATTTACTTGATGCAGCCTGTGCAAAACAAAAGGTAAAAGGTAACAAGAATATTGAAATTACTAAAAGTATGATTTTCGATGAGATTGAAAAATATACAGGAGTTCCTGCTGACAAACTTAATAACGATAACTTTGAACGCATTAATAGTTTAGATACAAATATTAAAGACAAATTATATGGACAGGATGAAGCAGTAAACAATGTATTGGAACGTATATACGTTTCATTTGCAGGTATTAATAATGAAACTAAGCCAATAGCAAGTTTCTTGTTTATGGGTCCAACTGGCACAGGTAAAACTGAATTAGCAAAATTATTAAGCAAGAACCTTGACATGCCATTATTGAAATATGACATGAGCGAATATAGCGAAAAGTATACTGTGAGTGCTTTGATTGGCCCTCCCCCTGGTTATGTTGGCTTTAGTGATAGTCAAGTACAGGGTGGGCGACTCATTAGTGATCTAAGTAAAAACCCACATGCTATTATGCTTTTTGATGAAGTCGAGAAGGCACATCCAGATATTTTTAATATCTTCTTGCAAATTCTTGACGAAGGTCGTATTACTGGTAGTAATGGCAAGGAAGTAAGTTGTAAAAACTGTGTAATTATTTTAACAACTAATCTTGGCAGTGCTGATAGTGAGCGTAACAATATTGGATTCGGTGATCTGCAAAAGACTGGAGAGGATGATAAAGCATTTAAGGACTTCTTTAAACCAGAGTTTAGAAATCGTCTTGATAAAGTATGTAAGTTTAAAAAGTTGGATCTACTTAGCATTAAGAAGATTGTTGTTAAATTTACTGAAGATGTTAAGAAAGCATTAGTTGAGAAACACAATATTACACTTAACTTAAGTGAACCAGTTGTGGAATATCTTGCCGAAAAGGGATACGATACTAAGATGGGCGCACGTCCTCTAGCACGTAAAATTGATGAATTAATTCGAGTACCATTAAGTAAGAAAATTCTTTTTGAACGCATTAATAATGCAAATATTATGGCTATATTAGATAATGATGATAATATTACATTTAATGTGACACAAAAAACTAGTGCTAGTATTGGTGAAGATGGAATTATCAAAATTGAAAATTGAAAAAAGAAACAAACTATACTTTAATAAATTTTCGTACAAGGCAGTTTGCAAAATCAAAGGGGCGTCCTACACCTATTATACGCCCGATATATCTACATTTATTGGGCGCATGGAAAAGTTGCGTGAAACGAATCGTACTAAGTACGGCATAAGAGTGATAGATGACGATTGGCAAGAATATTGGGACGAAGTTAATATAGACCAAATCGCTGCATTTATAACGTGGCGTACCCTTATTGGAAAAGAACGCTGTGTAATAAGAATTCAGCAAGACTGCGTAAGTTTCTTTAGTAATGAACTGCAATTACTTAAAACCTTAGATAATTTGGACCCGCAACTAAAATTGTATGAAGCAATATGCCATGATCCAAAGACCTTATATTTTAGGCGTCAGCCTAAATATAAATTTAGAACATATTTTAAGGCTAGACGCATGCCAAAAGACTTTAGTGATAATGTTAGGGCACTAGTAGATATGTATAAAACTTTACATTTTAGTAGGGGTTTAGCAAATCATCTTTTTACTACTAATAATTGGCATGCCTATAGATACATGCACGGGTCGTTTTTTGTAGAATATAACGATGAGAAAATGCTATACGTTTTAAGCATGTGGTTTTCAGATATGTTGGGTAAAACCTATACTCTAGCAAAAGAGCAGTAAAAGTAGATAAATACTCTGAGAAATTGGAGTTTTTATGGCTAAAATAGTGGAAGAGGTTCTTTTAATAAAATTCAGCAAGATTGTAAAGGACACAGATAAAGCACAGGAAAATATTACAGGGCAAGACGTAGAGCAAGCACTAGAACAGGTAGCCCAAGAACTTGTAGGCGAGGGTATAGTCGTAGAGGTATTAAAAGCGTGAGCCAACAAACTATACTGATACTATTTCCACAAACCACATATGACGGTGGTGGTACTGCTAATGTTTATACTCTTACAAGTAATGCTCAACCAGCAGCCGGATATTATTTAGGTAATGAAGATTTACAAACTATTAATTTTAAAACTACAGATTTTACTGGTAATATTATAATTGAAGCAACACTTAGTGCAAACAGTTCGACAACTGATTATTTTCAGGTATACAAATCAAGTAACAATGCAAATGCAAATATAAGCACATATACTAATATTGAAGGTAACTTTGTATATCTACGTGCTAAGATTGAAGATTTTCAATATGGTATTGTAAACTTTGTTAAGTTGAGTTACTAATATGATTTTACAAGAGGGCGGCAATGTTATTCCAAATGCCAAACCTATCAACAAGGCTAACTTTCTTACCGCTGTAAAAAACCTACAAAAGATTTTACCAAAAGGTATAAACTTATATCCAATTGGTAGTGCAGGCAAAAAAGAAATTAGTAGTGACATTGACGCATTGATTGATGCAGGCGAATTAATGAAAGCATTTCCTGCTAAAGAATTAAAACTCAGTCGCAAAGCATTAGAAGATTATTTTAAAGATAAAGGATTACCAGCAGCACGAACAGGAGTTAGCATACACGTTGGTATACCTACAGGCGCTGGTGATGATATTGTTCAAGTAGATTTAATGGCTGTAGAAAATGCTAAAGCAGCAGTGCCATTACATACACACGATTATACCGACCCAACAATGAAGGGCGGCACACTACATGGTATGTGGGCTGATCTTGCTAACATGAGTAGTATTAAAGGTCATAGTAGTTTAATGATGAGCCCATATAAGGGTTTAGTAGATCGTGAAACAAAAGAATTAGTGACTAATGACAAAGATAAGATTGCCAAAATCATTATAGGACCAACAGCATCAGCAGACGATATGGGCAATCCTACAAAGTTGATGAAGGCGCTACAAAAATATCCTGAGAAATATCAAGCAATTAAAGACAAATATTTTTCAGACCAAATCTCAGAAGCAACCGATGTAGGTCGTAAGTATCAACATATTGAAGATTTAATATTGAGTCATGGTAGTTATGGTGGACTACACGCAATAGAAAGATTGCGTGACATGGCAACAACAGGTGGTAGCCTTGAATTAAAGTGGGACGGGATGCCTGTAGTATATTGGGGTCGTGATGAAAGTGGCAACTTTATGATGATTCCCAAGAATGCATGGGCATATCTAAAGCGTGGTTCAACACAAACAACTAGTGGGGCACCTACATTAACTAAATCACCACAAGATGTTGCTAAGTTTATATTAGGCACAGGGAGAGGTGATCCTAAAGAACGTGCTAAATTTGCTAAACAGTTTGCTATGTTGTGGCCATATTTTGAAAAGATTAGTCCTAAACAAGGATTTATTGAAGGTGGATTATTATTCTATCCAGGTACTAAGCCAGATGGTCAAAGTGCTATGCCTGTACTCAATAAAGAAACAAACACATATGACTTTCAACCAAACATTACAGAATTTCATGTACCAGCAGATAGTGATTTAGGTAAAAAGATTGCTAGAGCGAAAGTAGGAGTTGCTGCTACAGGTTATTATCCTGCATTAGGCTCAAGTGACGAGCAACGTTTCCCTGATGCACAGAATTTAAGCACATCTGATGTATTAGTACAGGGTACTACATTTGTACAAGAACCTGTGAAAGTTGATACAAAGATGCTTGATAACGCTGAAAAATTTATTAAGTCACACGCACAAAAAATTGACAACTATCTTAAACCAAAGCCTGGCTTAGGCAAACCAGCAGCAGAACTATATTCTTACTTAAATGACCATTTGCGTAGAGATGGATTGATGCGTGATTTCCCACAATGGGCTGAGACAAATCTAAGTGCTAATAAAGCAAAAACAATGTTAGCAGACAAAGAAGGAATGCTAGCAACACTAGGCGCTATAGAAGTATTAAGTAGAGAAAAAACAAACTTCATCAATCAACTAAATCAAATGAGTCATGGTGGCATACGCCAAACAAAACCAGAAGGTTATGCACAGGCACATCCAGGACGCAAGTTTAACTATGATATACCAGGACAGTTTATTAAGGTCATTGATCAACCAACATGGAGCCCAAAAGAAAGCGTACTAAAAGAACAGCAAGGTAAAAAGGCTGTGTTAGGTTGGGGGCGTGGTATGGGTCATACAGGTCATGACGCATTAGCAAACGCAGTTATACATCAAGCACAAAGTACAGACGCACAACCATTCTTTATCGTTTCACGCAGTTTTGGTAAAGACGATCCTATTCCACCTGAAATGAAACTACAGATGTATCAAAAGAAGTTTCCTAAGTACAAAAACATATTTAATTTACCCTCAGAAGATAAACCTACACTCAACGATGTATTGACTGATTTAGGTAGTAAGGGTTACAAAGATGTAGCATTAGTTGTAGGCGCAGATCAAAAAGAAGCATTTGGTTATTTGTTAAAGCCAGCAAAAAGTACGGGCGTAGAACCATATAAGTCATTTGGCTTAGATAACTTGACTGTAATGAGTAGACAAGATACTAAGGCTCCTGGCAGCGACCCAAGTAGTAAAGATTATCACGAAGGGCCAAGAGCAACACCTATGCGTAACGCATTACTAGACCCTAATATGAGCGAGGAAGAAAAGTTTAAAATATGGCGTGACTCAATGAGCCTATCATTGAGTGATAAAGAAGTATTAGACATGATGAAGATAGCAAAAGACAATCTTGTTAAATTCAATATGCCAAAACCTAAAGGCAAAAAACTCAAAGAGTTTTATCGAAAAATGCAACCACTGTTACCAAATGCTACACTTGAGCAAAAGCAAAAACTATTAAAAATGCTAGAAGCAGCAAATCTAGCACAGCAAGCAGCAATCGCTATCAATATGAAAAAGCGTAATAAAAAGCCTAAAAAGTCTAAAAAGTCTGTATCTGAAACAATAGATTATCTACCAGAAAAATAATTTCACAAGCTTCTCAGACTGTAAATATTCATACATTTTGAGAGGATAACATGGCAAAAAATAAAAAGGAAGAAAACACTGTACCAGTAGAACAGTTACAGGAGATTGTAGAAAATCAAGCAGCAACAGGCCCAACAGGCCCAACAGGCGCAACTGGCCCCGCAGAAAATGCGCCCCCTGCTCCAGGACAAAATCAAGTTCAAGTAAATGTAGACTTTCTTAAGACTACCAGAGTTCATATAGCAATGCCATGTTACGGTGGTATGCTTACTGAGTCTACATTTATGAGTTTCATCAAATGGGCAAACACTGCCCGTCAGTTGGGTATAGACTGGACACTAGAAACAATGGTTAATGAAAGTTTAATTAGTCGTGCGCGTAATACGCTAACAGCAAAGTTTTTAGATATGCCAGACAGTACTCACTTATTCTTTGTTGACGCTGATATTGGTTGGGAACCATGGCATTTGCTAGTTCTATTGAATAGAAATGTAGATGTGATTGGTGGATTGTACCCAATGAAGACTATGCCTATTAAGTGGGTAGTTAATGGATTTGAAGGCGCAGAAGAAGGCCCAGACGGTTTACAAGAAGTTAGCAAAGCTGGCACAGGTTTCTTATTAATGAAAAAGCATGTATTTGAAAAATTAAAGACTCATCCAGCAGTTAAACAATATAAAAACGATATTGGTCTTGATCCTAAATACGATGTACACCTTAAAACATACTTTGATACCGCAGTGCGTCAGAATCGATACTATAGTGAGGACTGGACGTTCTGTGAAAACTGGCGTGATTTAGGCGGTCGTGTTTGGGTCGATAGGCGTGTATTATTGCGTCACAGCGGTAGTTACGTGTTTTGTATGGAAAATCAACAATATTTAAATGATAATATAGGACCTTTATATGTTGATGGCAAAAAACAACAAGGATTTACATTTAAAGATAAAGACGGCAATGACGCACGATAATAACAAAGGATTATTATCGTGGAAAGTCAAGACGTAAAATTTTTCAATACTTTTAGTTATGTAATAAGCATACTTTTTGTAGTTGTCATTTTATTGTTTGCGGTAGCGTGGCAAGTAGGAAAAAATACACAATCAACCTACAAATTTAGTGACCAAGAGTATATCAAACAGGTCGAAAGCAATCTTGCTATAGCCCGTGTAGCAGTTTCAGGTCAGGATAACTCATCACTAGCAATAGTAGCAGCAGAGGGCGCAGTAATAGTCGCTTTAGAAATACCATCAGATGGTATAGGTGTATATGAACAAGTATGCGCTGCTTGTCATCTTAACGGTCTTGCGGGTGCTCCTAGATCGGATGACAAAGCTGCTTGGGCAGTCAGAATAGCGCAAGGCAAAGAAACACTATATAAACATGCTATAGAGGGCTATCAGGGACAGCAGGGAGTAATGCCTGCTAGGGGAGGTCGATCTGACTTATCAGATGATCTTGTTAAGGCTGCTGTAGATTATATGATAGATAAATCATCATAAAGACATCATAATAAATTACTTTATTTGTTGATATAAAAACGATACCTATAATCATATTAGAGTTTTTCTGATAAATAATACATAATAGGATTATATTATGCGTATAAATGAATTATCTGAAAGCACAGTCGCAGGTAGTATTGCAACAGTAGCAAGCCCATTAGGAGCAACACAAACTCGCTCACAAAAACCACCAAAAGCGCCTAAGGTTGCTAAAGGTAAGAAGTATGCTAATGTTATTAGCGAAGGCAAAATGAAAGAATTAGCCTATGATTTAGAACATATGGATCCAGGCAATTTTAAGAAAAAATACGGCAAAACCAAAGAAGAAGTTAAAGCAAGTTTAAGCGAAACCAAAGTAAAAGAAGCAGAAGTACTTATTGTTCCTGGCATGCGCCGTATGAAGGATAAAAGTTTTATTTCACATAAAGAAGATCGCCGCGACCATGAGGTTGAAATGGCACGTAGTGATTTATATGCAGCAGCAAAAAATGCAATGCGTATTTTTCAAATACTAAAAAATCGTAGTGAAGATGACGGTTTGATGGGTTGGCAGCAGAGTTATATAACACTTGCAGCCGATTACCTAAATAGTGTAGCTGACAGTTTAGAGTATGATGCTAAAGTGAAACAAAGTTTAGATGAAATGACTGGTGAGTTGCAAGGTTTGGAGGAAGGTAAAAGAATAGCAAGAAAGCCCGGACAACCTGCTAATAGCAAAAAGCATAGCGATTTATATACAGATGAAAATCCTAAAGGCACTATTACTGGATTGAAATTTGCTACAGCAGATGATGCTAGAAAAAGTGTTAGTAAAATTAGAAACAGCGGCCGCAGTCATGCTCATAAGATACAGGCTGCAGTTGCTATGGAACAACGAGCAAAAGCAGCAGGTAAAAGCGAAGCAGCAGGCGTTTATAGAAAATTTATTAATTCTATGAAGAAAAAAACTGATGAAGCAAGTTTTGGTGGTATGCCCTACGATAGCTTGTCAGGTTTTCAAGATCCGCGTGGTCATTCGCCACAACGTAGTTACGTGACTACTCCAGATAAAGACAAATTTAAGCAGGATGAACTTAGTGCTGAATTGAAACGAGAAAAAGATCCTAAACCTGAAGATAAATTAGATGAAAAGAAAGATGCTTGTTATAGTAAAGTAAAGAGTCGTTATAAAGTTTGGCCCAGTGCTTATGCGTCAGGTGCTTTAGTTAAGTGCCGCAAAGTAGGTGCTGCTAACTGGGGTAATAAGAGCAAGAAATGAGAAACATAATTAATATATTAGAGGCAGTAGAAAAAGGCTGTCCTAAAGCCACATACGATATTGATTTAAATTTAAAAAATCGTCAAAAAGCAATTGATGAATATCTATATGGGCCTGCTAATCCAAATAAACCAGGATCATATTGGAAAGATCATGCTAAAGTATTTGGTGTAGATGAAGCCACTGCTAAATCTATGATGTGCGGTAATTGTGCTGCGTTTGATGTCAGCGATAGTATGCGCGATTGTATAGCCAAAGGCATTAAAGGCGATGAGAATAATATAGATCCAAATGCTACAATTAATCTAAGTGATCTTGGATATTGTAATTTTTTACATTTTAAATGTGCAGGTAGCCGTAGTTGTAAAGCCTGGGTCACAGGCGGACCTATATCAGAAAAAGATAAAGGCAAGAAGGCTGATTAATATGAGATACCGCCAAGTACTTGAAGCATGTTGGAAGGGATATCACAAAGAAGGTATGAAGACCATGTTTGGTAAAAAATATCCTAACTGTGTCAAGAACAAAAAGACTAACGAAGATAATATTAGTGATGAGCGTGTACGCAGGATCCAAAACTTCTTGAATGATAAGTTTAATGCAAATTTAGATGTAGACGGCATATTAGGTCCACTTACTAGAAAGACTATAGATAAGTTTATGCCCGACAATAAAAAGAAATTAGCGCCAGAACCAGATAAGAATACAAATGTTCAAGGCTTAGAAAAGAAATTGACTGAACAAGAATTAGAAGAAGATTTGCGCAAATGGTTTAAAGAAAAGTGGGTAAGATTTGGCCCGG